>Ga0268264_10000375_pt1 | contig 65683 bp, 57 predicted proteins | sample KBSSwiS32_FD_190357 | JGI IMG/M metagenome (GOLD analysis project Ga0268264, IMG submission 190357) | Switchgrass rhizosphere microbial communities from Kellogg Biological Station, Michigan, USA - KBS Switchgrass S3-2 (SPAdes) (version 2) | ecosystem: Host-associated > Plants > Roots >... | reverse complement strand
GGCTGGTCGTCATCTCAGCCGCCATGTCCGTCGTCGGCGCGTTCTACTACCTGCGCGTCATCAAACTGATGTACTTCGATGCGCCCCCAGCGGTCTATCCCCCACCGCAGCACTCCACCGGCGTCCGCGCCGCGCTGGGCCTCAACGCCCTGGCCGTGTTGGTCCTCGGCGTCCTTCCCGCGCCGCTGCTGGACCTCTGCTCGCGGTTAATCCACTAGTAGTTGCTCCAGCACGTTCCGACACAGCAGTTTCCAGGGGAGTGATGCCCGGGTAACTGCTGTCTTTCATTGGGGGGCGGCCTGAGATATCTGAGCGCAAACGTACAGTGTACCTCGTCCAGCGTACATCCAACGCTGTCATGCAAGGACGATACATATGCAACGTCGCGACGTTTCAAAACTGTTACTCGCCTCGGCCGCCGGATCGGCGGCCCTCACTTCGCGCGCCCAGGCGCAGACCTGCACGCCACCCTGTTACCCGCAGACCGCATCCGAGCTGGCAGCATCAATCACGCCAGTTGATACTTCGTTTCCGCCGGGAAATGTCAAACGATACGGTGCGATCGGCAAGATCAATGCCGATAAAACCTGGCCTGATGATCATGTCGCGATACAAAAGGCAATTGACAGCGGCGCGGGCGTCGTCTTCTTCCCGAACGGGACCTACAAAATCGGAGCTCCGCTGAGAATCAAACCTGTCAGCACGCAGAATCTGACGCTGCTCGGTGAAGGTCGGACCAATACCTACCTGGCGCCATTACATCCCAGCATCGCCGACGATCTTGGGCAAAATGCGATGATCATCAACCAGGCCGGCAACGGCAAGTTGACTATCCGCAACCTCAGATTCTGGGGCGGGGGTGACCCAGGTGATCTCCCTTATACGGGTAGTGCCATCTATGCTGTGGAAGGAGGCTGCAATGATCACAGCGGTCAGGCGATCTTCTCAGGTTCCATTGACAACTGCTGGTTCGACCTTGGTAACACGAGTAAGCCCGTGTTTGTCGGCGGCCTCAATAATTATCGCGTTTCCAACTGTACGTTCGAAAACGCAATTGGATGCTTCTTTCGCCAAGGACTGGGGATGGGCGATGTGACCTTCAGCAACAACGTCACGAAAAGCTGCTACGACGCATTTTACGATGGAATGTCGGACGCCATCGGTGACAACATCATTACCATCGACGGCCTGCACGTGTATTCCCATCTTCGTGGCCAGGTGATCCGCACTCAAAACTCGAGCAGTTGGGTGGTCAGCAACGTGATGGTCCAGGCCGACCTCGCGTCGTCGACGGTAGGCCTGTTTGGTTTCACCAATTGCAGCAATATTATCTGCAGCAACTTCAATGCGGTGAAAGTGACCGTGTTCGGCGGCAGTGGAGCCTTGGGAGAGGCCATTACGATCACCTCATCCTCCGTCAAGCTCTCGAACGGCATCATCGACGGCGCCACCTTCGGAGTGAGACTCACGGGCAATGGCCAAACAACACTCACGATAGCCGACGTAGATATTGTCAATTCGAGCCTGGCGGCATTTGCCGTGCAGGACGGCAGCCCGAGCGGACGTGTCACCGTACATCACTGCAATTGGTCGGATGCGAACGGCAACATCGTCGTCTTCACGAATGCGGCGAACTTCGACATGTTCGTGAGCAACTGCCGACTGATGAACGCCGGTTTGACGACCTCGGGCGGCCGTAACATCAACATCGCTACCCGGGGGACGGTCTATTTCGACGATTGTGTGATAGGTCAGAACAACTTTAATGCACAGGCTGCTTTCTATATCGATGCCGCAGGCACCGGAACCGTTACGATCCGCCGGCCCGTTTTTCTGGGAACACCGCCCAGCGGGACGAAAACCGGCAGTCAGCCCGTCTCTCTGATCAGCGATCCAGCGGCCACGACGCTCTAATTTTCCGCCGACCTCGTCAGTCAGCTCAGTCCGTCGTCGTTCTTAGGGTTTTGTTGCTCCGGCGCTGACGTCTCGACCCCAGCGAGCCAGCTCGCCGGGGTCGAATTTCTCTTTCTCCCTAACCGTGTCGAGGCTCGCGCGGTGGGTTTTTGACCCGCCAAGTGCGCCCCTTCTTAGTCAGGCGATACTTCTGCAGCCGGCTATTTGGTCGATCGGGCAAAGTCATCTCGACCAACCCGGCTGAGAGTGCCGGAACCAGGTACGCCTCCCTGAAGTGGGCGGAATGCGCCAGGTCGAGTGCCTTCTGCATCGCCTTTCGACTCATTTCTCCGTCCAGAACCCAGACCAGCGAAGTGACTTGATCGGTAACTTGGTCGGTGACTTGGTCGGTGCCCGCCTCGATGATTGGAGGGCTGCGGTAGCGACGCGGGTTCGCTCGGCCGACTCGCAACTGTTCCAGTTGGACGGAGCGGTCAGGCCCGGGGTAACTGAGGATGACCATCTCATCTACGCCGATACGGACCTCAATCGGCTCTCGTTCCTCGTAGCTTCGATGATAGATGGCATTGATGATGGCTTCCTCTACCGCGTCATAGGGAAAATTCTCGACTCGCGTGGCCTCGGCACGGTCACGGTGCTTGATGACGGTTTCATCGAGGTAATTGCGTCGGAGGTAGCCGAGTGCTTCGCGAGCCATGTGATGGATAGGTCCGCGAAATATCTTTTCGGTGAAATTGTCGCCACCCGGCCCATCCGGAAACCAGACTACGTCGATTTGCGTTACCGGGAAAAAGCGCCAGGGCTCCGGGTTGAAGAAGAGCAGTCCGACATTGATTGGTGTCTGAAGCGGAATCGGAGAGGGTAGTCGCAGGCGCTCCGAGGAAAGCATTGCGTCGTAGGTATTCATGACGCGCAAAATTATGGACCAACAATGAGTGTGTTTGTCAGGAGTTTGAAACTTATTTTTCGCCTGTTATTTCTGAGTTAGACGTCAGGTATGGCGTGTGTTTACGCGTCGTTATCATCACGCGGCGGCACCGTGTGGAATTCTGGTAAGCCGCCGACGATCACATCCCAACTAACTCGGTCGCGTGTGAACTGCGCGTAGGTGGGGCGTGCGGATGGACGGGTCGTCGAGGTATCGGACCCGTCCGCACAGGCTTCCACCTTCGATCATGGGCTCCCTCCCACGCGGTGCTCCGCCGCGGCGGCGATGTCTTTGCTCCAGCGAGCCAGCTCGCTGGGGTCAAACTTCTCTTTCTCCATCAGGTCGATGGACTTGTTGACCATCGACATCTCGCCGGCGGCGAGGTCGTCGGGGTCGGCGAAGTTGGACGGGTAGGCCTTGGCCGCCCGCACGTGTCCGTAGAGAACCTCCGCCTGCTCGCCGATTTTTTCTGACGACACCAGCGCCCGAAACGCCGTGTCACCTTCCACCGTGAGGATCAACAGGCCGGTGCGAACAATCAGCGGCTTGGCCTGTTGCCGCGCTGTGATGAATACCTGGCCGTTACCTTCGAGCTGAATCTCGCGGTTTTGGGGAAAGCCGGTTGCCGGGATGGCGCGGGTGCCGTTCAAGAGGATGATCTGCGTGCCGTCGGGCAACAGCACTTCCTGCGGCGCAGGTTTTGCGCAAGCTGACAGGAGCACCACTGCCACGGCGGCAGCTGCCAGGAGGACGATCTTGAGGGTGGGCCCGAGAGCTCGCGATGGCATGCGCCGCAACTTGGCGGCACGGCGGCCAGAAGTCAAAAGCAATCGCGGCCGCGGCGAGATTGCCCGAGCGGGCGGTTGTAGGAGGAAGCGACCACCGCCGGCTGGGCGGGGCTGCGTCGTTCTTATTTCTTGGATGAAACCGGGTCGAAAAGCGAGCGCAAACTCACCGCCGAATCGCCCGCAATCCCGATCATCCAGAACACAATCCCCGACGAGCCACCCCATATCAATACGCCGAGCACTGGCACAGTGCCGAAGGGGGCCAAGTGGTCAGGCAACGTCGGCAAGAACGCATACAGCAATACCGTCGGCAGTGAGCAGGCGGTGCCCCCAACGACGTACATATACCACTCACGAACGCCTTGGCGGTCGAAGTACGCCACGAGGGGTATTCCGAACAGCACCGTGGAGCTATACGCCAGCACCAGACCGATGAGCATGAGCGACGGTTCAGCCAGGAAGATTGCCGGGTAGAAACCAGACAGCAGGGGTGTCAGCGCGAACGCTGTAAACAAGCGCTTCCAATCCAACGGTTCCGACCCCGGAGGCGGGGTCGTGTGGGGCAATTCTTGGGCGGCGCGTGACATGTCACCACGCTATATCTGGACGGTTGCTTGTACAACAACCGAACTGTGCAAATTATCCCGGTTGAGGCACAAGTCCGGTTTTATTACCCCTACCTGCGAACAAAACTCCAATCGCCGTGACCAGGCACAGGCTGCCGGCCAGGATAAAAGCGCGGTCATAGCTGCCTTCGGAGGTGCGAATGACCCCGGCTACCGAGGCGGCCAGCGCGGCGCCAATTTGATGCGAAGCCATAATCCAGCCGAAAACCAGCCCCGTTTTCTCGGCTCCGAATGCCTGACGCGCCAGCGCCACCGTTGGCGGCACGGTCGCAATCCAGTCCAGCCCGTAGAACACGGCAAATATCGACAGTCCGTGGCCTTCGGAGATGAAGCCATACGGCAGATAAAGCAGGGAAAGCCCACGAAGCCCGTAGTAGGAGAACAGCAGCAGTCGGTTGTCGAAGCGGTCGGACAGCCATCCGGAGCCCGTGGTGCCCACCAGGTCGAAGACACCCATGACCGCGAGCAGGCTGGCCGCCTGCACCTCCGGCATGCCGTGGTCCATGCACGCGGGTACGAGGTGGGTGCCAATCAACCCATTGGTGCTGGCACCGCAGATAAAGAAGCTGCCGGCGAGGATCCAGAACTCTTTCTTCCGGCTGGCTTCTACCAGCGCCGAAACAGCAGCGACGAAGGGGTTCTGTACGCTTGCTGTTGGGACGGCAACGCCTTCAGGCTGTCCCAGCGGAAGCAGGCCCTTCTCAGCGGGCCGATCCCGCATCAGGAGAAGGGACAACGGCGCCATTAGCAGCGCAACTGTGGCCATCGTAATGACCGCCGATCGCCACCCATGATCGACTACTAGCTTCGCCAGGAAAGGAAGAAAGACGAGTTGTCCGGTGGCGGCACTCGCGGTCAGTAATCCGAGTGCCAGTCCCCGATGGATGTAGAACCAACGTTGGACGACAGTGGCGCCGAGGACGATGGCAATGATCCCAGTGCCAACACCTACCAGCACGCCCCAAAGCGCAAACAGTTGCCAGGCGTGTTTCATCGTCACGGTGGCAAGCGTGCCTAAACCGATCAAAACGGCGGAAGTTGCCATCACCCGTCGCGGCCCATAGCGGTTGATGAACCCCGCCGCGAACGGCCCGATCAGCCCATACAACAGGATGCCAAGGGAGATCGCCATGGAGATGGTCGTGCGTGACCACGCGAATTCCTTCTCCAGTGGGACGATGAGAATGCTCGCGGTGGCACGGGTTGCGGCCGACACCAGCAGGCACACGAAGGTAACGCCGAGGACGACCCAGGCGTAGTGAAAGGGTTTTCTCGTGGTCATCGCCAAAGTGTATCCGCCCGCACCCGACTCTGAGGGCCACAGGACCCGCGATTCCGGACAGGCCCAGCGCTATCGAAAGAGGGAGCGTCGCAGCCGCGAGAGTCGCACACGGTGTGCGCAGCCAGCTCGCTTCAGCTGGACAGGGCGCGGGAGTTCTTCCGGTCCCGGAAGATCAGGGGATGCTCGACGACGGGCGACGCCGTGTCTGGGGCGCTGGCCTTTTCTACCATCTCGGTCACCAGATGATGGTGCGGAGACAAGTCGCACACAGGATCAGCGTTGTCGGGGTCCCCGGTCAGCAGGTACGCCTGGCATCGGCAACCGCCGAAGTCCTTGGTCTTCTCCGGGCAACTGCGGCAGGGTTCCTTCATCCAGCTGTCGCCCCGGTAGTGGTTGAAGGCCGGCGAGTCGCGCCAGATCCACTCGACGGATGCGTCTTTGACGTTCGGGAACGTCAGCCGCGGGAGCGATTTAGCGGCATGACAGGGAAGGGCCGTGCCGTCAGGGGTCACCGTCAGGAATACCGACCCCAGGCCGTTCATGCAGGGTTTGGGCCGGCGCTCAAAGTAATCAGGGACCACAAACAGCACGCGCATCCTGCTGCCCACGCGCTCACGAAAGCGGTTGGTAGTTTCCTCGGCGCGGCGGAGCTGTTCGCGACTGGGTAACAGCCGCTCGCGGTTGTGCCACGCCCAGCCGTAGTACTGGGTGTTGGCGAGCTCGACGTACTCGGCGCCCATGGACTCCGCCATCTCCAGAATCTCCTGAACGTGGTCGATGTTGAGTCGATGCAGAACCACGTTGAGCACCATGGGGTACTCGTATTTCTTGATGAGCGCCGCGACCTTCGATTTGAGCTCGAAAGTGCGGGTGCTGCTCAGGAAATCATTCACCTCGCGGGTGCTGTCCTGGAAGGACAGTTGGATGTGATCGAGGCCGGCGTCCTTCAGCGCTTTGATGCGTTCTTCGGTGAGGCCAATCCCTGACGTGATGAGGTTGGTGTAGTAACCGAGCGTGTGTGCTTCGCCCACAATGGTTTCGAGGTCGTCGCGAGTCAGCGGCTCGCCGCCCGACAAGCCGAGTTGAACGGCGCCCAACTCGCGCCCCTGGCGCAGCACTCGGATCCAGTCGTCGGTCGACAGTTCCTCTTGCTGTTCCGTCTTCGCGAAGTCAGTGGGGTTGTAACAGAAGACACAGTGCAGGGGGCACGTGTAGGTCAGCTCACAAAGCAACCACAGCGGCGGCCCGGGGTTGCCCACCCGCGCGGCGTTTGGTTCACCAACAGTGTCGCCCGGCGGGCTGGTGTCTGCGGGCGCCCCGCTGGTTGCGGCACTAGCCGCCGGCCCGGCAGTTGCGCCACCAGCCGACGCAGCAGCGCCACCAGCCCCCGTAGCACTACCGTCGGCACTCACGCCCGCATCTCCAACCAGCGCTTTTCCAACGCCATGGTCAGAAAACCGTGGACATCCTTCTCGAGGCCGGTGGTCGCAAACGTGCTCTCGAGGTCAGCAACAATCTCAGCAACAGTGCGAACCCCGTCGCACCGCTTCATGATTTCCCCGGCGCTACCATTGAGCTTAACCATCCCCTCCGGATACAACAGCACATGCGCCTTCTGCGCAGGCTCCCACTGAAATCGGAAGCCCCGCCCCAACGCCGGCCTGGCATCGCCCCGGACCGCCCCGCCACGAACCTCGCCGGCACTCACGGCGCGGCCCCGGCAACAGCCGAAGGCGCACGCGCGGCCGCCGACACAGGATCAACGCCATACCGCAAGGCCATGGCATCATTCATCTGCCACAAAATATCCAACTTGAACTGCAGAATCTCCAACGCCCGCTCCTGCGCCGCGCGGGTGGTGCAGAAGTGCTCGAGTGTCACCTTCAAGCCGAACTCAACATCACGCCGCGCCAGCGAAACGCGGCTCTGGAAGTAGCGCAGTCCGGCCGAATCGATCCACGGGTAATGCTCCGGCCAGTTCGCCAGCCGCTGTTTGTGGATCTCCGGCGCGAACAGCTCCGTCAAAGAAGCGCAAGCCGACTCCTGCCACGGCTGCCGCCGCGCGAAATTCACATAAGCGTCAACAGCAAACCGAACGCCGGGGATGACATCAACCAGGCTCTCAACACGCGAACGAGCGAGCCCCGTGGCTTCGGCGAGCTGGATCCAGGATTCGATGCCGCCCGGATCATCGCCATAACCATCGTGATCCAGGATGCGCTGTACCCATGACCGCCGCACCGCACGGTTGGTGCAGTTGGCCAGGATGGCCGCATCCTTGATGGGGATGTTGATCTGGTAATAAAACCGATTGGCCACCCACCCCCGGATCTGCTCCGGGGTGGCCCGGCCGGAATTCAACATCACGTTGAAAGGGTGATAGATGTGATACGCGCGACCCTTGTCCCGCAACCGCTGCTCAAACTCCTCACGACTCCAGGCAGGCTCCAAAGGGCTCACAGCTCAATCTCCATGCCATCCCATGCCACCTCGACCCCACGCCGGGCCAGTTCCGCCGCCTGCGCCGAGCTCTCATCGAGTATGGGATTGGTGTTGTTGATGTGTATCAAAACCTTGCGTGTGGTACGGGGGAGCTTCTCAAACCACTCGAGCATTCCGCCCGGCCCACTCTGGGGCAGATGGCCGATGTCGCGGGCATGCTTCTTCGAGGCACCCAGCCGGATCATCTCGTCATCCGTCCAGAACGTGCCGTCCACCATGACGCAGGCGGCCGATTGCATCGCTTGCCACACCCGATCATCCATGGCACCTAGTCCAGGTGCATACACCGCCGTGCGCCCGGTCCCCTCATCTGATAGAACCAACGCAAGGTTATCCCCCAACACAGGCTTTTCCCGATTCGGCGAATAGGGGGCCGGCTTCCCCGGGACCGGTATGGCGCGCCACGAAACACCATTGACCCCTTCAACCTGGAAGGGCGAACCGGCTAAATCAATGGCCCGGCGATCCACCCCACAGAAGTGACCGAGCACATTCAAAATCGGATTGCCGCGCGTCAGGTCCGCATAGGTGCTGTCAGTGCACCAGATGGGCCAGGGGCGGGTTGATTCACGCAACATATAGAGGCCGGTCGTGTGATCGACCTGGCCGTCAACCAACACAATGCCGGTAATGGCACAGTCACGCAGAGCGCGGCCGGGTTGGAAGGCCGGGTTGGCCTGAAGTTGGGCCGTTATGTCAGGTGAGACGTTGACCAATGCCCAGCCGGCGGGATCTTGGCCGCGGACGGCGATCGAGGACTGCGTCCGGGGCTTGGCACGGACGGTGCCAGCGCGGACGCCGGAGCAATTCGGGCAGTTACAGTTCCACTGCGGAAAGCCACCGCCCGCGGCGGCCCCCAGCACTCTGATTTTCATAGGCCGGGGGGCGCCAATCAGCGGATGGTCGATCAGCGATTGCTGATGTACATCGTGATTTCCATGCCATAGCGCAGATCAACGGCTTCCGGGGTTTCCCACTTCATTATCCAGCTCCTACAGAAGGTGTGTCGTCGAAATCAATCGTCCAACTGATCATCCGCGATGCGGCGCCCCATCCATAGGGGATGTTCTTGAATCGCGCCTCATGATTTTCATGAGGCTGCCGGCAATCGCCACGTGGGGTCCGCGCCCAAAAGGTTCTGGGCCGCCACCCACGCGGCCAGGGCCTGGGCGGTACACTGCGCCCATGAAGCTGCGCACGCGCGTAAACCTGATCGTGGCCGGCCTGACGGCCATGTTCGTCGCCGTCCTGATCCTCGCTGAGATCTACGACACCCGTTCCTCGATCAACGAAGAGGTCGAGGCCGCGAACCGGGTCGGATCCCAGCTTCTGGGGCGCCTGGCGGACATCTATTCGCAGGGGGGCGACCCCGATACCGTCCGCCACTTCCTGGTCGAGCTCGGGCACGTGCGAGCCAATGACCTCGTCCTGCGGGGCCCGTCGGGCGAGGTGTTGTATCGGTCGCCCGATGCGACATACAAAGCCGGCCGGGAGGCCCCTGCGTGGTTTGTAAAGCTCCTGTCGCCCTCCATAGCCAAAAGAACATTCGGGCTCACAGGCGGAATGCAGCTGGCCGTGACCGCGAACGCCTCCAGGGCCATCCTGGACGCATGGGATAATTTCAAAACGCTGTTCGTCGTGGGCGCCGTGATGCTGGTGCTGGTGAACGGCCTGGTGTTCTGGCTGGTGAAGCTGGCACTTGCGCCATTTCCGGTCATTACGGCGGGGCTGCAGCGCCTGGAGCGCGGCGATCTGGCGTTCCGGTTGCCGGAGCTTGCAGGATTCGAAGCTCGCAGCATCGGCTCGGCTTTCAATCGCATGGCACAGGCGGTTCAGGACAAGGTGCTCGCGGAGCGCAAGGCGATTGAGGCGGAGACGCGGCTGGAGGAAGGCCGGGAGCTGGCGCGGCTCGTGGAACAACGTGTGGAGGAGGAGCGCAGGCTGATCGCACACGAGCTCCACGACGAGTTCGGGCAGTCGGTGACGGCCATCCGCTCACTCGCCATGGCCATTGTCACGCAGTCGCAAACCTCCGCCTCGAGCGACGCGGCGAAGTTGATTTCGGATGAGGCAGGCCGGCTGTACGACGCCATGCATGGTTTGATTCCACGCCTGGTGCCGCTGTCACTCGACACGTTGGGTTTGGCCGACACGCTGGAAAACCTCGTGCGCGACTGGCAACGCCGCTATCCTGCAGTGAAGCTGGCGGCGCGCAATGACGTATCCGCCGAGTTGGGACCGACAATGACTTTGACGATCTATCGGGTGGCGCAGGAAGGCCTGATCAACGCACTGCGCCACGGCCAGCCCTCGCAGGTGGAGATTGATCTGCATTCCAACAATGGACAAATCATGCTCACGGTGACGGATGATGGTGTGGGTCTGCCAGCCGATTGGGCCCGGCCCGGTCACTTCGGCCTGCGGGGCCTCGGCGAGCGGGTGGAGCACCTGGGCGGCAGGTTCACGGTTGAGAATCATCAGCCCCACGGCGTGCGCCTGACCGCGCTGATTCCCTTGATGGCGGAAGCATGATCAACGTCCTGTTAGCTGACGACCACGCGGTAGTGCGCACCGGCTTTCGCCTTCTGCTGCAATCCCAGGCCGACATCAACGTGGTCGCTGAAGCCCAGTCAGGCGAGGCCGCGTGTCAGATGTACGCCGAGCTGACTCCCGATGTGGTGGTCATGGATCTGGGGATGCCCGGAATGGGTGGGCTCGAGGCCATGCGTCGCATCCGCGCCCGCAATCCCGCTGCGCGCGTGTTGGCACTGTCAGCGCACGATGATCCCATGCACGCCCGCCGGGCCCTGCGTGAAGGCGCGCTGGGGTTCCTGTCGAAGCGGAGCGCGCCGGAGGCTTTGATTGAAGCCATCTCGGCGATTGCCGCCGGGCGGCGTTATATCGATCCGGAGTTGGCGCAGAAGCTGGCGCTGGCGGAAATTGAAGGGGCGGCGCGTTCGCCGATCGAGCAACTCTCGGAGCGGGAGTTTGAGGTCTTCATCCGCCTGGCCGGCGGGGCCACGGTGCAGAGGATTGCCGATGATCTGAAGCTGTCAGCCTCGACCATCGGCACTCATCTCTACAACATCAAGCAGAAGCTGGGCGTGGTCAACCAGTCCGAGCTCACTTTATTGGCTATAAGGCACGGACTGATTGAAGCGTAACCTGCTAGTTACTTGCTGAGGGTCGCCTTGAGGTTGTCCAGGCCGCCCTGGTACACACTGTTGATGAGCTTCAGGGCCGCCTCGTCATTCTCACCCTCGGGCGGTGTGTCAGAAGTGCTCTTGCGCTTGAAGGTGCCCACCCACGTTACATGTGAACCCCCATTCGGCCCCGGCGCAACCGTCAAGTGCGACACATAGTCCCGCAACGGCAACGGCGACTCAACGATGCGGTATTTGTAGGTGTGCTTGGCATCGTCGAATGCCAGCAACTCCTCGGTGAATGACGGACCGTCCTTGACGGTCAACTTGCGTACCGCGCCCACCTTGTTGTTTTCACCCTTCTGGATCACGTCGGCGGAAAAGCCGGGATGCCACTTGGGGAGTGAGTCGAAGTTCTTCACCGCATCCCAGGTTTTGTCGACCGGGGCTGCGACGTCCACGGACTTGGTGACTTTCAAGGTCTTCGGTGGATCGGCCACGGCCGCCAATGACACCGATAGTAGAGCAACGGCTGCGAAAGTTTTCATCATGGAAAGGTCCCCCTGGGGTTAGCTCGGATATAACTCAAACTCCTGGCTCATTTTACAGGCCCGCGTGCCCGTTCCCGTAAGCTTTTTCTCCGGCCTCGACCGCGAGCGTCAGTTTGTTCTGTTCCGGTGGCAGTGGGCACGTCGCGAAATTGTTAAACGCGCACGGCGGGTTGTACGCCTGGTTGAAATCGACCCGCACGGTTCCCTGCGAGGGGAGCGGGGTATGCAGGAACCGGCCGCCGCCGTAGGAGCCCTTGCCGTTGGTGCGGTCGCCGAACATGACAAACAATGTTTGATCGTCCGGGTTCTCCAGCACCGCATCCAGGCGGTATTCGCGTCCGTCCTTGTTGAATACCAGCGCCCCCGGGGAGTCCTGTTCGACCTCCAGGCCCAGAATGTTGATGATCTTGATCTGGCGGTGCGGCTCGTAGGGCTCGAAACGCGCGTCGAAAACCCAGTCGGTGGTCACCGGGAAGTAGTCGATCGGAGCAAACTGCCGGCGCCGCGGGCTGTCGACATCCCGGACCCGCACGCCGACCTTGCCCGAGCGCTCAATGACGAAGAGGCGCAGGGAACCGCTGGAGATGACTGTCGGCTCCCCCTGTGTATCCATCACCATGTCGAGGCTCGAGACCGGCTGGCCGCCGTGGGTGATACCGCTGCCGCGGTTGGCGGTGAAGTGCACGCCCGCGGAATCCCATTTGAAGGTACCGGCCTTCCTGGCGAGGGCGGGGTGATCGAGGACGAGCCGGTTGGAGGGGGCCCGGCCGAAGGTGTTGTCACCTTTCTCCAGCCAGTACAGTCCGACCAGGGTCAACCAGCCCGTTTCGCTGGTCAACTCGGCCACCCGCTCGGCACGCCAGTGCTCCACGGTCTGCTGCTCCGTGACCGCGCCGGCGAGCACCGCTGTGGACACGATTAGTGAGCACACTACAGCTGCGAATCTGGTCATACTATTGCTCTGCAAAAAAAGCATGTCCTCGAGGGGAATGATTGCATGTATTCACGCCTTTTTGCATCGGTGGCGGCTGCCCTGGTGGTGAGCAGTGCCAGTGGCGCGGTAACGGAACAGGCCTCCAATGCGTTGGCCCACGACATTTTCAAGGAACTGATTGAGATCAACACCACCGAATCCGTCGGCAGTGTCACAGCCGCCTCGGAGGCCATGGCAAAGCGTCTGGCCGAGGCGGGATTCCCGGCCAGCGACGTCCAGGTCCTGGGACCCAACGACCGCAAGAAGAACCTCGTAGTCCGTTTACGCGGGTCAGGCAAGCACAAACCGATCCTGTTGATCGGTCACCTGGACGTGGTGGAGGCGCGGCGCGAGGACTGGACCACGGATCCCTTCAGGTTCGTGGAAAAGGACGGCCGCTTTTACGGGCGCGGCACCCAGGATATGAAGAACGGCGATGCCATCATGATGGCGACTCTGATCCGCCTGAAGAAGGAGGGTTACAGGCCCTCGCGCGACATCATCCTTGCGCTGACGGCAGATGAGGAGAGCGGCGATTCCAACGGCGTCGAGTGGCTGTTGAAGAACCACCGGGAGCTGGTTGATGCGCAGTTTGTCATCAATCACGATGGCAACTCCATTACCTCGGACCATGGCAAGGCGCTGTATTTCGAGATGGACGGCACCGAGAAGGTGTACGCGGATTACCTGCTGACGGCCACCAATCCCGGCGGCCACAGCTCGCTGCCGGTCCCGGACAATGCGATTTATCACATCACCGCGGCGCTCGATCGCCTGTCCCGCTACGAATTTCCGTTTGAGCTCAACAGTGTGACCCGCGCCTACTATGAGCGGATGTCGACAATCGAGACCGGTCAACGGGCCGCCGACATGAAGGCGATCCTGCAGACCCCGCCGGACCCGCAGGCCGTGGAGCGTCTGTCACGCGATGCGATTGATCATTCGACGATGCGCACAACCTGTGTTGCCACACGGTTGGAGGGTGGGCATGCCAACAATGCGTTGCCCCAGCGCGCCACGGCCAATGTGAACTGCCGGATTTTCCCCGGGCATTCACCGGAAGAAATACGGCACGTGCTGATGGACGTGTTTGCAGATCCGAGCATCAAGGTCCAGTCCTACGACCCCAAAGGCAATCTGATCGACGTGGCGTCCTCTGCCCGGGGCTTTCCGCCGCCGCCGTTGGCCGCCGAAGTGATGAAACCGCTGGATACGCTGGTCGCGCAGATGTGGCCGGGCATGAAAGTCGTTCCCGGAATGTCAGCCGGCGCTTCCGATGATGTTTATACTAACGCCGCGGGTCTGCCCAGCTACGCAATCGCCGGTGTTGCGATCGACAAAGACAACATCCGCGCGCACGGCCAGGATGAAAACATCGAGATCGCCTCTTTCGACAAGGGCAACGAGTTCTTCTACCGTTATATGAAGTTGATTACAGCCCGTTGAGTGCCGCGATCCCGGTTGAGGCGGCCACCAGTCCCGAGTGCCGGCCGCTTCAATTCTATTCACGCGAGGACGTATTGGCCCGTTTCCAGGCCTCCCTGGCCGATTGCGATGGACTCTGGGGTGCCCACTGCATTCACGAGCTGTGGATGCGGGGGGAGTGGCCCGACAACATCGAGCGGGCGCTCGAGAGCCTGTGGAAGTACGCCTCGAAATCGATTCCGGACTGGTTGCCGATGCGGTACGTGGACTGGTTGCCGGTTGCGTACGAGGTGGCGGCGGGGTTCCGGGCTGCCTTCAGGGGGCGAACGAACATCTACCTCGTGTTACTGGACTACAGCGACAGCCGCGCCGATCCTCACGGCGTGTACGTGGGAATGAGTCACTACAGTCCGGCGGATCGCTTTGACCAGCACAAGGCGGGCATACGGGCTTCGGGAAGTGTGCTGAAGCGGGGCCTGGAGGTCCTGACAGGCCCTACGTTCCACCTTCAAAACATTGCCCGGGGCGAAGCGGTGCGAATCGAGGCTCAGCTCGCGGAGGCCCTGAGCGGCGCGGGCCTGTTTGTGCAGGGCGGCCATTGAGGCTGTTGCAGCCGGCCGGTGAATAGGACTATTGCGTTGGGGCTATTGCATTGAGTCAATCCGTTATTTGTGGGACGTGGCACAGACTTATGTCTTGCAGCTGGAGGCATAATCTCCCGCATGAAAGACAGTGGTCCTCGAGACGAGGGTCGGCTGGTGTCTGAGCTAGCTTCGCGGGTCGGTACACTGGGCGTTGAGCTCGCGGATGTGGCCGGAAATCTCGAAGAGGTCACACACCGCGTGACCAACCAGGCTGGGCAGTTCAAGGAACTGCAGCGGGCCGCTGAGACCATGGTCGGCGGAAACCGTGAAATCGATCGCGCTTCCAAGGAGGCGCAACAGGCCGCGACCGCGGCCGGCTCGGAGATTGCCGAGTCCCGCACCCTGATCGGCGGGGCCGTCCAACACATTGCAGACCTGACAGGTGCGGTGGGTCACATAGAGGAGCGCCTGGGCTCGTTCAGCACCCTGTTGCGCCAGATCGGTGGCGTGGCCACCTCCATTGAGCGGATTGCGAAACAGACCCGGTTGTTGTCTTTGAATGCCGGCATCGAGGCGGCGCGGGCGGGCGAGGCCGGGCGAGGCTTTGCTGTCGTCGCCGGTGAGGTCAAGAGCCTCGCTGAAGAGACCCGTACGGCCACTGATCGGATCGGTGACATCGTCCGGGCCCTGGGCGGCCAGATCGAGGGCCTGATCAACGAAAGCAACGAGGCGACCAAACATGCCGGCCATGCCGGCGCGGGCGCCGAGAAGGTGAAGGGAGTCATCATCCGCGCGGATGATGCGTTCAACACGGTGGGGCGTGAGATTGACGCCATTGCGCAGTCCGCGACCGACAATCTGGATGCCTGCAACGCGGCGCTCAGTCAGTTGAGTGATCTGGCGGATGGCGTGGAGCACTCCTCCATGAACCTCAAGCGCGCGGAGCAGCGTATCGAGCGCTTGCTGGGTCTCAGCGAGACCCTGATTGAATTCATTGCCGAAAGCGGTGTTGAAACGGCGGACACGCCGCTGATCCGCCTGGGCGTGGATACCGCGGCACGCATTTCCGCTGAGTTTGAATCGGCCGTGAATCGTGGCGAGATCACGATGTCGCGGCTGTTTGATGAGCGGTACCGGGAGATTCCCGGGACCAACCCCAAGCAGTTCATGACTGATTACGTGCAGTTCACGGATCGCGTGCTGCCACCCATCCAGGATCCGGTGCAGAAGGCGGATCCACGCATCGTGTTTTCGGTTGCGTGGGCGAAGAACGGATTTCTGCCGACTCACAACCCTGACTATTCCAAGCCGCAGGGCCAGGATCCCGCCTGGAACGCGGCCAACTGCCGCAACCGGCGGTTGTTCAACGACCGCGCCGTGCAGAAGGTTGGGGCCAACACCAAGCCGTTCCTGCTGCAGACTTATCGGCGCGACATGGGCGGTGGCAAGTTTGTGTTGATGAAGGACCTGTCGGCGCCGATTTTTGTGAACGGGCGGCACTGGGGCGCGTTCCGGATCGGGTTCCGGCACGCCTGAGCGGCTACTTCAGCGCCAACTCCACACGCACCTTGTCCTTCTCTTGCGCACCCTTCGGTGCGCTGCCGATCACAAACACGCGGGCCGGTTCGAGATCGGTTCCCATCAGCAGCACCTCCTGAATCGCGCGGGCGCGATGTTTGCCCAGCACTTCCAGCTCACGGTCGGGCACGGGTGACTTCTCCATCAGCGCCGCTTCCAACGCGGCGTTTGCGGCTCCGTAGTCTGGAGGCGGTTGATCCTTTTTCTTGCCGGCGTTTTCGATTGCCTGCGCCGGTTCGGGTAGAGCGGTGCTCTTACCCATGTCGGCTTTGTACAGCTCTACGAGCAGGTGGTAGCGCTGGGCGGGGTCCGTCAGGGCTGGGTCGGACGGTTGTGGAGCGTCCATGATCGCTGACAGCGGAGAGCGTGGAGCCTCCTGCATGCCCATGACGATGGCATTCGCTTCGCCCGCGCCCGCTGCTGCAGGCGAGGCTGGAGTGGCGGATGCCCCTGCCCCGGGGGCGGGCAATCTCGCCGTCGCTGGCTCGCTTGCCGGCGGGCGCGAGCTGGCGGCGGCTGTTTGGCCGGAGTCCGTCGCAGTGTTGGATTTGGCGGCTTTGCCGCGCTTGTGACCGCCGGCCTTGTCCTGGCTCAGCGCCAACAGCCGCTGGCTCAGATGCGCGGCGGCGAGGCCTGGGCGGTCGACGTCGGGGGAGTACGTCACCGGGACGTCGAGCTCCAACTTGTCTTTTTCCTTCAGCGCTTTGACGAGCGCCACGAGTTTGTCGTGCTCGGAGGCGTCGAGCACGGCGCTGCCGGGCTGGAAGTCGATGTAGTTCATCTGCTCGCCACCGCCGAACAGGTGGCCGAGCATGGCAAACGGCGCAGTGGCGACCTTGGCCAGCAGGTTGAGAACGGCTTTCCAGATCAGCGGCCCGATTCTGAACTGCGGGTCATCGAGGCTGCCGGTGACGGGCAGGTCGATATCGATGACGCCGTTGCGGTCCTTCAGCAACGCCACGGCAATCTTGAGAGGCAGGTGAACGGCGTCCGGGCTTTCAACACGCTCGCCCAGCTCGAGTTGGTCAATGACAAACTTGTGGGCGGCCGTCAGCTGGCGATTTTCGATTTTGTAGTCGATGTCGACGGATAGCTTGCCCTTCTCAATCTTGTAGCCGGCAAAATGGCCGGAATAGGGGGTGGCGCTGGTGAGCTCCACGCCCTTGAAGTTCATTTTGATGTCGCTATAGGCGGTCGCGGCCAATGGATTGGTTTCGCCCCAGATATGCACTGGAGCATAACGATCCACTTTGCCCTTTAATTCAACCTTGGCATGGGAGCTCGGATTGGACGACAGCCCCAGGATCGAGCCATTCAGAGTTTGGATGCCCACGGCGAAGTGGGGTTGGATCCACAGGTCGGCGTAGTTGGCCGAGCCGTCCTCCAGGTTGATGGCGTCGATGGCGATGGCCATCGAGTTGTCTTTCGCGGGCGCCCCTGCGGGTGTTGATTTGCCGCCGTGACGCCTGGAGTGCTTGTGCTTACCGGAACCCGTACCGCGGGCGTTGGCATCGGCCGCCGGCGCGCTGTTGGTAGCGCCAGCCGTGTTGGCCGCGGTACGCGAGGCCGATCCTTCCGCAGTGGTTGATCCGCCGCCCGCTGTAGCCTGCTGTGGCGCCGCCTTACCAGCTTTGGAATCCGCGCTCGCGGCCGCGCCGCCACCGGCCGTCGAAGCACTACCTGCCGTTGCGGTCGCTGACGCGCCGCCCGCCGTCACTGCGGCAGACGCATTGCTTGCAGTTGCGGCGCCGGTGTCAGATGTGGGTGATTTGCTGCCGGTGGAGGAGGGCGTTGAGGCATCCGCTGGCGGCGGGACTTTGCCGATCGAAATCGCGGCGTGTGGCTCTCCGGTGTCGGGTGAGCCGGGTGCTACGTTGGCGACGGCGTCAGCAACGCCACCGGCAGATGATTTCGCGGGCGCTTCTTTGGCGCGGTTGGCATAAGAGCCGTTGGGGCCGCTCAACACGCGGCTGACGTTGACTGAGCGATCAGACTCGATGATCACGCGCGCGTACGCTGCGCGGGCGGTGATGTTTTTGATGTGGAGGCTGGCCGGTTTGGCGGGCGAGGGCGGCGGTGCCTGGTACTCGATGCCGGTGATCTTCAGGTCATCGAACTTGATGAAGTCCCGTTTCAGCTCATTGTCGATCGTGCGCAACTTTGCGACGTTGACTTCGCCGGTGACGGCCATGTGGCCGTCACCGGCGCGCTCGATGTTGAGTTTGGTCGACAGCAATCCACTACGCAGGGTCATCGCCGTCCGCTTGCCGATGTAGGGCTGGAGCACGGTCAGGTCGAGATTGGCGAGATCCGCTTCGCCCTTGACGCCGGTGAGGTCCGGTGTGAGGTCGGCCTTGGCGTCCAGCTTGCCGCCGTGGTTGATTTTGGTGGACATCACAACCGCGACCGGTGCGGTGTGCGATGTGGTGAACCCTGTGACGTGAATGCTGAGGTCGTCGAGTCGCACCGGCACGGCCGGCGAAATCTGCCGATCCTCGGCGGCGATTTTCACGCCGTCGATGGCGATGTCAGGCACCGACACAACCCACGCCGGCGAGTTGGCCCCCGCGGCGCCAGCTCCCGCAGACGCGGTTGACCCGGCGCCCTGCGGCGCGGTGGGCGCAGCTGCGGTCGGGGTCACTTCGGTCGGGGCCGCGTTGGCGTCGCTGCCCGCAGGCCCCGCAACGCCGGGATTCGAGGTAGCGGGGGTTGGGCCAACCAACTCCAAAAAATTAACGGCCGCGCCGCCGGCGCCAGGCACCCAGGCGCGCAGGTCAGCGCCGGCCAGGCGGACGGATCCAACATCGACAGTGCGCTTGGCGACGTCAGCGCGCGTCTCGTGCACTTCGAGGCGCGTCAGCTTGATGTAGTCATCGGGCGCACCCTTGGGGCGCACCCCGAGGTCGGTCACTGTGATGTCGTGAACGGTGACGCCGAGGCCGACAGGGGAGGTGGCGGCGGTGAAGTCGTATTCACCGGCGACGGAAATCGCCCCCGATGGCAACTCAAACTGCACGCTATCGCGCAGATAGTTCCAGATCGTCTTGGCCTGCACGTTCGCAAACTCAAACCGGCCGCGTGAAGTCAGCGGATAGGTATCCAACGACCCTGTCCAACTGAAGCGCTCCCCCGCTTCAGAGCTTCCGGTCAGCGAATACTTCCCCACGTCCTTCCCGACAGTGGCGAAGTCACGTAAATCGAAGCTGATCGGTTTGATCTCGGTCTGGAATGGGCTCGGGTGCGCGAGATCTTCGAAGGCGACGTTGCCACCGACGACGCTCAGATGCTTGATGAACAACCGCGCCGGCTTGGTATCGGGCGGCGTAGGTTTTGCCTCAGGCGAAGGCGGCAGTGCCAGGTCGCTGAAATTCAGGACACCGTCCGGCTCGATGAGCACCCGTGCGAAGGGCTGCTCCAGCACAATCGCCTCGAAATCAGGCCCCCAATGCCAGATACTCGCGACGGTGAGATCCACCAGCAGATGCTGGAAAGCCAACATCGGCTTCCCGTCCGCATCCGGCAGTGAAAAATCCCGTACATGCAGCCGCAGCGTGTAGGGATTGAACCGGATTTCGCCGATGGCGACTTCGCGGTGATAGTTCTTGCTCACAAAGTCGTGCACGCCCGAGCGCAACAGGCGTGGAACGACATGAAACCCAATAAACGTATACAGCAGAACGAGGACGAGCGCCGGCAGCGCGACCCAGAGCAATAAACGGCGAATGCGGACCTGTACCATGGTCCGCACACTTTATTCCACTCAGGCCAATCCGAGGAACTCCTCGAGCCGATCCAGCGCTTCATTGAATGAGCGCAGTTCTTCTTCGCTCAGGCAAGCGAGCAGCGCACGCTCACGCTCGAGCGCGAGCGGCACGAGCTCCGTATACATCGCACGCCCGGCCTTGGTGAGACGCAGCTCCATCTCGCGACGATCGTCGGCGTTGGAGGTCCGCTCAATCAGATCGCGCTTGACCAGGTTTGCAATTGCGCGGCTCACGCGCGTCTTGTGCATGCGAGTGGTGTCGGCGATGTGCTGAGCCGTGCAGCTCCACATCGGACCCACGGTGGCAATCACACGCCACTCCGGGATCTCGAGACCAAATTTCTGCTTATAGACCCCAGCGAGGTGGTCGCTGACGCCCTGGGCCAGGCGGTTGAGCCGGAAGGGGGTGAACTGGGTCAAGAGCAGCGCCGGGGCAGCAGGAGTAGCGGGAGGCCGGGAGGCGACTTCATCGGCAAAGACCTCTTTCCGAACGCTCAATGCGCTGGCTCCAGCGAACAGGGTGTCGAATCGGGCGGACACTATGGTCTCCTTAAAAGGTTGCGCACGCAACCAATGTGCGATGTGCGAAAATACTTGTTATGCGTAACGCTCATGAGAACCCGGCCCCCGGTGCGGGAAACGGCGCCCTCATCTACCAAAACGGATTTGCGAATGAATTTGGGACAGAGGCCCTCGAAGGAGCCCTACCCAAAGGCCGCAACTCGCCCCAACGGTGTGCATATGGTCTGTATGCAGAACAGTTTTCCGGCACTGCATTTACCGCGCCCCGTCATTCGAACAGGCGCAGCTGGCTGTATCGGATCCGACCAGCAGCCGTGCACGGTGAATTCCGTCGCATGGATGATGGGTATTTGACCAGCCGTTTTGACTTGGTTGATCCATCGCCTAACCAGTTACGTTGGAGCCCGTTGCCAATACCTGTGGAGCCGACTGACTTTATCGCAGGGTTGCGCACAGTGGCCGGCAACGGCTCGCCGGAGCAACAGAGCGGGTGTGGCATACATTGGTATGTCGCGAACCGTTCGATGATCGACCGTTTTTTCTACAGCGCCGACGGTGAGCTGTTGATCGTCCCGCAGCTCGGGCGGCTGCGTCTGGCAACCGAGCTCGGCATCCTGGAAATCGAACCGCAGCAGATTGCCGTGATCCCGCGCGGCTTGCGCTTCCGGGTCGAGCTCCTCGACGGACAGGCCCGCGGCTATGTGTGCGAGAACTACGGCGCGCCGTTCCGGCTGCCCGACCTGGGCCCGATCGGCTCGAACGGCCTGGCCAACCCGCGCGATTTTGAAGCTCCCGTGGCCTGGTACGAAGAGCGGGGCGGCGACTTCGAGCTCGTGGCCCGGTTCATGGGGCACTGTTGGTCGGCGCGCATGGATCATTCGCCGCTCGATGTCGTGGCGTGGCATGGAAACAATGCCCCGTACCGGTATGACCTGCGCCGGTTCAACACCATCGGATCCATCAGCTTCGATCATCCGGACCCGTCGATTTTCCTGATACTGCAGTCTCTGAGCGATACGCCCGGCGTGGATACGATCGACTTCGTGATCTTTCCGCCGCGTTGGCTGGTGGCTGAGGACACCTTCAGGCCGCCGTGGTTTCACCGCAATGTCGCGAGCGAGTTCATGGGACTGATTGCCGGTGTCTATGACGCGAAGGCTGACGGATTCAGTCCCGGTGGTGCTTCGCTTCACAACTGCATGAGCGGGCATGGCCCCGATGCGGCGACGTTCGAGAAGGCGAGCGCTGCTGATACTGCACAGCCTCATCATGTCACCGACACAATGGCCTTCATGTTTGAAACACGCACTGTCATCCGCCCAACGCGATTCGCCCTGGAATCACCGCAGCTGCAGCGCGACTACGCGCAATGTTGGCAGGGACTGCGCAGCCACTTTACGCCGGGCAAGCCTTGAGTACCGGGCCAACATCGATGGCGGTGGCCTCGTCAGCACCTGGTTTGGCCGCGCCGCTGAATGACACGCATGACCCCAAACGCAGGAGTTGGGTTGAGTCTGCCAATCAACCGGCAGCCGACTTTCCCATCCAGAATCTGCCATTCGCCGTATTCAAAAGAAAAGGCGCCGGCGAGGCCTTCAGGGGCGGGGTTGCAATTGGTGATCAGATCCTCGACCTGGCGGCACTCCACGAGTCGCGCAGGATAAAAGGCTCAGCCGCCGACGCGCTGGCCGCCTGCGCGCAACCCACACTCAACAGTTTCATGGCGCAGGGCAGGGATGCGTGGTCGGCTTTGCGCGCGGCTCTTTCGCGCCTGCTGTCCGAAGGTCCGGAAGGGGCGCTCGTAGCGCAAGCGGATGCTGAATATGCGGTGCCCGCCCGGATTGGTGATTACACCGACTTCTACGCATCGATCTATCACGCAACCGCCGTAGGCGCGCTGTTCCGCCCGGACAACCCTCTGCTCCCCAACTACAAGTGGGTACCGATCGGCTATCACGGCAGAGCCTCTTCCATCCGCGTTTCCGGACAGGAGTTCCGACGTCCCAGGGGGCAGATCAAACCGTCCGGCACGGAAGACCCACAACTCCTGCCCACGCGCCGGCTCGATTATGAGTTGGAAGTGGGGGTATTTATCGGCGCCGGAAACCCGTTAGGCATGCCGATCGCGATTGAAGATGCAGAGAGCCATGTGTTTGGTCTATGCCTGTTGAACGATTGGTCTGCGAGGGATGTGCAGGCGTGGGAATATCAGCCGTTGGGCCCGTTCCTCGCAAAGAACTTTGCCACCACGATCTCACCGTGGATCGTGACACTGGAAGCGCTGGCTCCGTATAGGACTCCCTGGACCCGAGCCTCGCAGGATCCGCAGCCATTGCCGTACCTGGATTCACCGCGGTTGCGGCAGTCCGGTGCTATCGACATGCAGCTCGAAGCATACCTCGAGACAGAGAAAATGCGCGCCGCGGGCACAAAGCCGCAGCGCCTGTCCCGTTCCAACTTCAGGCATTCATACTGGAGCGTTTCGCAACTGGTGGCCCATCACACCGTGAACGGGTGCAACCTGGAAGCAGGTGACCTGCTGGGAAGCGGAACGCAATCCGGTCCCAACCCCGATGAAGCCGGGTCCCTGCTCGAATTGACGGTAGGTGGCAAGCAGCCGCTGACGTTAACGTCCGGTGAGACGCGGACATTCCTCGCTGACGGGGATCGATTGACGCTGAAGGGTTGGTGCGAGAAGCCGGGTCTGCCGCGCATAGGTTTCGGCGAGGTAACCGGCACGGTGCTGCCCGCCTGAGCACGCCACATCAATTGAGCGGCCCCGGCGACCAGCGCTCGGGGCTACTCAACCCAACTCAGAACGCGAAGTAGGGTCCCATCCCCGCGGATGAGTTCTTGCCCTCAATCACTACGAAGACCGACTTTCCGTAGTGGAACGGCAGGCCGTAGTCGAACACATTGCTGCCGTTGATGCTGCCGCTGCCCGATGTGGCAAATTGCGAGCTGTCGCCGGCGAGGCCGCTCGTCGCACCAATGACGGACTTGGAGTTCTGAAAGAGGCTGTCCGCGTTGGTCACCGTGAAATTGACCAGCTTCGTCGCGTTGTTGACCGGATTGACCAGGGTCGCCTGCAGTGCCGCGTCGCCTCCTGCCGGACAGTAGAACCCTTTGTTGGTCGAGCACCCCGGGATGCTGCTGTCCGGGAAATACCAGGCATTCGAGCCGGTATCAATGAAACTCGTATTCAGCGTACCCAGTTTGTACTTCGTCGTCAGATAGCCGCTGTTGCCGAGATTGAACACGGTGGCACTACCGAGCATATTGTTGCTCTGGGTTCCGACGCCGAAGATCAGTGAGCCGTTTACAGCAGCCGTTCCGGAGGTGGCTACCGAGGGCAGTTGGATGATGACGCCGTTGTTGTCGGTCGTGAAGGCAGCGACGGGGTTGGACACCTGCAGTTTCTCCGCCATCGCGCTGACAGCGCAGGTCGTCGTAGTCGCGCAGGTATAATAGGTCCCGTTATTTTGCTGCAGGCAGGCGGGCCCGCAATCTGAAACAAACGGCGCGACTCCGAGAATGCCGTTGGCTCCGAAGGCGAGGACGGTCTCCTCGAGGTTGGGATCCGTGGAGGTTGCGCCAGCACCCTTGCAGGTGCTCGGCACTGTATATGAGGTGTCCCCGATGATCTGGACTTCCTGCGCGAGCGCCGTCTCGCCGCCGATATTCACATCGGCCTGGCGGACCGGTCCCCAGCTCGAGCCATCAACAAAGCCGACGCACTCGGCAATGACGTTGCCGGTAGTGTCCTTCTGCACGGGCAGGGTGATCGTGAGGACTTCGGAAAGAATCCGCAGCCCCGATGAACCGGTGTCGACCTGGATGTGATCAATGGTCTGACAGACGGTCGTGCTGCCGGGGGCGCAGATCTTGACAGTCGTGTAGGCCGTGTTGATCGCGGGCGTGTTGGAGCTGGCGATCTTCGCCGGGCCCGAATCGACAACGATTGCCTGAACGTTGGATCCGGTGGGTGTGGGACCACCGCCGCCGCCGCCGCCGAGGCCACCACCGCCGCCGCATCCAGCCACACAGAGCATTCCAATCAAGGCAGCAAACAGATTTGCACGCACTCTAGCGTCTCCCTACTGGATATCCTGAACAGAGAAGTTCGGCGGCAGCAGCGATGGAACGTACGCGCTGCCGTAGAACGCTCGCATGTGCCCGTTTGAATGGACCACCAGGTCGGTTCCCTGAATGGCCAGGTGCCGGCGGCCCACGTGGGGTGAGCTGGCATTGGCAATGTACTCGGGGAAGTATTTACCGAGGGTCTGTTCAAAATCCGGCAGCAGGGGGCCGGTCCAGGCGACGGCAAACACCTTGCCTGAATCATTGACGAACTCGCGCACCGTGGTTCCGGTCGGACTTTGAATTTCGTGCACGGTGTAACCCGCGATGGCAGTGGTGCGCACCTGGGCTTTCAGCTTGATCCGGTCGTTCTCCACGGTAGTGGCGTCTTCGCCCAGAGTGGCGAATGCAGGGAGACAGGCAACCTGACTCACTAGCACACCCGCCACCAGGCAGCCCCAAACACGCTTAGCGTTGCTGCTGGCAGATTTCACTGCAATGCGTTCCTCTGTGTGGATATCGAAGGAGATAGATGAATTGCGCCGTGCGGTCAACTGGCACGTTGACCAGTGTGCACCGCGCAAACTGCAACAAACGAGCGATTAGTCGCTGTTTTTGGCAATGAGTTCACAAAATGGGCGTCTGTTGCGGGCGACGACTGTTCCGCTGCGGGGACCTTCGTCCAAAACAAAGCCGGCGACACGATGGTCGCCGGCTCAGGTTCACACATCAGGAGAGAAGTTTAGTTGCTGCCGGCGGCTCCGGAAGCCGCGGCACCATGCTCCTGCTGCCAGGCGGAGCGGCGTGCCTCGAACCGGGTCTTCATGTCCGCGAGGACCTGAGGCAGCCTGGCCTTCTGATCAGCGGTCAGCACGTTATAGATCTGACCCTGCACCTGCACCTCGTTCTGCAGGCGGGCGGCGGCCGCCTCCTTCGCGCTCTGCAGTGCCGTGGCGTAGTTCGGATCACCGGGGTTGGCCAGTGTCATCATGTCAATGGGGGCCGTGCCGGCATCCGCCTGGCGTTGCGCGCGGGCGTTGCTCAGGATGCTCTTGATGGAGGCTTCCTGGTCAGCCGTCAGGTTGAGTTGGCGTGTGGCCCGCAACATGACACCAACCAACATGCCGCCGCCGCGTTGCCTGTGATGCCAGTGTTTGCCGCCCGGCGCGGGCGCGGTGGTGGTCGTCGTGGTCGTGGTGGACGGAGTAGCCGTTGTGCTCGCTGCCGCCACCGCCGCACCGGCACCGACAGTCGCCGTTGCGACCAGCAGCAAGCTCAATGTCCTGTTCAACTTCATGACTGCATTCCTCAACTGTTGTAGTGCAATTGTTACCTATCGTTGTCGCGATCGGTGACGTTCGTATCACGATATACAAAGCGTTCTACGACTACAAAGGTTGACGGAAAACACCCGCCGGCGGACCCGCGGCGGGTGTTGTAACAGACTGTATGTCACTCGTAGGGAGTGACGATTCTCCAGGCCTGCGAGGGATGCACGACGGCCCACCAGATGGCGCCGAGACCCTGGGGCACATCGGTTGGCACGCCCTCAGTCTTCACGGCCACCGTCTGCGCTTCCTGCACTTCGGTGACCTGCTCCGCGTTCGGCAGCGGCTCCTTCAGGTCCTGCTCCGGAACCACAGTGCTGACATCGGGTGCGGTCAGGTTCAGCTTCTTGCCGTTGGCACCCGTTTTGGTCTTGGCCGCGCCGGACTTGGCGGACGCCTTGGAGGCATCCACGCAGTGGCCGGTCAGCTTGAAACACACCGGATCCGACTTATTCCCCGCGGCCTGGCTACCAGAAGCGTCCGCTGAGCTGGAGCTGCTGCTGGGAGCTGCCGGCGCCGGAGTAGCCGCAGGGGAAGGTGGTGCAGAAGCGGGGGCCTGCGAGCCCGCTGGCGCCTGCTGGGCATGGGCGGCGGGTAGGACGGCAATGAGGGCCGCCGCGACTACGAAGGCCACCAGGCCGGCCTTCAGGGGCAATGGACGAACAGCTGCCGCATCGATCCGCGGGCGGCTCAGATGTGCTGCGTCGTGGAATCTGGGATAGCTGCCGCTGTCTTTTATTATGCGGTTCACGATTATCTGCCATGGCGCGCCTCAGGGACGCGCTCCCAGGCTACTACGCGCCACAGGGCTTGGACAGCAATCGCCATACCCATGCGGCGCTGCCCATTTAGCGACATCGGTCCCGATCCTTCGCAGGATAGGGGCCGTTTGTAACGTGCTTGAAATCGACTTGCGATATTTCATTCACGGGGCCACGCGCCCTCGCAGTAATCCTGTTGCCACAGTTCAGGAACCCATATGCAAAGTTTTCGGCAGGCTCTACATACTCAACGTTGGGATGACCATCGGTATTACCACCACAGCCGCATAAACCAGTCGCTGCACTTGTTGAGCGCGACGAGCTTCGTCTGTGCCTACTTCCTGATGTTCACCAACCCGGTAGCCGCCGCGCTACTGGCCTGGCTGGTCTCCATGACGAGCCGACAGGCGGGTCACTTCTTCTTCGAGCCGAAGGGCTATGACCAGGTGAACCATGCCACCCACGAGCACAAGGAAGACATCAAGGTCGGCTACAACCTGAAGCGCAAGATTGTGCTGATGGCCATCTGGGCCGCGGCTCCCGTGATCCTGTGGATCGACCCCACGATGTTCCGGCTCTTCCCGGACGCCACCGGCAGTGACTTCGTGCAGCACCTCGGCCAGGTGTGGCTCGCGGTGGGCCTGGGCGGATTGGTATTCCGCACAATCCACCTGTTCTTCATCAAGGACGTGCAAACGGGCCTGGTGTGGGCGACCAAGATCATCACCGACCCGTTCCACGACATCAAACTTTATTATAAAGCCCCGCTGGCCCTGCTTCGGGGGGAGCTGATCGACCCGCACCACGCTCAGCACGGCGCGCTCGAAACATCTCTTTCAACACGCGACGCCTGATGGCCTCGTTGGTGAGCGCTTCGGCGCTCCACCACCAGCCTTCGGCCGACATCTTCCCAGCCGCCGCCAGCACCCTGGCGGCGACTGCTTCAAAGTCCGCATCGCTGTAGTCGATGGTGAAGATCAGTCGGCCCGTGCCCACCCAGCTCAGCGCCAGTCCTTCGGCGCGCAGATAGTATTGAAACATCCAGTTGTAGCGCGATGGCTGCAGATAGCTGATGGTCCAGACCGAGGACAGGTTGCTCACCTGAACCGGCAGGCCGGCGGCTTTCAGACGCTCGTTGAGTTGCCGCGCGCGCCCATTCCAACGCTCCTCCAGGCCCACGTATTTCGCCTGCATTTCCGGGGTGGCCAGGCGTTCCAGGAATTCACACATCGCGCCCATGACATACGGGTGGGAGTTGAACGTCCCGCGCGCGAAGCAGATGTCAGCGGGGCGGTCGTCGCGGAATCGCTTCATCAGCTCATGCTTGCCGCAAACCACACCCACCGGGAATCCGCCACCCAGGGTTTTACCGTAGGTCACCATGTCCGCACGCACGCCGAAATATTCCTGCGCGCCGCCGGGTGCCAGCCGGAAGCCGAGAAACACCTCATCGAAAATCAACACGATGTTTCTTTCGGTACAAACGGCACGCAGCTTTTTCAGCCACTCCGTGTAGGCGGTGCGATCGAATCCCGCGGAGCGGCCGCTGTCGATGAGGGCGGAATCCCCCGGCGCATTCTTGTTGGGATGCAGCGCCTGCAGCGGATTTACGAGAACGCAGGCGATGTCGCGCCGAGTGCGCAGCACACGCAGCGCGGCTTCGTCCATGTCTTTCAAGGTGTACGTGTCGTGTGCCGTTTGAGGGTTCCCCACGCCCGGCTGCACGTCACCCCACCAGCCGTGGTAAGCACCGCAGAAGCGGACGAGATTCTTGCGGCGCGTGTGGTAGCGCGCCAGCCGAACGGCCTGCATGACCGCTTCCGTGCCCGACATGTGGAACGAGACTTCGTCGAGTCCGGAAATCTGCTTGAGGCGCTCGACGTTGTAACCAACAACCGGGTGCAGCGATCCGAGGACGGGTCCGAGGTCCTTAACACGCTCTGCGCCGCGTGCCATGCACTCTTTATAGAAGTCGTAGCCGAAGACATTGACGCCGTAAGAGCCGGTCACGTCGTAAAGTTGATTGCCATCGAGATCCGTGACGATCGGCCCCGCCGACGATTCCAACACGGAACCGAGCTTGAAATGCTTGCGGACGAAGGAGCTGAATTGAAACGGCACACGGTAGCGCGAGGTGAACTGCATGTCGGACACGCCGCTGGCGATGGTGGCTGTCGCGGCCGCGGTTTTCGCAAACCGTTGGTTGAACAAGGCCGCCAGCCGCATGAAACCTTCGCGGCGTTTGGCGGCAATCTCCGCCGGCGCGCCGTCGGCGCTGAAGAACTCAGCCTCGCTGTATTCATAGAAGGGAACGAGGCGGGCAAGGCGCCGCGACCACTTCGAATGACCGGCGAGCGAGCGATGTTTGGCGCGCGAGAGCTGCAGCCGGATCTGTGCTTTCCGCAGCAGATACACCAGAATCGCCGCGCCCACTATGTAAAGAACCAGAGTTGAGTTCAAGAGTGCCTCCTCGAGCTATCGGCGCGCACACTATTGCAATTGAGTGACGAATAAATGACGGTCCGTGCATTGATCTCCCAGGTCACCGGGCAGGAAAATCTCAACTTCCTGCTCACCAACCGCATCCCCCGCCGTTGGCTCACCTTGTTCGTGGGCCGTTTGAGCAAGGTGCGTAACCCGATAGTCCGCGAGACTTCCATTGCCATCTGGAAGCTGTTCTCGGACCTGGATCTCAGCGAGGCCCGCAAGACCCGCTTTGACAGTCTGCACGATTGTTTTACTCGTGAGTTGAAAGAGGGCGCCCGGCCCGTCGATCCCGATCCCAACGTGCTGACGAGCCCCTGCGACGGCATCATCGGTGCCTGCGGCAAGGTAGAGGACGGCATGGTGTTGCAGGCCAAGGGTTTCCCGTATCCGGTGCTCGATCTCGTCGGAGATCCCTCTCTCGCCGAACGGTACCGCAATGGTACGTACGTGACACTCCGGTTGACCTCCAGCATGTATCACCGGTTCCATGCGCCGGCGGACCTGCGTGTTGAGAAGGTCACCTACATTTCCGGTGATACCTGGAACGTCAACCCGATCGCGCTGAAACGCATCGAGCGGCTGTTCTGCAAGAACGAGCGCGCGGCCATCGAGTGCCGGCTGGAGCGGACCGGCCAGCTCCTCACGCTGGTCCCCGTGGCGGCCATCCTGGTGGCCAGTATCCGGCTGAAATTCATAGATGTGACACTTCATCTGAAATATCAGGGACCGAACCGGATCGAGTGCAACGCCCGGGTCGCCCGGGGCGAGGAAATGGGGTGGTTTGAGCATGGTTCGACCATCATCGTGTTTGCACCACCCGGCATGGCGCTGTGCACCAATTGGTCTACCGGCGATACGATTCGGATGGGCCAGCCGCTATTGAATCTGTGCGCTCCGCACCCGTGATGGGGGGCACAACTTCCGGGAATGTTCATCGGCGTCCCGCAGCGCGGGTAGTAGTATCTGGAGCCTGTATCACTGGCCCATCCCGGGCACAGAAAAAAGTGAGATGTGGGGCCTCCGCCAGATACTCCGTCAACTCGCCTTGGCTGCTGCATTCCTCGCAGCGGCTTCGGCGGCTCATTCCTCTGAGCGTTGGGCGGGTTTGGCGGATACGGTCTTTCAGCACCTCGTCCGTGACAACGAGCTTCCCAACGCCGCCATCCCGACGTCCGCAACCCAGGACGGCGACGGTTTTCTGTGGATTGGTTCACAAAATGGCCTGGCGCGCTGGGACGGCTACCATTTCCGGATCTATCGGGCGAACCCGGGTAAGAATGGCGATCTTCCGGACAATTTCATTCAGAGCCTCCTTACGGATGCGCGCGGCGTCCTGTGGATCGGTACCTCGTCAGGGGGGCTCGCCCGTTACGACCGCGAGCACGAGCGGTTCGTTGTCTACCCCGTGGGTCCCAAGGGCCTGAGCCATGTAAGTGTCCGAGCGATTGCTGACGACGGCAGTGGGGGGGTCTGGGTTGCAACTGAAGCCGGCCTGGATCATGTCATCGCCGGCTCGGAAGTCATCGGACATCTTCGCCATTCGGATGACGATCCGACGAGCCTGCCCGACAACCGCGTGCGCGGGCTTCTGCGGGATCGTCATGGCACCCTCTGGGTTGGAACCGCGACCGCATTGGCCAGGCTGGACAAAGGTTCGAACCGCTTTGAGCGTGTGCCGCTGCCGGCGGCTCCCGGCAAGGTCCCCTCTCCCTGGAGCTTCCTCGAAGACACGGCGGGCCGGATCTGGGTTGGGACCTTTCGTCAGGGCGCGTATGTCATCGATTCCCATACTTCCGGCGCGCGCGCGGTGGAGGAGAGCGATGCCGGCCACTCAACTCTTCAGAACGAAGGCGTATCTGCCATCGTTGAGGTGGTGCCCGGCCAGGTCTGGCTGGGAACCCTGGGGCAGGGCATCGTGGCAGTTGATGTTGCCAGCTCTCAGACACGCCGCATCCGCCGCGATCTGACACAACCGGCGAGCCTGCCCGATGACAGCATCCAGGGCATGTTCAAGGATCGCTCCGGTCTGATCTGGATCTGCAGCGATCGCAGCATCAGCCGTCACGACCCCTCTCATCCGGCTGTGTTGACAGTGTTTGGTGCATCCAGCCGTCCTGACAGCATCTCCGACTCGGATGTCGATGCAATCCTCCCGATGTCGGACGGTAAGGTCTGGCTCGGCTTGGGAAGCAAGGGCATCGATGTCATCGATCCAGTCGTCGGCGCCCGTGTCGCGTCTCTGCGTCCCGATCCGCTTCGGCCGCAAGACGCGCTTCCGAAAGACTATATCAACGCGTTCGCCGCCTCCGATGACAGCGATGTGTATGTTGGTACAGAGCTCGGACTATATCGGGTTGATCGCGCCGCGCACGCCGCGACTCGCGTGACGATTCCGGAGCGCGATCCCGCGGCTCAGGTATGGGCGCTGCTTCTGGACAACAACGTCCTATGGGTCGGCGGATTCGACGGCCTGTGGGCGGTGCAGCTCGATGGTGCCAAATCGCCTGCTCACGCTGAAGCCGTCAGCGGGCTCACCGATCAGAGAATCACCACGATTGCCCGCGGTGATGGCAACTGGCTGTGGGTCGGAACCAAGAATGGGCTCAACCGCCTCGATCTGCGCACTCATGCCATCGAGCGCATCCTGCCCGAGCCCGCCAACCCAACAGCGCTGGCGGCTGGCTATATCACATCGTTGCTGTCCGACAGCCGCGGACGGCTGTGGATCGCCACTTTCGGTGGTGGCGTCAACGTCCTCGAACCGCGGGCCGCGGACGGCAAGCCGAAGTTCACCCGACTGGGAATTGCCCGCGGCCTCAATAACGACAACGCCGACAAGCTGCTGGAGGATTCGAAGCACAACATCTGGGTAAGCACCGATGACGGGCTCGCCGTGATCGATGAGCAGACGTTGGCGATCCGCACCTTGCGCCGTGCGGAAGGGCTGCCGATCTCGAGTTACTGGGTCGGCTCGGGCGCTGCAACCGCGCAGGGCGAGATGTTGTTTGGCGGTGTGGGCGGACTGACGGTCGTGCGTCCCAGCCAGTTGAACCGCTGGACCTACCAACCATCCGTGGTCACCACCGACATCCGCATCGGCGGGAAGAGTGTGATTGATGCGTCAGTCCCACTGCAGATAAAGCCGGGTGCCAACAGCATCGCCGTGGAATTCGCGGCTCTCGATTATTCGGCCCCCGAACGCAATCGCTACGCATATCGGCTCGACGGGTTTGATTCCGCGTGGATCGATACCGAGGCCTCTCATCGGGTTGCCGCCTATACCAACCTGCCGCCTGGTGACTTCACGTTGCGCTTGCGCGGCTCGAATCGCGATGGGTTGTGGTCGGAAACGACCATGAGCCTGCCGATTCACGTTCTGCCCGACTGGTACCAGACGATGACCTTTCGGATCGCGGTCACTCTGCTGGCATTCGCACTCGTGGCGGCCCTGGTTCAGGGCCGCACTGTGTACCTGCGGCGCAACCAGCGGGATCTGGAACGTCAGGTTGTGGAGCGCACGGCCGAATTGCGTGAAAGCCAGCGGCAGCTCGAACAGATTGCCTATGAGGACACGCTCACCGCGTTGCCCAACCGCCGGATGTTCACGGAGGAGTTCCGCGAGCTGATCATGTTGGCGCGGCTGCAGAACCAGCGTTTCGCGCTGTTGTTGATCGATCTCGACCGCTTCAAACAGATCAACGACTCGCGGGGCCACGATGCCGGCGATGCGTTGCTCATTGAAGCGGCCATTCGCCTGCAGGCGGCCGTCCGCAAGTCAGATTGCGTGGCGCGCCTCGGTGGGGATGAGTTCTCGGTCCTCGTTTCGCAAAATCCCGCTGCCGCCGACATTGAAATGATCTGCCACCGCATCATCGAGAGCTTCGTGATGCCGGTGCCGATCAGTGACGCCGAGGTCAGAAGCAGTGCCAGTATCGGCGTGGCCGTATTCCCGGACCACGGTGCGACATTGGACAGCCTGTACAAGTCGGCGGACGTGGCCCTGTACGAAGCCAAGCGGGCAGGCGGAAACATGTGGCGGTGGTATAAGAGTCAGGCGAGCGCGCCATCCACCGTACGCATGTTGTAACTAGGAGGCTCCTAGGCAGCCGCGGCCCGCTGCTCCTGCGCTTCGTTTCCGAGCGCGGCAACCAGGTCATCAATCAGCTTCGCCAACTCACCCGCCATCACGGTGAAGTCGATGTCGAACTGTTCCTCCTCGTTCAGCTCCGTGGCGCCCTCGGTCGGATCCTTCGACATCTCGAGAAACTCCAGCCGCTTGATCTGCATTTTTTCGTTCAGCACGAACGAGATGCGGTCGTTCCAGGTGAGGCCCAGCCGCGTGGGGAACATGCCGGCGGCCAGGTGTGCCTGAATTTCCTTGCCGTCGAGCGGATGCTGCGAATAGCGGATGGTCGCCTTGCTGTCCTTCACGGCCTTGAGCTCCAGATCCTGATCAATGTTCAGTTGCAGGGGCGCCTCGCCGAGCTTCAACCACACCGCCATGGACATCTGCGGTGAGCGCTCGGTCTCAATGAACAGCACGGCGAGATTTCCCAGTGTGTCGCGCAAGAATTCGATGAGCTCTTCCGCTTTCGCGGCTCCCGCGGCATCGACCACGAGCCAGCCGTGCACGGGATCGATCCAGGCGCGCGTAACTCGTCGACGGGTCAGTGCCTTAGCGCGTAATTCTTCAGTCACTCTCATCTTCAGGTCGCGCATCTGGCGGCGCCCGACGGGAAAACCGTTCTCCTGCGCGAGCGCTTCGGCCCGCTCGAGCGTGACCTGCCGGATGATCGAAGCGGGAAGCAACTTCTGATTGACGCCGAGCGCAATCAGATGCTGCTGGTTCACCGTGTGCACGAGTTGGCCGGTGCTGGAGGGCGCAACAAAGCCGCGGCTGAGCATTTCGAACGGGCTGCAGGGCTGCAGCGGGCGCGTGGCGAGCTTTTCTTCGAGCTCCGCGGCGGAGAGGGACCAGTCAGCCGGCAGACGATAGACGACGAGATTCTTGAACCACATCTAAGTAAAGCGCCCCCCGGTCGAAAAAGGGGGCGCAGTGTAGCTCATCGTTTAAAGGAAATGCTGTCCATGATGAGTGAACATTCCGAGAACGCCGATCAGGATCAGGTACAGCGCGACAATGTAATTCAGCAGCCGCGGCATCACGAGAATCAGGATGCCGGCGATCAGCGCGATGAGGGGTCCAACGGATAGAGTCAGCGTCATAAAAAAGTCCTCCTTTTGCGCGAGCGTTGCTCGCTCATCGTCGGCCCGGGGCGTTTGCCCGCGCCAACGCCCGTGCGGGCAATGCCCGCACCCATAAGAGCGTGATCATAACCTACGCTCCACCGATCACTTCGTTCCGCACAAAGCGCCGGATCAGCTCGCACCCCGTGTCCAGCGAAACCTCATCCGTTGCGAAACATATCCGCACGAACCCCGCGGTTTCACGACCAAAAGCTGCGCCATCCAGCACGCTCACCCGTTCTGATTCATACAGTGCCCGCATGAACTCATAGCCCGAAAGTCCAGTCTCGCGCACGTCCACCAACATGAACATGCCCGCCTCGGGCACCACGGCGCGAATTTTCGGAATGCCTGCGAGCCCGGAGACAATCCGGGCGCGGCGCAGATCGCAATAGTCGCGGATCCGACGCTCGGCCTCGGACGCAATCGACAGAGCAGTCACCGCCGCTTCCTGGACAAAGGGCGGTGAGCCGAACAGCATGCACATCACCAATGACTCCGCATGAGTCACGAGCTGCCGGGGACCGACGAGCCAACCGGCACGCCAGCCTGTCATCGCGTGCGACTTCGAGAGACTGCCCAGTGTGATCACGCGGTCCGGGATGCGCGCGGCCAGGCTGGGTATGCGGCCGTGGGGCGCGAGTCCCGCGTAGACCTCATCCGAGATCAACCACAGATCGTGCTTCTCGGCCAGATTCCCGATCGCATCCAACTCGTCCTCGTGGAGAATCACGCCGCTGGGGTTATTGGGCGTGGCCCAGGCAATCGCGCGGGTCCTCGAGGTGATAAGGCCGCCCAACGCGGTCATATCCGGTCTGAAGAGACCTGTCGTGGGCGCGCGAACCATTTTCGCGCCGGAGGCCTGCAGCGTGGCCGGATAAGTTGGATACATCGGATCGAACGAAATGATTTCGTCGCCGGCTCCGGCAACACACAGTGACGCCACGAACAGGGCGTTCTGTGCTCCCGACAAAAACACAACATTGTGCGCGGTCGCGTTCTGACCTGTGCGCTTCGAGTGATGGGCTGCGATTGCTTCACGAACGTGGAGCCGTCCAGCCGCGGGGCTGTAGTGGGTGTCACCACCCCGCAACCGCTCGACCGCCGCGTCAACGACAGCTGCAGGAGTGTCCAGATCCGGATCGCCAACACTTAGAATAATTACGTCTGCGCCGCGTTCGCGTGCCGCGCACGCTTCATAGTGTGTCAACCAGGCGTCGGCGCCTTCACCACTGATTCGTTGTACGAGCGGCGAGAACTTCATATATTGGCCGGCGCATGAATGACGAGCAACAGTCCATCGGGCCCCAGTCAGTCGGACAATACATTGTCGCGCTGCTTGCAGCCAACGGCATCGACACCGTCTTCGGCATTCCCGGCGTTCACAACCTCGAGCTCTATCGCGGACTGGCGAGTACGGGACTGCGGCACATTCTCGTGCGCCACGAACAGAACGCCGGATTTGCGGCCGATGGTTTCGCCAGGGCGAGTGGCCGGCCCGCCGCTGCGTTCGTTATTTCAGGACCAGGGCTCACGAACATCCTGACGTCCGCCGCGCAGGCCAAAACCGACTCGGTTCCCATGCTGATTCTGGCGAGCACGCCGGTGGAGCCTTCGTTGGCGAAGGGTTGGGGCGTGCTTCACGAGCTCGACGATCAGCGATTGATGGCTGCGGGGGTTGCGGGAACCGCGCGATCGGCGCGCTCCGCGGAGGATGCTCGCGATCATCTGCGCGAGGCTTTTGCGTCGTTTCAGTTGGGGCGGCAGCGGCCCGCCTATCTGGAAGTGCCGCTCGACTTGTTGGCCCAGCCAACCTCCTTGCGCGCGGAACGCTTTGCCCAGGTAGGCGGTGGGCCGCAGCCGGCGCGGGCGGTTGTTGAAAAAGCCGTCAGCCTCCTCAGCGCGGCTCGCAAGCCCATGATCGTGGCGGGCGGTGGCGCGAGGTCTGCCGCCCGGCAACTGCTGGAGTTGGTTGAGGCACTGGACGGGTATCTCGTGACCACTGTTGCCGGCAAGGGCCTGCTGCCGGAGAGTCACCCCGCGAATCTGGGTGCATCGCTGCAATTTCAGACGACTCAACAGTTGGTCGCGCAGGCTGATGTGGTGCTCGCGGTCGGAACGGAGCTGTCTGAAACGGATTTCTATTCCGGTGCCCGGCTCGAAATGACCGGGCGCCTGATCCGTATCGATATCGACTCCACCAAGCTCGCGGATCACTACGCGGCGGACGTCGGTATCTGGGGAGACGCCGCGGCGAGCCTCGATGCGTTGAATCAATCGTTGCCCCCTGGAGGAGGCCGGTGGCGCAGCCAGCTGGGGCCTGCGGCTGCTCACCGATCCCGGATCGAACGGGGATTCAACTCGGTGTATCGCACTTGCTCGCGCCTGCTGTCCGCGGTGCGCGCCGCGTTGCCAGAAGACGGGACTGTCTTCAGTGACATGACTCAGGTTGCCTATCTCGGCAACTATGCGTTCGCTACCGACCGGCCCGGGACCTGGCTGCATCCGTCCGGGTACGGCACATTGGGTTATGCGCTGCCGGCGGCCATCGGTGCATTAGTGGCGGAGCCGCGCAGGCCCGTGCTGGCTCTGGCCGGCGATTTCGGCTTTCAGTTTACCTCGCAGGAACTGGCGACCGCCGTGGAGCTGCAACTCAGCCTGCCCATTGTCATCTGGAACAACAGCGCGCTGGGACAGATTCGCGATGACATGGTGGCGGCGCGGATCCCACCGACGGGTGTCATCGGACACAACCCGGACTTCCTCGCGCTGGCTCGCGCCTACGGCGCGCACGCTGAGCGCGCACTGGGACCGGAATCCCTCACTGCGGCCATCCGCTCCGCGCTGCGGCGTCGCGGTCCCACCGTGTTGGAAGCTGTAGAAGCCGATTTCCGCGCTTAGAGAGTTTCCTGCCGTGGAGTGGTTCACAGCGTGCCTTCGATCCGGCACGCAATACTTTGCCATGCGGATCTCACGGCTACGCACCCGCATCATTCTTTTCTTCGTCGCCATGCTCGTGGTGCTGGAGGTGTGTTGTTTCGCCCTGCTGAGTGCTTCGAGCTCGCGCAATGCAACAGTGGAGATCGAGGGCGAGCTCGATGTTGGTCAGCGCGTGCTCGCGCGGCTGGTGCGGCAGAATGCCCACGTTCTGAGTCAGTCCGCGCGCGTGCTCGCCGGCGATTCTGCTTTTCGTGAGGCCGTGGCCACGGGGGATCCGGCAACGATTGCCTCGACACTCGCCAACCCGCAGCGCCTCGGTGCCAGGGCGATGCTTTATGTGGGTCCGGACGGCAAGGTGCTCGCGGACACTGTGGAGAACAGCCGGGCACCGCGCGAGTTTGAGTACCCGGGATTGCTCGAGCGCGCCAGCATTACAGGAGCCGCGGCCAGCGTCGAGATTCTGGCGAAACAGGGCTTGCAGCTGGTTGCCGTCCCCATGCGAATGCCCGCGCAGAGCGGCTGGGTGGTGTTGGTTTCTGCCTTGGATTTAGTGTTTGCGAAGGACCTGCGGCAGCTCACTTCACTCGATGTCTCGTTCTTCGCCCGAGGTCTGCAGGCCGATGGCAGGAGCTGGTATTCGCTGGCATCGACCCTGAATGATGCGGATGAAGAGGAACTGCAGCGTCAGTTGCCGCTCCTGGCCGGTCCGTACGCAACGCATATAGTCAGGATCCACGGGACCGAGCACCAGGCGCGCCTCATCTCCCTGACGACTACCGGCGGCCGGCGAATCGTTGCCGTGTTACACCGATCCCTCTCGGCCGCGTTGTCCTCATTCGACCGGATACGCACGATCCTGATCGTCGTTGCAATCTTCGGCATCCTCGTAATGTTCGGGGGCAGTGTCTGGATAGCCGCGAACGTCACCGAGCCGCTGAGCACACTGGCACAGTCGGCTGCCGCGATGCAGTCCGGCGACTATACCGGCGAGGTTGATATCCATCGGGCCGATGAGATCGGCTCCCTGGCCTGCACCTTGGATCAGATGCGCGAGGCGATTGCCGAGCGCGAGATGCGCATTCTCACCCTGGCCTACCAGGATCAACTTACCGGGCTGGCGAACCGGGCCAAGTTCTCCGAGTTGCTTTCCGCGGCCATTGCCGCGGCGCGGCCGGGCGGCGGGACGGGCTCCATCTTTGTGATGGACCTCGACCGGTTCAAATATGTGAACGACACGTTGGGTCATGGTGTGGGAGACCATGTTCTGCGTGAGGTTGCGGGTCGGCTCACGGCAGTAGTGCCTCAAACCGGGTGCGTGGCGCGCCTCGGAGGTGACGAGTTCGCCGTATTGTTGACCGGGGCCGCGGCGGCGAAGGTCGTCGACTACGCCAAAAGCATCGTTGCGGCCCTCAAAACTCCGGTTCTGTACGAAGGACAGCCTCTCGATGTTGGGACGAGCGTCGGCATCGCTCGCTTCCCAATGCATGGCCGGGACGCACAGACTCTCGTGCGCAATGCCGACATTGCCATGTATGTCGCGAAGCGCAACAAGACAGGACTCGCAATCTATAACGCCTACTACGACACGACTCAGCAGGAGCATCTGTCGCTGCTCAGTGAGCTCCGCAGAGCGGTGGAGCGCAACGAGCTCCTGTTGATGTATCAGCCCAAGGTGTCCCTGCATTCATCGAACGTGAGCGCGGTCGAGGCGCTGATCCGGTGGCAACATCCGGAAAAAGGTCTGATCCATCCGGCGCACTTCATTCCGTTCGCGGAAGCCACCGGCTACATCAAGGTGTTGACCCACTGGGTACTCACCGAAGTGGTTCGCCAGTGCGGCGAGTGGCTCACCAACGGCCTGCAACTGCAGATCTGCGCGAACATCTCGGCGCGCGACCTGCTGAACGCCGACCTGCCCGATCAGATCGGCGCATTGCTCGCCGAACACTGTGTACCGGCGGCCCTGCTGTGCCTGGAGATCACCGAGAGCGGCTTCATGGAAGATCCCGGGCACGCACAGAAGATGCTCGATCGGTTGTCAGGCATGGGCCTGCGGCTGGCGATTGACGACTACGGCGCCGGCTACTCGTCGCTGTCCTACATCATGAAGCTGCCGGTGCAGGAGCTGAAGATCGATCGCTCATTCATCGCCGGCATGGCCGCGAATCCGGACCTGTCGGTCATCGTGCGCTCAACCATCGAGCTGGGTCACAACCTCGGTATGAAAGTTGTAGCGGAGGGCGTGGAGGACGGCGACGGCTGGGACCTGTTGGAAACCCTGGGATGCGATGACGCCCAGGGTTATTTCATGAGTCCGCCGCTCGAGCCGGCGCCGCTCGTGGAGTGGATGCGCAAACACGATGGCATCGAGATCCGCGATACAGCCTGGTCCGTGAGCGCGGCTATGGGCGGCCGCGGGGCCTGATCTGCATCTCGCGCATTCGATAGTCGATGACGAGCACCTCGAATGAGCCGAGCACGTCCATACCCAGGAATACCGTGGGCTCTTTGGTCAGATTGAGATGATCGAACAGGTACATGTCCGCAAAGGTGATGCGCACGCCACGGAGCTTCAGAGTCCCGAGATCCATCGGCGGCGTACTCACTGTGTTGCCCGGAGTCATGTCCAGCGTCACGCCAATGATGTCCTCAGCCACCGAGTTCCTGGGCGGATATTTCTTCAATGCTTCCAGCAGCGCGAGATTGCCGACCGACTGTTGGCCGCCGGTATCGATGATGGCATGCGCCCGGATTGAGCCGATCCGGACTTCCGTAGTCAACAGACCGCCCTTCATGAGCTTCAGGGGCACCACATTGAATCCAGGGGGTGCGTGCTCCCGATGCGAGCGGGAAATGGTCAACTGGTCCCTGGTGAAATCGGCGTAGATCCGCTTGTCCGGCATGCCCTCGCGGCCGAGGACACCTTCGGCGCCCCCGAATACATCGGCGACAATCGGAAGTGTCGAGGGCTCAATCAACACGGCTCCCACTTCCATGCGATCGACATGCAGGGCCGGGACGACCGCGGAGCCGGTGACACCCCGAACTACAATGTTGTCAGCCTGGTTTTTTAATCCCAGACTGTCGGCCACGCGTCCGATGATGGCCGAGTGACTGGCGCCCGTGTCGAGCACGAGCCGGAACGGACCCTTGCCGTTGATCAATACCGGTGCCCAGATGCGGCCGATCCGGTCGCGCAGGGTCGGGGCCACATACTTCGGCTCGTTCGCTTCAACGAGCACTTCGGGGGGTTCGGGAGAGCTGCTGGCCGTGCCAATAGCGGGCGGAGGATCGGGGGTGGCGGCGCGGGTTGCCGCGGGATTTACGAGGAAACAGCTTCCGGCCAGCCCCCATAACAGGCTGACGCCGGCGTACCGGCGGGCTCTCGCGACCAGCGGAATCTGGATGGCCACGAAGGAGAGTGTACGCCTCTGCTTGGCAGTATGGTCAGTGGACCTTACGTTTTGTGATTGAGTGGTTGAAACGAACTGCGGGAACATCGGCGGCCCGAAGCGGGCCGGCCAAGTGGCCCAATACGGAACATCGGGCGAAGGGAGAGCGAGTTTGAGCTGGAAAGCGTGGTTGACGTTCGCGGTGCTGGGGGTGGTCTGGGGCCTGCCGTACTTTTTTATCAAGCTCGCGCTGGTGGACCTGTCCCCGGCCTGCGTGGCCTGGGGGCGGATTGCCCTGGGGGCGGCGGTGATGTTGCCGATTGCCTGGAAGCGGGGCGCGCTGCGTTCTCTGACGGAGCACAAAGGTGCGCTGGTGGGCTACGCCTTCGCTGAGCTCGTGGGGCCATTCCTGCTGATTGCCATCGGCGAGAGCTGGATCAGCTCCTCCCTGGCCGGAATTCTGGTGGCCACCCTTCCTTTGATTCTCATCCTGCTCGCGCCGGCATTCGGTGTACGCGAGCCCCTCAGCACGCGGCGAGTGGTCGGCCTCGTCATTGGGTTCGTTGGCGTCGTGGTGCTGCTGGGAATCGGGTCAGTGCATGGATTGGAGGCGTGGCTCGGTGTCGGTTGCCTCCTGCTCGCGACCCTGGGGTATGCATTAGCCTCATTGATCGTACAGAAACATCTGTCCAACACCGATGAGATGGGCGCGGTGGCTGTCTGTCTTGCCATTGCCACCGTAGTGCTCCTGCCCGTCGCTCTTTGGTCGGCCCCGATTCATGTGCCGGGTGCCCTGTCGCTCATGTCGGTTGGCATCCTGGGCGTCGTCTGCACGGCGCTGGCTTTGCAACTCTACTTCTACCTGATCAAGCAGGCAGGCGCGGCGCGCGCTTCGGTGATTACCTACATCAATCCGGCAGTGGCGGCGCTGCTGGGCGTGGGAATTCTCCATGAGCCGTTCGGGTGGGCCGGGGCAGCCGGGCTCACGTTGATTCTGGTAGGGTCGTGGCTGTCCACGAGCCGGCACACGGCGGCCGTCGAATCAGAGCTCGACCCCGCGGCGTGAAGCAAGCCCCGCCGTTGCCGGGCGTCTTATGGTAGCGCTAGCATGAATTGCGACTGACGTGGCTCGGCAATGGAAGGGGGAATCATGAGCGAACGAGGGAAGTCCGGATCGGCCTGCGAGCTCTCGCGGCGCACGTTCAACCGAATGTTGGTTGGAGGCGCGGCGGTGGCGGCGGCGCCCCTGATTGTGCCGGCGCGCCTGTTCGGCGCCGAAGCTCCCAGCAACCGACTGCGCATCGGACAGATCGGCTGCGGCCGCATCGCGCAGGCTCACGACGTGCCGGCCGTGTTGAAGTCAGGTTCGGCGGACTATGTCGCGGTCTGCGATTTCGACTCGAACCGGGCCGCTGCCAGCAAGGAGCAGATGACGGCCTTCTATCAGAAGGCCGGTGGCGCGGTGCCTGACATTCATGTGTATTCAGACTATCGCGAGCTGTTGAAACATCCCGACCTGGATGCGGTGGTCATCAGCACGCCCGATCACTGGCATGCACAGGTCGTTGCCGCGGCGGTTCTCGCGGGCAAGGACGTGTATGTCCAGAAGCCATTCACGATGACTGTGATGGAAGGCATCCTGCTGCGTGACCTGGTCGCGAGGACCGGGCGCATCGTGCAGGTGGGGAGTCAACAGCGCTCGACCTCCCAATTCCGCTTCGCGTGTGAGTTGGTCCGCTCCGGCCGCATAGGGCAGGTACGCCGTGTTGAGATCGGCTTGCCCATCGATCCCACGGCCCCGGATGATCCGAGGCAGCCGGTTCCCGCGAACCTGCAATACGATGCCTGGCTCGGTACCGCGCCCGAGGTCTACTACACCGAGCAACGCGTGCATCCCCAGAAGGGCTATGGCCGGCCAGGCTGGCTGCGCAATGAGTCGTTCTGCCTGGGAATGATCACGGGGTGGGGCTCACACCATTACGACACCATGCACTGGGCGTTGAATACCGAGTTGAGCGGCCCGAGCCACGTCGAGGCGAAAGCTGACTTCCCGAAGCACAGGATCTGGAATGTCCACGGGGCCTACCAGATCGATCTCACCTATCCCGGCGACGTGCATGTCAGTGTGTCGGACAAACATCCCAACGGGCTGAAGTTCATTGGCGATGAAGGTTGGATCTGGGTGACCCGGGAGGGCACCACGACGGCCTCGGATCCGGGCGCCTCGGCCACGCCGTTGCCGCCGCTCGATGCCAGCGACAAGCGTCTGCTGGCACCGGAAGGGTTGAAGGTGCAGCTGCCGCGCAGCGAGGAGCATCACAAGAACTGGCTCGAATGCGTTCGTTCCCGCCAGGAGCCGATCGCGCCCGCGCGGATTGCCCATCGCAGCAGCTCCGCCTGCATCGTGAGCTGGATTGCCATGAAGCTCGGTCGGCCGGTCACCTGGGACCCGCGAGTCGAAAGATTTGTGAATGACCCGCACGCGGATGCGCTGCTGGCGCGAAAAGAGCGTTCCCCGTACGGAATTCAACATTTGGTGTCATCACCTCATCCACTGGAAATCGCACTGACAGCAAGTTGACGGCACCGCCGACCGCGGAGCGTTACAACAATGGAGTTGCTCGGGTGGTTGAACCAGAGCTTCCGGTTCTACGCGCCGTGCTCGACGACACCGACAACGGCCAGGTGACACAAAGGGCCCCGGCACGAGCCGGGGCCCTTTCTCAATTTGTGGACCAAGGTCTTCGCTCCCGAGACTTTTGGCCGTAAACTCCGGCGCCACAGCACTGACGTTCGACAGTGCGTCTCCAAGAGGCAGCCTCATGTCATCTGTCGCTACGTTGCCTGGCTTTTTCACCAAGGAGCGGACGGTTGCCGGCCCGGCCTTCAGCCGCTGGCTCGTACCCCCCGCGGCTCTCGCCATCCATCTGTGTATCGGCATGGCCTACGGATTTTCCGTCTTCTGGTTGCCGCTCTCCAAGGCAATCGGCATCACGACGTCCGTGGCTTGCCCGAAAACCATGGGTTTCATGGAGGAAATCACCGCCACCAGCTGTGACTGGAAGATCTCCATGTTGGGCTGGACCTACACGCTGTTTTTCATATTCCTCGGTTCCGCGGCTGCAATCATGGGTGGTTGGCTGGAGCGGGTGGGGCCCCGCAAGGCCGGCGTGGTGTCTGCTCTATGTTGGTGCGGGGGACTCGTGATTTCCGCCTTCGGAGTCATGATCCACCAGATCTGGCTGTTGTGGCTGGGCTCCGGTGTGATCGGTGGCATCGGCCTGGGGTTAGGTTACATTTCACCGGTCTCGACTCTGGTCAAATGGTTTCCGGACCGTCGCGGTATGGCGACGGGTCTGGCCATCATGGGCTTCGGTGGGGGCGCCATGATCGGCGCGCCGCTGGCGGACCGGCTCATGAAGCTGTTTGCCACTCCCGCTCAGGTCGGTGTCTGGCAGACATTCCTGGTCCTCGCCGCCGGTTACTTCGTGTTCATGATGTGCGGCGCCCTGGGATACCGCGTACCGCCCGCGGGCTGGAAACCGGCCGGATGGCAAGGCCCGCGCCGCAGCAAGCTCATCAGCGAGGGCCAGGTGCACGTGGATGTTGCGTGGAAGACGCCACAGTTCTGGCTGTTGTGGGCGGTTCTGACCCTGAACGTCACGGCCGGCATCGGCATCCTCGGCATGGCTTCCCCTTTGCTGCAGGAAGTTTTTGGAGGGCGTCTCATCGGCGTGACCGCCTCCTTTGATCAACTCAATCCGGCCCAGCTGAGCGCCATAGCGGCCATTGCCGCCGGCTTCACCGGCCTGCTGTCCCTGTTCAACATCGCGGGCCGCCTGTTCTGGTCATCCCTGTCCGACCAGATCGGCCGCCAGGCGACTTACATGGTGTTCTTCCTGATCGGGTTGACTCTCTATGCCGCGGTCCCCTGGACCGCCTCGGATGGCGACCTCACGCTGTTTGTAGCCTTCTTCTGCGTCATCCTGTCCATGTACGGCGGTGGCTTCGCGACGGTGCCGGCGTACCTGGCGGACCTGTTCGGCGACAAGATGGTCAGCGCCATTCACGGCCGTCTGCTCACCGCCTGGTCGACGGCCGGCGTGTTGGGTCCCGTTCTGGTCAACTACGTGCGCGAGTATCAACTCGACCACGGCGTGCCCCGGGCCCAGGTCTACAGCATCACGATGTACCTGCTCGCGGGCTTGCTGGCCATCGGCTTCATCTGCAACCTGCTGATCAAGCCGGTATCGCCGAAGCTGTACATGACCGGCGCGCAACTCGATGCGTTGGACAAACCGACTGAGGGCGTGCAGGTGGAAGCTGCTACCTCGAGCGTTGGATCCACCCCGACATGGCTGGTCTACGCGGCCTGGATACCTGTGGGAATTCCACTTCTGTGGGGCGTTTGGGTGACGCTGCAGAAGGCGGCCTTGATCTTCATGCAGGGCTGATCAGATCCAGGACCTCACGGCCGCCGAAAAGGCCGTGGGGTCCGTGACCAGCACGAACGCAAGGCCGGTGAGCGCCCCGAAGATGTGAGCATCATGATTGATGTTGCCGCGCGGAGTGCGCGAGGAATACCAGCTGTAGGCCAGGTATCCCACGGCAAACAGCGGCGCCGGAATCGGGATGGGCAGAATCAGGAACGACACCGACTGCCGCGGAAAATACACGAGCGAGGCAAACAGAACGCCCAGGACGGCACCGCTGGCGCCAAGTGAGGCGTATTGCGGATTGTTACGCTGTTTGTAGACGGTCCCCAGCCCACCTATCAGCATCGCGCTGAAGTACAACAGAACAAACATCACCGACCCGATCGCGGATTCGAGCCTGAACGCGAACGAGTAGTAGGTGATGAGGTTGAACAGCATGTGCGCGACATCCGCGTGTACGAAGCCGCTCGTGATCAGCCCTGCGTATCCGCTTCCGTGTGACACGCGGTAAGGTATCAGGAGGCACCGCGCTATGAACGGCGGCGAGCTGAGCCCGATGACGCTGACAATGATCGTGACGACGAGAATGATCAGTGCCGCCATTGCTCAACCTTCCTTGCTCGCGCAGCCATGTAATTCCAATGTTGCCTCGTTGGTAACGCATTGCGGCAAATGGTATTTCGTTGCGCGCTGCACGTCGAGTTAAAGTTGATCCAGGTGATATTCTTCCGCGCCGGAAGAGTGCGGTGGATGGTGGAATGGCAACTGCTTTGCAACAACGGCTGCTGCACATGTCGGCTGCCGGGATTGGAAGCCCGCAGGATGTTGCGGATCTCGCGGCGGGCGATTGGGCCAGACTGCTCGTGATGGCGCGGCGCCATCGGCTCGGGCCTCTGCTCCACTGGCGCCTGGGCGAGGACCCGCTTGCCAAAGGGGTTCCCAAGCCGTTCGCCGAGGCGATTGCCGCCAATTTCGCGAAGCACTCGCGGCGCGTGGCGGAGCTGCAAGCGGAAGTCTCGCGCATTCAGCGCATCATGCGTGAGAACGAAATACCTGCCGTCTTCCTGCGTGGGGCGTTTCTTGCCTTCCATGTTTATCGTCAGCCAGGCCTGCGGCCCTTGCGCGATCTCGACGTGCTGGTGCCGGAGGAAGAGGCGCAGGCGGCGTCGAATGCGCTGCGGACTTCAATGTTGCGCCGCCCCGGGCGGCCTGCCGACCAGCCGGGATTGCGGATCGATGTTGAATTCCACACGCGGTTGATGGATCAGTCACGCCGCTTTGATCCGGCCTTTGATGCCGGCACCTGGAATCGATTGATCAGCAGAGTGGTTGCGGAGGAGGAGGTCTGGTACCTCTCGCCCGAGGACCAACTCCTACACCTCATCCAGCATGCGCTGCACGATGATCCGCGCAACAGTCATCCCATTGTGTTGACGGATATCGCACAACTCGTGACCCAGACGGGAATCAACTGGGTGCACTTCTGGCAGCTTGCGCTGCCGGGCACCTGGCTGAATGGCTGCTGGCTGCTGCTGAACCTCGCCCGGCATTTCTATCCTTCCATGAGCATCCAACCACCCGAAGGTACTGAGCTCGCGCCGTTGCCCGCGGACCTGGGTACGGTGGCCGCGACCCTGACACTGGGAGAGGCGCAAGAGCGTCAGGACCTCGCCCGCCAACTCAAGTTACAGGTGCGCAACGGGCCGCTGCAGTTTGTCAGGGAGCTGCTCGGACAGAGGCGCAGGACGGTCGATGTCCTGTCATGAACTGCGGCGATGCCGTTGATCGTCCCAGTCCGGGGGTGGTTCCTGGTTACCGTCCGGAAATGACCCGGGGAGAAATTTCTCCAGGCACACATCGAGCTCGTTGCTGTCGATTGGCTTTGTCAGGTAATCGTCCATGCCCGCCGCGAAGCACTTCTGATCCGCTCCTTTCATGGCATGCGCGGTCAGGGCAACGATGGGAATGCGGCGGGTGCCACCCTCGAGGCGCCGTATTTCGCGAGTTGCTTCGTAACCGTCCATTTCGGGCATCTGGCAGTCCATCAGAATCAGATCGTAGGTTCCGCTCTTGAAGTGGGCCACAGCCGCGGCTCCGTCCTGCACCACTGTCACGCGGTAGTTGAGCCTTTCCAACAGCCGCACGGCGACCTTCTGATTCACGACATTGTCTTCGGCGAGCAGAATCCGATTCTGCGTGTGGGCGCGCTGCGTCCGCAGCGCGTGGCGCGTAATGATCGGCTGGGCTCTGGTTCTCCAGGTGTCAGAGTCAGAAGCGAGCGCCAACATCAGGCACTCGGTCAGATCCCGCTGTGCGACGGGCTTCAGCAGGTAGCCGGCAAAGCCGATGTCGGCAAACAGTTGGCCCTCGCCACGCTGGCCGGATGAAGTCAGGAGAATCAGGCGGGTCGACTCCAGGGCTTCATCATTGAGGATGATGCGGCCCAACTCGGCGCCGCCACAATCCGGCATCTGGTGATCGAGCAGGGCGGCATCGAAAGGCCGGGCCGCGGCGGCCGCCTGTCGCATCAACATCAGGGCTTCGCCCGCGGACCCCGCCGAGACCGGATCGACACCACATTGGAGCAGTTGCCCCATGAGCACCTTGCGGTTGGTCGCATTGTCATCGACCAGGATGACCCGCTGGCCCGCCAGTTCGGCCGGTGGCGTGTTGTAGGCTGGCGCAGGTTGCGAGGCCGGGCCGAACCACGCCGTGAACCAGAAGGTTGAGCCCACGCCGGGCGAGCTCTCGACGCCGGACTCTCCGTCCATCAACTCCGCCAGCCGACGTACGATCGACAGCCCCAGTCCGGTGCCGCCGAATTTTCGCGTGGTGGATGCATCGAGCTGGCTGAAGGGAGTAAACAAGGTCTTCTGGCGTTCGAGCGGAATTCCCATGCCCGTGTCACGGACCTCGCAGCGGACATGCGTGCCGCGCGGCAGGCTTTCGAGGACTCTGATCTCCAGCGCGACTTCGCCGGCGCGCGTGAACTTGATGGCGTTACCCGCAAGATTCAGCAGGATCTGCCGGACCCGGCCGGCGTCTGCACATACGAGCGGCGGCAACAACGGATCGATCTGTGCCGTGAGTTCCAGGCCCTTTGCATGGGCCTGGATGGAGAGCAGGCGGGCGGCATCCTCGAATGTCTCCCGCAGATCGACTTCCAACAGCTCCAACTCCAACTTGCCGGCCTCGACTTTCGAGAAGTCGAGAATATCGTTGATCACGGTCAGGAGTGCGTTGCCGCTGTCGCGGATGCTTTCCGCGTAATCGCGCTGCATCGAATCGAGCGGCGTGTCGAGCAACAGCTCCGACATCCCGATGACTCCGTTCATGGGGGTGCGGATCTCGTGACTCATGTTGGCCAGGAAATCGCTCTTCGCGCGGTTACCCGCTTCAGCGGCCTGCTTGGCATCCTCACGCTCCTTCTCGGCCAGCTTGCGCCCGGTTACGTCGTGAATGAAAGCGGCATAGGAGGTCTGTCCATTGAGCTCAACGGCGGAAAGCGCCATTTCCGCCGGAAATTCCTGGCCGGTGCGATGACGGGCGGTGACCTCGATGCGATGTGTCCGTGGAGCATCCTCTGCGCGCAAGGACGGATCGAACAGGTTGCGCAGTGCACGATTGCCGTCGGAAGACTCGTCCAGCACGATGACCGCCTCGAGTCTCAGGCCCAGTGCCTCCAGGTGCGACCAGCCAAAAGCCTGCTCCGCCTGGGCATTCCAGTCGGTAATGATTCCGTTGGTGTCGAGCTCCACAAAGGCATCCGGTGCGGTCTCGACAATCGTGCGGAAGCGCTGTTCGCTCGATTGCAACGCGAGCGATTGAGTGGAGAAGCGCCGATCGATGCTGGATGTCACGAAGACCAGTCCCAGCAGAATGAGAGCGATGCCCGTGATGGCGAGTATTCCCAGGTCTGAAATACCCACGGCATGCGACAGATCGACGCGGTCGGCCGGCATCTCCACGAACGCAACCGCTGCCATGCCCACGTAGTGCATGATCGTGATGGCGGCGCCCATGGTGATGGCCGTTCCGGCCTTGTACCAGCTCCAGCCGCTGGCGCCCCTGAAAATAAAGGACATCTGCAGGGCGGCAAAGGCGATGATGACCGCCAGGATGATGGACAGCCAGACCCCGAGCGGTGAGTAGTCGCACATCGCGGGCAGACGCATGGCCTCCATCCCGATGTAATGCATCGCCGCAATCCCGCCGCCCATGAAGAGCGATCCGATGACTGTCTGCGACATCGTCATGGTTTCACGGCTCACCACGAAGAGGGCGGCCCATGAAGCGGCGGCCGCCGCCAGCAGAGAAACCAACACGGTCGGCCAGTCATACAGCACTTCTACGGGAAGTTGGAATGCCAGCATGCCGATGTAATGCATCGACCAGATCGCGGTGCCCATGGCGGTTGCCCCGCCGGTGAGCCACCAGATGCGTGACATCCCGCGTGCAAGCGTCACCCGGCCGGCGAGATCGAGCGCGGCGCCCGCCGCCAGAATGGCGATGAGTACCGACACGACGACCAGGCGTGTGTCATAGGTGCCGGTGAGAACAGCTGGCACTGAGTCCATGTTGCGCATCTTCCGCCACGGCGCGAGTGCCGATACTCTATTGTTGGATGTTATTTAATAACTTACAACACATGAGCACTGCAGCATGCGCGCTTGTGCGGTGCGCTAGAAGGGCAGCTCGCCCTGGCGGCCGTCGCCGACCACTGTGTCAAAATCGAGCCCGAGCGTTGCCAGGACGGGCTCGGCCACGGGGCGGATCTGCTTGCTCACGTAGTGCTCGCGATCCGGTGGGTGTTGAATATTGTCGGTTGGCTCGGGGCCGCCCGTGGTCATGATGTACTCGATGACCTTCCTGCCCGGTGTGCCGCCCGCGGATCGCGGCGATTTGCGCGCCGCGGCCACGTGCGGCGGCGTGGTGGCTGTGTAGTTTTCCGCGCCTTTTCGCAAGCTTTTTCGATACACGAGCAGCTTGTCCATGGCGCCGTCGCGGACCGTTTTCACGATGTCGGCCAGGTAAACGTCGACGGGCTGGTCGGTAAAGAGCCGTTGATACAGCTCCCGCTGGACTCGTTTCGCAAGCGCGGTCCAATCGCTGCGGACAACCTCCATCCCCACGAATTCAACGGTGGCCTGATCACCTTTGCGCACGAGGCCGGCGTAGCGTTTGCTCGCACCGCGGGTGCTGTGGCGGGCATGAGGGAGGATCAGCCGCAGATAGGTCTTCTCAAACTCCAGCTCCAGGCGGCTCTGCACTTGCCACCGATCGCGGATATACCTCGTGAGCTCCTCATTGAGCTTGGCGGCGAGTTGCGGTCCCTGTTCCGGAGAGGGCGGATCGATGCTGCCCGAGCCCACGAACAGGCTGTCCGTATCGCCGTACAGAACGCGAAAACCCGCATTCTCAAACCAGCGCTTGGACCATAGGAGCATTTCCCGCCCCGAACCGGTGATGGAGTTGGCCAGCGCCGGGTTGTAGAAACGGCAGGCGCTGGTGCCCAGGACGCCATAAAAAGAATTCATGAGAATCTTGATGGATTGCGCGGCGACGGAGTCACCGGCCTGCTTGGCCGCTTCGCGCCGGGGAAACAGGTCATCCAGGATGCCCGGGAGAATGGCTGGTGCTCGTTTGAATGAGCCCCCGGGAGTCTCTATCAGGTCGTCGCCGGCCGTTGGAGTCTCAACATAGGACAAAGGGTCGATGTTGAACGTGCGGATGATGTTGGGGTACAGACTCTTGAAGTCGAATACCCACACATTGCGGTGCAGGCCCGCAACGGGCTCGAGGACGTGGCCACCCTGCTGAGCGGCAAACACCCGCGAATCATCGGACCGGACAGTCGGAGCGACGATTCCGCGCTTTTCCAACTCACTCAGATAGACGAAATCGAATGAGGCAATACTGGCAGCGACCCGATCGGGCGTCATCCCGGCAAGTTGACTGCGTGCAAATGCCAATCTGATGAGGTCCAGCTTGCCTACGATGTCGAAGGCGAGGCGGGCATCGGTGCGGGCGTAGAGAGCAAAGGCCGGGAGGTTGTGCCGGTAGTTGTGGATGATTTCGGCCAGGCGATCCTTTGCGTTGGATTCGATTGCCTTGCCTTCGCCGAGAACCTCGCGGGCGACCGCGTCCAATGAGTAGTCCTCCATGCGGACGAATGCGCCGCGCAGGAGATCGATGCCATCGAGAACCAGTCGGCCGGGGATCGTGGCCTGGCCGCTGCCAAAGTAACCCTCGGCGCGCCGGATGCGAATCTCGCCGACGTCGCGGCCCAGGACAAACGGATGGCGCAGCCGTGTTGCAATCCGCTGCAGTACCGTGAAATCGAAGTCGATCGTGTTCCAGCCGGTAAACACGTCGGGATCGAGCTCTTTTACGCGATCACAGAAGGCGGTGAGGGCCGCGCGCTCATCAACACAGCAAATGGCCTTTTCAGGCATGGGCCGGCCGCTGCCATCGACAATCAGAACTTCGTCGATGTTGGGGCCATACAGGGAGATGGCCAGCAGGCGCTCGGCTTTGGGATCGGTTTCAATGTCAAAGGACAGTACCCTGGGCTCTATCTTTACTCGTGCGGGAGTGAGTTGCGGGTTGTCGAAGATGAGGCTGAGACCCGAGCCTTCATCTGAACCAGGGATGGCGGTGCCTTCGATGACACATGCGCCTTTGATACCGCGCTCGATCAGATAACGGACCGGGAAGCGGACGTCCGCTTCAAAGGTGTCGATGCCGCTGGCATGGAGCCGATCACGTATCGTGGGCACATCGGAGGGAACAGCGACCCCGATGCGGGACACCGGGGATCCCCCGAAGTCGCGCTTGTTTGTGGGTGTTGGCCGGCTGTACCCGGCTGCACCGTTGCTTTCTCCGGTCGCGACCCGGTGGTTCGCAATGGAGTTGGCTCGCTCGACGTCGGACGAGCGGATATAGAACTGCGGTTGTTGTCGGTTGTCGCGGACCAGGAAGGTGCCGCCGTCTTCGAGACGGCCATAGAGATGGATGACGGGGACGCGACGGCCGCCCTGCTGGGTGGCGACGCGGTAGGTGGCTTGGAGGATGACGCCTTTGACAGTTGTCATAGGCTGACACCGAAATGACGCTGCAGGTCGCGTTGGCCACTGCGCGTGACGCGCAGCGCGCGGCTGTCGAGGTCCTGTGTTAGCCACTTGCGCTTAAGTGCAACTTGGAGCAGTGCTGCGCCGAGGGCGCCGGCTATGTGCGGTTTGCGTTCGCTCCAGTCGACGCATCCATATGCGAAGCGGCGGCGCAGCGCTCGCGTTGCTTCAATGTCGATGCCGAACGCAGCGAGCGCGCGTTCACCGGCTGGGGTGATGTCATAGGTGTCTGGCGCCAACACCATCCAGCCGAGCCGCTCGAATCGATCGTGCAACGCCACTGCAATGGTGCCGGCCATGTGGTCGTAACACGTTCGCGCGGCGCGTAAGCGTTGCGGCGTGGTTGATATATATCGATTGTCAGGTCCCACTGCCACTACCATCAGCGCTTCGAGAGCCGCAGCCGTGTGAGCACCTTCCAGGCTGTAGTAACGATGTTTGCCTTGCGCCAGCACGCGGACCAGTCCTCTGTCCTTGAGATGCGTGAGGTGAACGCTTGCTGTGGACGGGGACACTTCCGCGACGAGTGCCAGCTCGGTGCTCGTTCTCGCATGTCCGTCGAGCAGGCAATACAAAATGCGCGCGCGAGCCGGCTCTCCAATTGCCGCAGCAATCCTCGATGCCGCCTTCTCGGCGGAAAATTCGACATCCATGCTTTGATCGTAGACGAATTGTTAGCGCCGCACCATTGGCACAATTTCATACATGTGGAGACGCCGTGAAATGCTGTATGCCCTGGCGGCTGCTGGCGCGACGAGTGTCACTGGGGTATCAATGGGGACTGTGGCGACTGAAGCCGTCAGGGCCCCTTCGGGAGGGGCCGTGAAGATTGTCGTATTCATCCGTTATCAGATTGATCCGTACAAGCTCGAGGATTTCCGCAAGTACGCGCAGAACTGGGCCCGCATCATTCCCCGTTGCGGCGGTCACCTGCTCGGTTATTTCATGCCGCACGAAGGCACCAATGACGTTGGCTGGGGCCTGATCGGATTCGACAGCCTCGCGGCCTACGAGGCGTACCGTGCAAAGCTCAAAGCGGATCAGGAAGCGCGGGAGAATTTCAGCCTGGCATTCAACAACCGCGTGATTCTCAGAGAAGAGCGGAGTTTCCTGGAGGCGGTCTGAGGGCGTAAACTGCTGCGCATCCCCCTTCTCGGAGACAGCGCATGAAATCGATACGTTCAGTCCTCGCCCTGGTCGCATTGCTCGCAGTGAGCGGCGTCGCTTCTGCAAACAAGTACGTCGACACCATCGCGCTGTTCAAGAAATCGGGGGAGAGCGCGGATTTCTTCAACACCGCTTACGGTTATGCGGTGTTTCCAACGATCGGGAAGGGTGGCTTCGTCGTCGGTGGCGCTCATGGGTCCGGCCATGTGTACGAGAAGGGTAAGTACATCGGCAATACTTCGATGACTCAACTCAGCGTGGGATTCCAGGCTGGCGGCCAGGCGTACAGCCAGATCGTCTTCTTTGAAGACAAGCGGGCGCTCGAAGAGTTCTGCAATGGGAATTTTGAATTCGAAGCGGGCGTCAGTGCGGTGGCGATTACCGCGGCCGCGGGTGGCACCGCCGGAACGACCGGCGCCAGTGCTGGCGCCAGCGGTTACAAGAATAACGCCACCACCGTCGGTAGCGCCTATTACAAAGGAATGGCCATTTTCACGATCGTGAAGGGCGGTGCCATGTACCAGGCGACCGTGGCGGGGCAGAAGTTTACCTTCGATCCCGTCAAGACGAACCCGGACAAGGAATAACCAACACTGCCTGACCGCTGCCGGCTGTTGTTAGAGCCGGTTGCGCTGATCGCTCGGCTGTCGCGCGTATGGCAGCCACCGGCCGCTGTGCCGCGCCGGCGCCACGGACTCTACTGCGCTTCGGGTTGCGTTTGCGCGGCGACGGCTGTTGGCGTGATTTCCGGCAGGAGCGTCGCCAAGCGCGGCGGTTCGGCGTCGCGGACCCACGCAAACGCGACTATGTGCTCGACGATACGCTGCACGTAGTTGCGCGTCTCGCCGTAAGGGATGTTCTCAATCCACACGTCGGCGTCCATTGTTCGCGTGGGTGCCCAGCGGGCGACGGGGATTGCGCCGGCGTTGTACGCCGCCAGCGTCAGGCCGAGTTGCCCATACTTATCCAGCAGGTCTCGCAGGTGTGCGGCTCCCCGCTGCACATCCATCGGTGGGTCGAAAGTTCCATTGTCGGGTACCGGCAGGTGCCACCGCTTCGCAACGGCGATGGCAGTATTCGGTGTCATTTGCATCAGGCCGCGCGCACCAGCACGTGATACAGCGTCATCGCGGAACAGGCTTTCCTGGCGCATCACTGCGAGGATCCAGTCCTGCGGAACCTGTGTCAGCTTACTGGCTTCAGCGACCGCCGACGTAAATGGCCGCGGGTATCGCAAACGAACGTCATCAAACTCACCCACTTGGGCAAGTGTGACGATTGACTGCGAGTACCAACCCCAGCGCGCTGCCAGATGCGCTGCCTGCAATTTCAGGGCGTTGTCAGCGGATCCGAACACCACTGCCCATTCCAGCATGGCTTCGTCGTCCAGTCCGCAGTCGAATAGCGCGTGCGCGCGAATCAACCCCGGTTGTGCGGCCATCGCTTTCTGTAGTGTCTCGTCGTTAAAGGACGCCTTCGCGTTCAACACGTAGCCGTGATGTATCCGATCCGCAGCGAGGTAGCCGTAGAAGTCGCGCAGTTCAGCCAGTTCTGCATAGAGTGGGGCGGCTGCTTCGCTTCCTTGCGTAGCGGCGATGGAGCGGGCGCGCCAATAGCGCCACCGTGGTTGCGACAGTTGCGTTGGCGGCATCGTGTCGATCCACGCCAGAGCTTTTTGGTAGTCACCCGCCCAGAGGGCCGCGCGCACGCGCCATTCGCGAACGTCGTTATCGACCGAGCTTTCAGGCAGCAGATCGAACGCGGCGATCGCAGCTGAGTCACGCCCGAAAGCGGCACCCATAGCAGCTATCCGCTGCAATTTCGTCTGCATCACCGGCGTCATATCCGGCCGAGCGAGCAGCTTTGGCAGCAGAGCGAGCGCGGTTGTCGAGTCGGCACGCGCAAGGTGATCGAACCCCGCCGCAAGTGCCGCCGGTTCGACCGGCGTCATTGGGGTGGAGGCGAGGGTGGTAAGCGCCGCCTTGGAGGAATCCAACAGCTGCGCCCACTGCAGCAATGGTGCGGCCCGATCCGGTGGAACATCGACGACAAACTCGCGCGCCAGCTTCGCGTTGTCGGCTGCTAGCGCAGCGCGTGTGCGCGCTTCGGCAAGGTCCGGAGTGATGACGTTCTGCTGGCGCAGCCACGCAAATACAGGGTCACACTCAGGCGGCTGCTTCTGCGCCATGCTCCAGCGTGTCAACGCCTCAGCGGCGATAGCCTGCGCGGTGGCATTCGCTTGCGCCACAGCGCCAGGGGCGTTCGAGCTCGCTTGAGCCCCCGCGCCGGAGCCGGGTGAGCTTGTTTGAGCTGCAGCGCCATGGGCGGCTTGGCCTGCCGCTACAGCCCCGGCCGTTTGCACGGCAGCGGTGCCCTGCGCTCCTGGGACATCGGCGAGGGCTGCTATCTTGCCTTGCAGGCGGGCGCAGATCAGCGCCGGCGTGCTCACGTCGGTAGCGCGCGGCATGAACCAGTCCCATTTGCGGCGGCTGGCGAGACTGATCAGCCAATCATTGCGCAGGTTGCGAGCGATAGGCTCCCCCGCATGCGCTTCGAGAAAAGCGTTGATTGCCGTGTCCACATCATCGCCGGGCTTCTGTTCGAGGTCACGGCGAAAGCGCGCAACGAGCAGATAGTCGTAGATCGCGTACGATTTCAGCGCCGGAGAGTCCGGTTGATCGGGCTGATGTTGGCGGATGCGTTGGATGGCCGCCTTGAATTCAGCCTGAACGGCTGCCTCGTTGATTTTGGGCGCGGATTTGCCGCCCACGAGCAGAGGGACGGCGACCAATATGAACAAAACGGCGGGGAGACCGTAGCGGAAAAACCTCAACATAGCCCGCAGTTTACACTGCGAAGACGCTCCGTATCGACCGCAGCGGCCGTGTGTCGAACGAAGCCGCTCCGCGCGCTGGTTTTACAGACGCGGAGCGGCAATCAATTCATCAGCGCCGGAGACTCAGCGATAGCCGCGTGAGTCTCGCTCGGACTCCTTTTGAGCGTCCTTCACAGCACTCTTGGCCTTCTCGGTGACGTCACCCACCTTCGCCTGGGCAGCGCCCAGGTTCTTGTTGATGGCACCCTTCGCCTCCTGAGTGTGATTCCCGGTCACGCGTCCCGCGACTTCCTGGACCTTTCCAGCACCTTCCTTCAAACGACCGTCAACCTGATCTTTATTAATGCCCATGTGTGCCTCCTTTAGCGCAGGACCCAAGCTTAAAAGGGCCTCCGATTTGAGGCTGTAAGACTGCAGGCATAATGACGTAGGACCCGGACCCCGCCGCGTTGGATTCCAGACCCCACTGGCCCTTCATCCAGCTATCGAGGCCGTTGCCCTCGATTTCTTGGAAAGACCGTGCGGGATTGCTCACTGCGTTGAAGCCTCATCGACACCCTGCGCGAAGTTGGGGGAGAATTCAGCACATGAGCAGCGCAGACACAGACCTCGAGCGGGAATACAACCCCCGGGTACAGGTACCGGAGTACTCATCGTATTTCGCCCGTTGGAAGGACTCCGCGCAGGAGGTTCGCCGTACACTCGACGTCCGGCCGGATCTGCGGTACGGCTTGTTGCCGGCCGAACGGCTCGATTACTTTCCGGCCGCCGGCACCGGCAACCCGCTGTTGATCTTCATTCACGGCGGCTACTGGCGGACACTCGACAAGAACGACTTCTCGTGGGTGGCGCCGCCTTATGTTGCCTGCGGCATTTCCGTGGCGGTGATCAACTACGGGTTGTTGCCGGGGACCCCGCTTCTGATGATTGTCGAGCAGGTGCGGCGCGCCTGCGCCTGGCTGCATCACAACCATCAGGCACTGGAAATTGATCCAGAACAGATTGTCTGCAGCGGACATTCCGCGGGTGGCCACCTGACGGCCATGATGTTGGCCACGGACTGGCCCGGTGTCTGGCCCGAGTTTCCGCAGAGACTTTTGTCGGGTGCTGTTGCCATCAGCGGGCTGTTTGATCTGGAGCCGCTGACACGAGCGGAATTCCTGCGCAATGACCTGCGCCTCGACCCGGTGCTCGCACGAGCTCTTTCGCCTGCCTACCTGCCATGGCGAAACGATGTCTCCATGGTCCGGGCGGTCGGCGCCGAGGAGTCGGCCGAGTTTCATCGGCAGTCAACTTTGATGGGGGCTCACTGGCCGCTTGCGTGCGAGCGTGAGCTCATTGACGTGCCCGGTTGCAATCACCTGTCCGTCTGTGATGCCTTCGCTGACTCGAAATCGGAGTTGTTTCTCGCGACCAGAGTTCTGCTGTCGCGGTGAGTCATATCGGCCCTGCCATGGCGCTCATGTCAGTCCGGCGCCTATGTATAGAGTTGCCTCGTCGAAAGCCTTGCGCAGGGCATCGGCCGCCGCGCTGAGCTCGCAGATGGGGGCGGTCATTGCCTCGGATTCAATGTTGGCGGCAATAGCTGCCAGGCGATGTGCATACACGTGGCTGCCGCCACTCCTGATCTTGTGTGCCAGGAGCCGGATGCGCGAGCGTTCGCCAGCGGCAATCGCGCCATCGATCTCATCGAGTCCCTGGCTCGTCGTCGTCACGAAGGTCTGACAGAGGCCGCGCACAAATGCCGTATCCCCCGAGAATTTCGCATGCAGGGTCATCAAGTCAACAGGGTCGTTGAGTTGGGCGCCGGGCCCGGTGATGGATTCGAGCGCGCTGCGCGCCAAGCCGAAGCGGTCGAGGACCTGCCGCAGTCGCGAAATATCCAGTGGTTTGGTCAATAAGCCATTCATGCCCGCCGCAGTGCAGCGAGCCAACTCATTTGCGGCCGATTTGGCCGTCAGCGCAAGAATCGGGACATGGTGTCCGGGACGTTCCTGTTTGCGGATCTCCTGGGTTGCCTGCAGCCCGTCCATGTGGGGCATCTGCAGGTCCATCAACACGAGCCCGAACTCCTGCCGCGCGCACGCAGCTACCGCAGCATGGCCGTCCTCGGCAACCACGACGTTGCAGCCCATGGCCTGCAGGTAGTGCCTGGCGACTTGTTGACTGACCACGTTATCTTCGGCGACCAGCACTTTATTCGGCGGGTCTTCGCGGGTTGGCTCCGCGGCAACCGCATTTGCATCGCTGACTGGCCCACCGCCGTCCGCGTCGATGCGTTTGAGCATGAGTGATCCGGAAATTTGACTTAGCGTCTCATGGTGGCCTGACCGGGCAGTTGCAGACACGGACGTCTTTCACAGATCTGCAGCACTCCGCTGTAAATTGTGTGTGCTGCAACCCAACATCGGTACTGCGCTGCAGCGCTGTTTGGAGCGAGTGCAGCAGGCTCAGCAGGCCGTGCGAAACCTTGCGCAGCCGTGCTCAGCCGTGCGGAGCCGTGCTTTCAGCAGGATCTATTCGCGTGCTCGGCGCGGCTTCCTGAGCAGGTACGTGTCCATGATCCAGCCTTTGCGGCGGCGCTGCGTCTCCCGTGTTTGCTCGATCGCCGTTGCTACGTTTTTAACCTTGCCCCGCAGAAGAATTTCATCGGGTGTGCCGAGATACGCGCCCCAGTAGATCTCCGTGTCCTCATCGTTGATTGTGTTGAAGGCGCATTCGCCGTCCAACATGACCACTGTGTCGGCCGTTGGAGGGTTGGCCGCGAGCAGGCGTCCTGTCGTGATATGAACGGGGGCACCTATCTGGTTCAGTGGGATTCTGTGGCTCGCTGTCAAAGCCTGGATGGCGGTAATGCCGGGGATGACTTCGAATTCCAGGTTCAGTGCTTCGAGGATGCGAATCGTACTGTCATAGAGCGAAGGATCGCCCCAGACCAGGAAAGCGCCCGTGTCATCGGGTCGCAGGTGCTCCTCGAACAGCGATTTATAGAGTGCAGCGCGCTGCTCGTGCCAGGTTGCCACCGCCGCCTGATAGTCGCCTGGATTGCGATCGCGGGCGGGATCGGGAATCTGGACGATGCGGAATTTTCTGTCGGGCGCGTAACGCTCGATGATCTCGCGCCGGAATCCCGCGAGGTCGTCCTTGTCGGCACCCTTGTCCGTGATGAACAACACGTCCGTGTCGTTGATGGCGTTGATGGCCTGGATTGTGATGTGTTCGGGGTGGCCGGCGCCGATGCCTATGACTTTGATCTTTCGCATTTCAGGTTGACCGGAAGCGGCGGCGATATTCGATGGAGTACAGCGAGCTTTCAATGAAGTCCTCGCTGGCGAGCGCCTTGCCGACGAGAATCAGCGCGGTACGCTCCATGGGCTCGTTGGCGAGTTGCGTTTGAATGGTGCTCAGCGTGCCTTTGAGCACTTTTTCGTCGGGCCAGGTGGCACGCATGATCAGTGCTACGGGGCAGTCAGCGCCGTAGTGCGGCAGCAGCTCAGCGCAGACTTTGTCGATTGCATGGATCGCCAGGTGGATGGCCAATGTGGCGCCCGTGCTGGCGAAGGTCGCCAGCTTTTCGCTTTCTGGCATTGCGGACGCTCTGCCTGACACTCGTGTCAGTACCACGCTCTGGGCAACACCCGGCACTGTCAGCTCGCGCTGAAGGAGGGCGCTCGCGGCTGAAAATGCGGGGACGCCGGGTGTCAGAGTGTACGGAATGGCCAGTCGGTCCAGGCGCCGTGTCTGCTCGGCGACGGCGCTGTAGATGGACAGATCCCCGGAGTGAAGCCTTGCCACGTCTTCGGCTGCCGCGTGGGCTTTGACGAACTCCGCTTCAATCTGGTCGAGCGTCATGGGGGCCGTGTCGATGATTCGTGCCCCGGTGGGGCAGTGTGTCAGCAGCTCTTGCGGTACTACCGAGCCTGCGTAGAGGCACACGGGGCAGCGGGACAGCAGGTCCCTGCCACGGACGGTGATCAGGTCTGCGGCGCCTGGGCCGGCGCCTATGAAGTGGATGGTCATGGGGGTGTTGTGTCCGCGAGGGCGCAGGTTACCGGGCCTACTGCTATTCGGGGTTGCAGAAGGCGAGGTGTTGGGTTGGTTGGCGGTTGGGCGGTTGTGGTGGCTCCGGCGAGGGCAGCAGCTTCGGCCACCGAATGCACGTTCATGGCCGCCATGGACTGCGCCGACCGTGTCACGGTTGCCGGGTTGGCGGCTTCGAGATCGGGCTGGGAAATCGCCAATATGGGCAGGCTTCGCGCAGCCGCCGCGGCTTGGATGCCGGGTTCTGTCGCTTTGGCGGCTGGCGTTGCAATCGCAGTCAGTACTTTGGGTTCTGCAGCCGGGGGCGCAATCGCGGTCAGGCCTTCGCGCCGCGCGGCCGGCTCGCTCGCTGCGCCGTGCAACGCCGCCAGAGCAGCTGCGATGGCCGCCTCAACCTGCTCGCCACTAACCCCCGCCCGGCACCCGATTCCAGCAACCATCAGCCCTTCACCCACGTCCACTGCACAATGGGATTGCCGGGTCGCCAACTCGAAAAACGTCCATCCTCGCCGCCCACCGGCCGAGTATGGTGGACCTCCATTCGTGTCAGGGTCCCGCCATGCGCCTCATGAGCCTTCAGCAGTATCGACTCGGTTTCCAACGTAACCGAGTTGACAACCAACCTCCCATCCGAGCGGAGCGCTGACTGCACGGTCTCGATCAACCCCGGTGTCGTTGCTCCGCCACCAATGAAAACAGCGTCAGGTGGCTCGAGACCATCCAGTTCCCGTGGCACGGCACCTTCAACAATCCGCAGATGCGGCACCCCAAAGCTGACAGCGTTGCGTTTGATCCGCGCGACCCGGTCATTGCGGCGCTCAATGGCGACGGCCGTCAAGGACGGATCGGCCAACATCCATTCAATCGCCACCGATCCCGACCCGGCGCCAATATCCCAAAGGTGCTCCCCATGTCGTGGCGCAAGCGCCGACAGAGTCAGCGCCCGGATCTCCCGCTTGGTGATCTGCCCATCGTGCTCAAACAACTCATCGGGCAGGCCAACCACCCACGGAATGATCCGCGCCCCCGGGCTGGCAACGACCTCGATGGCAACAGTATTGAGTGCGTCAATCAGCTCCAGGTTGAACCCGTTGGCGCGGGCCGAGCGCACCCGCTCTCGGGGTCCGCCCAGCGCTTCCAACACCGTGACCGTGGACTCACCGAAACCGGTAGCACACAACAGCTCAGCAATTGCGCCGGGCGACTCCGCTCCCGATGTCAGTGCCAGAATCCGTGCTCCGGGGTGCAGATGGGGGCGAATCAAATCGAGCGGCCGCCCGCACAGTGACAGCAGCCGGATTCGCGGCAGCGCCCACAGCAATCGCGACGCAGCGAGCGTAAATGCCGACACCGCTGGAACAGCAATAGTCTCCTCCGGCGCAACAACCCGCGCCAGGAGACTCCCCACCCCGTGTTGAAAAGGGTCCCCCGACGCCAGTACGCAGACAGGGCGACCCCTGCAGGCCACCACTTCCTCCACAGACCGTTCGAACGGACTCTCCCAAGCCCGCGTGACTCCATGAATCAGAGGGGCAGCCAGCGCCAGGTGTCGCGCGCCGCCAAACACAAATTCGGCGTCCTCAATGAGACCGCGGGCGAGCTCACCCAGGCCTTCGATCCCATCCTCGCCGATGCCGACAATTGACAGCCACCGCGTCGGTTTATCTATGTTAGTGTTATCGGCCATGCAACCAAACGTCCTGATCCTGGGAGGCACAACCGAGGCGCGCGAGCTGGCCACGGCCCTCTCCGGGCGGCCGTTTGCCACAACGGTCTCTCTGGCTGGCCGGACCGCTGCCCCGGCCGCTCAGGCCGTCCCCGTGAGGGTCGGCGGATTCGGCGGCGCCGCGGGCCTTGCGGACTATCTGCGTTCCAACAAAATCGACTTCCTGATAGACGCCACGCATCCGTACGCGGAGGTGATTTCCGCGAACGCGGCGTTGGCTGCCGCACAAACGTGTACTCCGCTCCTCGGCCTGCGTCGGCCGCCGTGGCAAGCAGTCGACGGTGATTTTTGGGTTGAAGTCGCAGGCTCCGAGGGTGCCGTGCGTGCATTGGGCCGCAGCCCGAGACGAGTTTTCCTCGCAGTCGGACGTCAGGAGTTGAGTCCTTTCTGCAGTGCTCCACAACATCATTACTTCATCCGAAGTGTTGATCCCGTAGATCCGCCGCTCGACGTCCCGCATGCAACCTACATTCTGGCGCGCGGGCCGTTTACCGAGCCTGCGGACCGCAAACTGTTGGAGTCGAACTCCATCAACGCGATCGTCGCCAAGAACAGCGGCGGGGACGCCACGTACAGCAAGATTACGGCAGCCAGGTCGCTCGGTATACCTGTATTCATGTTCAAGCGGCCGCCCGTGCCGGACTGTCCCTCCGTGGCAACGGTCGGTGAGGCTGTCGACTGGCTCTATCAAGCCGCGGGCCTCGAAGTTCCACGAGGCGTATAAACGAGCGGAGTTGTTCCTGGACGTTCCACCAGGCGCGTTTCGGCTGAACCAATGATGACGCAGGTGGCCATGTCGGCGTTCCCGCCCTGAGCTCGCGCAAGTTGAGTGATTGCAATTCGTTCATCGGGACGTCCAACAGCGCGGCCGAACACAACCGGCGTCGTACCTGGCAGGACCCCTCTCAGCTTTTCAAAGGCATGGTCGAGCTGCCATGGACGGGCGCGCGAGATCGGATTGTAGAGAGCGATGACGAAGCCGGCGGTCGCCGCCAGCTCCAGACGCCGTTCCACTGTTGACCACGGCTTGAGGTTGTCGGACAGTGATATGGCGCAGAAGTCGTGGCCCAACGGAGCGCCGACCCGCGCTGCGACTGCCATCATTGCGCTGACGCCGGGGATGATTGCGATATCCACCTGGCGCCATTGCCCGGGGCTTTTTTCCAAGGCTTCGCATACGGCAGCAGCCATTCCAAACACGCCCGGGTCTCCGCCGGAAACGACTGCGACCGTCTTTCCTTCGGTGGCCGCCCTCAATGCTTCTTCAGCGCGTTGGATTTCCTGTCGGTTGTCTGATGCGTGTTTCTGTTGTCCGGCTCGCTCTGGAATCCGATCGATATACGGACCGTATCCGAATACATCGCTCGCGTTTCGTACTGCTTCCTCGGCTTCGGGTGTCAGTTGACTCGCATTGCCGGGCCCGAGGCCGACGACGTACAGCTTGCCTGTCATGTCTGCCACCAGCGGTTGGTTACCAACACGATGGCGAAGTAGGGCGCGGAATCATCAGTCTTTTCCGGCAGAGGCATCAGACGTTCGTTGTGCATGGTGCCGCGCTCGACGTAGATCGCCTGTTCCAGACGACCGCTTTCGATGAGTGCGCGACGCACTTTCGGCAGGTTGCGGCCGAGCTTCATGATGACCGTGGGCTCGTTTTTCCGGAGCCGCTGGATGAGTGTTTCCTGGTCGAGCGTGCCGGGCACCACCGTCAGCACGTCATCGCCTTGGACAATGGGCAGGCCCGCGGCCGACCAACATCCTGACATGGCCGTCACCCCGGGGATGACCTCGGTACGAAACCGACTCATCAGGCGGATATGGATGTGCATGTAGGAACCGAAGAACAACGGGTCCCCTTCAGAGAGCACGGCCACCGTTCTACCCGCTTCGAGATCCTGCTCGAGTTGCGCAGCCGAGTCGTCAAAGAATCGGTCGATGGCTGTGCGGTAGGCGGCTTCGCTGGTGGGGTGTTCCGTGGTAACGGGATACAAGAGCTGGATTTCGCGGATGCCGGATTTCAGGTACCTGGCGGCCGTTGCCCTTGCGTTGCTCGGATGACCCGCCTTCGCGAAGTGGGCGACGACGTCGGCGTTTTCCAGTGCACGCACGGCCTTCAGTGTCATCAGCTCGGGATCACCCGGGCCGACGCCTACGCCGATGAGTAGTCCCTGGTCACGCTTGGTGGCCACGCCAAGGGGCGCTGTAGATGCGGGTGGACCGTCGCCATTGCCGCCGGGGGTACTGTTGCCGCTAGTGCTCACAGCCCCGGCCTCGCCAATGCGTTGATTGCCGCGGCTGCCATGGCACTGCCTCCCAGGCGACCACGCACGACCATAAATGGAACGCCCCGCGAGTGACTCATCAGTTCGTCTTTCGATTCCGCTGCCCCCACAAATCCAACCGGTGCGCCCACGATCGCCGCCGGCTTCGGTGCGCCGGCATCGATCATTTCCAACAACCGAAACAACGCCGTCGGTGCGTTGCCGATGGCAACGACTGCTCCCTCGAGCTTGTCGATCCACAGTTCCAATGCCGCCGCCGACCGCGTCGTCCCGAGCTGTTCGGCCAGGTCCGGCACCTTGCTGTCCCGCAACGTGCAAACCACCTCGTTACGGCCAGGCAGTCGAGCTCGCGTGACCCCGTGCGCTACCATTTCAGCGTCACACAAAATCGGCGCGCCCGCTTGCAGTGCGCCCCTGGCCGCCTCAACGAACCCATCGCCAAACACCATCTGCCGGCTGGCTTCAACCAACCCGCACGCATGAATCATTCTCACCACAACGTCCGCCTCAGCGGATGAGAAGCCGGAAAGGTCCGCTTCTGAACGAATGATGGCGAAGGACCGGCGATAGATCTCGGTCCCGTCTTTGATGTAGTCAACCATGGCGAATCTTCATACACAGCCGCTCTATATCAGCGATCAACCCCGCGGATGACACCGTGGCACGTGGCGTGTCGCTGGCACGGCCATTCACGACGACCCGGTCAGGTCCCACAATAGTCACAGCCGCCGGCCCCGGATGCGCGCATCCTTTGCTACACCCCGACAAATGCACGACATTCGAAGTCCCCACGAACAAACGAGCCGCACGCGCTACCTCCGGCGCCAACTCCCGAGTCGGCAACTTGGCCGAGGCGCAGGCGGGAGAACCCGCACAGGCGACAACATGACGCCTGGGGTCTCTGGAGTCGACGATAAGACCCAGTTTCGCGGCACGGTCGCGCAACTGCTCCGCGGCGGCAAATGACAAACCAATAGCCAGCAAAGCTCGGCCGTATGTTGCCCGGATGGCCTGAGCGCCCAGTTCTTCCGCTGACAGCGCAAACCGCCGCATCGCAGGCGCCGTTGTATGACCAAACGCAAGGGCGAACCCGATCGCAAAGGTGCCATCCTTCAATGGAAATGCCCCGATAGGCTCGCAAGCCCGACGAGGGCTCTCGTGTGCTTTACCCCACTTCAATCCGGCGACGACGTCTCTGGCGCGGGCCGTCGGTCCCCAGCTTGCAATGAGGCGCAACAGGTCTTCGACGCA
>Ga0268264_10000374_pt1 | contig 65781 bp, 57 predicted proteins | sample KBSSwiS32_FD_190357 | JGI IMG/M metagenome (GOLD analysis project Ga0268264, IMG submission 190357) | Switchgrass rhizosphere microbial communities from Kellogg Biological Station, Michigan, USA - KBS Switchgrass S3-2 (SPAdes) (version 2) | ecosystem: Host-associated > Plants > Roots >... | reverse complement strand
GTCTCGCGACGGTCGCTACGCGACCTCCTCGACGACCGAGCCGGCGTACTGCACCACCGCCGAACCGCAGCCAGAGCTCCCGCGGCAACCCGATAACCAGCCCGCCTTTGACCCTCGCCCGGGCCGTCAACCCACCTCAGGAAGGCGACCCGAGGCACTCTGCTTGACGGCCCGGGCGAGGGTCAGACACTCGGTTGTCGGGTTGCCGCACCCGACTCGATTGTCGGGTTGCCGCACCCGACCACCGAGGGCTTCAGCTCGACCGCGTGGCGACCACGTCGGCGAACGCCTCGAGCGCGGCGCGGACCGGGCCGTCGGGCAGCACGGACAGCAGCGCCTTGGCCTCGGTGGCCCGGTCGACGACGTAGGTGCGGGCGCGGTCCATCGCGGGGTGCGCACGCAGCAGCGCGAGGGCCTCGGCGTGGTCGGCGTTGTCGGTGATCGGCCCGGCGAGCAACTCGAGGAGCCGCGCGTCGGCCGGGTCCGTCGACTCCTGGGCCATCAGCGTCGGCAGCGTCGGGACGCCCTCGCGCAGGTCGGTGCCCGGGGTCTTGCCTGTCGCGTCGGCGTCCGAGGCGATGTCGATGATGTCGTCGGAGAGCTGGAACGCCGAGCCGACGATCTCGCCGTACGCCGCCAGGGCTGCCTCGACCTCGGGGCTGGCGCCGCCGAACCGGGCGCCGTAGCGCGCCGAGGTCGCGATCAGGGACCCGGTCTTGCCGGCCACGACCTCCAGGTAGTGGGCCAGGGCATCCTCGTCGGGGCCGGGCGCGACCGTCTCGAGGATCTGCCCCTCCACCAGCCGGGTGAACGTCTCGGCCTGGATCCGGACCGCATCGGCGCCCAGCTGCGCGGTGAGCTCGGAGGACTTGGCGAACAGGAAGTCGCCGGTGAGGATCGCGACCAGGTTGTCCCAGCGGGCGTTGGCCGACTCCGAGCCGCGGCGCAGGGCCGCCTCGTCCATGACGTCGTCGTGGTAGAGCGAGCCGACATGGGTGATCTCGACGACGCACGCCGCGGTGACGACGTCGTCGACGTTCGGGTGCTCGCCGGCCTCGGCCGCGAGCAGCACCAGCAGCGGCCGGAACCGCTTGCCGCCCGCGTCGAGCAGGTGTGAGGCGGCCTCGGTGACAAAGGGGAACCGGCTCTGCACGTGGCCGTAGAGGGCCTTCTCGACCTCCTCCATCCGAGTGCGCAGCCGCGCCTCGAGCTCGGGGTCGGTGACGGGCAGCGCCAGGCCCTCAGTGCCGCTCACCTGATGAATGATCCCGCATTTCCGGCCAGATCGAGCACCGGGCCCGGCACGACGCCGAGGAAGAGGGTCGCGGCGACGCACACCGCGATGGTCGCGGAGGTCAGCAGTGAGGGCCTGGTGACCGCGGCGCGCTCGACGCCGGAGCCCTCGACGACCGGGTCGGCGAAGAACATCAGCAGGATCACCCGGACGTAGAAGAACACCGAGATCACGCTCGCCACGATGGCCACGATCACCACCGGCCAGGCGCCGGCCGAGAGCGCCACGGCGAAGACCGCCCACTTGCCGACGAAGCCGCCGGTGAGCGGGATACCGGCCATCGACAGCAGCAGGAAGGCGAAGGCACCGGCCACCAGCGGCGACCGCTTCCCGAGCCCGGCCCACTTCGAGAGCGCCGTGGCCTCGCCGCCCGCGTCGCGGACCAGGGTGACGATCGCGAAGGTGCCGACCGTGGCGGGGCCATAGGCCGCGAGGTAGAAGAGCACCGCCTGCAGCGAGGTGATCTCGTCCTTGCCCAGCGCGGAGGCCGCTTGGACGCCGAGCAGTCCGGTGAGCAGGAAGCCGGTGTGCGCGACCGAGGAGTAGGCAAGCAGCCGCTTCATGTCGCTCTGGACGACGGCCAGGATGGCGCCGACCAGCATGGTCAGGATCGCAATGATCCACAGCATCGGCTGCCAGTCCCAGCGGTCCGCACCGAAGGCGACGTAGAACAGGCGCAGCAGCGCGCCGAAGGCCGCGATCTTGGTGCAGGCGGCCATGAACGCCGTGACCGCGGTCGGCGCGCCCTGGTAGACGTCCGGCGTCCACGCCTGGAACGGCACCGCGCCGACCTTGAAGAGCAGCCCGACCGCCAGCATGCCCATCCCGATGAGCAGCAGCGCGGAGTTGGAGGTGTCGCCGTGGACCGCCTCGTTGATGTCGGCGAACTGCATCGAGCCCGCGTAGCCGTAGATCAGGGCGACGCCGTAGAGGAAGAACCCCGAGGAGAACGCGCCGAGCAGGAAGTACTTCAGCGCCGCCTCCTGGCTGAGCAGGCGGCGCCGGCGGGCCAGGCCGCACAGCAGGTAGAGGGGCAGCGAGAGCACCTCGAGCGCCACGAACATCGTGATCAGGTCGTTGGCGGTCGGGAACAGCATCATGCCGCCGACCGCGAACATCAGCAGCGGGTAGACCTCGGTGTGGTCAAGACCCTTGGTGGAGGCCTCCCGCTCGGCGTCGGTGCCGGGCAGCGCGGCGGCCTGGCCGGCGAACGCCGAGACCCCGGCCTCGAGGCGCCGCTCCGCGAAGAGCAGCACCCCACCGATCGCGAAGACCAGGACCAGCCCCCAGATGAAGATCGACGGGCCGTCGACGGCCAGCGTGCCCTCGGCCGCGAGCTTGCCGCGGGCGACGATGTCACCGGCCGGCTTGAGCTTGTGGAGGTCGGTGCCAACGAAGATCGAGCCGCCAAGTGCGACCACGAGCCCGAGGACCGCCAGGGAGGCCTGGGTGAGGTAGCGCCGCTCGCGCGGCACGAAGGCCTCGATGAGTACGCCGACGCACGCGACGCCGAAGACGACCAGCATCGGCCACAGCTGGGCGTACTCGATGGTGGGCTTGGAGAAGTCCATCAGTTCCCGCCCTCCTGGGCCTCGGCGGGCACGCGTGGCCCGTCGTCCTTCACGCCCGTGTGCTGGAGCAGCCGCTCGGAGAACGGGTTGGCCACGTCGAGCAGGGGCGCGGGGTAGAAGCCGAACAGCACCAGCGCCAGGAGCAGCGGCGCCAAGACGCCGATCTCGCGGCGACCCAGGTCGGCCACACCGTCGCCACCCGCCGAGACCTCGGCGTCGAGCGCGGAGTCGTTGGGTCCGGTGAACATGCGCTGGTAGGCCCAGAGCATGTAGATCGCCGCCAGCACGATGCCGGTGACCGCGATCGCGCCGACGTACCAGCGGTAGTCGAAGGCCGAGATCAGCACCAGGATCTCGGAGACGAACTGGCTCAGCCCCGGCAGCCCGGCGGTCGCGAGTGCCGCGACCAGGAAGACCCCGGCGGTGACCGGGGTGACCTTCTCGAGGCCGCCCATCCGGCTGATGAGCGTGGTGCCGCGGCGCTTGATGAGGAAGCCGGCGACCAGGAAGAGCGCGGCCGTCGCGATGCCGTGGTTGACCATGTAGAGGATCGAGCCGTTGGCGCCCTGGTTGGTGAAGACGAAGATGCCCAGGGTGATGAAGCCGAAGTGGCTCAGCGAGGTGAGCCCGATCAGGCGCAGGATGTCGTCCTGCCCGATGGCCACGAACGCGCCGTAGACGATCGAGATCAGCGCCAGCACCACCACCAGCGGCGTCGCCCAGTCGGAGGCCTCCGGGAAGAGCCCGAGGCAGAACCTCAGCATCCCGAAGGTCCCGATCTTGTCGAGCACGCAGACCAGCAGCACGCTGGTCGGCGGCGTCGCCTGCTCGGTGGTGTCGGCCAGCCACGTGTGCACCGGGAACAGCGGGGCCTTCGCCGCGAACGCGATGAAGAAGCCGGCGAACAGCCAGCGCCCCGCGCTCGTGGAGAAGTCGAGCTGCTGCAAGTCGTCGAAGAGGTAGGACGGCGAGCCCTGCTGCGCCGAGACCACGTAGAGCCCGATCACCGAGCCCAGCAGGACCAGGCCGCCGCCGAGCTGGAACATCAGGAACTTGAGCGCAGCCGCGGAGCGCCTGGCTCCGCCGAAACCGCCGATGAGGAAGTACGCCGGGATCAGCGTCGCCTCGAAGACGACGTAGAAGAGGAACACGTCGGTGGAGAGGAACACCACCAGCGACAGGGCCTCGAGGGCGAGCGCCCAGGCGAACCAGGGCTTGCACTCCTCGTCGGGGCTGTCGTTCCAGGCGGCGAGCAGCACGATCGGCACCAGCACGACGGTGAGCAGCACCAGCAGCAGGCCGAGGCCGTCGAGGCCGAGCGCGTAGTGCACCCCGAAGGCCTTGATCCAGGTGTGCGTCTCGCTGAGCTGGAAGCCGGAGCCGCCGCGGTCGAACTGGGACGCGGCGACGATGCCCACGACGAGGGTGATGACCGAGGCGACGAGCGCGATCTGCTTCGCGAGCAGCCCGCTGGGCGCGAACGCCGCCGCGACGGCACCCACGAGGGGCACCAGCCAGAGGATGCTGAGGATGATGTCGTTCATGCTTTTCCGGGGTCCCCTCGGAATCGTGCGGCGGAGGAGCGCAGCGGGGGAGCAGTGCGATTTCGTGGGGTGGTCATGCCAGGTTCACCGCCAGCAGGGCCAGGACGACGAGGAGCACGCCGCCCATCAGGGAGAGGGCGTAGGAGCGGACGAAGCCGTTCTGCATCCGTCGCGCCAGGGCCCCGACGCCGCCCACGGTGAGCGCGCCACCGCTGAACAGGCCGTCGACGACCGTCCTGTCGAAGACGAGCAGGCCGGAGGTGAGGCGCTTGCCCGGCTTGACGACCAGCTCGTCGTTGATCGCGTCGCCGTAGACGTCGGCGCGCGCAGCACGGGTGACGAATGAGACGTTCTGCGGCGCGGTGCGAGGCACGTCGCGGCGGCCGACGAAGAGGATCGCGACGGTCACGCCCGCGGCCACCACCAGGACGGCGAGAGCGGTGATCGCCAACGCCGGGATGGGCGGATCCGCCTCGCGGAAGCCCGTGACCGGGCCCAGGAAGTCGTGGATCCAGCCACCGGCCAGCATCAGCCCGCCAAGCGCCGACAGCGCGGCCAGCACCATGAGCGGGATGGTCATCACCGAGGGCGACTCGTGGGGGTGGACGTCCTTCTCCCAGCGTTTCTCGCCGAAGTACGTCAGCAGCATCAGCCGGGTCATGTAGAAGCCGGTGATGCCCGCCCCCAGCAGGGCGCACAGCCCGACCAGCCAGTTGTCGGCGAGGGCGACCTCGATGATCTTGTCCTTCGACCAGAAACCCGAGAACCCGGGGAAGCCGATGATCGCGAGGTAGCCCATCGAGAAGGTCAGGAAGGTAACCGGCATGGCGTGGCGCAGCGCGCCGTAGTGGCGCATGTCGACGTCGTCGTCCATGCCGTGCATCACCGAGCCGGCGCCAAGGAACATGTTGGCCTTGAAGAAGCCGTGAGTCAGCAGGTGGAAGATCGCGAACGCGTAGCCGGGCGCACCGAGCCCGGCGCCGAGCATCATGTAGCCGATCTGGCTCATCGTGGAGCCTGCGAGCGCCTTCTTGATGTCGTCCTTGGCGCAACCGATGATCGCGCCCCACAGCAGCGTGACGGTGGCGACCACGATCACGGCGGTGCGCGCGTGCGGGGCCAGCTCGAAGATGAAGTTGGAGCGCACGATCAGGTAGACCCCGGCGGTCACCATGGTGGCGGCGTGGATCAGGGCCGAGACCGGGGTCGGGCCCTCCATCGCGTCGAGGAGCCAGGACTGCAGGGGCACCTGCGCCGACTTGCCGCAGGCGCCGAGCAGGAGCAGCAGCCCCATCGCGGTCATCGTCTTCTCGCTCGCGCCGTCGGCGTTCGCGCTGATGACGGCGAAGCTCGTCGACCCCCAGGTGGCGAAGGCCAGCATGATCGCCGCCGACAGGCCCATGTCACCCACCCGGTTGATGACGAACGCCTTCTTCGCCGCCGCCGCGGCGGAGTGCTTGTGCTGCCAGAAGCCGATCAGCAGGTACGACGCGAGGCCCACGCCCTCCCAGCCCAGGAAAAGGCCGAGGTAGTTCTCGCTCATGACCAGCGTGAGCATCGCGGCCACGAACAGGTTGAGGTAGCCGAAGAACCGGACCCGGCGCGGGTCGTGCTCCATGTAGCCGATCGAGTAGACGTGGATCAGCGAGCCGACCCCGGTGATGAGCAGCAGGAAGAGCGAGGTCAGCGGGTCGTAGAGCAGGTCCATGCCGACGTGCAGGCCGCCGATGTCGATCCAGTCGTAGAGGTGCTGGCTCACCTGCCGGTCGCCCTCGTCGCGGCCGAGCAGGCTGAGGAACATCACCAGGCTGATGACGAACGAGCCGATCGGCAGCAGGGTGCCGAGGAGGTGCCCGAACGCCGCGAACCTCTTGGGCGCGATGGCGCCGCCGATGAGCAGGATCGCCGCGCCGGCGGCCGGCAGTGCGATGACGAGCCAGGCGAGGGCGAAGACGCCGTCCGCGGCCGTCGGGTCGACGACCGGGATGGGTCCACCCTCGTGGAGTGCGAGCATGAGGAGTCCTGTGTCCTGTCGTCAGTACTTGAGCAGGCTGGCGTCGTCGACCGAGGCCGAGCGACGGGTGCGGAAGATCGTCATGATGATCGCGAGCCCCACGACGACCTCGGCTGCGGCGACCACCATCACGAAGAAGGCCGCGACCTGACCGTCGAGGTTGCCGTACTGCTTCGCGAACGCGACGAGCGCGAGGTTGCTGGCGTTGAGCATCAGCTCGACACACATGAACACCACGATGGCGTTGCGGCGGGTCAGCACCCCGACCGCGCCGATGGTGAACAGGATCGACGAGAGCACGATGAACGGCGTCACGGAGTCCATGTCAGCGACCACTTTCGGGCTGGATCCTGGTGTGCGGGTCCTGCTCGTCGGCCGCGTCAGGTGCGTACTCGACCGAACGGTGCACCGCCTCTACGTCGCGGGGGGCCGGGCGCGGCGTCCCCCGGGCCGTGAGCACCCTGGAGAGCGAGGCCTCCGCGACGCTGCCGTCGGGCAGCAGCGCCGGCGTGCCGACGGCGTTGTGCCGGGCGAAGACACCGGGAGGCGGCAGCGGGCCGAGGTGCTGCCCGGTCTCGGCGTACTGCCGGACCCGCTGGGCGGCGAGGTCGGCCTGGCTCGGCTTCGGCGTGAGCCGCTCGCGGTGTGCCAGCACCATCGCGCCCATCGCAGCGGTGATCAGCAGCGCCGAGGTGACCTCGAAGGCGAAGACGTAGTGGGAGAACAAGATGTTGGCCAGCGCCTGGATGTTGCCGTCCTTGTTGACCTCGTCGAGACCCACCACCGTGCCGAGGGAGAGCTGGCCGACGCCGAGGACCAGCGTCACGCCGAGCACCAGGCCGCCGAGGATCGCGAAGAGCCGCTGGCCGCGGATCGTCTCGACGACCGAGTCGGAGGCATCGACGCCGACGAGCATCAGCACGAACAGGAAGAGCATCAGGATCGCGCCGGTGTAGACGATGATCTGCACCGCGAAGAGGAACGGCGCGTCCAGGGCGGCGTAGAGCACGGCCAGCGAGATCATCACGACCGCCAGGAGCAGCGCGGCGTGCACGGCCTTGCGGACGAAGAGCAGCCCGAGCGCGGCCAGCACCATGATCGGCGCGAGGATCCAGAAGGCGATCACTTCGCGGCCTCCGTGCGGTCGGTCTCCGCGAGCTTCTCGCCGGCGGCGAGATCGCGCAGCGCGGACTCCTCGAGGTCGAACTCCGGCCGCTCCGAGGCCTGCTGCTTGAACGTGCCGCGGTAGTAGTCGCCCTCGTCGTCGCCGAGCCGCATCGGGTGCGGCGGCAGCTCCATGCCCGGCAGCAGTGGGGCCAGCAGCTCGTTCTTGGTGTAGATCAGGTCGGCGCGGTTGTCGTCGGCGAGCTCGTACTCGTTGGTCATCGTGAGCGCCCGGGTGGGGCACGCCTCGATGCACAGCCCGCAGAGGATGCAGCGCAGGTAGTTGATCTGGTAGACGCGGCCGTAGCGCTCACCGGGGCTGAACCGCTCGTCCTCGGTGTTGGACGCGCCCTCGACATAGATCGCGTCGGCCGGGCACGCCCACGCGCACAGCTCGCAGCCGATGCACTTCTCGAGGCCGTCGGGCCAGCGGTTGAGCTGGTGCCGGCCGTGGAAGCGCGGCGCCGTCGGCAGCTTCTCGAAGGGGTACTGCTCGGTGACCACCTTCTTGAACATGGTCCGGAAGGTCACCCCGAACCCGGCGACCGGGTCCCAGAACTGCTCCTTGAGCGTGGCCATGGATCAGACCTCTTCCGTCGACTGAGTCTGGGCGCCCGCGGGCACGGTGCTGGTCTCGAAGGTCAGCGGCGCGGCCGCCCCGCGCACCGCGCCACCGGCGGGCATCGGCGGGGTCGGGAAGGCTCCGGGCAGCCGCTCAGCGGGAGCGGCCTCCTCCTCGTCCTCCTCCGACGTGGGCCAGAACGACAGCCCGAGCAGCAGCACGAGCAGGACGCCGATGCCGATGAGCAGGTACTGCCGGTCGATGCCGCCGTGGAGGGAGATCGCGCGGATCGTCGCGACCGCGATGATCCAGAGCAGGGAGAGCGGGATGAGGTACTTCCAGCCGAGCGCCATGAACTGGTCGTAGCGCAGCCGCGGCAGCGTCCCGCGCAGCCAGATGAACACGAAGATGAAGGCCAGCACCTTGCCGAAGAACCACAGCACCGGCCAGTAGCCCTCGTTGAACCCGCCGTAGAGGTGGTCGATCCAGAACGGCGCGTGCCAGCCGCCGAGGAACAGGGTGGTCGCGAGCGCGGAGACCGTGGCCATGTTGATGTACTCGGCCAGGAAGAACAGCGCGAACTTCAGCGAGCTGTACTCGGTGTGGAAGCCGCCGACGAGCTCACCCTCGGCCTCGGGGAGGTCGAACGGCGCCCGGTTGGTCTCGCCGACCATCGAGATCGTGTAGATGGCGAACGAAGGAAACAGGATCAGGCCGTACCAGAGGTTGTCCTGGGCGGCGACGATCTCCGAGGTGGACAGCGACCCGGCGTAGAGGAACACCGCGACCAGCGCGAGGCCCATCGCGACCTCGTAGGAGATCATCTGCGCGCTGGAGCGCAGCCCGCCGAGCAGGGCGTACGTCGAGCCGCTGGCCCAGCCGCCGAGCACGATGCCGTAGATCCCGATCGACGCGATGGCCATCACGAACAGCACCGCCACCGGCATGTCGGTGAGCTGCAGCGGCGTCTTGTGGCCGAACCAGCTGACGGTCGGCCCGAACGGGATCACCGAGAACGTCACGAAGGCCGGCACCGTCGCCAGGACCGGCGCCAGCAGGAAGACCACCTTGTCGGCGGCCTTCGGGATGATGTCCTCCTTCAGCGCGAGCTTGACGCCGTCGGCGAGCGACTGGAGCAGGCCGAACGGCCCGTGCACGTTGGGACCGATGCGGTGCTGCATCCGGGCCACCACGCGCCGCTCGAACCAGATGTTGAACAGCGTCAGCAGCACCAGGATCACGAAGACCAGCAGGGTCTTGATCAGGATGATCCACCACGGGTCGTTGCCGAACTGCTCCAGCGCCATCGGGGTGATCGCTTGCACCGTCATGCCGTGGCTCCCTTCACGGTGACCCGGCTCCCGGGCGAGGCGACGTCGGCCAGCACGCCGTTGCCGGCGTTGTTGGCCGGGACCCAGACGACCCCGTCGGGCAGGTCGGCCACCTCGGCCGGCAGCGTCCACTCGCCGCGGTCGCCGGTGATGGTGACGAGCTCGCCGCACGCGTCGTGGACCGACTGGCTGACCCGGGCGACGGCGTTGCGGGCGGTGGCGCGCAGGTTGTCGTCGCCGTCCTGCATCGAGCCGTTGTCGAGCAGCTGCTTCCAGGTGGCCAGGGCCAGCCCGTCGCCGCTGGGCACGGTGGTGGAGACCACCGGCTCGTGCTTGGCGCGGTCGCCGTCCCACGGCCCGAGGTCCTGCATCTGGGCGCGTACCTCGGCGACCGTCCGGAAGCCAAGAGGACGGGCCAGCTCCTCGGCGATCCCCGCGAGCACCCGGCTGTCGGGCAGCGCCTGCGGGTTGGTGAAGACCTCGTCGAAGGAGCGCGGGCGCCCCTCCCAGTTGACGAACGTGCCGGCCTTGTCGACCGCCGCGGCCACGGGGAACACCACGTCGGCCGCGCGGGTCACGTCGGTCGCGCGGAGCTCGAGCGCGACGACGAACGCCGCTGCCTCGAGCGCGGCGCGGAACGCCGCGGGGTCCGCGGTGTCGTCCGGGTCGACGCCCCCGACGACGAGGCCGGTCAGCTCGCCCGCGTTGACCGCCGCGACGATCTGGTCGGCGTCCCGGCCCGGGGCCTCGGGCAGCGACTCGACGCCCCAGGTGGTGGCCACGTCGACCCTGGCCTGGGCCTCGGCCACCGACCGGCCGCCGGGGAGCAGGTTCGGGAGGCACCCGGCCTCGATGGCGCCGCGGTCGCCGGCCCGGCGCGGGACCCAGGCCAGCCGGGCCCCGGTGCGAGCCGCGAGACCGGCGGCCGAGGACAGCGCGCCCGGCGAGGTGGCGAGCCGCTCGCCGACCATGATCACCGAGGTCGAGTCGAGCGGGTGGTCACCGGTCATGCCGAGCTCGTCGAGCGCGGCCGCCTCGTCGCCGGGCGCGGTCGCCAGGAGGACCCCGCCCATCTTGCGCAGCCCCCGCGAGGTGAACGGGGCGATCGAGACGACCTTGGTGCCGCGGGCGCGGTGCGCCTTGCGCAGGCGCAGGAAGACCACTCCGGCCTCGTCCTCGGGCTCGAAGCCCACGAGCAGGACGGTGTTGGCGCGCTCGAGGTCGGCGTAGGTCACCGCACCGCCGGCCGGGCCGGTGAGCACGACGTGGGCGGCGAGGAACGACGTCTCCTCGGCCGAGAGCGGCCGTGCGCGGAAGTCGATGTCGTTGGTGCCGAGCGCCACCCGGGCGAACTTCGAGTAGGCGTAGCCGTCCTCGGCCGTGACCCGGCCACCGGGCAGCACGCCCACGCCGCCCGCGGCAGCGGCCTCGGCCAGACCACGGGCCGCGACCGCGAACGCCTCGGTCCACGAGGCCGGGCGCAGCGACCCGTCGCCGTCGCGCACCTGCGGGTAGGTGAGCCGGTCGCCGGCGCTCGCGTAGTGGAAGCCGAACCGGTCCTTGTCGGTGATCCACTCCTCGTTGACCTCGGGGTCGTTGCCCGCCAGCCGCCTCATCACCTTGCCGCGCCGGTGGTCGACGCGGATCGCGGAGCCGCAGGCGTCGTGCTCGGCGACCGAGGGCGCCGAGACCAGGTCGAAGGGGCGCGAGCGGAAGCGGTACTCCGCCGACGTCAGCGCGCCGACCGGGCAGATCTGGATCGCGTTGCCGGAGAAGTAGCTGTCGTAGGGCTCCTTCTCGTAGATGCCGACCTGCTGCAGCGCGCCGCGCTCGACCAGCTCGATGAACGGGTCGCCGGCGATCTGCGCGGAGAAGCGGGTGCAGCGCGCGCACAGCACGCAGCGCTCGCGGTCGAGCAGCACCTGGGCGGAGATGTTGATCGGCTTGGGGAAGGTCCGCTTCAGCCCACCGGACTCGAAGAACCGGGACTCACCGCGGCCGTTGGACATCGCCTGGTTCTGCAGCGGGCACTCGCCGCCCTTGTCGCAGACCGGGCAGTCGAGCGGGTGGTTGATCAGCAGGAACTCCATGATCCCCTGCTGCGCCTTGTCGGCGACCTCGCTGGTGACCTGGGTGTTGACGACCATCCCCTCGGCGACGGGCAGCGTGCACGAGGCCTGCGGCTTGGGGAAGCCGCGGCCGTTGCCGGCGTCGGGGATGTCGACCAGGCACTGGCGGCAGGCGCCGACCGGCGAGAGCAGGGGGTGGTCGCAGAACCGCGGGATCTGCACGCCGACCTGCTCGGCCGCCCGGATGACGAGCGTGTTCTCGGGGACGCTGACCTGGATGCCGTCGATCGTCAGCGACACCGTCTTCACGGTGTCCGGGATGCCGGCATCGGCCTTCTCGGGAGCGGTGGTCATGTGGTTAGGCCATCTCCAGCTCGTCGGCGAAGAGGGTGGACTTCATCGGGTCGAACGGGCAGCCGCCCTCGGTGAGGTGCTGGACGTACTCGTCGCGGAAGTACTGGATGGAGCTGGAGATCGGACTGACCGCACCGTCGGCGAGCGCGCAGAACGAGCGGCCGAGGATGTTGTCGCACTGGTCGAGCAGCAGGTCGAGGTCGCTCTCCTGCCCGATGCCCTGCTCGAGCTTGGCCAGGGTCTGCACGAGCCACCAGGTGCCCTCGCGGCACGGCGTGCACTTGCCGCACGACTCGTGCTTGTAGAACTCCGTCCAGCGCAGCACCGCCCGGACCACGCAGGTGGTCTCGTCGAAGAGCTGCAGCGCGCGAGTGCCGAGCATCGAGCCGGCGGCGGCGACCTCCTCGAAGCCGAGGGGTACGTCGAGGTGCTCGGAGGTCAGCAGCGGCGTGCTGGAGCCGCCCGGCGTCCAGAACTTGAGGAGGTGGCCCTCGCGCATCCCGCCGGCCAGGTCGATCAGCTCGCGCAGCGTGATGCCGAGCGGGGCCTCGTACTGGCCCGGCCTGGTGATGTGGCCGGAGAGGCTGAAGATGCCGTAGCCCTTGGACTTCTCGGTGCCCATCGAGGCGAACCAGTCGGCGCCGTGTTCGATGATGCTCGGCACCGAGGCGATCGACTCGACGTTGTTGATGACCGTGGGGCTCGCGTAGAGCCCGGCGACGGCCGGGAACGGCGGGCGCAGGCGCGGTTGCCCGCGGCGGCCCTCCAGCCCCTCGAGCAGTGCGGTCTCCTCGCCACAGATGTAGGCGCCGGCACCGGCGTGCACGACGATGTCGAGGTCGTAGCCGGAGCCGTGGATGTCCTTGCCGAGGTGCCCGGCGGCGTAGGCCTCGTCGACGGCGGCCTGGACGCGGCGGATCACGTGCAGGACCTCGCCGCGGATGTAGATGAACGCCAGGTTGGCGCGGATCGCGAACGAGCTGATGATCACGCCCTCCACGAGCACGTGGGGGTTGGCCATCATCAGCGGGATGTCCTTGCAGGTCCCGGGCTCGGACTCGTCGGCGTTGACCACGAGGTACTTGGGTTTGGGGTTGTCCTGCGGGATGAACGACCACTTCATGCCGGTCGGGAAGCCGGCGCCGCCGCGGCCGCGGAGACCGGAGTCCTTCACCGCGGCGATGATCGCGTCGGGCGCCATGCCGAGCGCCGTCTTCAGGGCGCCGTAGCCACCCCGGTCGGCGTAGGTCGACAGCTTCCAGGACTGCTCGGCGTCCCAGATGTCGGTGAGTACCGGGGTGAGCGTGTCCACGTCACCAGTCACTTGTTGCCGCCCTCTCCGGTGGACTCAGCCTGGGTGGTCTCGGTCTCGGCGCGCGAGGTGTCGGCCTGGGCGGCCGCGCCCTGCTTGGTCTTGGCGGTGCCGCTCTCGACGCTCTTGGTGTCCTTCGTCGCCTGCGAGCCCTTGGCCCCCGGCGCGGTCCAGCTGTTCTCCCGGGCCAGGTTCAGCCCGGCCAGCGACGCGGGACCGGCGGCGGGCCCCTCGTCGGCGAGGCCGTCGGGGAAGCCCGCGAGCACCCGCTCGGCCTGCTTCCACGTGCACAGCCGCGGTCCGCGGGTCGAGGAGACCTCCTTGCCCGAGCGCAGGTCGTCGACGAGCTGCACGGCCGAGGTCGGGGTCATGTTGTCCATGAACTCCCAGTTGACCATCATCACCGGCGCGTAGTCGCAGGCGGCGTTGCACTCGACATTCTCAAGAGTGATCTTGCCGTCGGCGGTCGTCTCGCCCCCATGAGTGACACCAGCGCCGACGTCGAGGTGGTCCTGTAGCCGGGCGAGGATGGCGTCGCCGCCCATCACCGCGCACAGCGTGTTGGTGCAGACGCCGACGAGGTAGTCGCCGACCGGCTTGCGCTTGTACATCGTGTAGAACGTCGCGACGCCGCTGACTTCGGCGGCCGAGATGCCGAGGATCTCCGCGCAGGCCTCGATCCCCTCGGGCGTGATCCGGCCCTCGACGGACTGGACGAGGTGGAGCATCGGCAGCAGGCCGCTGCGCGCCTCCGGGTAGCGGGCGGCGATCTGCTCGAGCTCGCCGTAGGTCTCTGTCGTCAGGCTCACCTGTCGACGCCTCCCATCACGGGGTCGATGGAGGCGATGGCGACGATGACGTCGGCAACCATGCCGCCCTCGCTCATCACGCTGGTCGCCTGCAGGTTGGTGAACGACGGGTCGCGGAAGTGCGCGCGGAAAGGGCGGGTGCCGCCGTCGGAGACGACGTGGGCGCCGAGCTCGCCGCGGGGCGACTCGATCGGGACGTAGGCCTGGCCGGCGGGGACCCGGAAGCCCTCGGTGACCAGCTTGAAGTGGTGGATCAGGGCCTCCATCGACTCGCCCATGATGTGGCGGATGTGGTCGAGACTGTTGCCCATGCCGTCGCTGCCGATGGCGAGCTGGCTGGGCCAGGCGATCTTCTTGTCGGCCACCATGACCGGGGCGCCCTCGAGCCCGGCCAACCGGTTGGCGGCCTGCTCGACGATCTTGAGCGACTCCCACATCTCGGCCAGCCGGACCCGGAAGCGACCGTAGGAGTCGCAGGTGTCCCAGGTCTGCACCTCGAAGTCGTAGTCCTCGTAGCCGGAGTAGGGCTGGGTCTTGCGCAGGTCCCACGGGTAGCCGGCGGCGCGCAGCGGCGGCCCGGTGATACCGAGCGCGAGGCAGCCGTCGAGCTCGAGGTGGCCGACGTTCTCCAGCCGGCCCTTGAAGATCGGGTTGGCGTTGCAGAGCGCGGCGTACTCCGGGAGCCGCTTCTTCATCAGCGCGATGAAGGCGCGGATCTCGTCGAGCGCGCCGGGCGGCAGGTCCTGCGCGACACCGCCGGGGCGGATGAACGCGTGGTTCATGCGCAGCCCGGTGATCAGCTCGAACAGGTCGAGCACCAGCTCGCGCTCGCGGAAGCCGATCGTCATGACCGTCAGCGCGCCGATCTCCATGCCGCCGGTGGCGATGCAGACCAGGTGGGAGGAGATCCGGTTGAGCTCCATGAGCAGGACCCGCATGACCTGGGCCTTCTCGGGGATGTCGTCCTCGATGTCGAGGAGCCGCTCGACGCCGAGGGCGTAGGTCGCCTCGTTGAAGAACGGGCTGAGGTAGTCCATCCGGGTGCAGAACGTCGTGCCCTGCACCCAGGAGCGGTACTCCATGTTCTTCTCGATGCCGGTGTGCAGGTAGCCGATGCCGCAGCGGGCCTCGGTGACCGTCTCGCCGTCGAGCTCCAGGATCAGCCGGAGCACGCCGTGGGTCGAGGGGTGCTGCGGGCCCATGTTGACCACGACCCGCTCGTCGGCCTCCTCGGCCACGCTCTGCGCGATCTGGTCCCAGTCCTGGCCGGTGACGGTGAAGACCCGGCCCTCGCTGGTCTCGTTGGCGCCGGCGAAGAGGTCCTGCTGTGCGTCTTCGGTCGTGCTCATCAGTTGTAGCTCCGTCGCTCGTCCGGAGGTGGAATGGTCCCGCCCTTGTACTCGACGGGGATGCCGCCCAGCGGGTAGTCCTTGCGCTGCGGGTGGCCCGGCCAGTCATCAGGCATCAGGATCCGGGTCAGCGCCGGGTGGCCGTCGAAGACGATCCCGAACATGTCGAAGGTCTCGCGCTCGTGCCAGTCGTTGGTGGGGTACGTCGCGACGATGGACGGGATGTGCGGGTCGCTGTCGGGGCAGCTGACCTCGAGCCGGATCCGGCGGTTGTAGGTCATCGAGAGCAGGTGGTAGACCGCGTGCAGCTCGCGACCGGCGTCCTCGGGGTAGTTGACGCCCGAGACGCCGGAGCAGAGCTCGAAGCGCAGCGCCGGGTCGTCGCGGAGCAGCTTGGCGACGGTCGGCAGCTCCTCGCGGCGTACGTGGAAGGTGATCTCGCCGCGGTGGATCACGACCGAACCGATCGCGTGCTCGACGCCCGCGCCGGCGAGCGCGGTGTCGAGAGCGGAGGCGACCTCCTCGTGCCAGCCGTCGAAGGGCCGCTGGGCCGGGGGCGGGAAGACGATCGGCTGGACCAGGCCGCCGTAGCCGCTGGTGTCGCCGGAGCCCTGCACGCCGAACATGCCCGTGCGGACGCCGACCGGTCGGACCTCGGGGTCGAGGGTCGCCGGTGCGTTCTCGGGCGACTGGTCGACCGCGGGCTGCTCGGGGCCCTTCTCGCTCATCGGAGCAGCCCCTTCATCTCGCTCGTGGGGAGCGCCTTGAGGGCGTCGTTCTCGCGCTGCTCGATCTGCGCTCGCATGTTGGCGCCGAGCGGGCGGTGCTGGACCTGGTCGTGCAGCTTGAGGATCGCGTCGATGAGCATCTCCGGGCGCGGCGGGCAGCCGGGGAGGTACATGTCGACGGGGACGACGTGGTCGACGCCCTGGACGATCGCGTAGTTGTTGAACATGCCGCCGCTGCTGGCGCACACGCCCATGGCCAGCACCCACTTGGGGTCGGGCATCTGGTCGTAGATCTGGCGCAGCACCGGCGCCATCTTCTGGCTGACCCGGCCCGCGACGATCATCAGGTCGGCCTGGCGCGGGCTGGCGCGGAAGACCTCCATGCCGAACCGGGCCAGGTCGTACTTCGGACCGCCGCTGGTCATCATCTCGATGGCGCAGCAGGCCAGGCCGAAGGTGGCCGGCCAGAAGGACGCCTTGCGCATGTAGCCCGCGACGCCCTCGACGGTCGTCAGGAGTACGCCGCTCGGCAGCTTCTCCTCAATACCCACTCTGAGTCCCTACGTCTCTCTGGTCGCTGTCTGCTCGTCAGTCCCAGTCCAGCCCGCCGCGGCGCCAGACGTAGACGTAGGCCACGAACACGGTGGCGATGAAGATGACCATCTCGACCAGGCCGTAGAACTTCATCGCGTCGAACTGCACGGCCCACGGGTAGAGGAAGATGATCTCGATGTCGAAGACGATGAACAGCATCGCGGTGATGTAGTACTTCACCGGGAACCGCCCGCCGCCGACCGGCTGGGGCGTCGGCTCGATGCCGCACTCGTAGCTGTCGAGCTTGGCCCGGTTGTAGCGCTTGGGGCCGACCTGGCTGCTCATCACGACGGACCCGGCGGCGAACAGGAACGCCAGGGCCGCGAGTGCCAGGACTGGGATGTAGAGGTCCATCCGCTGCGCTTTCTAGGTGGTTGCTGCTCGGCCCTTCGGCCACTCCGCGCCCATGCTTTCGTGTGATCCAGGTCGCACTCGTGAACTTGTGAATGCAATCACTAAGTGGCGCGGGAGCCATACTGCCACTCGCGCTCGGAGCCGTGAAGTCGGGGGCTTTCGACCCCTGACCAGCGCAAATAGGGCACGGACGTGTGCGCTAATTCCGCCGTACGCCGCACTCGCCCACCCGGTCGTCGAGGGCCTGGCACTCCGTGCAGCCCCTGCACCGGGTTGCCAGGCGCGCACTTGACCTGGAGGACGCTCCAGGGGCGAAGGTGAAGGGCATGACCACGGACACCACCGGCCTCCTGACTACTCCCTTCGACGCCACGAGCACCGCCGCCGACGTCGTCTCGGGTCTCGACCTCTCCGGCCGCCGGGTCGTGGTCACCGGCGGCGCCTCAGGCATCGGGACCGAGACGGTCCGGGCACTCGCCGCCGCCGGCGCGGAGGTGACTATCGGGGCACGACGCCCCGCCCCGGCCGAGGACGTGGCGGCCGCACTCCGGTCGGACACCGGCAACGACGGCATCCGAGTCGCGCCGCTGGAGCTCGGTGACCCCGCCAGCATCCAGGCGTTCGTGTCCGCCTGGGACGGACCGCTCCACGCGCTGGTCAACAACGCAGGAGTCATGGCGGTCCAGGAGCGCACGCTCGTCGGCGGCCGGGAACTGCAGTTCGCCACCAACCACCTCGGCCACTTCGCCCTGGCGCTCGGGCTCCATGGTGCGCTCGCAGCCGCGGGCGGCGCTCGCATCGTGTCGGTCAGCTCCAGCGGGCACCTGCGGTGCCCGGTGGTCTTCGACGACCTCGACTTCGCCTTCCGCGACTACGACCCGTTCGCGGCGTACGGCCAGTCGAAGACCGCGAACGTCCTGTTCGCGGTCGAGGCGGCTCGACGGTGGGCCGATGACGGGATCGTCGCCAACGCGCTGATGCCGGGCGGGATCTTCACCAACCTCCAGCGGCACGTCGGCGGAGACGACTACATCGAGCAGGCCAAGGCGCGCTTCGCCGCTGCCGGGGTGACGTTCAAGACCCCCGAGCAGGGGGCCGCGACGTCGGTGCTGCTGGCGGCGTCACCGCATGTCGAGGGAGTGACCGGCCGCTACTTCGATGACTGTGCCGAGGCGAGCGTGGTCCACGAGCGCACGCCGACGACGCTCGCCGGCGTCGCGCCGTACGCCCTCGACCCGGCCAACGCCCAGCGGCTGTGGGAGACCTCGCTGGGCCTCACCGGCCTGGGGTGAGCCTCAGGCGGTGGCCCGGTGCAGGGCGACGATGCCACCGGACAGGTTGCGCCACTCGGGGCCGTGCCAGCCGGCCTTCGCGATGAGCTCGGCCAGCCCGCGTTGGTCGGGCCAGGCGCGGATCGACTCGGCGAGGTAGACGTAGGCGTCGGGTGAGGAGGAGACCGCACGCGCGATCGGGGGCAGCGCCTTCATCAGGTACTCGACGTAGACGGTCCGGAACGGCGCCCACGTCGGGTGGCTGAACTCGCAGACCACCAGCCGGCCGCCGGGCCGGGTGACCCGGCGCAGCTCGCGCAGCCCGGCCATCGGGTCGACGATGTTGCGCAGCCCGAACGAGATCGTCACCGCGTCGAAGGAGTGGTCGGCGAAGGGCAGCCGGGTGCCGTCACCGGCGGTGAAGGGGAGCGCAGGCCGGGTCTGCTTGCCGACGCGGAGCATCCCGAGCGAGAAGTCGCACGGGACGACGACGGCGCCCCGGTCGGCGAACGGCTGGCTCGACGTGCCGGTGCCCGCGGCCAGGTCGAGAACGCGCTCACCGGGCTTCGGGTCCACCGCGGCGATCACGTCGCGGCGCCAGCGCCGGTCCTGGCCGAGGGAGAGGACGTCGTTGGTGACGTCGTAGCGCTTGGCGACCGCGTCGAACATCCGCCGTACGTCGGCGGGCTGCTTGTCGAGGTCGGCGCGGGCCACCCCGGAACTGTAGGGGCGGCGTGTCGGCAACCCGAACTCCGCGCCGGACGTCACCCTGGTGACCAGACTCCCCTTCCCCGTTCGGAGCCTCGAGAGATGAACCGCGCATGACCGCCCTTCGCCGCGCCGGGCTCGGCCTCCTCGTCGTGCTGCTGCTCGCCGCCTCGGCGACGGCGGTCGGCTACGCGATGCGCCGCTCGACCGGCGCCGACATCGGCGGCGCCGCCACCGCCCGCACGACTCCGGTGGCCCAGCCGGCTCCGGTCGCCCAGCACTCGCCGGCAGCCTCGGAGACACCCGTGGCGACACCGGGCGCGGTGCCCGTCGACCAGACGGCCCAGCCCCCGGCCGACCAGCCTCGCTCGCAGCGGCACCCGGACCGGCCGCTCGAGCCGGGCGCGGTGCTGCTGGCCAAGGGCGACTCCGGCATGGCGGTGCGCGACCTGCAGGCCCGGCTGGCGGCGCTCGCGTGGTACTTCGGCAGCCCGAGCGGCCACTACGACCCCACGACCGTCGAGGCCGTCCGCGGCTTCCAGGACAAGCGCGAGATCCCGGTCACCGGCGCCGTCGACCAGCGGACCCTGGACCGGCTGCACGCGATGACCGGCGCGCCGTCCCGCGACGCGATGGGGCTGCCCAACGTGCCGGGACCGCTCGACGCCCGCTGCCGCACCGGTCGCGTGCTGTGCATCGACAAGTCGAGCCAGACGCTGCGCTGGCTGGTCGACGGGAGGGTGCTCAAGACCGTCGACGTCCGGTTCGGGGCGTCGTACACCCCGACGCGCGAGGGGGTCTTCTCGGTCTACCTCAAGGACGCCGACCACGTCTCGCGCCTCTACGACTCCTCGATGCCGTTCGCGATGTTCTTCTCCGGCGGCCAGGCGGTGCACTACTCCTCCGACTTCGCCGCACGCGGCTACGCCGGCGCCTCACACGGCTGCGTCAACGTCCGCGACTACGACGCGGTCTCATGGCTCTACGGGCAGGTCCAGGTCGGGGACAAGGTCGTCGTCTACTGGTCCTAGGTCCAGCGTGAGGTTGCCCACGCCGGACCGCGCGAGGGGCTCCCGGAGTCGGCGGGGGGACAGACCGGTGGGTACGCTCGACGCTTGTGACGAGTGGCCCTTCCGCGGACGTCTCGCAGGAGACGTCGAGCGCGCCCCTCGTGGTCCGCACGGTGAGCCTCGAGCTCCCGGCCGAGGCCTCGCTGATCGACCTGCTCCCCGAGGACCATCCGGTCACCTGGCTGCGCCGCGGCGACGGGCTCGTCGGGTGCGGGGTGGCGGCGGAGATCCGCACCAGCGGCGCGGAGCGGTTCGCGGAGGCCAACGCCTGGTGGCGTGAGCTGACCGCACGCGCGATCGTGCGCAGCGACGTCGACGAGCCCGGCAGCGGCCTGGTCGCCTTCGGCACCTTCGCCTTCTCTGACGAGCCGGCCCACGACGCAGCCGGCGAGTCGGTGCTCGTCGTCCCCGAGGTCATCCTCGGCCGGCGCGGCGACACCGCGTGGCTGACTACCGTCTCCTCCGTCGGCGGGCTCGACCAGCTCGACCGGCGGCTCGAGCTCGCCACCAGCCCGCCCGAGCCGGTCGACGTGAGCTTCACCGACGGAGCCCTCAACGGCGAGCAGTGGATGAGCGCGGTCGCCGAGGCCGTGGGCCGGATCAACGCCGGCGACCTCGAGAAGGTGGTGCTGGCCCGCGACCTGGTCGCCACGGCCGCCGAGCCGATCGACGTGCGCTGGCCGCTGCGCCGGCTCGCCTCCGGCTACCCCACCTGCTGGACCTTCCACGTCGACGGCATCTTCGGCGCGACGCCCGAGCTGCTGGTCCGCCGCGAGCGCGGGCTGGTCACCTCGCGGGTGCTGGCCGGCACCATCCGGCGTACGGGAGACGACGCCCGCGACCTCGCGCTGGCCGCCCACCTGGCGCGCTCGTCGAAGGACCTCGAGGAGCACGAGTACGCCGTCCGCTCGGTGGCCGAGGCCCTGGAGCCGCACTGCTCGTCGATGAACGTGCCCGAGGCGCCGTTCGTCCTGCACCTGCCCAACGTCATGCACCTGGCCACCGACGTGGCCGGCGTGGTCCACGACTCCGCGACGGTCACCTCCCTCGAGCTCGTCGCGGCCCTGCACCCCTCGGCCGCCGTCGGCGGCACCCCCACCCCGGTGGCCACCGAGCTGATCGCCCAGATCGAGGGCATGGACCGCGGCCGCTACGCCGGGCCGGTGGGCTGGATGGACGCCCAGGGCGACGGCGAGTGGGGCATCGCGCTCCGCTCCGCCACGATCTCCGGCAACACCGTCCGGCTCTTCGCCGGGTGCGGCATCGTTGCCGACTCCGACCCGCTCGCCGAGCTGGCCGAGACGCAGGGCAAGTTCGTGCCGGTGCGCGACGCGTTGTCGGGGCGGGCCACGCGTTAGGTTGCGCTGGTGACGCAGCTGCCGCTCCCGCCGCTGGAGCTGCGCGAGCTGGTCGGGCCGACCGACCCAGCGGTCTTCGACAACCCGGGCGGCGGGCCGATCTGGGACGGTCTGCCCGACGAGGCGTGGCGCAGCTACCTCGACTTCGGGTGCGGCTGCGGCCGGTCGGCCCGGCGGCTGCTGCAGCAGCGACCGCGTCCGCAGCGCTACCTCGGCATCGACCTGCACGCGGGGATGGTCCAGTGGTGCAAGGAGAACCTCGCCGCCGACGGGTTCGACTACCAGCACCACGACGTCTACAACGCCGGCTTCAACCCCGACCCGCATCGGCCGTGGGTGCTGCCGTTCCCCGTCGAGGACCGGAGCGTGTCGATCATCGAGGCGACGTCGGTCTTCACCCACCTGCTCGAGGCGCAGGCCGAGCACTACCTCGACGAGGTCGCGCGCGTGCTCACCGACGACGGGCTGCTGATCTGCACCTTCTTCCTCTTCGACAAGGCCGGCTTCCCGTTCATGCAGGACAGCCAGAACGCGCTCTACATCAACGAGACCGACCCGACCAACGCGGTGGTCTTCGACCGCGGCTGGCTCGACCGCGGCCTCGCCGAACGGGAGCTCGCGCTGGTCGCGGCGGTCCCGCCCCAGATCCGTGGCTTCCACCACCGGCTCCGGATCGGCCGCGCCGGAGCCGGACGTCCGGCCGTGCCGTGGCCGCCCGACGACGCGCCCTACGGCCGCAACCCACCGCCGCTGGTGCGGGCCGGAGCCGACCGGTTCGGCCTGAGCGACGGTGCGTTCACCGAGGCGGCGGCGGTGCACGTGCGGGCGCCCATGCCGCCGACCGACCTGCTGCTCCCCGAGCTCGACGCCGCCCAGGCCCGCATCGTCGAGCTCGAGGCCGAGGTGACCTCCCTGCGACGCCGGGTCCGGCGGCTGCGACGCCGGCTCCGCCGGCTGCGCGAGGCCAGCTCCTCCCGGGGTGCCGGCCGGCAGTGGGCGAGCAACCTGGTCCGGCGACGCAAGGGCTGACCCGCCACCGCCCTCGGGACCGGACAGCAACGGTCCTAGAGTCGGCCGCATGCCTTCCGGCGCCCACGACCACGCCCGCGACCCCCGCAACGACGAGATCCTGATCTGGGTCAACGGCGAGCTCAAGCCGCGCGCCGAGGCGACCGTGTCGGTGTTCGACTCGGGCTTCGTGCTGGGCGACGGCATCTGGGAGGGGCTGCGGATCCACGACGGCCATCCGGCGTTCCTCGAGCAGCACCTCGACCGGCTCTGGGAGGGCGCCGCGGCGCTGATGATCGACCTCGGCGTGAGCCGCGAGGAGCTGACCCGCGCGGTCTACGAGACGCTCGCGGCCAACGCCATGACCGACGGCGTGCATGTACGGCTGATGTGCACCCGAGGGGTGAAGTCGACGCCCTACCAGGACCCCCGCGTCACCGTCGGACCCGCGACCATCGTGATCATCGCCGAGCACAAGCTGCCGACCCCGGAGACCGTCGAGCAGGGCCTGACTCTCTTCACCACCCACGTGCGCCGCGCGACACCGGACACCCTGGACCCGAAGCTCAACGCGCACAGCAAGCTCAACGACATCCTCGCCTGCATCCAGGCCTACCAGGCCGGCGCCGACGAGGCGCTCATGCTCGACCCGCACGGCTTCGTCGCGACCTGCAACAGCACTCACTTCTTCATCGTCAAGGGCCCGCCGGACGAGCCCGAGGTCTGGACGTCGGACGGGCGGTTCTGCCTCGGCGGGATCACCCGCGGCAACGTGCTGGCGATGTGCCGCGCGCACGGGATCACCGCCCACGAGAAGACGTTCAGCCTCACCGACGTCTACAGCGCGCAGGAGGCGTTCGTGACGGGCACCTTCGCCGGCGTCGCGCCGGTGCGGATGATCGACGGCCGCACGATCGGCACCGGTGAGCGCGGCCCCGTGGTCACCCGGCTGCAGGAGCTGTACGCCGACTGGGTGGCCGCCGACGTCGCCGGGCGGGCCGCGCCGTGACCGGCGGCGAGGTCCGCATCGCCATGTGGTCGGGACCCCGCAACATCTCGACCGCGATGATGCGCTCCTGGGAGAACCGCCCGGACACGGTCGTGGTCGACGAGCCGCTCTACGCGGCGTACCTCCACCGCACCGGACTCGACCATCCAGGTCGCGACGAGGTCCTGGCCGCCCAGCCGACCTCCCTCGACGAGGCGGTCGCTGCCCTCTCCGCCCCGCTGCCCGAGGGCGCGCGGGTCCACTACGCCAAGCACATGGCCCACCACCTCGACACCGGGGCCGACGCCTCGTGGACCGAGGCGTTCCACAACGTGCAGCTGATCCGCGATCCGGCCGAGGTGGTCGCCTCCTACGTGCGCTCGCGCGAGGCCTGCGAGCCCGAGGACATCGGGCTGCTCCAACAGCTGTGGCTGATGGAGCGCTGGGACGCCGCCGGCCTCGACGTCCCGGTGATCGACGCGGCCGACTTCCTGCGGGACCCCGAAGCACACCTGCGCTGGCTCTGCGCATGGCTCGACATCGACTTCACCGACCGGATGCTGTCGTGGCCGCCGGGGCCCCGTGACTCCGACGGCGTCTGGGCGCCGTACTGGTACGACGCGGTGCTCGCCTCGATCGGCTTCGCGCCCTACCAGCCGCGCGAGGTCTCTCTGTCCGACCACGACGCCGCCGTCGCCGAGGCGTGCCGCCCGGCGTACGACGCCCTGCGGGAGCGCAGAATCCGCCCAGAGTAGGTTGCGCGCAGCGCTATTGAACGATATTCAGTAGTGGTGCAGAGCCACGAGGCAGTCATTGTCGGTGCCGGTTTCGGCGGCATGGGCGCGGCGATAGCGCTGCGGCGGATGGGCATCGACGACATCGTGATGCTCGAGCGCGAGGACGACCTCGGCGGCACCTGGCACGTCAACCGCTACCCCGGGCTGGCCGTCGACATCGCGAGCGTCACCTACTCCTACTCCTTCGAGCCGAACCCGTGGTGGTCGCACTGGTACGCCCGCGGTCCGGAGCTGAAGCGGTACGCCGAGCACGTGGCGACGAAGTACGACCTGCGCCGCCACATGCGCTTCGGCGCCGTGGTCGAGGGCGCACAGTGGGACGAGGACGCCCTGGAGTGGGAGGTGCGCGTCGCGGGTGGCGAGCCGGTGCGGGCGAGGTTCCTGGTCACAGCGACCGGCTTCCTGTCCCAGCCCCGGCTGCCGGACATCGAGGGCGTCGGCGACTTCGCGGGCACCGTCGTGCACTCGGCCCGGTGGGACCCCGAGGTCGACCTGGCCGGCAAGCGGGTCGCGGTGATCGGCACCGGCGCCACCGCCGTGCAGCTGATCCCCGAGCTGGCCCGCGACGCCGGCCGCCTGACCGTCTTCCAGCGCACCCCGATCTGGGTGACGCCCAAGCTCGACCGGGAGATGCCGAAGGCGGTGCAGCGGATGTTCGCGCGGCTGCCCTTCACCCAGAGGTGGGCCCGCCGGGTCAACACCAGCGTGCTGGAGCTGGTGATGGTGGCCGCGGTGCTGCACTACCGGCACGCCAAGGTGCTCAACAACAGCGCCGCCCGGATCGCGAAGCGCCACCTGCGGCGCCAGGTCGCCGACCCCGAGCTGCGCCGCAAGCTCACCCCGGACTACTCCTTCGGCTGCAAGCGGCCGACGTTCTCCAACGACTACTACCGCACCTTCACCGAGCCGAACGTCGACCTGGAGACCACCTCGATCGCGCGGATCACGCCGGACGGCGTCGAGCTCACCGACGGCCGGGCGGTGCCCGTCGACGTGCTCGTCCTGGCCACCGGCTTCGACATGTGGGACGCCAACTTCCCGGCGATCAGCATCGTCGGGCGCGACGGCTTGGATCTCGGCCGCTGGTGGCGCACGACCCGGTTCCAGGCCTACCAGGGCATCGCGGTGCCGGGCTTCCCGAACCTGCTCAGCCTCGCCTCGCCGTACTCCTACTCGGGGCTGTCGTTCTTCACCACGATCGAGGGTCAGATGAAGCACCTGGAGCGGTTGCTCGGTGAGGTACGCCGTCGCGGAGCGAGCACCTTCGAGGTGACCGACCCGGCCAACGAGGCGTTCCTCGGCTGGGTCACCGAGCGGCTCGGCGACTCCGTCTTCACGCTGGGCTCGTGCGCGACCGCGCGCAGCTACTACTTCAACCAGCACGGCGAGGCGGCGCTGCTGCGGCCGAGCTCGACGATCAACACCCACCGAGAGGCGCAGAGCTTCCCGCTCGACGACTACTCCTACGCGTGAGGGCGGCGCGTCAGCGGTTGACCCAGGTGTCGAGCACCGTCACGACGGCGACGTAGACGAGCGTCGCCTCGATGACGAGCGTGGCGATGATGCCTCCCCACGGCCACGCCGACAGGGTGCCGACGAACTGGCCGGTCTCGTCGGGCTTGACCGAGTATGGGAACTGGCTGACCACCATCGCCCGGGTCGGCTTGCGGGAGTCGGCGAGCACCACGCCGTTGGTGTAGGGCAGCCCGCGCACGGTGACCGAGCCGTTCTGGCCGTCGAGGCTGTAGGTGACCTCGGTCTTGCTGCCCGGCCCGCTGTAGAGCTGCCCGGTCACGTCCCACCCGTTCGCCTGGCGCAGGTACATGTTCTGGTAGGTGGTACCGGAGTAGTAGGTGCCCCGCGAGAGCAGGTCGCTGTTGGTGACGGTCGCGACCTTGCCCCACTTGAGGATCCGCATCCGCCGGACATAGCGGCGCACCCTGAACACCACGACGCCCAGCACGGCGAGGACCACCCCGGCGGCCCGCGCGTCGGCCGAGAAGATCCAGAGCGCGATCGGTGCGACCGCGAACATCGCGAGCCCGAACAGCTCCAACACGCTGAGGTCGAAGGTGGCGAGCCGGAAGCTGAACGGCACCGACCGCGGCGGCTCGGCCAGCGGCGCCACCGAGACCGGGCTCGGCGGCGGCGTGGGCGGCGCGCCCATGCCGTAGTGGCCGAACATCGCGCCGACGCTCTGGTTGAGGCCGAGCGCCTGCAGCGAGCTCTGGAGCCGCTGGGTCACCTCGGGGGTGAGGTACTGCGACATGTCGATCGGGGTGCCGGTGTTGACCTGCTGCCCGTTGACCATCACCACCGGAGCGGCGCTGCCGACCCCCGCGGCCCCGGCCTTGCTCAGCTGCTGCAGCACCGTGAAGAGGTTGCCGGTGCCGGGCGTGATCTCCTGGCCGTTGATGGTGATCGTGTGCGGGCTCACCGCGCCGGCGTAGGGCACCGTGGGGATCGTGGTGCCGGGGGCGCCCGCACCGGCCGCCGGGGGCGGGGTCGTGCTCAGCGGTACGCCGGCCGGCGGTGGCGGCTCACCGGCGTGCTGGGCCTGGGAGAGCTGCGCCTGGACGCGGGCGACCTCGGCCGCGGCGTCGGCCAGCTTGTGCTCGAGCTCCGCGACCTTGTCACTGCTCAGACCGCTCGTTGCTCCGGTCTGCGTCGGGTCCTGCGTCATCCCCATGCCTCCTGTGTCGAGGGTGAGTATGGACCCGTCCGACTTCAGAGGTCAGCACCATCCGGACGGCGTACCCACTCCAGCCCCCGCGGGCCGACCAACGTCTCCATCTGCATGGCCAGGAAGTTGTGCCCAGCCTCGGAGTAGACGCGGTCGTGGATGGCCAGGTTCCGCGGTGCGCCAACGGCCCGGACGAACTCGATGGCCATCTCGCTGCGCAGCCACGGCGCCGACGACGGGCACAGCAGGACGTCGACCGGCACCTCGGGCAGCGCGAGCGCGTCGCCGGGGTGGTAGACCGTCGCGTCGCCGACGGTCAGCAGGTAGCCCGAGTTGTAGGGCTGCGGCAGCTCGGGGTGGATGACGTTGTGCAGCTCTCCCACCGCCCGCACGGGCACGCCGGCTCGACCTCCCGCCGAGAACGCCGCGCCCGCAGGCACGGTGGTCGTGCGCTCGGCCACGTCCGGCGCATCGGCGGCGAGCTGCTCGGCCACCTGGCCGACGGTGAAGACCGGCGCGTCCGTCGCGCGGAGGTTGTCGGGGTGCAGGTGGTCCGGGTGGACGTGGGTGACCAGCACGGCCGTCGCCCCGTCGACAGCCTCCGGCTCGGTGAACATCCCGGGGTCGAGGACCAGGACCTCCCCGTCGTGCTCGATGCGCACGCACGCGTGCCCGAACTTGGTGATCCGCATGACCCGAGCCTAGAGACTCGCGCACCACGACCGATCAGTCCCGGCGGCCTCGCGGATCACACCAGATGAGGACGCCGACCGGTGGCCCTCGTCGAGACGTTCGAGGAGTGCGAGATGACAGTGCAGACGGACCGGACGGAGCAGCCGGAGGCGAGAGCGACCACGCGCCGACTCCGCTGGGTGGTCGTGCTGACCGCCCTGGGGTCGTTCATGGCGGCCCTGGACGCGCTGGTGGTGGCCTCGGCGCTGAGCACGATCCGGCGCGACCTGGGTGCCTCCCTGACCGACCTGGAGTGGACGGTCAACGCCTACAACCTCAGCTTCGCCGTTCTCCTGGTCCCGGCGGCCGTGCTCGGTGACCGGCTGGGCCGGGCGAGGACGTACGCCGGAGGGCTGGCGCTGTTCGCCATCGCCTCGGCCGGCTGCGCCCTGGCCGGCAGTGTCGGCACGCTGGTCGCCCTGCGAGTGCTCCAGGGCGCGGCCGCCGCCACGATCATGACGCTGGGGCTCGCGTTGCTGGCCTCGGCGTTCCCGCCCGAGCGGCGCGGCGCCGCGGTCGGTCTGTTCAGCGCCGTCACCGGCATCGCCGTCGCCTGCGGGCCGCTCGTCGGGGGCGCCGTCGTGGACGGGCTGTCGTGGCAGTGGATCTTCTGGCTCAACGTGCCCGTCGGGCTGGTGGCGGCGCCGCTGGTGCTGCGGCACGTGCCGGAGGCCACGGTCGCCGGCACCCGGCTCGACGTGCCCGGCGTGAGCCTGCTCGCAGCAGGAGTGCTCGGCCTCGTCTGGGCGATCGTGCGCGGCGAGCCCGCCGGCTGGACCAGCCCCGAGGTGCTGGGCATGGGAGCGGCCGGGCTGGCACTGCTGGCCGGGTTCGCGGTGTGGGAGGCGCGCGCCACCCGGCCGCTGCTGCCGCCGCGGCTGCTGCGGGTGCGTGGATTCGCCGCGGGCAACGTCGCCAGCGCCCTGACCGTCGCCGCGCTCTACTCGGCGGTGTTCTTCTACGGGCAGCTGCTCCAGGTGGTGATGGCCGACAGTCCGCTCGCCGCGGGCGTGCGGCTGATGGCCTGGACCGGCACCTTCATCTGCGTCGCCCCGTTGGCCGGCGCCTTCGCGGACCGGATCGGCGAGCGTCCCTTGCTGGTGGCCGGCCTCGCGATCCAGGCCGTGGCCATGGTGTGGTTCGCCGATCTCGTCACCACCGACCTGACCTTCGTCGACACGCTGGGACCGTTCGTCGTCGGCGGCATCGGCGTCTCGCTGGCCATCCCGTGCGGCCAGAGCGCGGTCGTCTCCTCCGTGGCCGACGTCGACGTCGCCACCGCGTCCGGCGTCAACGGCACGATGCGCCAGCTCGGCGGCGTGCTCGGTGTGGCCGTGACCGTGGCGGTCTTCGGCGCCCGCGGCGGGTTCGCCTCGCCGGCCGACTTCGTCGACGGGTTCCAGGCCGCGGTCCTGGCCGCGGCCGGGCTGTCGGCCCTCGGTGCCGTCGCGGGGCTGGCGCTGCCCGCCAGGCGGGCCAACACCCCCGAGGCGGCCCCGCTCGGCGCCGACGACGCGGCCGAGGCGGTCGCGGCATGACCGCCCGGATGGTGACCTACCGGGTCAAGGACGGGCTGGCCGACGACAACGCGGCGTACGTTCGAGCCGTGATGGCCGACCTCGAGGCGACTGCGCCCTCCGGCGTGACCTACTCGGTGTGGCTGCTCGACGACGGCGTGACGTTCGTGCACCTCGTCGAGGGCGACAGCGAGCCGGTCGTGACCTCGGAGGCCTTCCAGCGGTTCAGCGCCACGCTGGCCGACCGGCGCGCCGCGGCACCCGAGCAGCACGACGTGTCCTTGGTGGGGAGGTATGCCGGGTGACGCTCGCCTCGGAGGACTTCGCCCAGCAGGTCGCGCCGCTCCGGCCGGGGCTGCTGCTGCACTGCTACCGGATGCTCGGCTCCTCGCACGACGCGGAGGACGCGGTCCAGGAGACCCTGCTGCGCGGCTGGCGTGGGGTGGACCGGTTCGAGGGACGCAGCTCGCTGCGCACCTGGCTCTACTCGGTGGCCACCAACGTGTGCCTGCGCGAGATCGAACGGCGCGGGCGGCGGCTGGTGCCGGTCGACCTCGGCCCGGCCGCCGACCCTGGCACCGGACTGGCCGCACCGCTCACCGAGACGGTGTGGCTCGGGCCGCTGCCGGACGCGGGGGTCACCTGGGAGTCCTCCCCCACCGACGCGGTCTACGAGCAGCGCGAGGCGGTGGAGCTGGCCTTCGTCGCCGCGCTGCAGCACCTGCCCGCGTTGCAGCGGGCGGTGCTGGTGCTGCGCGACGTGCTGGCGTTCTCCGCCGCGGAGACGGCGGAGATCCTCGACACGACGGTGGCCTCGGTCACCAGCGCCCTGGCCAGGGCGCGCGGCTCGATGCGGGCCGCCGTGCCCGAGCGCAGCCAGCAGCAGGTGCTCCGCGAGGTCGGCGACCGCCAGGTGCGGGCGACCGTCGCGGCGTTCATCGCCGCGTGGGAGCGCCGCGACGTCGATGCCGTCGTGGCCCTGCTGACCGAGGACGTCGAGATGTCGATGCCGCCCTATGCCGAGTGGTACCGCGGCCGCGCCGACGTCGCCGCCTTCCTGGCCGCGACGCCGCTGCGTGAGCCGCGGCGGTGGCGGCTGGAGGAGACCGCGGCCAACGGCCAGCCCGCGATCGCGTTCTGGGTCTGGAAGGAGGAGGTGGGGGCCTTTCTCACCCACGGGTTGTCGGTGCTCACCTTCGACCGCACCGGGATCTCCGGCTTCACCACCTTCCTCGACCCCTCGGTGGTGCGCTGAGTGGTGCGCTGACACGCTCTACAGTCGCCCCATGGCGATGCCTCCCGACGTGTCGATCCGGCAGGGCGTGCCTGCGGACGCCGAGCAGCTGGCTCACCTGCACATCGACGTCTGGGACGACGCCTACACCGGGCTGATGCCGCAGGGCATCCTCGACGACCGGCGCGAGAAGGTCGCCGAGCGGGTCGAGCGCTGGCGCGAGATCCTGGGCCAGGAGCGGCCGACGTGGGTCGCCGAGGACAGCGAGGGGCTGATCGGCGTCGCGTCCAGCGGCCCGGCCCGCGACAACGACATGGACGGCACGCTCGAGCTCTGGGCGCTCTACGTGCGCGCGGCATACTGGGGCACCGGGGTCGGCTACACGCTGTTCGAGATCGCGGTCGGCGACCGCGCGGCGTACCTGTGGGTGCTGGCCGACAACGAGCGGGCGATCCGGTTCTACGAGCGCCAGGGGTTCCGCCTCGACGGCACCGAGGACGAGCACGACGAGGGGCGGCACGTGCGGATGGTCCGCGCCGGAGTCTGACTTCTCCGCCCCACCGACTGGCAGGTTGTAGGCAGGTGCACACCGTTGACGCGCCCGCTCCCCGATCGACAGAGTCCCCCGAAAGGGTGAACCGCAGATCGGGAGGGCACCATGGTGGCAACGGCGGAGGCACCAGTCGCGTCGGGTACGGGACTGAAGAAGACGGTCGGTTTCTGGGGGCTGATGTTCGTCTCCCTGGGCTCGATCATCGGCTCGGGGTGGCTGCTCGGGGCGCTCAACGCGGCCAGTGTCGCCGGTGCCGCGTCGATCATCTCGTGGGTGCTCGCGGCGTTCATGCTGATCCTGCTGGCCCTGGTGCATGCCGACCTCGGCGCGGCCTACCCGGTCGCCGGTGGCACCGCGCGCTACCCCCACTTCGCGTTCGGCGCGCTCGCCGGCTTCACCGCCGGCTGGGCCGGCTACCTGCAGGCCGTCACGATCGCGCCGATCGAGGTCGAGGCCAGCATCTCCTACGTCGACAGCACGAACTGGGCCAAGGACAACCTGCAGATGCTGCACGCCGACGGAACCCTCAACGCCACGGGCTTCGTCATCGCCGCGCTCGGGATGTTGCTGTTCACGATCATCAACCTCATGGGGGCCAAGCTGCTCTCCGACAGCAACGCGGTGATGGTGGTCTGGAAGTTCCTCGTCCCGGCCCTGACCGTGATCGTGCTGATCGCGCTGCGCTTCCACCCCGGCAACTTCCACGCCGGCGGCGGCTTCGCCCCCTACGGCATGCACGGCGTCTTCGCCGCGCTGCCGGCGGGTGTCGTCTTCGCCCTGCAGGGGTTCGAACAGGCCTCGCAGATGGCCGGCGAGGCCAAGAACGCCAAGCGCGACGTCTCGCGCGCCATCATCATGGCGATGCTGATCGGCGCGGTCCTCTACATCGCGCTGGAGATCTGCTTCATCGGAGCGCTCAACCCCTCCGACATCGCCCACAACTGGAAGAACCCGATCGGCGCGGGCGACTACGGCCCCTACTACACCCTCGCCCTGGCCTCGGGAGCCGGCTGGCTGGCCACCATCCTGATCATCGACGCGGTCATCTCGCCGGCGGGCACGGGCCTGGTCTACCTCGGCACCAGCGCCCGGATCTCCTACGCCCTCGGTGAGGAGGAGGCGCTCCCCGACCAGCTCACCCAGGTGTCCAAGCGCGGCGTCCCCGTCTACTCGATCCTGCTCGCCTTCGTGATCGGGCTGCTGGCCTTCCTGCCGTTCCCGAGCTGGGCCTCGCTGGTCGGCCTGGTGACCAGCGCGACCGCGATCATGTATGCCTTCGCCCCGGTCTCCCTCGCCGCGCTCTACCAGAAGGACCCCAACCGCGAGCACCCCTACCGCGTGCCCTTCCCGGCGGTCACGATCCCGGCGTCGTTCGTCGCAGCCAACCTGGTCATCTACTGGGGCGGCTTCGAGGCCACCTGGAAGCTGCTCACCGGCATCTTCATCGGCCGGGTGATCTTCGAGATCGCCCTGCGCCGCCGCCCCGACGTCTCCCGTGCCGACATCGACTGGCGGGCGGCGTCCTGGATCTGGCCGTGGCTGATCGGCATGACCGTGATCGGGCTGCTCGGGCGCTACGGCACGGGCTCGGAGAGCTACTTCCCGGAGTGGATCGACCTGGCCATCGTGCTGGGCTGGAGCCTGGTGGTCTTCTACTACGCCGTCAGCATCGCGATGAGCCCCGAGGCCGTGCGCACCGCGCTGGAGCACGAGAAGCAGCTCGAGGAGGAGCTCGCCAAGCTGGCGGACTGACGCCCACTACGGTGGGCCGGTGCCGCACCGCTTCGACCTCGGCGACCCCGCCTTCGACGTCACGTCCGAGGAGGTGCACCGGGCCCGCGAGGAGGACTGGTACGTCGAGACGACGTGGGGCTGGGCGGTGCTGCGCTACGCCGAGGTGAGCGCGCTGCTGCGCGACCGGCGGTTCCGGCAGGGCAACGCCCGCTGGCCCGCGCAGAACGGCATCCACTCCGGCCTCTTCTCCGAGTGGTGGCAGGAGACGCTGCTCAGCCTGGAGGGTGACGACCACGCCCGGATCCGCAAGCTGATGGTGCCGGCGTTCAAGAACCGGGTGATCGCCGAGATGCGGCCGACCTTCCAGGCGATCGCGGGCGAGCTGATCGATGCCTTCGCACCGGGCGGCCGAGTCGAGTTCGTGCACGAGTTCGCCGAGCCGTACGCCGCCCGGATCATCTGCCTGCTGCTCGGGCTGCCCCAGGACCACTGGCCCCAGGTGGCCCGCTGGGCCGACGACCTCGGGGCGTCGTTCTCGATCGACGTCGGCAACCAGGTGCCGAAGATCGAGGCAGCGCTGACCGGCCTGGCCGGCTACGTCGACGACGTGGTCGCCGACCGGCGCGCGCACCCGCGCGACGACCTGGTCACGACGCTCGTCGCGGCCGCCAAGGACGACAGCGGCCTCACCGACCGCGAGCTCTCGGTCGCGCTGGTCTTCCTCGCCTTCGCCGGGATGGAGACGACCCGCAACCAGCTCGGCCTCGCGCTGCAGACGCTGCTCCAGCACCCCGACCAGTGGCGGCTGCTGGCCGAACGGCCCGAGCTCGGGGCCAGCGCGGTCGAGGAGGTGATGCGGGTCAACCCGACCGTCACCTGGGTGACCCGCGAAGCGCTGGAGGACGTGGAGTTCGAGGGGCTGCACATCCCGAGGGGCGGCATCGTGCAGATGCTCTCGCACAGCGCCGGCACCGATCCGCGCGCGATGCCCGACCCGTCGTTCGACATCACCCAGCAACGACCGCCCCACCACGGTTTCGGAGCCGGCATCCACCACTGCCTCGGCCACTTCGTGGCGCGCACCGACATGGCGGTCGCGCTGCCGCTGCTGGCGCAGCGGATGCCCGACGCCGTGCCCGACGGCCTCGGCCAGTGGCTGCCGGTCTCGGGGAACACTGGTGCCCTGCGCTTCCCCATCCGCTTCCGCCCGACCGCCAACCAGGAGCAGCCATGATCGCCATCACCGGTGCCACCGGCGCCGTCGGCGGGCGCGTCGCCCGCGCCCTTGCCGACGACCTCCGCAACGACCTGCGGCTCATCGTGCGCGACGCGTCGCGCGCGCCCGACTACGACACCGACGTCCGGGTCTGCGACTACGCCGACCACGAGGCGGCGGTCGCGGCGCTGCGCGGCGCCGACACCCTCTTCATGGTCTCGGCCGCCGAGGCCGTCAACCGGCGCGACCAGCACCGCACCTTCATCCGGGCGGCCGCGGACGCCGGTGTCGGGCGCATCGTCTACACCTCGTTCGCGGGCGCCGCGCCGGACGCGACCTTCACGCTCGGCCGCGACCACTGGGACGCCGAGCAGGCGATCCGCGAGAGCGGGATGAGCTACACGTTCCTGCGCGACAACTTCTACGCCGACCTGCTGCCGTTCTTCGCAGACGAGCACGGTGTCATCCGCGGGCCGGCCGGCGACGGGCGGGTGGCCGCGGTCGCCCGCGCCGACGTCGCCGACGTCGCGGTCGCCGTCCTCCGCTCCCCGAGCGACCACGCCGACGCGACCTACGTCCTCACCGGACCCGAGGCGCTCACCCTCGCCGAGGTGGCGGCCCGGGCGGGTGCCGTGCTCGGCCGGGAGCTGCGCTTCGAGGACGAGACGGTCGAGGCGGCGTACGCCTCGCGCAAGGCGGCCTACGGCGCCGAGGACTGGCAGCTCGATGCCTGGGTGTCGACCTACACCGCGATCAAGGACGGCTCCTGCGCCGAGGTGACGGGCGACGTCGAGCGCGTGTCGGGACACCCGGCCCGCACGCTCGAGCAGGCGCTGCGCGAGGCTCAGCCGCAGGCGACGTAGCGTCGCTCACCTGGGGTCGGGCACGACCCAGATCTCGTCCCCGTCGCCGGGAGCGCTTCCGAGCGCCAGGCAGCGGGAGTCGGGGACGACCTGCACGTCGAAGATCTCCTCGAGGCCCGAGGTGAACTCGAGCGTGGCGACGGTGTTGCCCGTCGCGAGCTCGATGACGCCGACCCCACACTTGAGCTGGTCGTGGTACTCCGCGATGGGGGCGCCGCCGAAGATCGCGGTCTCCCGGATCCTGGACAGACCCACGAAGGCGAGCCCCGCATGGAAGGCCAGGCCGCGGGCATAGCCGGGCAGGGCCGCGACCAGGTCTCGCGACCCGGACGCGAGGTCGACGCGCTGGAGGTTCCCCATGCCGGAGTTGAGCACGTAGAGCTCGCCGTCGTGCCAGCGCGGGGAGTGGGGCATCGCGATGCCGGTGGTGACCGGTTCCCCACTGGGCACGTCGAGGACCGCTCCGCTCGTGATCCGGCTCTCCCGCCAGCCGCCGGGCTGGTTCGACTGGGCCATCACCGTCACGAACGCCGGGGACCCCTCGCGCATCGCCAGCCCGTTGAGGTGGCACCGGTCCTGACCGGCCAGCTCGGTGATGAACGGCGGACGCCAGCGCGGCACGAAGCTGTACGCCGGGTCGAGGCCGACCAGGCACGAGAACAGCGTGTTCACCAGCCACAGGTCCGGTCGGCCGTCGCCGTCGGCTCCCCAGGCGATCTCGTGGCACTGGATGCCGCCGGTCACCGCCGAGCCGCGGGCGAGGAAGCACCGGTCGTAGCGGCCCGGCGGCGCGATCTTGGGGGCGAGCTCCGAGTGGTCGCCCAGGAACCAGACCTGTCCCTTGGCCGCCACGGCGATCTGGTCGGGCGCGACCGCGACGCCCATCGCCTTGTCGAAGCGGTGGAAGTCGAAGGTGACCCGCCCCTCGTGCACGCCGATCGAGACGAGCTGTCCGGCCTGGTAGGTCGACACCAGCAGCGAGCAGCCGGCCCGAGAGAGGACCTCGGGGAAGGAGGGGCTGTGGGTGAAACCGGCCTCCGTGACCGCCCGCGCGGGCGCCCCCGCGGCGGGGTCCTCTCGCGGCGTACTCATCTGATGGTCAGGATGTAGCTCTTCGCCCGGCTGTTCGGCGAGCCACCGGTGGGCGTGAACGTGAGCCGGATGTTGACCCTCATCCGATGGCTCCTCCTCGCCTTGAGCAGCTTGCGTCCCTTCCTGGTGAGCTTGATCGTGATCTTGGTGGCCCCCGCAGGGGCCGCTGTCACCGTGACCGGTTTGACCGGAGCTCCGGCGCCCGGGGTGAGGCTCAAGGTGCCCGGCCCCGGCAAGGAGACCGACAGCGTGAGGGTGCCCTTCCTGGTGTTGGCCTTCCCGGTCGCCGGCGCGACGAACTTGTTGCCCGGCCTGGGGGCGGGCGGCGGGTTGACGACGCCGGCAACGCTGACGGTGAAGGTCCGCTGGGCGGGGGTCGGGTCGGCGTTGCTCGCGGCGTCGACGGCCCGGAAGGAGACCGTGTGGGTGCCGTTGTCCAGGCCGCTGACGGTGTGCGGCGAGGTGCAGTCGAGGAAGGGCCCACCGTCCAGGCTGCACTGGAACCGCGCGGTGTCCCCGGGGGTGCCCGAGAAGGTGAACGTCGCCGAGCTGGTCGCGATCGTCGAGCCGTCGGCCGGACCGGAGCCGATCGTGGTGTCCGGTGGGGTCGTGTCGGAGCTGGCCCCCGTGAGCCGGACCGTGCCCGCAGCCGTCCCGTCGGACTTCCACACCTGGGTGCCGTTCGACTCGTCGAAGGCGGTGAAGAACGCCGTCCCGCCGACATCGGTGAGGTAGAAGGGGTAGCTGCTCGTGGGGCCGGGGGCGACGTCCTTGACCAGCGCGGTACCGGCGGCGCTGCCGTCGGACTTCCACAGCTCGTATCCCGTGTTGCCGTCGTTGGTGACGAAGAACGCGGAGCCGCCCACCGCGGTGATGTCGTAGAGGTAGCTGCCGGCGGGGCCGGGCGTGGCGTCCTTCACCAGCATCGTCCCCACCGGCGTGCCGTCGGACTTCCACAGCTCCCGGCCGTGCGCGCCGTCGAACGCGGAGAAGTAGAGCGTGCCGCCCACCGCGGTCAGGTAGGAGGCGTAGCTGCCGTAGCTTCCCTGGTCGATGTCCTTGACCATCGCGGTCCCCGCTGCGGTGCCGTCGGACCTCCACAGCTCGCCACCGTGGGTGCCGTCCTCTGCGGTGAAGAACAGGGTGCCGGCGTCGACGGTCAGGTTTCCGATACGCCCGTAGCTGTCACCGGGATCATTGCTCTTGACCAGCGCGGTCCCCGCCTGGCTGCCGTCGGACTTCCAGAGCTCGTAGCCGTCGCTGAAGTCGAACACGGTGAAGAAGATCGTCCCGCCCACCGCGGTCAGGTCGTTCACGAACCCCCAGTAGGAGCCCGGGGCGGGCGCGCCCGCGACGACCGTCCCGGCCGGCGTACCGTCGGACTTCCACAGCTCCTCACCGTTGGTGGGGTCGAACGAGGTGAAGAACAGGGTGGAGCCCACCGCGGTCAGATCGGACACCCTGCCGCCGGCCGGTCCCGGCTCGAGGTCGTCGACCAGCACCGTCCCGGCCTCGGTGCCGTCGGACTTCCAGAGCTCGTAGCCGCTGCTGCCGTCGTCGGCGATGAAGTAAAGGGTCGAGCCCACGGCCGTGAAGCTCGTCGGGTAGCTGCTCAGCGCCCCTGGGCGGATGTCCTTGACCAGCCCGGTCCCGGCCGCCGTGCCGTCGGACTTCCACAGCTCGAGGCCGCTGTTGCCGTCCGAGGCCGCGAAGAACACGTCCTGGCCGACCGCGGTCACCTGCCGCGGCGAGCTCCCGCCGACTCCGGCGTCGATGTCCTGGACCAGCGCCGTCCCTGGTCGCGAGCCGTCGGACGTCCAGAGCTCCCGACCGGCCGTCCCTTCGGTGTCGGTGAAGAACAGCGAACCACCGGCGGCAGCGAGGTCGTAGGGTGCGCCGCCGTCGTTGTCGGGGTTGGCGTCCTTGACCAGCGCCGTCCCGGCCGCCGTACCGTCCGACACCCAGAGCTCCCGACCGTGGGTTCCGTCGTTGGCCGTGAAGAACAGGGCGGTGCCTACGGCGGTCACCCCGCGGGGGAAGCTGCCATCGATGCCGGGGTCGATGTCCTCGACCAGCTGCGTGCCCGCGCCGGTGCCGTCGGACGTCCACAGCTCGGTGCCGTGGATCCCGTCGCGGGCGGTGAAGAAGAGGGTTCCGCCCACCGCCGCCAGGGCACTGTCGTAGTAGTTGAGCGCGTCAGCGGGGCCCGGGTTCACGTCCTTGACCAGCACCGTTCCCGCCGCACTGCCGTCCGAGGCCCAGAGCTCCACACCGTGCGCGTCGTCGCGCGCCGTGAAGAACAGCTGCCCTCCCGCTGCGGTCAGGCTCGACGGGACGGAGCCCGCGGAGCCCGGGACCAGGTCGGCCACCAGGGAGGTCCCGGCCGCGGTGCCGTCGGAGCGCCACAGCTCGGTGCCGTGCGACCCGTCGCGAGCGCTGAAGAACAGCGTGGGACCGACCGCAGTGAGATCTTGCGGGTAGCTGCCCTCCCCATAGCCCGAGTAGGTGTCAGGGTCGATGTCCTTGACCAGGGCGGTCCCCGCGGCGGTGCCGTCCGAGGTCCACAGCTCGGTGCCGGTGCTGTCGTCGCGGGCGGTGAAGAACAGGGTGCCACCGGCGGCCGTGAGGTCGTTGATCTGGCTGCCGTCGTCGCCGGGAGCGAGGTCCTTGACCAGCGCCGTCCCGCCCGCCGTGCCGTCCGACCTCCACAGCTCCCGGCCGTGGATGCCGTCGTCGGCGGTGAACAGGAGGGCCCCGCCAACGGCGGTCAGGTCGCGCAGGCTGCTCCCGTAGCTGTAGCCGGCGCCGCCGTCGGTGTCGATGTCCTTGACCAGCACGGTCCCCGCCGCGGTGCCGTCCGACCTCCACAGCTCGCGGCCATGGATGCCGTCGTCGGCGGCGAAGAACAGGGTGCCACCCACCGCGGTCAGGTCGTAGGGGCTGCTTCCGTAGGCGTAGGTGTAGCCGTAGTAGGAGTAGCCGCCGGGGGCGATGTCCTTGACCAGCACCGTCCCGGCCGCCGTACCGTCGGACCGCCAGAGCTCGCGGCCGTTCGTCCCGTCGTCGGCGGAGAAGAAGAGGGTGCCGCCCACCGCGGTCAGGTCGTAAGGATCGCTGCTGCCGGGGCCGGGGTCGATGTCCTTGACGAGCACCGTCCCCGCGTCGGTGCCGTCGGACTTCCACAGCTCGTAGCCAGAGCTGCCGTCGTAGGCGGTGAAGAAGTAGGTGGAACCCACTCCGACGCCGTTCATCCTCGCGGCGGACCCGTCCGCGGACGCCGCCGCCACCGCCGCCCCGCCGTTGTCCCGACCCGGCCCGCGGTCTCCCCTGTCGTCGTTCGGGTCCTCCCGGGTGATCGAACCGGCCAGCCCCGCGTGCTGCCGGCCCGCCGGCCCCCGTGCCGGATCTACCGCCGGCGGACCGGCCGGAGCGGCCCGACCTGGCCGGTCCACCGGCCCGCGAGCGTCGACGGCCCCTGCGGCACCTGCGGCACCGAGGCCGCTGAGACCCAGGGCGAGCGCGGCTGCAGCGCCCGCTGCGCCGGGCCGTACGGCGGCGCGGCGGGCTCGACGTAGAGCCTTCTCCAGGGCCCGCTGACGGTGGACCTTGTCACGGGCCGTCCGCTTGGCCTTGGCACTCACGAGCGAGAACTATGCGTGGTGCGCGTGAAGGAGTCCATGACCCGTTCGGAGGGTTGGGTCGTCTGATCGGCTGCTTCTGATCAGGGCGGCGGATGACCCGCTCAGGCGGTCGTGTGGTGCACGTAGCACCAGCGCCAGTCCTCGCCCGGCTCAGCGGTCTCCATCACCGGGTGGGTCGAGTCCTGGAAGTGCTTGGTCGCGTGCTGGCCGACCGAGGAGTCGCAGCAGCCGACGTTGCCGCAGTCCAGGCACTGGCGCAGCGCCACCCACTCGAGCCCCTCGTCGAGGCAGCGCTGGCAGAACGGGTCGTCCACCGTGTCGATGACCGGGTAGCGGTCGAGGTCGTCGCAGGTGAGGCCGGTCTTGCGGATCGTGGAGTACTCCTGCAGCTCGCGACGCTCCTCGGTCGCGATGTCGAGCATCGACTCCTCGACGTCGAGCAGCGCCAGCACGTCGGCGACGACCTCAGAGTCGACCTTGCCCGAGTCGCGGATCTTGAGCACCTTGGTCCGCTCGGCATCCAGCATCGACAGCCGGATCCGGGCGTAGAGATCGCTGGGCGACTCGCGCTCGGCCACGGTGCTCAGCCGCTCCCACGCCGCGAAGTTCCGCTGGTCGAGCCGCTGCCGGATCAGGTCGACCACGCCCTGAGTGTCTTCGTACTCGAGCTCATCGAGGCGGTGCAGCGCGGCCTTGGAGGCCTGCTGCAGCAGGGTAGCGCGGGCCAGCGCGTCCTCGGCCGGGTCCGGGCTCGGCACCCGGAGCCGCCGGGCGACCCACGGCAGCGAGAGGCCCTGCAGGAAGAGCGTCCCGGCCGTGACGGTGAAGGCCATCAGCAGCAGCACCTCGCGGTAGCGCGTGTCCGGCGGGATCACGAACGCCGCCGCGAGGGTGACCACGCCGCGCATCCCGGCCCAGCCGAGCACGAAGGTGAACTGCCACGGCGGCTTCCGCCCGGTGACGGGGTCGGGACCCGGACGCACGATCAGGTAGCGGGCCGGGAAGACCCAGACCAGCCGCAGCAGAATGCACGCCGCGAGGGTGGTGCCGCAGACGGCGATCACTCGCCCCCACGACAGGTCTCCGCCGCCGGCGCCGTCCACGATCGAGCGGGCCTGCAGCCCGATCAGCAGGAAGACGGCGTTCTCGAGGACGAAGGCGATCGTGCGCCAGTTGAGCCGCTCCGCGATCCGCGACTGCGCGGTCTGCAGGATCGGCGCCTTGTGGCCCAGCAGCAGCCCGGCGACCACGACCGCGATGACGCCCGAGGCGTGCACCTCCTCACCCACGGCGTACGCCGCGAACGGCACCACCAGCGAGAGGCCGCTGTCGAGCACCGGGTCCTCGAGGTGGAGTCGGACCTTGGCCACCAGCAAGAACATCAGGAACCCGACCACCAGGCCGCCGCCCGCGGCGAGCAGGAAGTCGAGTCCCACCGTCCCGGCGTTGAACCCGTCGCCGTCGGCCACCGAGAGCGCCGTGCCGAGCGCGACCAGGGCGGTCGCATCGTTGAGCAGCGACTCGCCCTCGAGGATGGTGACGATCCTGCGTGGCAGGCCGATCCGCCGGCCGATCGCGGTGGCGGCCACCGCGTCGGGCGGCGCCACGACGGCCCCGATCGCGAACGCGATCGGCCAGGAGATCCCCGGAAGCAGCTGGTGCGCGACCAGAGCCACGCCGACGGTGGTGAACGCGACCAGCCCCACCGAGAGGAGCAGGATCGAGCGCTGGTTGGCGCGGAAGTCGACCAGCGAGGTGCCCTGCGCCGCGGCGTACAGCAGGGGCGGGAGGAGGCCGAACAGCACGATCTCCTCGGAGAGCTCGACGTCGGGCACCATCGGGGCGTACGACGCCGCGATGCCCACCACGATCAGCAGGAAGGGCGCCGGTACGTCGATCTTCTGGGCCACCCAGGTGCACGCGAGCACGCCGACCGCCAGGCCGCACAGCAGCGCCGTGATCTCCACGGCGGCCATTCTCCCGATGGGCAGCCGCCAGACCTAACGTGTCCGCTGAGCGCGCAATCCGGGAGCAAACGCGGTCAAGCGGGAATAGGCGCCCGTGCCGCACGATCTACTCGTGACGGTCAACAGCTCGGTCGCCGTGGACACCTTCGCCGACTTCGTCGACCACCTCGCCGAGGTGCTCGACCAGGCCGCCGAGGTGTCCGGTGACGACCTGGCCGCCCGGTTCCACTTCTCGCGCTTCCACTTCGACCGGATGATCCGCAGCGTCGCCGGTGAGCCCCCGCAGGCCTTCCGCCGCCGGATCCTGCTCGAGCGCGCGGCGTACCGGATGGTGACCACCAGGGCCTCGCTGATCGACATCGCCGTCGAGGCGGGCTACGGGTCGCACGAGGCGTTCACCCGCGCCTTCACCCGCGCCTACGGCGTCGCGCCCGCGGCCTGGCGCAAGGAGCCGGGCCGGATCCGGATCCCGGCGCCCAGCGACGTCCACTTCCACCCACCCGGCAGCCTCCGGCTGCCCGCACGAGACAAGGTGACCGCGATGGACCTGATGACCCGCATGGTCGAGCACCACATCTGGCTGACCGGCGAGATGGTGCGGTTGGCCGGCCGCCTCACCGACGAGCAGCTCGACCAGCCGATCGGGCTCGACGTCGATGACGACGAGCAGACGATCCGCTCGCTGATGTCGCGGCTGATCGGCCAGCTCGGGATGTGGAACGCCGCGGTCGCGATGCGCGACTACGACTGGTCGGTGGAGGAACACGAGTCGCTGACCTCGATGCGCGAGCGGCTCGCCGCCGAGGGACCGGCGTTCCTGACCCAGGTCCGCGAGGTCGTCGAGCAGGAGCGGCTCGACGACACCTTCGTCGACGCCCTCTGCGAGCCGGCCGAGGTCTTCACCTACGGCGGCATGATCGCCCACGTGCTCACCTTCGCCGCCCACCGCCGGACGCTGGTCGTGCTCGCGCTAGCGAAGCACGGCGTCGAGGAGCTGGGCTGGGGCGACCCGATGGTCTGGGTCGCCGACGCTGCTCGCGGTTGAGGGCGGCGACCGGCTCGGTGGTTGAGGAGGTCGCGTAGCGACCGTCGCGAGACGTGGTGACCCAGGGCTGGTAGTCGCTCGTGGTGTTGGGTTGGGGGCGGCAACCCGATCACCGAGTGTCTGACCCTCGCCCGGGCCGTCAAGCAGAGTGCCTCGGCGTACGTCGCAGAGGCGGGTTGACGGCCCGGGCGAGGGTCAAAGGCGGGCTGGTTATCGGGTTGCCGCGGGAGCTCTGGCTGCGGTCCGCGCGGGGGGAGTGCGCGAGGGTCACGGTTGGGTCACCGAACATCGGAATCCCTTGTGGATAAGGGGAAACCGGGCCGGTGACCGTCGGTGGTCGATGGCAGGGTGGGACCCACGATGACCTCCACCACCCAGCCCCGCAGCCTCGACGGCGCCGACGACCCGGCCGCCGTCCTCGCCTACGCGCGGGAGCAGAAGCAGGCCGAGGACCAGGCCGCCCGCAACGTGATGCGGGCCGCCGCCACGTGGGCCGGCATGCACACCAAGGAGTCGCTCGTCGGGCCGGTCGATGAGTGGCACGAGCACGCCCTCCCGCTCGGCGGGGAAGGGTGTCCCGAGGTGGCGGAGTTCGCGGTCGTCGAGTTCGCCGCCGCACTCGGCAAGACCACCCAAGCCGGCCGGCTCTACCTGTCCAAGGCCATCGAGGCCCGCTGCCGGCTCACCCGCTGCTGGAAACAGCTCGAAGACGGACAGCTGCCGGCGTGGAAGCTCGGGATCATCGCCGAGCAGACCATCTCCCTCCCACCGGCGGGTGCCGCGTTCGTCGACGCCCACGTCGCGCACCTGGCGCACAAGATCGGCCTCGCCCAGCTCCAGCGGCTGATCGCCGAGGCGATCGCCCGGTACGACCCCGACCGCGCCGAAACCGAACGCGCCGCGGCCGCCGAGACCCGTCACCTCGACGTCCGCCTCGACCAGGTCTCCACCGCCGGGACCGTGCATCTCGACGGTGACCTCGACCTCGCCGACGGGATCGACTTCAACGCGGCGCTGGCAGCGGATGCGCATCAGCAGCTGCTGGCCGGGTCCACCGAGTCGTTGGACGTGCGGCGCTCGATCGCCGCGGGGAACCTGGCCCGGGCCCAGCTCACCCTCACCCTCGAACCAGCCGAGACCGAGCCCGAGACCAAACTTGTCGCGAAGCGGCAGCTGGTGCTGCACGTCCACCTCGAACACGCCGCCGTGCTCGGCGCCGGCGGCCTCGCCCGCGTCCACCAGACCCCCGGACCGGTCACCGCCGAACAAGTCAGGCTGTGGTGCGGCAACCCCGACACGACGGTGACCGTGCAGCCGGTGCTGGACCTCGCCGGGCGCCTCCACGTGAACTCCTACCAAGCCTCCTCGAGGTTGAAGCTCCAGACCTACCTGCGTGACCTGGTCTGCGCCTTCCCCTACTGCTACCGACCAGCCGAAGCCTGCGACTGCGAACACCGCGTCGCCCACGAGGACGGCGGACCCGCCTGTACCTGCAACCAGGCAGCCGCGTGCAGAGGCCACCACCGGGCGAAGACCACCGGCGGCTGGACCTATCTGACCGTCGAACCCGGCGTCTACCTCTGGCGCAGCCCGCTCGGCTACCAGTTCCTCAAAGACCCAACCGGCACCATCGACGTCACCCCCGACGACGAACGACACAAACTCGCCCACGAGCTCCGCGCCCACTTCGGTCCCACCGCGGAACCCTGACCACCCGCCCCACACCCCGCCGGAGCCACACCAGCGGGGCGTTCGGCGCGCTGTCGTGCTCCCGGTTCAGGGCGGCGTCCTCCCTACTCTCTGATCCCGTGGGGAGCGAGGTCGAGGCTCAGCGATATCAGACCTTCGACAGGCCTGAACCCGAGGCTCCGATAGAGGCCGAGCGCGGCTTGGTTGTCCGGTTCCGTCACGAGGGACAATCGTGTCGCGCCTGCTGCGAGTGCCGCCTCGCGGACTGTGTTGACCAGAGCCACTGCCGCTCCCTGACGACGGGACCCGGGAAGGACGAACAGGTCACGCAGCTGCCAGAACCGTCCCATGACCAGTGACGCTGGGACGGCGTGAGCGGTCGCCAGGCCGATCGGTGGTGCATCCGGCGGCGCGTCCACGGATGCCGTGTAGACCGTGAGCATCCTCGACCGGACCATGTCGGTGAGCCAGCCGAGGGTGCGCTCGTCGCCACCTGGCGGCTGGCCGTAGTGGTGCCGGTACTGGTTGAACAGACCGGCAGCCGCCACGAGGCTCTCGGCTGTGTCGCACGTCGTGACTCGCAACATTCCTGCCTCCGGTCTCCAGCACCAGGTACTGCACGCGGTGCGTGTCAGGGACGCAAGGCCCGAATCGCCAGGTCGAGCTCCCGGCGGCGGGAGCGGTCGACCACGGCCTCGATGACCTCGATGCCGCCGTTCGGCGACGAAAGCGCGTGCTCGAGCTCGGCGGTGGAGTCCACGCGCCAGTGCGCGGTGCGGGTGGCCTGGCAGAGCGCGGCGAGGTCGACGTGGTGCGGGGTGCCGAAGAGGCGCTCGTAGGCGTGCGCGTAGTCGTCCGCGCCCTGCTCGAGAGTCGCGAAGATCGAGCCGCCGTCGTCGTTGGCGACCACGATGGTCAGGTCGGGGCGCGGCTCGTCGGGGCCGATGACCAGCCCGGTGGCGTCGTGCAGGAACGTCACGTCCCCCATCAGCGCGAGGTTGCGGCTCTCGGGACGCCGGGCGAGCGAGGCACCGATGGCGGTGGAGACCGTGCCGTCGATCCCGGAGAGCCCGCGGTTGGCGATCACCTTGCGGCGGCTGCCGACGTCGTACGCCGTCGCCATCAGGTCCAGGTCGCGGATCGGGTTCGAGGCGCCCACGACCAGGTGGCCGCCCGGCGGCAGCGCGCGGCTGACCGCGCCGGCGACGTGGTACGCCGTGAAGCCGGCCGCGTCGACAAGCGCGTCGAGCTGTCGGGACAGCGAGGCGTCGGCCTCCTGCCACGCGGCGAGCCACGAGTCGTCATCGGCGACGTCGACGGCCGGCCGGGTGATCGGCGTGACGGCGTAGGGCCGCGTCCACGTTGGACTCGCATCGAGCACCTCGACATCCGTGCGCGACAGCAGCCGCTGCACGGGACGCGAGAGCGTCGGATGGCCGAAGACCACCACCCGCTCGACCTGGTCAGCCAGCGAGGTGCCGAGCAGCAGCCGGTAGGTGCGCAGCGCAGGGCCGGTGCGGGCGCCGCTCGAGGGCTCGGCGAGCAGCGGCCATCCGGCAAAGGCAGCCAGCGAGCGGGCCTGAGGTCCGGCGTCGTCGCCCGCGACCACCACGGTGCGGGGACCGAGTCGGATCTCCTGCGTCCGGTGGACGCTGCCTTCGTAGAACGTCTCCGGCCCGCGCACGTCGGGGGTCCATCGATCCGGGGGCAGCAACGGGTCGTCGAGCTGGACGTTGAGGTGCACCAGGCCGGTCAGGGGCCACTGGCCGGGCTCGGCGAGGTCGAGCGTGTCGACGAGCGGCCCGAACACCCCCACCTGGTCGGTCGTCTGGTTGGCGTCGGTGCCGCGCAGCCGCGCGGGCCGGTCGGCGGTGACGACCACGAGCGGCACCCGCGCATGGTGCGCCTCGAGGACGGCGGGGTGCAGGTTCGCCACGGCGGTGCCGGAGGTGCAGACGACCGCGGCCCGCGACCCGCCCTTGGTGAGGCCCAGCGCCAGGAAGCCGGCGGTCCGCTCGTCGATGCGGGTGTGCAGCCGGAGCAGCCCGGCCTCGGCCGCGTCGTAGGCCGCGAACGACAGCGGCGCGTTGCGCGACCCCGGCGAGATCACCACCTCGCGCACGCCGAACGCGACCAGCGCGCTGACGACCGAACGCGCGACCTCGGTAGCACTCACAGCGCCCGCACCTCAGCGAGCCGGGCCTCCCAGTGCGCGGCCCGATTGGCGGTCGCGGCCAGCAGCTCGCACGCGTGCGGGTCGACGGCCGGCACCCGCACCGGCAGCGTGCCGCCGACGGGTAGCAGTGGCTCGGCCACCACGTCGGCGGTCAGCAGCTGCACGGTGGCGAGCCCACAGGCGTAGGGCAGCGACGGCAGCGCCCCCGCGAGTGCGAGGCCGGCGGCGATCCCGACCGAGGTCTCCAGCGCCGAGGAGACCACGACCGGCAGGCCGATGTCCTCGGCGATCCGCAGGCAGGCGCGCACCCCACCGAGCGGCTGCACCTTGAGCACGGCGATGTCGGCGGCCTCGAGGTCGCGTACGCGATAGGGGTCGGCCGCGCGCCGGATCGACTCGTCGGCCGCGACCGGTACGTCGACCGCACGGCGCACCGACGCGAGCTCCTCGACCGTGGCGCACGGCTGCTCGACGTACTCCAGCCCCGAGGCCGCGCGGTCGAGCACCCCGATCGCGGCGACGGCGTCGTCGACCGACCACGCGCCGTTCGCGTCGACCCGCACCCGGCCCGCCGGCCCCAGCGCGTCGCGCACCGCCTCCACCCGGGCCTGGTCGTCGGCCAGCGACTGCCCCGGCTCGGCCACCTTCACCTTCGCCGTCATACAGCCACCGTCGCTGACGATCCGGTGCGCCTGTGCCGGGTCGACCGCCGGCACCGTCACATTGACCGGCACCTCGGTGCGCACGGGCTCGGGCCAGTCGCCCGCCGCCGCCTCCTCCGCACAGCGCAGCCACGCCGCGGCCTCCTCGGGCGGATACTCGAGGAACGGGCTCCACTCGCCCCACCCCGCCGCACCACGCAGCAGCACCCCCTCCCGGACGGTGATGCCGCGGAACCGGGTGCGCAGCGGGATCGCGAACACCCGGGTCTCGGCCACGGGGACAACGTACGGCGCAACCCACTGGGCACCGGCACGCACCTCGGGTGATGATCGCTGGGTGAGGCTGCTCCGCGACCCCGTTCAGCGGGGCAGCCTCCTCGTCGTCCTGCGCCACTACCCGGCGTACGCCGTCGCGCTGGCGCTCGGCTCGGCGGCCCTGGCCGTCTCGGTGCTGTCCGGCCGCACCTTCCTCGACGCGGCCGACGTCGCGCTGGTGCAGTCCCAGCTCCACGCGGTGCCGGCCACCGCGCCCGCCGAGGAGCAGGGCCGGGTGCGCGCCGCAATCTCCGACGGCTCACCGCCCCGGGTCGAGGACGCCGTGACCCGGGCGATGGCCGACCTGCGCGGCGGCGGCCCGACCCAGGAGATCCGCCGTCCGGGTGCCTACCTCGACGCGGAGTCCAAGCTGACGCCCTACGTCGTCAACCCGGCCACCGGCGGACGCACGCCCGGGGTCGTCTTCGAGGCGTTCGGCGCTCTCGAGGGGCTGGTGCCCGAGGGCGGATCGCCCGAGCCCACCCCGACCGGTCTCTGGTTGCCGGCGACCGTGGCCACCCGGCTGGGGCTGGCCCCAGGCGACCCGGTCGGCTTCCAGCTGGCCTCTCCCGGGGCGAACCCCACGCCGACCGTCACGACCCTGACCGGTGTCTACGCGACCGACTCCGCCGGAGCACCGCAGGACGGAGATGGGGTGTGGCGGCGGCTGCGGGACGAGCTGCCGATCTGGCCCTCGCACATCGTGCCGACCACGACGCAGATACCCGTCGTGGTGGCCGACACCGCGACCTACCGCGCCGTGGTGGCAGGCATCCGGGAGACCACCGTGGTGACCTGGGACGTGTCGCCGCGAGCGCAGCCGCCCCGGGTCGCCGACCTGGCCCAGCTCGCCGGCGCCGCCGACGACCTGCGCGACGAGCTCACCGACGGCGCCTCCGAGCTCGCGCAGCAGGTGCAGCACCGAGGGCACAACCGGGTCTCGGTCGCCTCGGGCCTGACCGACATGGCCGTCCAGGCCCGGGGCGGCATGCGCGCCAGCCACTCAGGGGTGGCGGCCGTGCGAGTCCTGGGCGCGGGGCTCTCCTGGCTGGTGGTCGCCCTGGCCGCGGTCGCGCTGCTCGTACGCCGCCGCGGCGAGCGCCAGGTCCTGGTCGAGCAGGGACGCTCCACGGTGGAGCTGACCCTGCTCAGCGTGGTCGAGGTCGCCATCCCGGTCACCATCGGCCTGCTCGTCGGCTGGTGGGTCAGCCCGCCGTTCGTGGCGGCGATCGTCGGTCCGGACGGCGTCGCGCCCCGGCCCCGCGATGCGGTCCTGGTGGGCGTGGTGGTGCTGGTGACCGTCGGCGTCGCGTCGGCGGCCGACGCCTTCGCCCGCCACCGCCGCGCCTCCGGCCGCGCCGTCGTCGCCGCCAACCGGATCCCGTGGCGCAGCGGCGTGCTGGCGCTGGCCGCCGTCGGCGCCTTCAGCGCCTACCGCGGCGGACAGGACTTCGACGCGGTGACCGCGGCGTTCCCCCTGGCCGCCGTGGGTGCCGCCGCGATCGTGCTGTCGACGGTGGCGACCGTGCTGCTCGCCCGGCTCGCGACGCGGTGGCTGCCGCGGCGCCTCGGGCCCCGGATCGCGCTCTCGAGGCTGGCCCGCGACCCGGCCTCGGCCACCGCGTTCCTGGCCGCCACGGTGGCCTTCGGGGCCGCCGGCTACGGCCTGTTGTTCCACGCCTCGGCCGACGACGCGACCAGCGACAAGGTGGCCACCCAGGTGGGCGCCAACAGCGTCTTCGGGGTCAGCGACCCCACCGCGGCGGCCGGCCTCGCCCACCGGCTCGGCGACTCGACCGTCGTGCTCCAGACGGTCCCGCGGATCGGCACCTACACCGGTGACCGGCTGGACGCCGTCGACGCCGCTTCGTTCTCCGACGCGGCGCTCTGGTCGCCTCGGTTCGCCGGGTCCGAGCTCTCGCAGGTGCTCGCTGAGCTGCGCGCCGCCACGGGCGCCGACGCCGTGCCCGTCGTCGTCGCGGGCGCCGGGGAGCACGTCCCGGCGACCGGCACGCTCGCCCGCGGCGAGGACTGGTCGGTGCCCTACCGGGTGGTCGACCACATCGCCGGCTTCGCTGGCTCCGCGACCTGGCAGACCGTGCTGGTGGTCGACCAGCAGGCGCTCCTCGCGCTGGCCCCACCCGGCGCGGTCGACACCCTCGAGGCCGAGCTCTGGAGCGCGCACGACCCCGACACCGTCACCCGCGCGGCGCGCGCGGCCGACGTCCCCCTCACGCTGAAGGCGACCGCCGACAGGCTGAAGGCGACGCACGCCACGCTCGTGGCCAGGTCGTGGATCACCCGCTACCTGCAGTCGTTCACCGGTCTCGCGCTCCTGCTCGGGCTGCTGGTCATGGCCGGGCTGCAGCGCCGCGACCGCGAGCAGCGCCGGCTGCAGGACCGCACGCTGGCCGACCTCGGCCACGCCCGCCGGGTGGTGTCCCGGGCCGCCGGCGCCGCGCTGTCCGTGGTGGCGCTGCTGGGCGCGGCCGTCGGCGGCCTGGCGGCGTACGCCGTCACCGCATCGCTCTCCGACCGGCTCGACCCCGAACCCGCCCTGCGGCCCGGGCTGGTCGTCACCGGGACGGGCCAGCTGCTGCTGGCCGCCGTCGTGTTCGCCGGGGTCGCGCTGGCGCTCACGGTCGTCGGCGACACCACCGAGCGCTGGCTGGGCAGGTCGCGCTCCGTCAACGAGTTGCTGCACGATGAGTGAGCGCAGCGCGGTTTCTGGGGCAGCCACCGTGATCGCCAACCAGCTGGTGCGCGTCTACCGCGGCCTGACCGAGGAGGTCCAGGCGGTGCGCGGCGTCGACCTGGTGCTGGAGCCGGGCAGCCTCACCGCCGTCCTGGGCCCGTCCGGCAGCGGCAAGAGCACCCTGATCCGGCTGCTGGCAGGGCTGGACCGGCCCTCGGCGGGAACCATCACCCACGGTTCGACCGTGCTCACCGACCTGAGCCCGAGCCGGCTGCGCCGGTGGCGGCAGCACACGGTGGCGTTCGTCCACCAGCGGCCGCGCAGCAACCTGGTCGAGCACCTGACCGCGGCGGGCCACATCCGGATGGCCGGAGGCGGGGACCCCGACGACGTGCTCGGCTCGCTGGGCCTCGCGGCGCAGACTCGGCACCGCGTCGACCAGCTCTCCGGTGGCGAGCAGCAGCGGCTGGCCCTGCTGACCGCGATGGCCACCGGCCGCGCACTGCTGGTCGCGGACGAGCCGACCGCCCACCTCGACGACGAACGTGCCGGCCAGGTCCTCGACCGGTTCCGCGAGGTCGCCGAGCGCGACGGCACGACCGTCGTCTACACCACCCACGACCCGCGGATCACCGAGCAGGCCGACCGGCTGCTCCACCTCGACCATGGCGTGCTCACCACCGAGCACGACGTCCGGGCCGCCACCCGGCTCGGCGTCATCGACGCCAGCGGTCGGGTGCAGCTGCCGCCCGAGGCACGCGCCCTGTTCCCGACCAGCCGGGTCGCGATCGAGGTCGCGGACGGCCACGTCGTCCTGCGGCCGCCGGAGGCGAGTGATGAGTGAGCCGCTGCTGGTCGCGACCGACGTGTTGCGCTCCTACGACGTGCGCGGGCAGGCCGTCCTCGCCCTGCGGGCGACCAGCCTGACGGTGCGGGCGGGCGACGTGCTCGCCGTGACCGGGCCGTCCGGCACCGGCAAGAGCACCCTGGTGTCGATCCTGGCCGGCTGGGACCGGCCCACGTCCGGGACCGTGGTGCGGTCCGCCAGCACCGTGTTCGTGCCCCAGCGGGTGGCCCTGCTCGACACCCTCACCGTGCTCGACAACATCGCGCTGGCGGCGATGGACCGCGCCGGCCAGGTGCCGGCGCTCGCCTCGGCGCTGGCGGTCGACCACCTGCTCGACCGGTTCCCCGGCGAGACCTCGATGGGTGAGCGCCAGCGCATCGGCGTCGCGCGCGCCCTGCACGCGGGCGCCGCCGTGACCCTGCTCGACGAGCCGACCGCGCACCAGGACGCCGACCACACCAAGCTCGTCCTCGACGCGGTCGCCGAGCCACCGCCCGGCTGCGCCCTGGTCATCGCCACCCACGACCCCGTCGTGGTGGCCGTGGCGAGCGTCGTGCTCCACCTCGAGGCGGCAGTGGCGGCCATCGGCCGACCCTAGGACCGTGGTTCGACCAGCCCGGTCTCGTAGGCGCGGACCACGACCTGGACCCGGTCGCGCAGCCCGGTCTTGAGAAGAACGTGGGCGACGTGCGTCTTCACCGTCGCCCCGCTGAGCACCAGCTCCTCGGCGATCTCGGCGTTCGACAGCCCGCGCGCGACGAGCACCGCGACATCGCGCTCGCGCGGGCTCAGCTCCCGCCACACGTCCCCGGACGACGTCGTAGGCCGCGCGAAGCGTTCCACCAGCCGTCGGGTCACGACCGGCGAGAGCAGCACGTCACCGGAAGCGACCGCCCGCACCGCTGCAATCAGCCCGGCCCGGGGCGTGTCCTTGAGCAGGAAGCCGCTGGCGCCTGCCAGCAGAGCGGCATAGACGTACTCGTCGAGGTCGAACGTGGTCAGCACCAGCACCTTCGGCGCGCTCGGAAGGGCGAGCACCCGCCGGGTCGCCTCGATCCCGTCCATCACCGGCATCCGCACGTCCATCAGGACGACGTCCGGGGTGAGCGACCGGGCCGCGGAGACCGCAGCGACGCCGTCGCCCACCGAACCCACCACCTCCAGGTCGTCCTGCAGGTCGAGGATCGTCGCGAACCCGTCGCGCACCAGCTCCTGGTCGTCGGCGAGCAGCACCCGCACGGCGGTCACGAGGGCTCCCGCAGGCTGAGCACAGCGCGTACGGCGAAGCCGGCGTCGCCGTCAGGCCCGGCCGAGAAGGTGCCACCCAGCGCCGTGACCCGCTCGCGCATCCCGCGCAGCCCGTTGCCCTGGGCGATGGCCGGGCCGACCGGGTCCCCCGGGCCGGCACCGTCGTCGGTCACCTCCACGGCCACCTGGTCCGGCTGCCGCGCGATCAGCACCCGGGCCCGCGTCGCGCTCGCGTGCTTGAGCACGTTGGTCAGCGACTCCTGCACGATCCGGTAGACCGCGAGGTCGGGGGCTGCAGGCAGCCCCTCGACCGAGCCCCGCACCTCGAGGTCGACCGGCAGCCCCGCGTCGGTCACGCGGCGCACCAGGTCGCAGACGGCGGCCGCTCCCCGGGCCGGCTCGCGGACCACGTCGTCCTCGCGCAGCACGCCGACCAGGCGGCGTACCTCGACCAGCGCCTCGCGTCCGGTGCGCTGGATGGACCGCAACGACTCGGCGGCGAGCTCCGGCCGGCGGGCGAGCGCCTCCTCGGCCGCCTCGGCCTGGACGACGACCACGCCGAGACTGTGTGCGAGGACGTCGTGCAGCTCGCGGGCCACCCGGGCCCGTTCCGCGGCGGCGGCCACCTCCGCGGAGGTCTCGGCCCGCCGGCGGAGCTCGGCGACGAGCTGGCGCCGGGTGCGGACGTAGGCGCCGAGCAGCCAGACGGCCCCGATGCCGATGTCCCAGCCGAGGCCGTTGAGAACCTCGGTGACCGAGGTGTTCTCCGGGTTGCAGAGCTCGCGAACCGTCGACACGACGGGGAGGACGCAGACGGCCGCCACGGCCACCCGCCGGCTGCCGTGCACGGCGGCCGAATAGGTCAACAGCACCGCGGGAAGGAGCGAGCCGTTGCCCTCCGACGTGCCGATCGTCAACGCCTGGACGACGAGGGCTCCGATACCGACGGCAAATGCCAGGCCGGGCCGCGTACGCCGGACCAGCACCGCGAGCCCGGCGACGAGGTAGGTGACCGACACCGCCCAGCGCGGACCGACAACGCTGGTTCCGTACAGCCCCGGCGCGACCGCGTCCACCTGGCCGAGCGCCACCACCGCGGCGGTCAACGCCACGTCGCGGCGGTCGACGCCCGCCAGCAGGGACATTCCAAGAATCTAGTACCGCAGCCCGCCCGCGTGAGCCGTCGAGCGGTGGTGGGCGGCTCATCCTCGAGGATGAGCGGGTTCGCCCCCGGGACCGACGCCCGACGAGTGCCGGCGAACCTACGGTCGTGGCACCCTGTTCGAAGGAGCCGCCACGAACGCCGTCAGCCGCCGCACCTGCGCCCTCGCGGGCACCGTGATCGCACCACTGTGGCTCGGGGTCACCGCTCTCCTGACCTGGCTGGAGTGGGACTACATCAGATCGGTCGGCTGGGCGCCGACCACGGAGAACGAGGTGCCCTACCCCAGCGTCCTCCTCCGCGGTGACTACGGCCTGGTGCAGAGCGCCAACTTCGTGGTCACCGGGGCTCTGGTCGCCGTGTTCGCCCTCGGCCTGCGCCGCGAGTTCAGGCACCGCATCTCGGGCTGGGTCGCCACAGCCGGCTTCGCCGTCTTCGCGCTCGGCACGGTCATGAACGCGGGCACGACCGACCTCGGCGACGAGCCGAGCACCATGTCAGGCACCGTGCACGTGACCGGATTCGTGCTGGTCCTGATCGGCGCGCTGTTCGCCTACCCGGCCGCCGGGCTCGCGCTTCGGGGCAACCCGGACTGGCGCCGCTGGCGGCTGCTCGGTTGGTGGCCGGTCCTCCTCATCGCCGTCGCGTTCACCAACCTCGGGCTGCCGGGCGACCTCGGGTTCTGTGTCTTCGTCGCGTTCCTGTGGGTCTGGTACGCGCTGATGAGCAGCCACCTGCTGGCCCTGGCGCGCGCCGGGTCCGAGCGGCCCGATGCGGCACCGCTGCCGAACGCCGAGGCTCCCGGCCTCCTCTGACCGGGGCGGTTCAGCTCGAGGCCGCGGCCGCGGTCGCCAGCTGAACGCGGTCGACCTTGCCGTTGGCCAGCATCGGCAGCGCGTCGAGCTCGACGAGCTGCCGGGGTGCCCACGACCGGGGATGCTCCTCGGCCACCCAGGCCCGCGCGTCCGCGAGCGTCAGCTCTCCCACCACGAACGCCACCAGCCGCATCCCCCACTCGGCGTCCGGCACCCCCAGCACCTCGGCCGACCGCACCGCGGGGTGTGCCCGAAGCCGACGGGCCACGGCAGGGGCCGGCACGTTGACCCCGCCGGTGACCACCATGTCGTCGAGCCGGCCCAGCACCTGCAGCCGGCCGTCCTCGTCGATCCGGGCGGCGTCCTCGGTGCGGAACCAGCCGTCCGCCAGCACCCGCGCGGTCAGCTCCGGGTCGCCGTCGTAGCGGTCGAAGAGCATCGGCCCCGAGATCCGCAGCCGGCCGTCGGTCTCGGTCGCGAGCCCGACGCCGTCCAGGGCGATCCCGTCGTAGACGCAGCCGCCCGCGGTCTCCGCCGACCCGTAGGTCGCTACCGTCGTCACCCCCGCCGCCGCGGCGCGGCTGCGCAGCGCCGGGTCGATCGGCCCACCGCCGAGCAGCACGGTGCGCAGCGAGCGCAGCGCGGCCACGTCGTCGGGCTCCTCCAGCATCCGGTGCAGCTGGGTCGGCACCAGCGAGACGTACGCCGGCCGGCCGGCCTCGACGGCCGCCGCGAGGCTCGGGTGGTCCTCGAGCAGGATCGGCGGCTCGCCGGCGACCAGCGAGCGGCAGACCACCTGCGCGCCGGCGACGTACGCCGCGGGCAGGGCGAGCAGCCACCGGCCCTCGCCGCCGAGGCGGCGGGCGGTCGCGGCCACCGAGGCCCGGACCGCGCGGCGGGACAGCACCACCCGCTTCGGCGCGCCGGTCGAGCCCGAGGTCTCGACGACCAGCGGCTCGTCGTCGACCCCCATGACCCACTCACCGAGGGCCGCGACGACCTGACCGGTCGTGCCCAGCAAATCCACGCGACGCACGCTATCCACCTGTGTTGTGCTGACCCCGTGCGGCGTGTCTTCGAGCTGGCCCAGCGGCTGCTGCCACCGACGCCGCTGGCGCGCCAGCTCTCCGCCCAGGCGATCCTCTACGCGTTCGGGCAGGGCACCTTCCTCACCGGCAGCGCGGTCTTCTTCACCCAGCTCGTCGGGCTGAGCGCCGCCCAGGTGGGGCTCGGGCTCACGGTCGCCGGCGCGGTCACCTTCGTCTTCGCGATCCCGCTGGGCCGGCTCGGCGACCGGATCGGCACCAAGCGGATCTGGTCGCTCGGCTCGGCCTGCGGCGCCCTCCTCTACGCCGCCTGGCCACTGGTCCACGGCCTCACGGGCTACCTCGTCGTGATCACCCTGGTCGAGCTCGCCGGGACCGCCTCGTGGACCGGAGCCGGCGCCTACCAGATCGCGGTCCTCCCGAAGGAGGAGCGGGTCCGGTCCCAGGCGTTCATGCGCGCCGCGCTCAACATCGGCTTCACCCTCGGCGCACTCGTCGGCGGGGTCGCCCTCGCCTTCGACAGCGACACCCTGGTCCGAGCGGTTCCGGTGCTCACCGCGGTCGTCCTGGTCGCCAACGCGCTGTGGGTCGTGGCCCTCCCGGAGGTCCCCGTCGAGGAGGTGACCACGCCGCTCGACGAGGTCACCGCCGAGAAGCGCGGCGCGCTGCGCAACCGCGGTTTCCTGGCGCTGAGCACCTGCGACGGCGTGCTCGGCACCAACCAGGTGCTGCTCAACGTGCTGATCCCGCTGTGGCTGGTGCAGGAGACCGACGCGCCCCGGGTGCTGCTGGCCTACCTGTTCGGCACCAACACCGTGCTCGCGGTGCTGCTCCAGGTCCGCGCGGCCCGCGGCGTCGACTCGGTGGCCACCTCGCTGCGAGCCTCGCGGGTCAGCGCCGGCTTCTTCGTTCTGTCCTGCCTGATCGTCCTGGTCACCCACGACACGATCGGCTGGGTCACGATCTTCCTGGTCTGGCTGGGCCACGTGACCGTCACCGGCGCGGAGCTGTTCCAGTCGGCCGGCCACTGGGGCTACATGTCCGAGCTGTCCGACCCCGAGCGCCGTGGCGAGTACCAGGGCGCCGCCCAGCTCGGCCACACCCTCGGCTCCGTCTGGGCGCCCGCGGCCTACACGTTCCTGGCCATCGAGTGGGGCACGGCGGGCTGGCTGGTGATCGCGGCGATCGTGCTGCTCGCGACCGCGGCGATGCGGCCGGCAGCCGGGTCCGCCGAGCGGTTCCTGGCCCGCCAGTCGGCGGCCTCCGCCCAGCCTGCTTGAATCCTTCCTCGTGGCGACTCCCGGTCAATGGCTCGCCGGCGCGCGTCCCCGGACCCTGCCCGCGGCCGTCTCCCCGGTCGTCGCCGGCACCGGCGTCGCGGCGTACGTCGACGCGGCCGTGTGGTGGAAGGCGCTGCTCGCGCTGGTGGTGAGCCTGGCACTCCAGGTCGCGGTCAACTACGCCAACGACTACTCCGACGGCATCCGCGGCACCGACGCCGACCGGGTCGGCCCGATGCGGCTGGTGGGGTCGGGCGCCGCCTCACCGGGGGCGGTGAAGCTCGCGGCGTTCGTCGCCTTCGGCGTGGCCGGTGTCGCGGGGCTGGTGCTGGCCGCCACGACCGCCTGGTGGCTGGTGGCGGTGGGCCTGGTGTCGGTGCTGGCGGCGTGGTTCTACACCGGCGGCTCACGCCCCTACGGCTACCTCGGCCTCGGCGAGGTGATGGTCTTCGTCTTCTTCGGCCTGGTCGCCGTGGTCGGCACGACCTACGTCCAGACGAAGTCGTTCGAGGTCCCCGCCCTCTACGCCGCCGTGGGCGTCGGTGCGCTCGCCTGCGCCATCCTCGTGGTCAACAACCTGCGCGACATCCCGACCGACACGGTGGCGGGCAAGCGCACCCTGGCCGTCGTCCTCGGGGACGATCGCACCCGCGCCCTCTACCTGCTGCTCGTCCTTGCTGCCGCGGTCGCCTGCGTCGCGGTCTCGGCGGCCACGTCCTGGGCCGGCCTCGTCGGCCTCGGCTTCCTCGTGCCGGCCGCCCGCGGGGTCCGCGTCGTCCGCTCCGGCGCCAAGGGGCCCGAACTGGTGCCGGTGCTGGCCTCGACCGGCCTGGCCGAGCTCACCTGGGCCCTGCTGGTCGCGGTACCCCTCACGCTGGTCGGCTGAGGCCGCACCAGCCACGACGTAGGCTCGCAGCATGATCCCGCTCCTCATCATCCTGGCGCTCGTGATCGCCGGGATCGTCGTCTGGCGCCGCCGGGTGCCGCTGCTGGCGAAGCTGCTCGGCCAGTCCGAGTCGCGGATCGACCGCCAGCTCAACCGCAAGCGCCAGCCCTAGCTTCCCTCTGCGTCCTCCTTGGCCCGCAGCTCGTCGAAGGCCTTCGTCGCGCGCGCGGCCCGGGCCTCGACCCGCCGGGCGAACGCCTCGCGTTGCCCGTTGAGCAGGAAGTACGACGCGACCCCGCTGACGACGAAGGCGGCGACGACTGCGACTGCGATGTTCGCCTTCCCGGTCAGGAGCACCCACGCGCCGATGACGACACCGAAGGTGGCGGCGAACAGCAGCAGCCGCAGCCCCGTGTAGACGACGAACTCTTTCACGGCCCCCAGCCTACGGAGTCGGACTCTGCACACGTTTTCACCAGGGGAGCCCTACGCTGGTCTCGTGCTCAAGGTCATGCTGGTGGTGGTGCTGTTCGCCGTCGCGACGTACAGCCTGATCCGCGTGATCGAGCGGCGGGGGGTGGCGCGCCCCGTACGCCGCCGCGCCGAGCCGCGGCCCGAGCAGCGCCCACTCGGTCCCGATGACGACGAGGAGTTCCTGCGCGACCTCGACCGCCGCAGGCGGCACCCGAAGGACCCCGACGGCGGTTGACCGAGGCGTTGCCGGGTGCGCACGGACTGTTACCGGTTCGTGGACCCCAAGTGTTTCGGGCGTGCCCGGACCCGCCGTACGGTCATATCTCGGAGCCGGTCCACGGGGGTTGGCCGGTTCCGGTGGAAGCCGGGCCCGACGTCTTCGGGGGTTGACGTCGAAGCCGCCCACACAAAAGCCCGCCGACCGTCTTCAGGGATACGGTCCGCGGGTTTTGTGTGTGTTGGGGGTTGATCTGCGCTCGCTGCGCTCGAGCGTGGTCAGTCGGTCTTGGCCAGCGGACCTTTGCCCGGGACGCGGACCCAGTCGCGGGCGCCGCCGGGCTCGATGAGGGTGCCGCCGGCGTACTTGCACCGCACCCGGTAGCGGCCGGGGTCGACGTCGAGGAAGCGGGCGATCGCCTGGCCCTTCTTGACGGTCACGGTGCGTTCGTGGCTGCCCACCTTGATGACCACGGTGCCGTCGGGCTCCGAGATGCCGGTGGCGGTGACCGTGAAGTGGACGATCACCTTGCCGCCCGGCTTGCGCTGCGCCCGGGTGGTACACACCGGGACCGAGCGCACGGCCTTGGCCAGGTCGATGCGCTGGCTGACCGGCGGGACGTTGGGCAGGCTGCCGGTGACGACCACGCCGAGCATCTGCGCGACATCCTCGGGCGCCACGGTGTAGGTCGCCGCGGTGGCGCCGGCGATCGGGGCGCCGTTGCGCAGCCACTGGTAGCTCACCGTCGCGGTGCTCGGCACGAACGCCCCGCCGGCGGCCTTGAGGCGGTGGCCCAGGATGCTTCGGCCCTTTGCGTTGTACGGCGTCGCCAGCTTGAGCGTCGCGGCGGCGATGACCCCGGCCGTCGCCGCACGCACGTTGGGGAGCTGGGCGTAGAGGTTGCCGCCCGGACAGGCGGTGTCGTTGGTGTCGCGGTGCCCGTCGATGACCGGCAGCGTCACGACCTTCCCGGCCGGGAACTTGTCGCTGCCCTCGGAGGTGACCTGGGTCCAGCCCTGGGGGTCGCGCCCGTACATCGCCAGCTTCCAGGCGGCCAGCTGCGCGAGCGAGTCGAGCGTCGCCTGCTGCGGCAGAGCGGTGTCGAGGTTGCCGATGACACAGATGCCGGTCGAGGAGGCGTTGAAGCCAAGGGTGTGCGCGCCCCGGACCGGCTGGTCCATGCCGCCGTAGCGCCCCTCCCAGAGCGTGCCGAACGAGTCGACGAGGAAGTTGTAGGCGATGTCGGACCAGCCGAGGCTGTGGGTGTGGTACCTGTAGAAGGCCCTGATCAGCGCCGGTACGTCGCTCTGCGCGTAGCCGTTGCCGGACGCGCTGTGGTGGACGTGGGCCTGCAGGATCGTGTTGTTGTAGCGCGGCGGCCCCGACCGCCAGCTCTCGTTGGCGCCCCATTGCGCGCGGGTGTAGATCGTGGGTGTCGGGACGGTGACCGCGGCAGCGCGCTCGAACGAGCGTGAGGTGCTGCCGGCGAGTAGCCGAGCGTCGCCGGGGATCGGTGCAGCGTGGATCAGCGTGATGCTGAGCTCGGGCGGCACCGAGCCGGCCACCTGGACCTGGATGCCGTCGGTCGGCTCGACGACCAGCGGCGTGGTGCCGGCCTTGCCGATGCCTTCTCCGGAGGAGGGATCGGGTACGTCGCGCAGCAGCGGAGCGGGACGCCACAGCGACCAGCCGGTGGGGGTGCGGAACCGGGCCAGGATCTTCGGCGGCCGGACACCATCGCGCCAGGTGAAGCCGACCATCGTCACCAGAGCGGTGTCGAGGACCGGCGTCTGCCACAGCTTGGTGCCGGACTTGGCCAGGCCGAGGTCCGCCAGCGGCTTCTCCAGGATCCCGACGCCGGAGACGGCATCGGTCTGGAGCAGTAGTCGGCTACCGCCGCTGCCGTCGTCGGAGTTGAGGGCGCGCAGGATCCCGGCGCCGGTGCCGGTCACCACGCCGGCACCGAGAACGGTGGCCGTGGCGGCGCGCAGCACTTGTCGGCGTCGAGGACGCACCGCGCCCGAGTCGTCGTCAGAAGTCACTTCAGTCTCACCCGCCACACATCAGAACACATTCGGCCGAAGGTTCCCAGTTGCACGCGCCGCGGACGACCTTCGGCAAAGCGGTCTCGCGGGGCCGCGCGCCGCCGTACCTTTCTGACATGGCTGCCGAGACCCAGCCCCAGGACATCGAGTCGAACGACCTGTTCGGCCGCTGGTTGGCGCACCACGAGCAGCAGCAGGCCGGCGACGGCCGCGCCGTCGACGACATCACCGCCGAGTCGTCGCCGCCGCCGCGCGCGTCGCGCCGACTGCCCACCGCGGCGGTCGCCTCGGCGGCCGTGCAGGGCGACCCGATGATCGGGTCGCGGGTCGTGCCGCCCTCCAACTTCGGCTCGCGCCGCCGCGCCGCCAACGAGCCCACGGGGCCGGTCAACGAGCTGGACCGCCAGGCACCGCCCGGCTGGGAGCCGATCGTGATGCGGTCGGTGCGCAAGAAGGTCGAGGAAGCCGAGGCCAAGCAGGCCCCGAAGCCGGGCGAACGCCGCGGCCGCTTGCAGCGGCTCAAGGCGCGACTGGTCGATCCGGTCGAGGCGCCGCCGGTCCTCGAGGGCCCCGAGGTCCCCGAGGTCCCGCTGACTCCTCCGCTAGCGCGCGTGGCGCCGCCCACTGTCGAGACCGCCACTCCGCTGCCGAAGCGGACGCCCTCCGCGGCTCCGCCTGCGAGCCGGTCGATCGAGGAGACCATCCGCTCGGCGGTGGCCGCCGTCGAGCCGCCGGCCGCCCGGCATGCCGGGCCGCGCGTCGAGCCCAGCGTCGAGCCCAGCTTTGAGCCCGTCGTCTCTCGGGCCGAGCCCGAAGAGGTCGCCCCGCCCCCGTTGGTGCGCGCGTTCGTGGACGTCACCCCGCACCTCGCCGAGCCCGAGCCCGAGCCCGAGCCAGTGGCCTACGTCGAGCCCGACCCCGCTCCTCAGCCGGTCGCCTACGTCGCACCCGAGCCCGAGCCCGTGGCCTACGTCGCACCCGACCCCGAGCCCGTGGCCTACGTCGCACCCGACCCCGAGCCGGTCGCCTACGTGGCACCCGACCCCGAGCCGGTCGCCTACGTCGCACCCGACCCCGAGCCGGTCGCCTACGTCGAGCCCGAGCCCGCGCCGGCCCCGGAGCCGGTGCGCGAGCGCCAAGGATCCGCGGCCGCCGCCTTCGCGGCCGAGCGCGCCGCCTTCGCCGCCTTCGCGGCCGAACACGCCGCCTCCCTCGCCGCCGAGCGCGCGCGGTCGGCGGCCGAGCCGGTCGTCGCCGCCGAGCCCGAGTCGGCCCCGGAGCCGGAGCCGGATCCCGGCCCGATCCTGGTGGCCGAGCCTGAGCCCGAACCGGAGCCCGCGCTGGAGCCGGAGGTCGAGCAGCTCCTCGAGCCGGTCGAGCCGGAGCAGGAGGTCGAGCCGGTCCACCTCGTCGCGGACCCGGTCGAGCTCGACGTCGAGGAGCAGCCGCAGCCGCCGGCACCGGCGCCCGAGCCCGAGCGGAACCCGGGCTGGCAGTCGTTCCTCGCCCGGGCCCGTCGCGAGCCCGAGGGGACCCGCCCGCACCGCGGACGCCGGCCGGCCGGGGCCCACACCGGCGACGCCGCGCGCGAGCTCGTCGCGGCCAAGGCCCGCGCCCGAGCCAAGGTCCCGGCGGCGGCCCCCACGCCCGCACCCGAGCCGATGGTCTCCATGGCGGAGGTCCCCGTGGCGGAGGTCCCCGTGGTGGTCGACCCCGTGGTGGTCGTGCCCGCCCCCGAGCCGCTGCCGACGACGTCGACGAAGCCGCTGGTCTCGCCGAAGGATGTCATCACCGAGATGCCGGGCGTCTACAAGTTCGCCCCCAGGCGCAACTCCCGCCGGCTGCTGACGATCTCGCTGCTGATCGGGCTGGTGCTCTCGGTCTACTTCGGCCGCATCGCGCTCGACGTCAAGGACACGCAGTCGATCGGCGTCGCCGCGATCGCCGTGCTCGCGACCGCCACGGTCTGGGCGATCCGGGCCGGCGCCAGTGTCACCAAGATGCAGGTGCACCAGGGCCACCTGGAGGTCACCCAGCAGGGCAGCCGCTACGTCTTCGACCTGGCGAGCCAGTACACCCGGTTCGAGGTGCACGGCGAGCCCGGCCACCGCGGCTGGAAGGTGCTCTTCCCCCGCCGGGGCATGCCACCGTTCGCCGTCGACGCCACGATGGTCGACCCCCACGACTTCATGCGCGTGCTGCGCTTCTTCCGTCCCCAGCTGGTCCACCACTAGCGATCCAGTAGCGGCGCTTGCGGTTGCGGGTGTCCTCGTAGACCCCGCCGTTGCGCTCGATGGTTCGTGCGGAGGCGAGGTTGTCGTCGTCGCAGGTGACCAGCACGCGGTCGAGGCCGAGCTCGGCCGAGCGGCGTACGGCGAGCTCGAGCGCCCTGGTCGCGTGACCCTCCCTGCGTCGGGAGGGGCGCACGGCGTAGCCGATGTGGCCGCCCTCCTCGAGCAGCCAGGCGTTCAGCTCGTGGCGCAGCGCCAGGAAGCCGACCACCTCCTCCTCGGCCGAGCCGTCGTCGGTGATCCAGTAGTAGTCGGAGTGCACCATGCCGTCCGGCAGCGTGGAAGTCGGGTCGGCGTAGGGGCGCAGCGTCTCGATGAACGCCGCGCAGCCGGCCTCGGTGAGGTCGAGGGCGCAGCCCTCGCCGTGCCAGACGCCGGAGCCGTGCATGGTCTCGGTGCCGAACTCGCGCACGGTCGCCGCCCAGCTGGCCCGGAGGCGGAGGTCGGGACGGGCGAGCGAGGTCATGCGTCAATTGCAGCAACCAGCGGTGCCGGGCGGCCAGCCGATATCGAGCGCCGGACTAGAACGTGTTCTAGAGTGCGGCCGTGGACTATCGGATGGACGAGCTCTCCCTCGAGCAGGTCGAGGAGCAGCGTGCCCTCTACGGCCCGTTCACGCAGGCCCTGCGCGAGCTGGTCGACACCGCGATCCGCACGACCGTCCCCGAGGACGAGATCCGCCGTGCGCACGCCGAGATCGAGGCGATCACCGCTCGGCTGCAGGGAGCGCCGATGCGTGAGACCTTCGGCGTCGAGCTGCGCACCGACGGGCGCGGCCGCGCCTGGGGCAACGCGGTCGTGGGGCTGCGCAACGCGGTCGCCCCGCCACTGACGATCGTGCAGGAGGGGCGCGGCGTCCGGTCGTCGTTCTCCCTCGGCGCCGCCTACGAGGGACCGCCCGGCTCGGTGCACGGTGGCGTCCTTGCGCTGGTGCTCGACCAGATGCTCGGCGAGGCCGCTGGAGCGGGCGGCAAGCCGGGGATGACCGCGACCCTCACCCTCAGCTACCGCCAGCGCACGCCTCTGGGCGAGCTCACGGCCGAGGCCTGGATCGAGCGATCCGAGGGCATCAAGACCTGGGCCCGCGGTGAGATCCACGGAGCCGACGGCCTGACCGTCGAGGCCGAGGGGCTGTTCATCCTGCCGAAATGGGCCCGCGAGGCGATCGAGAGCGGTGACGCCCGGACCCCGTCGCCGCGGTTCTTCGAGTAGCTACTGATCCACGTTCACGCCGCGCTCCCCCGCGTCGGTGAGCCGGGCCTCCTCGGCCGCGATGGCCTCGAGCTCGGCCCGCCGGTCCTCCAGGACCTTCCGCTGGCTCTGCGCGGTCTGTTGCGTCGTCGGCGGTGAGACCAGGTCGGCGGCGCCGTGGTCGAGGCGGTCCAGCGCGATCCGGCCGAAGATCTGCTGCTCGGTCGCGGTGCGCTCCTGGCGTCCCCGGCCGACGAAGGAGACCGCCCAGTGCAGCACTGCCGTGACCCGGTTCTTGAAACCGGTCAGGTAGAGGATGTGTACGCCGAGCCAGAGGAACCACGCCAGCAGCCCAGCGAGCCGGAAGTGGCCGATGAGGGCCACCGCGCGGAACCGGCTGATGGTTGCGAGCGAGCCCTTGTCGAAGTACTTGAACGGCTTCTGCGGCGGCTTGCCCTCCAGGCGCCGGTCGATCGCCTTGGCGGCGTACTTCGCGCCCTGGATCGCCACCTGGGCCACGCCGGGCAGGTGGTCGAGGTTGATCATGTCGCCGACCACGAACACCTCGGGGTGGCCGGGCAGCGTGAGGTCGGAGTTGACCCCGATCCGGCCCGCGCGGTCGAGCGGCGCACCGGTCTGCTCGGCCAGGGTCTTGCTCAGCGAGCTGGCCTGGACGCCGGCCGCCCAGATCTTGGTCACCGCTTCGATCCGCTCGGTGCGGCCGTCTTTGTAGGTCACCTCGAGGCCGCGCTCGTCGAGGTCGGTGACCATCGCACCCAGCACCACCTCGATGCCGAGCTTCTCCAGCTCACGCTTGGTCTTGGCGCCCAGCTGGGCTCCGAACGGCGGCAACACCTGGCCTGCCGCGTCGACCAGCACCACGCGGGCGTTGCGGGAGTTGATGGCGCGGAAGTCGCGGCTCAGCGTCCGCCGCGACAGCTCAGCGATCTGGCCGGCCATCTCGACGCCCGTCGGACCGGCACCCACGACGACGAAGGTCAGCAGCGCGTCGACGTTCTCACCGCGCATGGCGCCGAGCTCGGCGAGCTCGAAGGCCCCGAAGATCCGGCCCCGCAGCTCGAGGGCGTCGTCGATGCTCTTCATGCCCGGCGCGAACTCGGCGAACCTGTCGTTGCCGAAGTAGGACTGGCTCGAGCCGGCGGCCACGATCAGGGAGTCATAGGGCGTCACCGTCTGGCGGCCGAGCACGTGGGAGACGACGGTCTGCGCCTCGAGGTCGATGTCGGTGACCTCACCGAGCAGCACCCTGGCGTTGCGCTGCTTGGCCAGGACCTCCCGCGTCGGCGGGGCGATCTCGCCCTCGGAGAGGATCCCGGTCGCGACCTGGTAGAGGAGCGGCTGGAAGAGGTGGTGCGTGGTCTTGGCGACCATCGTGACGTCGACGTCGGCCCGCTTGAGCGCCTTGACCCCGAACAGGCCGCCGAAGCCCGAGCCGATGACCACCACCCGGTGGCGGTGTGGCTGGACCTGCGACCCGGCAGCGGCCGGTGCGGGGCCGGTCTGGGCGGTGCCGGTCTGGGCGGTGCCGGTCTGGGCGGCGCGGGCCCGGGCGGTGCCGGTCAGACTGTCCGTCATCCCTCATCACTCCTCGAGACCATTGTGTCGCGGTTGGCGAACCTGCCGCCCGCGGGGGTGATCTGTCTCTACAGTGGTAACCACGGCCGGATCGCTACGCATCCGGGTTCCGGTGTGGCACCAGACACCACGGATCCGGTGGCGGTACGCTGCGCCGGCAACGGGAATCGTGGCGATCGCGTTCCTGCTCGGAGGTTTGGTCGCCCACAGACCGGGTAGAGGCACAGGCAACTGTCCCGCGCAGTTGTCCGGCCGACGCCCACAAGACCAGCTGGAGAGACCCCGTGCCGCTCAACCGGCCTCCCCTCGCCTTGGGCCCGGGACCCCGGAGCGTGCAGGAGGCACGCCGGTGGGCCGATCGGCTGTGCCACGAGATCAACCGGCCCGAGCTCGCCGAGTGCGCGCAGCTAGGGGTGTCCGAGCTGGTCACCAACGCCCTCCTGCACGGCGAGCCGCCGATCACGCTGCGCATGCGCGGCACCGTGGAGCACCCCCGGGTCGAGGTGCGCGACTCCTCCTTCGAGGCCCCGATCCTGCCGACCGAGCCCCTCGAACGAGCCGAGACCGACGAGCTGCTGCTCACCTTCGGCCGCGGGCTGAGCATCGTCGCCCGCTGCTCC
>Ga0268264_10000373_pt1 | contig 65793 bp, 58 predicted proteins | sample KBSSwiS32_FD_190357 | JGI IMG/M metagenome (GOLD analysis project Ga0268264, IMG submission 190357) | Switchgrass rhizosphere microbial communities from Kellogg Biological Station, Michigan, USA - KBS Switchgrass S3-2 (SPAdes) (version 2) | ecosystem: Host-associated > Plants > Roots >... | reverse complement strand
CAGGTCGCCCAGCTCGTTGCGCAACTGCCGCGGATCGTTTCGATCGATCGCATCCGCCACTTCGTAGGCTTCCTCGATCGTGTAGGGTGCGATAGTCGCGAATGTCTGCTCACGATCCCAGGGGCAACCACCGTTGGGATCGCGCAGCCGTCGCATCAACTCCAACAACGCATTCATCGGTTCATTCATCACGTAGGCCCGCCAGCTCCGCGACAGTCGCAGGATCGTCAGCCACACACAGCCGGTACAGATTCAACAACATGCCCGCAGTCGCTCCCCAGATGTTGCGTCCCTGGTATTGGATGTCCCACACGTTGACCTCGCCGGCAGTGCCGAAGCGGCGCCGTTGCGAACGCTGGTTGGCCGGCTCGAACGCATAGCTCAACGGCACTTCGAACGTGTCGGTCACCTCCTGTGAATCCAACATCAGCTCGAAGCCCGGACGCACGAACGCGACTACCGGTGTCACCCGGAAGCCACTCAAGAGAATGTGATCGGCGAGATAGCCCACGATCGAAACGAACCGCGCCTCGAGCCCGATCTCCTCGTGGGCCTCGCGCAAGGCGGCGGCGCTCGGGCCGGCATCTTCCGGCTCGATGCGGCCGCCCGGAAAACTGATCTGGCCGGCGTGATTTTTCAGTTGACTGGCGCGCTGCGTCAGCAACACCGTCAATTCATGGTCACGCTCGACGACAGGAACCAATACTGCAGCGGGTATCGGCGCGGTGGGCAGATACGCCCGTAAGGCACGGCTCTCCTGCAGCGACAAACCCGGCGTCAACCAGTCTTCCATGGCGTGGCGAGGCCGCGTGTTAGCCAGCCTCGCTTCGATGCGCGCGCGCCAGTCACGCGGGCTGGTCAACGTCCGCCCGTCGCTGACCTGCGCCGGATCTTCCTGCATGGACTTGCGCTCAACCTCCGCCGCTGCCGCCGCCCTTGATACCACCGCGTGCCAGATCCGCGGGGTCCAACAGGCGCGCCAGCTCATCCCGCGGCAGATCGGTCATCTTCTCGGCCACTTCGCGGATCGGCTTGCCTTCCGCATACGCCTTCTTCGCGATGGCCGCGCCCTTCTCGTAGCCAATGACGGGATTCAACGCGGTGACCAGAATGGGATTGCGATCCAGCGCTTCAGCGATGCGCTCCTGGTTGACCTTGAAGCCGGCGATCGCGTTGTCCGCCAGCGCGCGCGACACGTTCGCAAGCAGACGAATGCTTTCCAGCAGGCTGTAGGCAATCACCGGCAACATCACATTCAACTGGAAGTTGCCGGACTGGCCGCCGATCGTGATGGTCGCATCGTTCCCGATCACCTTGGCGGCGACCATGGTGGCCGCTTCCGGGATCACGGGATTGACCTTGCCGGGCATGATGCTGCTGCCGGGCTGCAGTGCCGGCAGGGCAATCTCACCGAGTCCCGCCAGCGGCCCGCTGTTCATCCAGCGCAGGTCATTGGCAATTTTCATCAGGCTCACGGCAATGACCTTGAGCTGTCCCGACAACTCCACGGCGGTGTCCTGGGAGGACAATCCTTCGAAGAAATTGCGCCCCTGCTTGAATGAGAGACCGGTCAGGTCCGACAGCTCCTGCGCAAAGCGCGTTCCGAACTCAGGATGGGCATTGATGCCCGTGCCGACAGCAGTGCCGCCTTGAGCAAGCGCATGCAGTCTCGGCTCCACGCCAATGAGCCGCTCGATGCCATGCTCGATCTGTGTTCGCCAACCCGACAACTCCTGCCCGAGAGTCACCGGCATCGCATCCATCAGATGCGTCCGGCCCGTCTTGACGATGTTCCCTACCTCACGCTCTTTCGCACGCAACACATCACGCAGATGTTCGAGCGCCGGCACCAATTCCCGCTTCAGGGACAAAGCCGCACTCACGTGAATCGCTGTCGGGATCGAGTCGTTACTGCTCTGACCCATGTTGACATGATCGTTGGCGTGCACCGGCTTCCCCAGCCGACGCGTGGCGAGCGAGGCGATCACCTCGTTGGCATTCATGTTCGTGCTGGTGCCCGAGCCCGTCTGAAAAACATCGATGGGAAACTGCTCATCGTGCCGGCCGGCGGCCACGTCGGCGGCGGCTCCATCAATTGCCTGCGCCACCGCGCCATCGAGCAGCCCCAGCCGCATGTTGGCACGGGCCGCCGCCTGCTTCACGAGCGCCAGCGCGCCAATGTAGGCGCGCGGCAGACGAATTCCACTGATCGGAAAATTCTGTACCGCGCGTTGCGTCTGCGCGCCCCAGAGCGCGTCAGCGGGGACCTGCAGCTCCCCCATGCTGTCGCGCTCGATCCGAAACGAATTCGTCATGAAGGCACCTGGGCGGCTCATTGCGTTATCATGCAAATCGTAGCACTTCGAGGCACTTCATACGCATGACGGCTCCTTCCCGCGACGCTTTGCCCCCGGTCGAGGCTCTTTCGCCCGTTGATGGACGTTATCGTGCCGCCACGGAACCCTTGCGCGGCATTCTGTCCGAAGCCGGACTGATCCGGGAGCGCATCCGGATCGAAGCCCACTGGCTGCTGCATCTGGCCACATCGGTGCCACAGCTCGCCGGCTCGGCGCTGCCCTCTTCGGTGGTGGAACGCGCGCGGCAGCTCGCGGACGATCCGGATGCGAGCGCGGCCGAAGCCGTCAAAGCCATCGAAGCCAGCATCAATCACGACGTCAAAGCCGTCGAATACTACGTGCGTCAACAATTGAGCGATGCCGGCGCGAGCGATGCGTCGCTCGAGCTCGTTCACTTCGGCTGCACGTCCGAAGATATCAACAATCTGAGCTACGCCCGGATGTTGAAATCCGCGCGCGCCACGCTCGTTGAAACTCTGCAGACCCGCATCGACGAGGTCGCGGAGTTGTCACATCGCTATGCGGATCTTGCGATGCTGGCGCGTACTCATGGACAACCCGCCAGTCCCACTACGCTCGGTAAGGAGTTTGCCAACGTCACCGCGCGGCTGCGCCGTGCCCTGCAACGCTGGCAGGCAGTCAGCATCCTCGGGAAGATGAATGGCGCCGTGGGCAACTTCAATGCTCACGTGGCCGCGGTTCCGAACGCAGACTGGCCCAACATCAGCCGCCGCTTCATCGAGTCACTGGAGCTGCATCTGAATCCCTACACCACGCAGATCGAGCCGCACGACTGGATCGCCGAGTACTGTGATGCCGTGGCCGCGATCAATGTCGTACTCATCGACTTCAGCCGCGATGTGTGGGGTTATATTTCGCTGGGCTACCTGCGCCAGCGCCCGGTGGCCGGCGAAGTGGGCTCCTCCACGATGCCTCACAAGGTAAATCCCATCGACTTCGAGAATTGCGAGGGCAATCTCGGGGTCGCCAATGCGCTTCTCAAACACTTCGCGCAAGTGCTGCCGGTGTCACGCTGGCAGCGCGACCTCACGGATTCGACTGTCCTGCGCAATGTCGGCGTGGCGCTGGGCCATACTCTGATTGCCTGGCGCGCGCTGGGACGCGGACTCGGGAAAGTGGCCGCCGATCCGCAGCGGATCGCCGCCGATATCCGCGGTGCCTGGGAAGTACTGGGAGAAGCCGTGCAGACCGTACTGCGCGCCACCGGCTCGCCGAGCGGTTATGAGCGGCTGAAGGACTTCACCCGGGGACGGGCGATCGATGCACAGTCACTGGCGGCATTCATCGACTCGCTGCCATTGAGTGACACTGAAAAGACCCGACTGAAGGCCTTGCAGCCGGAAGCGTACGTGGGATTGGCGTCACACTTGGCGAAGAACATCTGATGGCTCTTGCCTCAAACCGTGACAGGTTCGGCAACCCAATGTAGGTCCCGTCACTAAGATTCTCCGAGCCTGCCATTGAGCAGGCGCAGTGGCAGTGCCGCTTGTGGACATAATCGGGGAATTTGACTTAAACAGTACGCTCGCGCAGATGCAGAATGCGCGCTACACACCCGAATCCTCAGGTCGGGTGGACTCACGATCCAACACCCGCCAGGGGACGGAAACGCTGAGCGTACTGACGACACTTCCGGAGGTCCGGGCCGCGGTCAATGAGATCGCGAGCAGCGCCCGTCGCCTCATTTCCATCTATACCCCCGATCTGGAACCCGACCTGTACGATCAGACTTCCTTCCTGGAAGTCATCAAACACTTTGTTCTCACGCGCAGCTTCTCCAAGGTGCGCGTGTTGTTGTCCGAGCCCACGCGTGTCATGCGCGACAGCAACCGCTTCGTTTCCATGGGCCGCCGCCTCTCGAGCTGCATCGACATTCGCTACGTTGCCGCTCAAGCTCCGCAGCGTGCGTCTGCTTATCTGATCGCTGATGATCGGGCCATCATGTACCGCATGCGCGCGGACACGTGGGATGGCATAGCTGACGTCAACAATCCTCCCGTCGCACGCCTGTATTTGCAGGAGTTCGACAGCGTCTGGAACGCCAGTGCTGTAGATCAAGGGTTGCGCGTCGCTCGACGCGGCTGATCCATTTATAATTGAGGGCATGTCCGCTGCCCGCCTGCCCGAAATCACCGTCGCCGCAATCGCTGAAACGGACGGTCGCTTCCTCCTAGTCGAAGAACGGATCAATGAGCGGCTCGTATTCAACCAGCCCGCGGGTCATGTTGAGCAAGGCGAGTCTTTGCTTTCGGCCGTCGTCCGCGAAACCCGCGAAGAAACTGCATGGCGTTTCGACCCCAAGTCATTGATCGGCGTATATCTCTGGCGAAGCCCTGAGAGTGGTGTGACGACGATGCGTTTCGCATTCAGTGGCACTGTCGACGATCACCAGGCAAGGCAGCCCCTTGATCACGGCATCGTGGGGACCCATTGGTTGTCCCGGACGGATCTGCAGGAACGCGGCGAGCGCCTCCGCAGTCCGCTCGTCCTGCGCTGTATCGAGGACTATTTAGACGGTAAGCGTCAGCCAATTACGTCGGTGGGTCATCTGAATCTTCAGACTGCACATTCAGTAACTGCGGTAACCGTCTGATGGATAGATCCGTCATCGTCGGCCTGTCGGGCGGGGTGGATTCCGCCGTGGCAGCTCTTCTCCTCAAGGAGCAAGGCTGGGCAGTCCAGGGGCTCTTCATGAGTAACTGGGAAGAGGACGATGACGGCTACTGTACGTCCGCACAGGACTTCCAGGACGCGCGCGCAATCGCCCGCGAGCTCGATATTCCCCTGCACCGGGTGAGTTTCGCCGCCGAGTACAAGGCGCGAGTCTTTGAGTATTTTCTCAACGAGCAGCGTGCCGGCCGGACGCCCAATCCGGACGTTCTTTGCAATCGCGAGATCAAGTTTGGTGTGGCTCTCCGCTACGTACGAAGGCTGGGCGCCTCGCATTTCGCCACCGGCCACTACGCACGGATCGTCCACGGTCCACAGGGCGTGGAGCTCCATAAGGCTCTGGACGGCAGCAAAGACCAGAGCTACTTCCTGCATGCAGTAGCGACCGAACATCTCTCCCAGACGCTGATGCCGCTTGGCGAGATCGAAAAGAGCGCTGTACGCGAGCGCGCGCGGCGCGCTGGATTACCGGTCTATGACAAGCCGGACAGCACGGGCATCTGCTTCATTGGCGAGCGCCCTTTCCGTGAGTTCCTCAGCCAGTTTCTCGAGCAGCGTCCCGGGCCGATCGAATCAGCCGAAGGCGAGGTTCTGGGGACTCATCAGGGACTGGCCTTCTACACCCTGGGTCAGCGCGAAGGCCTGCACATTGGCGGCAAGCGCGGACGCCTGGAGCAGCCGTGGTATCTGGCAGCGAAGGATGGGGCGCGCAATGCACTCATCGTCGTGCAGGGTCACGACCATCCGCTGTTGCGAAGTTCTTCACTGACGACCGGACCGATGCATTGGCTGGTGGACGCGAGAACCGCACCATTTCGTTGCACCGTCAAAGTACGTTACCGGCAAGCAGACCAGGTCGCGACGTTTGAGCCTAAAGCCGACGGCACGGCGCGCATTCTTTTCGATGAGCCTCAGCGGGCAGTCACGCCCGGTCAGTACGCGGTTGCGTACGAAAATGGCCGCTGTCTCGGTGGCGCCGTGATCGAGTGCGTACATTCCACAGCGGAGCAACAGGCAGCCGCGTAGCGAACTCTATATAATTCGCCGCGCTTTTTTTACGGGAGTATCCATGACGAACAGCTTCAACGCGCGGACGACACTCAATAGTGGCGGTCGCTCTTACGACATCTGGAGCCTCGCTGCTCTTCCCAAGGACAAAGTAGCGCGACTCCCCTACTCCCTGAAAATTCTGCTGGAAAATCTGCTGCGCTTCGAAGACGGTGTCAACGTCACCCGGGCGGACATCGATGCGCTGCTGAACTGGGATCCGGCCGCGACCCCCTCCTACGAAATCGCATTCACGCCCGCGCGCGTGATTCTCCAGGACTTCACCGGAGTCCCCTGCGTCGTCGACCTTGCCGCAATGCGCGATGCGATCGTCAAGCTGGGTGGCGATGCCGAGCGGGTGAATCCCCTCGCTCCCGCCGAGCTGGTAATCGATCACTCCGTGCAGGTCGATGAATACGGCAAATCCAACTCCCTCGCAGCCAACACGGCAATCGAATTCGGACGCAACGGCGAGCGCTATTCATTTTTGCGCTGGGGCCAGACCGCGTTCCGCAACTTCAAGGTGGTTCCCCCGAACACCGGCATCGTGCACCAGGTCAACCTCGAGTACCTGGGACGCGTGATATTCGACGGCGAAGTGGACGGCAAGCCGCGCGCCTATCCCGACACTCTCGTCGGCACGGACTCCCACACCACCATGATCAACGGTCTCGGCGTGTTGGGCTGGGGTGTCGGCGGCATCGAAGCCGAAGCCGCCATGCTCGGCCAGCCGGTCACAATGTTAATTCCGCAGGTCATCGGCTTCCGCCTGAACGGCAAGTTGAAGCCCGGCGCGACCGCCACCGACCTGGTCCTGACGGTCGTGGAGATCCTCCGTAAGAAGGGCGTGGTGGACAAGTTTGTTGAATTCTTCGGTGACGGCCTGGCCAACCTGCCGCTCGCCGATCGCGCGACGATTGCCAACATGGCACCGGAATACGGCAGCACGTGCGGCATCTTCCCGATTGATGATGAGACCATCCGCTACCTAGAGCTGTCCGGCCGCCCGCGCGAGCGCATCGACCTGGTGAGTGCCTACGCGAAGCACCAGGGCATGTGGCGCAACAACGGCGATCAGCCTGCCGTCTACACCGATGTGTTGGAGCTCGATCTCAGCACCGTCGAGCCCAGCCTCGCCGGCCCGCGCCGCCCACAGGATCGCGTGCCGCTGCAGAAGGCCAAGTCTGTCTATGAGACGAACGGCAAGAAGACCGCCGATGAGCGCGCGGCGAAGAATCCGAGCGCCAAGGGCGTTGCCACCGCGACTCTCGACGGCAAGAGCTTTGAGCTGAAGGACGGCGCGGTTCTGATCGCCGCCATCACGAGCTGCACCAACACCTCGAACCCGTCAGTGATGATCGGCTCGGGCCTGTTGGCCCGCAAGGCCGTGGCGAAGGGCCTCACCTCGAAGCCGTGGGTCAAGACCAGCCTCGCTCCGGGCTCGCGCGTGGTGACTGACTACTTTGAGAAAGCCGGCGTGCTCGGCGATCTGGCGGCATTGGGATTCGACGTCGTCGGCTACGGTTGCACCACCTGCATCGGTAACTCGGGCCCGTTGAAGCCCGAGATTTCCGCAGCCGTCAAAGCCGGCGATATCACCGCGTGCTCAGTGTTGTCCGGCAATCGCAATTTCGAGGGCCGCGTGCATCCGGAAGTGAAGATGAACTTCCTGGCCTCCCCGCCGCTCGTCGTGGCCTACGCGATCGCGGGTACCCTGGACATCGACCTCACCACGGAACCGATCGGCACCGGCAAGGACGGCAAACCCGTAATGCTCGCCGACATCTGGCCGAGCGATCAGGAAGTGCAGGAAGCGCTGACCCGGTCCATTGACTCCCAGATGTTCCAGAAGAGCTACGCCAGCGTGTTTACGGGCGATGAAAACTGGACGAGCATCAAGGTCCCCCAGGGCAAGCGCTACACGTGGGACGCAAAGTCGACCTATGTGAAGAACCCGCCCTATTTCGAGGGCATGACCATGACCCCGGGGACGCTGTCGGACATCAAGGGCGCCCGCGCGCTCGCGGTGCTCGGCGATTCGGTCACGACGGATCACATCTCGCCCGCCGGCAACATCTCCAAGACCAGCCCCGCCGCGAAGTATCTCGTCGAGCAGGGTGTGCAGCCGGTTGACTTCAACTCCTACGGCGCGCGCCGTGGCAACCATGAAGTCATGATGCGCGGCACGTTCGCCAACATCCGCCTGCGCAACCTGTTGGTTCCGGGTGTGGAAGGCGGCGTATCGATTCACCTGCCCAGCAATGAGCAGACCTCGATCTATGACGCCGCGATGAAGTACAAGAAGGAAGGCACCCCGCTCGTGATCCTCGCGGGCCGCGAGTACGGCACCGGCTCTTCCCGCGACTGGGCGGCGAAAGGCACGATGTTGTTGGGCGTCAAGGCTGTCATCGCCGAGAGCTTCGAGCGCATCCACCGCTCCAACCTCATTGGCATGGGCGTAGTGCCCTTGCAGTTCCTCCCCGGCCAGAACGCGCAATCACTCGGTCTGACGGGCCGCGAAGTCTTCGACATCAGTGGCCTGACGGTCGGTGATGCAAAGGAAGTGTCGGTGACCGCAACTCCTCCGGAGGGCGGGAAAGCGATCAACTTCAAGGTGCGCGTGCGTATCGACACGCCGAAGGAACGTGAGTACTACCGGCACGGTGGAATTCTGCAGTACGTGCTTCGTCAGCTCGCGGCCCCAGGAAAGGCCGCCTGACGACGACCGCGCCGGGCCACAGTCGAGCCACTGCCGGCCCGGTGCAATTAGCCGTCTTCGACCTGGACGGGACCATTACCCATCGCGATACGCTTCTACCGTACGTGATGGGTTTCCCGATGAGCGCGCCCAGGAAATATCTGGGCATGCTCTGCCTCTTCTGGACCGTCCTTCTGTTTGTTCTACGGTTGCGTGACCACGGAGACGTCAAACAGGCGTTCATCCGCTCTACTCTGCGTGGTCAAACACGCGCGAAGGTACAGGCCTACACGTCGCAGTTTGTCCCGTCGGTGCTCGCGAGTGGCGTATTCGCCGACGCACTCAAGCGCATCGAGCAGCACCGCCGTGAAGGCGCGCGGCTCGTATTGATGAGCGCGAGCACAGACCTTTACGTGCCGGCATTCGGTGCCGCTCTGGGATTCGACGAAGTGATCTGTACGGGAGTTCAGTGGGACGGTGATCGTCTGGATGGACGCCTGACCACACCTAATCGCCGGGGCACCGAGAAGACCCGTTGCTTCGACGCGCTACGCAAGGCGCACCCCGGCGCCGTTACGGCCGCGTATGGCAACGCAGGAAGCGACCTCGACCACATGCGTCTGGCAGATCAACCGCTGCTGGTAAATGCCTCAGCGTCGGCCCGGCGCGTGGCGAAGCGGTTGGGCGTACCGACGGCGACTCACTGGAAGTAAGCTGACCCGCGACAACTTTACATCGACGTCCGGATCGTCCACAACTCCGGAAAGAACTTCAGCTCGAGTGCCTTCGCGAGATAAGAGACGCCACCGGTGCCACCGGTGCCGGGCTTGTAGCCGATGATCCGCTCCACCGTCTTCAGGTGATGGCAGCGCCACAACTGGAATTTCTGGTCGAGATCCACCAGCCGCTCGGCCAACTCGTACAGATCCCAATCTTTTTCGGCGTTGTGGTAAACGCCCAGCCACGCGCCGGCCACCTGTTTGCTCGCGACGTAGGGTTCCTTGAAATCGCGGGTCAGGTAGTCTTCCGGGATCCCGTAGCCGCGCCGGCTCAGGAGTCGCAACACTTCGTCGTACAGCGACGGCGCTTCCAACGTGCTTTGCAACGCGGCGTGCGCCATCGGATCGCGCTTGTGAACATCGACCATCTGCGGGTGTTTGTTTCCGAGCATGAACTCCAGCATCCGGTACTGAACGGACTGGAATCCCGAGGATCGTCCCAGAGCGTTGCGAAACGCCGAGTACTCGGACGGTGTCATGGTGGACAACACATCCCAGGTCGCGATCAGCTGGGTCTGCACGTGGGTGACTCGCGCAAGCATCTTGAACGATGGATCGAGATCATCACGCCGCACACACTCGAGCACACCGCGCAGCTCGTGAAGCATGAGGCGCATCCACAGCTCCGAAGACTGATGGACGATGATGAACATCATCTCATCGTGCTCGTACGTCAGTGGCTTCTGCGCATCGAGAATCTTGTCGAGCTGCAGATACTCACCGTACGAGAGCGATGAGCCGAGCTCCCAGTGAATCGCCTCGTTCGTGAGATCGACCTTCCCGCTCATGCCGGATCCTCGGCGAAGACCCACGATGGAACGCGCCGCCAGCCATCCAGCAGCTCGCGATCGAGCCTCCGGTACTCAGGACAATGACGCCCGACGATCTGCCAGAAGCGCCGTGAGTGATTCATCTGCTCGGTATGGGACAGCTCGTGGATCATGAGGTAGCGCACCACCTGGGGGCGCTGGAACATCAGACAGCAGTTGAGGCTGATCGTGCCACGAGTCGAGCAACTGCCCCAGCGGCTGCGCTGGCGCCGGATCAGCACCCGCTCGAAGTCGAATCCCAGCTCGCGGGCCAGAGCATACAGCGTGGGTCCGAGGACTTCCGTGGCCCGGTCGGACAACCAGCGCCGCAGCAACTGCCGCACGGCACGGCTGTCACTCGTATCGCCCTCGAGAGCCAGGAACCGATCGCCGATGGGTTTCAGGCGCAGGCGCTTACCAACTCCGGTGAGATGGATTCGCCACACCTCGCCACAAGCCGCAAGTTCGATTTGAGTCGGGGGGAATGGTGCCGCGGGGACTGCGCGTGCTCGCGCCTCTTCGCGCTTGCGCTCGATCCAGGTGCGGTGCCTTTCCACGAAGCGTTCGACAGTAAGTGCAGATGTCCGCGATGGAACGACTACTTCCACACGACCGGTGTGGAACACACGCACAGTGAGACGACGTGCGCGATTACTCTCGCGAACGACCCATCCCTGGGCGGCGTCCTTATCGGACCACAACGGCAACTGAGACGTAACCATGCCTAGCACAGTTCAGATGATGCACGCGTACACGATGTTCCGCTAGCATCGCCCCGCGTGAACGAACCCATTCTCGAAGTCCGCAATCTCATCAAGCAGTACCCCAACGTGACGGCCGTCGATGGCCTCTCATTGGCCGTGCCTGAAGGCATCTGCTTCGGCCTGCTCGGTCCGAACGGCGCCGGCAAGACCACGACCATTGAAATCATGGAGGGCATTCTCGACGCGACCTCCGGAGAAGTGCGCTATCGCGGAGCTCCGCTCGATCAGCGTTTCCGCGAACGAGCGGGGATTCTGTTCCAGAAAACGTCCCTGCAGGATTTTCTCACCGTCCGCCAGAGCATTACTTTGTTCCGCGGCCTGTATGCGCACGGCCTGAGCGTCGATGAAGTCATCCGCATGTGCGCATTGGAAAAGCTGGAGAGCCGTGACAATCGCAAGCTTTCAGGAGGACAGCTTCAGCGGCTGCTTCTCGCCATCGCGCTGGTGAATGACCCCGAGGTGCTGTTCCTGGATGAGCCCACGACCGGTCTCGATCCGCAGGCGCGGCGCAATTTCTGGGAGCTCATTCAGTCCATCAAGGCGCGCAGGAAGACCATCATACTCACCACCCACTACATGGAAGAAGCAGAGCTGCTGTGCGACGAGATCGCCATCGTCGATCGGGGCCGCATCATTGCGCAGGGCCCACCTCGTCGCCTGCTGCAGGAGCACTTCGAAGAAGTAATGCTGGAGCTGCCGCGACGGGACTTCCCGGACAGCGCGCGGAGCCTGCCGTTGCGGATCATCGATGTTGCCGAACGCACCGAAATCACGACCGCCGATCTCGACGCGACGTTGCGATTGCTGATTGACGCGCGCGTACCCCTGGCCAACTTGCGCATCCGCCCGGCGAATCTCGAAGATTTGTTTCTCGAGCTCACCGGCAAGGAGCTGCGCGCGTGATCAAGCGACTCGCCGCCGTCTGGCATGCCCGCAACCTCGAGTTCGTGCGCGATCGCAGGACGATGATTTTCTCATTGCTCATGCCGATCGCGCTCGTGATCGGCATGAGCTTCATATTCGGGGGCAAGGAGCGGCCGTTCTTCAAGGTGGGTGTCATTGCCACCGTCATCGGCAAACAGGCACACCCGTTCCTCAGGGAGCGCTATGTCGAGTTTGTGCCCATCGCCGATGAGGTTACGGGCCTGCACAAAGTGACGCACCAGCAGATCGACCTGCTGCTCGACCTGCATGGCGCACCCCGCTATTGGGTCAACACGGACTCGCCCAAGGGCTACATAGTTGAGAAGCTGCTTCTCGCATCGGCTGCCGGCGTGCAACGCGAGCCCGTGACAGGAGCGGCGGTGCGGTATGTGGACTACCTGTTCCCCGGCATCCTGGGCATGAACATGATGTTCAGCTGCCTCTTCGGCGTGGGCTACGTCGTGTTGCGATATCGTAAGAGCGGCTTTCTCAAGCGCCTGCATGCAACGCCGCTGACCGCGTTCGAGTTTCTCACGGCGCAGGTCCTCTCGCGCCTGGCGCTGATCCTCTTCGTGACGACCGTGTTGTACGTGGGGATCGGGACAATCATCCACTTCCAGCGCGCCGGCAGCATTGTGCTGGTCATCCTGGTCGGCCTGTTGGGCGCCCTGTCGATGGTGGCAATGGGCCTCACGATAGCGGCACGCTTCTCGAGCGAAGAAGTCGTCGGCGGCCTGTTGAACCTGCTGACCTGGCCGATGATGTTGCTATCGGGCGTCTGGTACTCGCTGGAGGGCTCCCCCCGATGGGTGCAATGGGTCGCCAGCCTCTTCCCATTGACCCATGTCCTCAATGCGGCCCGGGCCGTCATGATTGACGGTGCGGGCTTGCCCGAAATCAGCACCGACCTCATCTACCTCGGCGTGACCGCGCTGGTATTTCTTGCATTTGGCGCCTGGTCGTTCAAGTGGCGCTACGACTGACCCGAACCCGGAAGATATACGGCTATGCGTTTCTACAGTGACAACACGGCCACGGCCGCGCCGGAAATCCTCGCAGCGATCGCTGAAGCCAACCAGGGACACACCATTGCGTATGGTGATGACCCGTGGACACAACGTCTCGATGACGTTCTCGGGAAGTTCTTCGGAACGCAGGTACGAGCGTTTGCGGTCACGACCGGGACAGCCGCGAACTCATTGAGCCTCGCCACGCTGAGCCCGCCCTGGGGCGCGATCTACGCGCACGAGGAAGCCCACATTGGTGCCGATGAATGCGGCGCCCCGCAGTTCTTCAGCGGTGGCGCGCAGTTGGTGTCTCTGCCCGGTACGGATGGCAAGCTGACTCCGGAGGTCATTCGCGGGGCAATCGACAAACATCCTGCCAACGTCCACACCGTGCAGCCGGCAGTGGTTTCACTGACGCAGGCGACGGAGCTGGGAACCGCCTATCGCCCCGACGAGATTGCGGCGATCAGCAAGTTGGCCCATGAGCGTGGGCTCACGGTGCAGATGGATGGGGCCCGCTTTGCCAACGCGCTCGCGTTTTTGGATTGCCACCCGGGTGATGTGACCTGGCGTGCCGGCGTGGATGTGTTGTCTTTCGGGGCGACCAAGAACGGGGCTCTCGCCGCCGAGGCGGTTGTGTTTTTCAATCGCGAGCGCGTGCGGGACTTCGAGTTCCGCCGCAAGCGCGCGGGACATCTCATCTCGAAGTCGCGGTTCGTTGCGGCTCAGCTGCTGGCGTATGTTGAAACCGGCGTATGGCAGCGCAATGCCCGCCGTGCCAATTCATTTGCACAGCGGATCGGGCGTGCCGCCGGCCCGGTGTTGATGCATCCAGTCGAGGCCAACGAAGTGTTTGTCCGGCTCGGAGAGGAGCGCAAGGCACAGCTGCGTGCCGCAGGCTTCGGGTTCTATGACTGGGGTCCCGCGCGCAGCGGTGAAGCACGTTTCGTTGCTTCCTGGGACCAGCGTGAGGATGATGTTGAATCTCTGTGCAAGGCGCTTACGGGATAGTGCTATGATCGGCCCTAGAAGAATAAGAACAAGGGCAACCCCCGATGAAATGGACTTCCGTCGCCTCGCTGGCGACGCTGCTCGTATCGTTGGCTGCGAATGCGGCCTCGGTCGATACCCTCGGTGTTGACTTAAACTCCCTCATTGACGCGGCAGCGGCATCTAAAAACCGCTTCGCGGTCGATATCGCGCATCCGGTGTCGGGATCCGACACATGGACATACAGCGTGCGCATTCCCGGCGCGATATCCATGTCTTTTCATGCATCTGAAGTGAGCCTGCCCGCCGATGCAGTTCTTACGGTTACCTCAGGAAACACGACCACCACCTATCGCGCGCGTGACATAAACCAGGGCGGCCTCTGGGGACGACCGCTGCTCGGCGACACACTGAATTTCACACTTTCGGGTCACGCAGCGAGCATTCACATTCAGAGTTTCCAGGCAGGCTATCGCGCACTCGGCGGTGTCGTGCCGGATAGCCCTCACTACACCGCGCGACTCAAGATGGTCGCACCCGCTGATTGCACGCAGAACTATTCGTGCAACGCCACGGACGCTAATCAGGGACCTGCCCGGGCAACAGTTGCTGTAGTCGTAGGGAATCAGTACTTGTGCACCGGCACGCTGATGAACAACACCAGCAACGACGCAACTCCTTATGTGTTGACCGCGCGCCATTGTCAGAATGGAACGATGGGAGGCGGAGCTCCTGATGCGGCGTCGGCTGTCACGATCTACTGGGATGCGGTAACCGCATGTGGCTCGACGTTGGGGTCAATCTACTCGGGCAGCCCGATAACCCAATCTGGTGCCACCACCGTGGTCGAGCAGCAGGACGCCTGGCTGATCCGTTTGAATTCGGCGCCGGCGGCCCCGGATGCCTGGTTCGCGGGTTGGGATGCAACCGGCAGTGTCTTCACAGGCGGGTACTCCATTCACCATGCCCTCGGAAACAACAAACAGTACGTGGGTTGGAGTGGGCAGGCTGTATGGCAGTCGATGCCCCGTGCAGCCGTGCGTGTGAACTATGAGTCGACTTTCTGGGGGCTCGTCAACGGAATCGGCAATACCGGGGCGGGTGCATCCGGTGGCGCGCTGTTTGACCCTTCCAACCGAGTCGTTGGCAGTGCCAGTCTGGCTGCATTGGTCGGAGGCGAGAACACGGCCGGTTCCTGCCCGGTGAATCCGGCGCCCGCTTCTCCGACTGCGCAATACACGGCGCTCTCGGGGGTCTGGACGTCGACCGCCGATGCCACCAGCTCGACGGGCAATGTCACTCTGCAATCGGTGCTGGATCCCACCAACACCGGCAAAGTGGTGATGGATGGATTCAGCCTGATGCCGGTGACTCTCACGGCCGATACTTCATTCCTGCGGACCGATCAGCAGTTGACCCTGACCTGGAACGTTCCTGATGCCCTCTCCTGCACCGCGGGCGGCGGTCAGACGGGTGATGGTTGGGCTGGCTCCAGGCCTTCCAGTGGGTCCGTCAAGGTGAGCAGCCCGGCTGGCGGGCACGTTGAATATGGATTGAGTTGCAGGACAGCCGATCATGTAGGAAACGCCACGGTGGGTGTTGATTGGACCTACGTTCAACCGGTGGCGTGGGTCGGTGTGAGCTCGGACTCCGTCGAGGTCGGCCATCCTATTGAGCTGAGCTGGTATTCGAATTTGGGTCCCTGCACTGCGAGTGGTGGACAGACCGGGGATGGCTGGGCCGGTGCCAAGGAGGGATCGGGGACTCAGACTGTCTCTGCCGTGAAGGCGGGGAAGATCGCATTCACGCTTACGTGCGGTACGTACGCGCATGTGGCGTCGTACAAAGCGACGGTGACAGTGAGTGCACCTGGCAGTGCAGGTGCCCCGGTGACCGTCGGTGCGAACCCGCCCGCGGCTGTTGCCGCGACACCACCCTCCGCGTCGCCGACCACTACGGGCGCGTCGCCAGGCAGCAGTTCGGCCAACGACGTGGGCAGCGCTAGCGGCAATGCCTCATCCGGTGGCGGCGGGGCTGGCGGAGGTGGCGCGCTCGACCTGTACTGGATATGTGCCCTAGGCGCCCTGCTCGCCTTTAAAGCTCGCGCAAACCAGTCGTCACGGGCAGTCGTGCCGCGCGAATAGCCGGCAGCAGTCCGCCGACCATCCCGATGGTAATGGAGATGACGAGGCCGCGGATCACGAGCTCCGGGGTGACCCTGAAGTTGAAGACCACCTGGGTGAACGTCTGCCCCATGGTCGACACCGTCATGTTGTTGAACAACACGTAGGCGATCGCTGCGCCCAACACGCCTCCCAATAGCGCCAGCAAGAGCGCCTCGATCATGACCGATACCAGCACCGGCAGGCCGCCGAAGCCGATAGCGCGCAACGTGGCGATTTCCTTGCCGCGCGCCGCCACGGCGGCGTACATGCTGTTGAGCGCCGCGAAGACGGCGCCCAGGGCCATGATGAGGGTGACAATTCCAGCCAGCACGCCGATGGTCCGGCGAAAATCACGGGTCTGACCGCTGTAGTAGTCCTGTTCGTCCTTCACATCGACGGTGAGACGAGGATCCGCGCTCAAAGCGGCCTTCAGCTTATCCAGTCCATCGGGACCGTCGAGTCCTACCCGAATGGAGCTTTCGCCGGTGCGCCCAAACGTTGTTCGGGCGACGTTGATGTCAGTCCACAACTCGCTCTCGTTGGCATCACCGGACTGAAACACGCCTACAACCGTCCAGTCGGAGCCGCGCATACGGACGTGACTGCCCAACGCCGCACCTTTGAATTGTTGTGCTACTCCCCGGCCAACGATGAGCTCACGCAATCCCGTAGTGAAATTGTGCCCTTCGACAATCTTTACCTGGGGGCGCAACAGGAAAGCACCCGGTTCGACACCGCGCACAGTGATGTTGGCGGCATCCTTCGTATCGGTCCCGCGCAGCAACTCGGCAATAATGATCATTTCCGCGGACGTAATGGGCTTGCCGTCAGGTCCGACCCGGATGCCCGGTGCCTGTCTGATGATGTCGGCCTCTTCCCGGCCCAGGCCCGAGTTGAGCTCGGTATCCGATCCGCCGCGCATGACGATAGCGACATCCTTGCGACCCGCTGCCTGCAGGGTACTTGCAAAGCCCGTCGACATGGCCAACAACGCCGTAAACACCGCGACCACGCCCGCCAGCCCGATGACAATCACCAGCGAAGGCGCCCAGCGCTCCGGAATGCTTCGGATATTGATGCCGGTAATAGCGGCAGTCTGACTGAACATGAATTTCCTACCGCCCGGCCAGGGCGTCGACAATCTTCAGGCTGCGGGCGCGCAGGGCCGGCAACAACCCAACCGCAAGGCTCATCACCACGATGGTGCCGATACCGATGGCCCAGATAACGCCATTCACGTTGAGCTGGAACTGGCCACCCGTGGCCTGCTCCACCATGGCCCCCAACAAGGTCGCGAGCGTCAGACCCACGACCCCGCCGACCAGACAGAGAGCCACGGCTTCGGCGAGAACAAAACCGAGAACGCTCCCGTCGGTGAATCCCAAAGTCTTCAGCACAGCCAGCTCCGGCACGCGTTCTCTGACGCTCTGCGCCATCGTGTTGCCGACGACGAGCAGCAACGTGAAGAACACCGCGAACAGAATCCAACGGACAATCAATCCGATGTCCCCGATCTGCTTCACGAAGCTCAAATTGAAATCCTTCTCAGTCTGCGTCTTCGTCTCATCGGGGGAGTTTTCGAACATGGCATCCACGGTCTTGCTGACCTGGGCCGCGTCCGCGCCGGGCGCGAGCTTCAGGATGTAGAAGTTGGTCCGGCCCTTGCCGAACATGTTGGCTTCATCGAAATAGTCGTGATTGATGAAGACTGCGTTGGTCTGCTTCTTCCAGCTCTCGTCCTTGCCGTCATAGATGCCGACCAGGTCGAACGCCCACGACTTGCTGCCGCCTTTCTGGGGATAGATGTTCGAGGACAGCGGGATCTTCTGGCCGACCTTCCAGCCGTATTTGTCCGCCAACTGCTTGCCGGCCACCATGGCCGTGCGGGTGTGCTCGAAGGCTTTCCACTGCTCCTCGGGCATCACCCATTCCGGGTACACATCATGGTAGCGCTCGGGATCGACGGCAAAGGTGAACACCTGGGTATTTTCCTGCCACACGCCGCCGAACCATTGCGAATAGGCCACGCGCGCGACGCCCGGCACGGATTCCAGCTTGGGAACCATGCTGAGTGGCAGCGCCTGCGTGAACGAGACACGCGCCTGGGTCATCAGGCGGGTGGCGCCTATGAAGTCAGCGCCCGAACTGAAGATCGAGTTCAGGGACTGCAGCAACCCGAACAACAGAAACGCCATGATCACCGACAGGATGGTGAGAATGGTCCGCGTCTTCTTGCGGAACAGGTTGGCAACGACAAAGCCGGTACGGGTCATACAGCGTATCTCAGGCCGCGGCCTGTTCGAGCAGCTGGCCCTTTTCCAGGTGCAGGGTCCGCCTCGCGAACTCCGCTGCCTTCGGATCGTGGGTGACCATCACGATGGTCTTGCCGTGCTCGCGATTCAACACCTGCAGCAACCCGAGAATTTCGTCGGCCGTCTTGCGGTCCAGGTCGCCCGTCGGCTCGTCACAAACCAGAAGCTGCGGATCCGACACGAGCGCGCGTGCGATGGCGACCCGTTGCTCCTGACCGCCCGAGAGCTCCCGCGGCTTGTGGCGCGCACGATCCGCCAGACCCACGACCTCGAGTGCCACGGCAACGTTCTTCTTCCGTTGCGCCGAGGACAGCTTGGTCAACAACAACGGCAGCTCGACGTTGGCCTCCGCGGTCAACACCGGCATGAGATTGTAGAACTGGAAAACGAATCCCACGTTCTGGGCCCGCCAGTTCGCGAGCCGGCCGCTCGAGAGCTGGTCGATGCGGTTGCCGCCAACCGCAATCTCCCCCGAGGTCGGCTGGTCCAGTCCACCGATGAGATTGAGGAGCGTCGTCTTGCCGGAGCCCGAGGGGCCCATGAGGGCCACGAAATCCCCCTTGGGAATGTCGATGCTCAGGCCGTGAAGTACTTCGACCTTCTGCTTGCCGCGCTCGTACGTCTTCGTAACATTGCGGATCTCAACCATGGACTCGGACATGGCTCGCCTCTCACGAAAAATCTAAGGACTGGCTGAATCAACGGTCGCATCATCCTGGAGCTCAGGGGGCGCATCGACGATTACCGACTCGCCTGGGCTCACACCGGACTCCACTTGTCGCGAATTTCCGAAGGAGCCGCCCAGCGTCACCACCCGGCGATGAGCTTTACGGTCCTTCATGACAAACAATACATCCTTGTCGCCATCGCGACGCAGCGCCGACGCCGGCACCAGCACTCCTGTCGGCGGACGGGCATTGGCCTCCACCGGCTTTTTCTCCTCGAGGAAGGAGACCCGCACACCCATGTCGGGGACGATGCGATCGTCCTTGCTGTCGATTCCAATGCGGACTTTGACCGTCGCCTTGGAGCGATCCGCGGTGGGAATGATGGCGATCACATGCGAGGGGATCTTCCAGTCCGGATAGGCATTCAACACCGAATCGACCGGTTGCTTCGGTTGCACGCGGTTGATGTAAGCCTCGTTGACGTCGACTTCCACTTCCAGCGAATCCATGTCCACCAGCGTGCCGATGCCGGTCCGGGTGAAGCCGCCGCCGGCGGAAAATGGCGAAACGATCTCACCAACCTGCGCGGCCTTGGCGATCACCACGCCGGTGAACGGCGCATGGATCGTGCAGTAGTCGAGCTGCACCTGCGCGGAGCGGACATTGGCGGCGGCCAGGTCGATCTGGCGGCGCTGGCTTTCCAACTGGGCGCCGTGGGTTTCCACGAGCGTCCGTGCCTGCTCCACGGCCTGCTCCGACACGAGCTTTCGCTGCACCAGATCTTCCGCCCGCTTTACGTCGCGTTGGTCCTGGGCGAGCTGCGACTGATATTGCACCAGCAGCGCGCGCGCCGACTGCAGTTGCGCTTGGGCCTGTGCGAGGGCCGCTCTCTGCTGGGTATCGTCGAGGCGGGCCAACACCTGCCCCGCTTTCACATGATCGCCCTCTTCAATCAACACTTCGATGAGGGTGCCGGTGATCTGTGCGGACACGGTTGCTTCGCGGCGGGCGGTCACATAACCGGTTGCGTCCAGGACGGACGACGACGGTCCACCACTCGTCATGGGCTGCGCCATCACGGTGTGAACGGCAACGGCCGATGGCTTCGATTTGAAGAGCCAGATGCCAGCGGCAATCAGAATCAAAACGAGTACGGCGCCGGCAATCCACGGCCAGCGTCTGGTTTCATCGGGTTGCTCACTGACGCTGCGATCAATGCGCAACTGGTTGAGCAATGCGCCCTTGTCAATATCCCCGTTGGGCGGCGTGTTGGGTTGTGCGGCCAAACTCGTCCTTTCAACCTGAGGTGATCTTTTTCATCAGGCGGCGCGCCTCGGCAAACTCGGGCGCAATGAGCAGTGCTCGTTCCAGCGCATCCCGGGCTTCGAGAGCCGCGCCCCGATCCAGCTGGCATTTTGCCAGATATACGTACGCTTCGGCTGCTCCCCAGCCCGGCACGTGCTCAGTTTCCCGTCGTTCCGCCTCAAAAGCCGTGATCGCCTGCTTCAAAAGTTGCAGGGCGCGGTCCTTGTCGGCCGCGGTGGCCTTCGGGCGCTCGTACACGGACACCGCATCCAGCAGCAGGACACGGGGATTTCGGGGGCCGAGGTGACGAGCCTTCTCAATCAGCGACCCGCTTTTGGAGGCCGCAAACGGAGCTCGCCACGCCTGCAGGCCGGCCAACAGCTCGAGGCAGCCCGATTCCAACGCCAGGGCCTCAGCCGAGTCCTTCTGCAATTTCACGGCCTGGTCGAGATTGTCCACGCAGGCGTCGGCTGTTTCCCTGGCCCGACTTTTGTCTCTGGCCAATGTCAGTTGAGTCAGCCGATAGTTGGCCAGACCGCCGTAATAGCGCCGGAAAGCACTGTCGGAGTCCGAAGGTCCGAGCAGCGCCATGACATTGTCGAGCGCCCGTACATCCTCGGTGTAGTAGCCATACTGGATGCGGCTCTCGATATCGGCCCAGTTCGGCTTCTCCGCGCCGTGAACGGCCAGCGACAACAGAGCACAGCCGAAGCCCACGCACACTGTCTTCACGAGCATCCAGTTCACACGTTACGTAGAATGTCCTTCACACATGATAGCTACTTCTCTGATAGATATCGGTATCAATCTCGCTCACGACAGCTTCAATGCCGATCGTGAAGCGGTTATTGCACGTGCCGTGGCCGCTGGCGTGGTGCAAATGATGGTGACTGGCTCTAGCGGCGAGAGCACGCGCCAGGCTATCGGGATGGCACGGGCCCATCCGGGCGTGCTGTTTGCCACAACGGGCGTCCATCCGCACTACGCCAAGGAGCTGACAGAAGAATTGTTGGTGGAGCTGCGCCAACTCGCAACCCTGCCGCAGGTGGTCGCGGTGGGCGAATGCGGCCTCGACTACTTTCGCGATCTTTCGCCGCGCGCCGCGCAGCAGAAGGCGTTTCATCGCCAGCTCGAGCTGGCCACGCAGGCGGGCAAGCCGGTATTCCTGCACCAGCGCGATGCGCACGAGGATTTTGTGGCGATTCTGCGCGAGCACCGCGCCTCTCTCGTCGGCGGCGTTGCGCATTGCTTTACGGGTAACCAGGACGAGCTCACCGCGTACCTGGACATGGATCTGTACATTGGCATCACGGGATGGATCTGCGATGAACGCCGTGGCGCCCATCTCCTGCCTCTCATGAAGGAGATTGATGCGGACCGGCTGCTCCTCGAGACAGACGGGCCCTACCTGCTGCCGCGGGATCTGCCCTCGAAACCCGAGTCGCGGCGGAACGAACCCGCCTACCTGCCGCATATCGCGGCCACTGTGGCGCGCGCGCGAGACGAATCACTGGAACAGCTCTCTGCATCGACTACCGCCGCGGCACGGCGCCTGTTCGGGCTTCCGCGAGCTACAATAGCCCCATGAATATCGAACGGCTCACCAAGGGCATCAACCAGGTCTGGGACGACTCCATTGTTGATCGTCTCACGGCCTACATCCGCATTCCGAATAAGTCGCCCATGTTTGACCCGCAATGGGAACGCAATGGGCACATGGAAGCGGCCATCAACCTCATGGCCGAGTGGTGCCGCGCCCAGCCCGTGGAAGGCATGCGTGTCGAGGTGCGTCGCTTGCCTGGCAGGACGCCCCTGTTGTTTATCGATATCCCGGGTGAGTTGCCAGGCAGCGTGTTGCTGTACGGACATCTCGACAAACAGCCTGAATTTCCCGGGTGGCTGCCCGGGCTCGGTCCCTGGGAGCCCGTGCTGCGGGACGGCAAGCTGTATGGCCGTGGTGGCGCGGACGATGGCTACGCGGTGTTCTCATCATTGACGGCTATAGCGGCACTCAAGGCGCAGAAGGTGCCGTTGGCGCGCTGCGTGCTACTGATCGAAGCGTGCGAGGAAAGCGGCAGCGTTGATCTACCCGCACACCTGGATGCCCTCGGGGACCGGATCGGCAATCCCTCGCTGGTGATCTGTCTCGATGCGGAGTGTGGCAACTACGATCAGGTGTGGTGTACGACTTCCCTTCGAGGGAACCTCACGGGCAACTTGCGCGTGCGTGTTCTCAATGAGGGCGTGCACTCTGGAATGGCGACGGGGATTGCCCCCACGCCATTTCGAATCATCGAGCAGATCCTGGCTCGGTTGGAAAATCCAGTCACCGGGGATGTGTTGGTTGATGAGCTGCAGGTTGCCGTTCCGAAGGACCGGCGCGCGCAGATTACCGCCGCCGCCCAGGTGCTCGGCGCCGAAGTCGCTGGCAAAGTGCCCTTCGCCAGGGGCGTGCAGCCACTGTCGAACGATCCCGTGGAGTTGTTGATCAACAGCACCTGGCGCGCGACGGTCGCGGTGACGGGAGCTGATGGCCTTCCCGCGGTGGGATCAGCCGGCAACGTGTTGTTACCTGAGATCACGTTGAAACTCTCACTGCGACTCGCGCCGACGACGGACGGGGACATAGCGGTAAACGCCGTCAAGCAGGCGCTGGAACGCGATCCCCCGTACGGAGCACAGGTTACTTTCGAGGACGCTTCTGCTTCCGCGGGTTGGAATGCCCCGCCCTTTGCAGCGTGGCTGGAGGAATCGATCACCAAGGCGTCCCAGAGCGTCTATGGCAAGCCGTCGGTCTATATCGGCGCCGGTGGCACCATTCCGTTCATGGCCATGTTGGGCGCGCGGTTTCCCCAAACCCAGTTCTTCATTACGGGCGTGTTGGGACCGCAGGCCAATGCTCATGGCCCGAATGAGTTTCTACATGTGGAGTATGCGAAGAAGCTGACGGCGTGCGTGTCGCTGGTCCTCGCGGACCACGCGAGGACCATCCGCTAACGCATGTGCGCCATGTAGCTGGGGGTCACTGCTGTCTTGACCTTGTTCCAGCCTTCCGCGAAGGTGGCGATGGCGTCGTACTCGCCACCCGGGAATTCAGCGTTCAAGGAGTCCACCATCAGCGTGAACTTCGGCAGGCCCTTTGGAAACTTGCCACGGCGCGTGAACACGATGCGCCCTTCCACCGGGACTTCTCCCGCAACTCCGCGGACCGCCGCAATACGGTCATACAGGGCGCTCTGCGGATTCGGGAATGTGAAGCGACGAGGGCCGTCCATCACGGTCCACTCCGCCATCTGATCACCGCCGAAAATGTTTCCCTGCACATCGCGCAGGTCCACGACCAGAATGCCGCGCGTGGTGAGCAACAGGAAGTCGACGTGAAATCCACCACCCATGCCATCCGGCACGAGCGTATCAACGAGGTGATCGGAGCCTACCGCCGTTACGGCCGCGCGTAACGCGGAACGCATCCGGTACTGCCGATACCAGCGCCACACCCACGCCGCCGCGAAGCCGAGCACGGCCGCAGCCGCGATCAGCGCCCACGCAGTAGGCGGAAGCTTTTCCAACTCCTCCACTAGGCTCTCCCAACACTCAACGCGGCGCGCAGCGACGCCAGCTCCGGTTTGATTTCCGTGACCTCGGTGGGCCGCGCGAACAGCCTGGCCAGCTCCTGCGGAACCGGCACCTTCCGGCCGATCAGGGGCTCGACAATCTCGGAGAATTTAGCGGGGTGCGCCGTGGACACGATTATCCACCGTCCCGGGCGCTTGCCGCAGACGAGTCGCTCATAAACTTCAGCCGCCGTCGCCGTGTGCGGACACCAGATCTGACCATAACGCTCGAAGCCCTTTCGGATGCGCTCGCGAATAGCCGCATCATCCACGGATTCAGCACTCACTGCAGTGCGCAGTTGCGCCAAATCGGGAAATAGTGAGCGCAGACGTTCCATATTACTCGGATTGCCCACGTCCATGGCGGAGGCGAGCGTCGCAATACTCGGACGCGGACGCCATTCTCCCGTGTGTAGGAAATCCGTCACGGTTTGATTCGCATTGTGCGCCAGCACGATGTCGCGAATGGGAAGCCCGACCTTGCGCGCCCAGATACAGGCGGCCGCATTGCCGAGATTGCCGCTGGGAATGATGTAGGACGCAGGCTCGCCGAATTTCTTCCACACTTCGAGGCTGCTGGCAGCGTAATACACCGCTTGCGGCAGGAGGCGGCCGAGGTTGATGCTGTTTGCCGACGACAGTTGCGTCTGCTGTCGCAATTCAGGATCAACAAACGCCTGTTTGACGAGCCTCTGGCAATCGTCAAATGTGCCGTGCACCGCGAACGATCTGACATTACCGCCCCAGCACGTGAGCTGGCGCTCCTGTGTGGGCGAAACCAGGCCTTTCGGAAACAACACGCCGACATTGATGCCGGGACGCCCGTGGAAAGCCGCGGCCACGGCACCTCCGGTGTCACCGGAGGTCGCCACCAGGATGGTGATGGGCTGCGAGCCCGGCGCGTGCAGGCGCGCAAAGTTGGCTGCGAGAAACCGCGCGCCGAAGTCCTTGAAAGCGGCCGTCGGGCCGTGAAACAACTCGAGGATGTCCAGGCCCGCGTCTTTATCCAGTGTCACGAGGGGCGCGGGAAAGTTGAATGCGTCCGCGGTGATTTCCGGGAGCTTCGCGGCGATCGGATCGGCACTCACGAACGGCGCGATCAGGCGGGTCGCGATCCCCGGCAAGGTGGTCTCGCGGCTGAGCGCATCCACATCGATCCGTGGCCAGGATGTAGGTACATACAGGCCGCCATCCGGCGCCAGCCCCTGCAGGAGTGCCTGGCTGAAAGTGACGGAGGTGGATGAATCGCGGGTACTGTGAAAGCGGATGGGTTCGGTCACGATTCAATCACTCGCGCGCCCGCCGATTCGATCGCGACGATCCATTCGTCGAGCTGAATCGATTTGCGCTCGAATTCGCGGCTCATCGCGGCGCTCACCGCGGCGGCATCGGATTCACGTGCCCACGCGAACATGGTGGGACCTGCGCCGGAGATCGAGCAGCCCAGGGCGCCCGCCTCCATCGCCGCGCGCCGCACTTCCTGGAATCCCGGAATCAGCGCCTGGCGCTGCGGCTCGATCACCACATCCTCGAGAGAGGCGCGGATCATGTCGAGGTCGTTGGTATAACACCCGGAAATGAACCCGGCGAGGTTGGCGGTCTGCCAGACAAAATCGGACAGGTCGACGGTGCGCTTCAGGATCGACCGCGCCTGTTTGGTCGACAGAAACATGTGGGGGTGCATCATCACGGCCCGCACTTCCGGGGGCACCGGAATCTGCTTGACGCGCGGATGGTCGATTCCAACCGTCAACACCAGGCCGCCGAACAGCGATGGCGCAATGTTGTCGACGTGCAGGGAACCGCTCGCCACCGCCTCGCCCTGCATGGCGAATTTGAGCAGCTCGAGCTTGCCGACCGGCTCCGGCAACACCGCGTTGGCGGCCACGACGGCCCCCACGGCCGAGGCCGCTGAGCCACCGAGACCGGAGCCCAGCGGAATGCCCTTCTCGATTTCCATCGTGAAGCCGAACGGCAGCTTCAGGACCTCGATCATGGCGAGCAACGCCTGGCCTGCCGTGTTGCGCGTGGGATCCTTCGGCAGCTCGCCGGCAATTCCATGAATGCGGCTGATGCCCACGCCCGGCTCGTCACGCCGCGAGACGGTTACCTTGTCGCCGAGGGAATCGACCGCGAAGCCCAGGATGTCGAATCCAATGGCCACGTTGCCAACTGAAGCCGGCGCAAAGGCGGTCGCGCGCTCGCGGCCACTAGTCATAGCCTTGCACCCAGGTACGCCGCCAGGCGCAGCAGATCCGCAAACACGCCGCCCGCCGTAACCTCAGGACCGGCGCCCGGTCCCTGCACGATGAGCGGATTGTCGCAGTACCGGCGCGTGGCGAATCGAACCACGTTGTCTGTCAGCGCAATGTTCGCGAACGCATGCTTGGAATCCAACTCGACGACGCCGACGGTTGCTTTGCCGTCCGCGGTCAGGCGGCCGACATAACGCAGCACCTTGCCCTTGGAGCGCGCGGTCTGCAGGCGATCATTCATCGTGGAGTCGTGTTGCGGCAGGCGCTCCATGAAGTCATCGATGGAGCCGCTTTCCAGACCCGCGGGCACCAGGCTTTCGACGTTGACATCCGCCATCTCGAGCTCGAGGCCCATTTCGCGGCCCAGGATGATGAGCTTGCGGGCCACGTCCATGCCGGAGAGGTCATCCCGCGGATCCGGCTCGGTATAACCGCGTTGCCGGGCCTCACGCACGATGTCGGACCAGGCTTTCTTGCCGTCGTAGGTGTTGAACAGGTACGCAAGCGTTCCGGAGAAGATTCCTTCGACGCTGGTGATGTCGTCACCTGTCTCACGCAGGTCGCGGAGAGTCTGGACTACCGGCAGACCTGCGCCCACGGTGGTTTCGTACAGATAGTGGGCGCCGCCGGCCTTACGCGCATCCTTGAGCCCGCGATAGAACGGCAGCTCGGCGCTGTTGGCTTTCTTGTTCGGAGTAATGACGTGGATGCCGGCGGCCAGCCACTCGGGATAGCGCTTGGCGATGTCCGCGCTGGCCGTGCAATCGATCATGACCGTATGCGGCAGATAGTCGACGCGCACGTGCTCCATGAACTCATCGAAATCGGCAGCCGTGGCATCCCTTTCGAACTTCTCTTTCCACCTGTCCAGGGGTATGCCGCCCTCGGCGAGCAGCATGTGGGTGGAAGTCATGATGCCGCGCACGCGGAAATCCAACTTGGCCTCCTTCTGCAGGCGCGCGCTCTGCGAAGCCAACTGATTGAGCAACACTTTGCCCACGGTGCCGGGTCCGATCACGCCCACGGAAATCGTGTGCGGCGACAGGTACAGGCCGGCGTGCACGGCTCGCAGGGCCCGAGTCGCATGTTTGCCATCGACCACCACGGAGATGTTGCGCTCGGAGGCGCCCTGAGCGATGGCCTTGATGTTGACACTGGCGCTGCCGAGGGCATTGAACACCTTCGCCGCGACACCGGGCTGGCCCGCCATGCCGTCACCCACCGCTGCGAGGATCGCCAGGTCCGGAGTCACGTCGACGTCCTGGATCTGTCCTTCCTTCAGCTCGCGCTCGAATGCCGCGCGCACCACGGCCGCGGCCCGCTCGGCCTGGTCCTGCGGAATGGCGCAGCAGATGGAATGCTCGGAGCTGCCCTGCGAAATGAGGATCACCGAGATCCCCTCTTCGCGCAGCGCGCCGAACAGCCGGTGCGCCGTGCCCGGCACGCCGATCATGCCGGCGCCTTCGAGATTGATGAGGGCCGTCTTTTCGATGCTGGTGATGCCCTTCACGGGCAGCGCCGACTTGGGAGCCGCGCAAATCAGCGTCCCGAGCTTTTCGGGTGCAAACGTATTGCGGATCCAGATGGGAATGCTGCTGCCGACCGCCGGAGCCATGGTCTGCGGATGGATGACTTTCGCGCCGAAGTACGCGAGCTCCATTGCCTCGTTATAAGAGAGTGAGTCGATGATGGTTGCATCGGGGACCCGCCGGGGGTCCGCGGACAACACACCGTCCACGTCCGTCCAGATCTGGATCTCACTGGCATCCAGCAGAGCGCCGAAGATGGATCCGGAGAAATCACTGCCGTTGCGGCCGAGGGTGGTCTGCACTCCGCGCCGGTCGGAGGCGATGAACCCCGTAATGATCAGCGTGCCCTGGTACTCCGCGGGCACGAGCTCCCGCATACGGGCACGCGATTCGGCCCATTGAATGCCGGGTCCGAGGGGACCCCACTCCACGACCACGACCTTGCGGGCGTCGATCCATTGGAACGGGCCGGGGCGTCCCGAACGCTCTTCCATGAAGCGGTGGAACAGCTTGGTCGACCAGATCTCGCCGTAGCCGGCAATCAGGTCGCTGACGTTCTTGGCCGCCGAGCGAGTGAGCTTGACGGTGTGCAGAATGCCTTCGAGATCGTGGCAATCGCGGTCGAAGCCGGCCAGGTACAGCCGGGCCGACTGTGCCGTGAGCAGGGTCTCCGCAATCGTGGCATGCCGGGCGCGCAACGAGGCAATTTCACTGCGGTAGCTGTCGTCCTGGCGCTCAGCGAGGGCCACGAGACGCAGCAGCGCATCTGTAACGCCCCGGCAGGCTGACAGGACGACGCCCAGGCGGGGCGTGGCCTGTGAGTCGAGAATGGCTGCGACACGGCGAAAGCAGTCGGCATCCGCGACGCTGGACCCTCCGAATTTGTGCACAACCCAGGATTCGCCCACGACGTGGGCCGGAGTTTGGACTTTAGGCATCGAAATAGAGCCAGAAGAAATTGAAAAGTGTAGAGAAAAAGCGATGCGACTGTACTGACGAGCCCGAGTGGGCGCAATGATTGCGTACCGATTTATACTTACACATGGAATCCCTCCTCGGTCCCCTGCTTCCCCTGTTCGAACGCGAGCGCGCCGCGGGCCGCGCGGTTGCCCTGGGTCTGCTCGTGGAGACGAAGGGCTCCACCTACCGCAAGCCCGGCGCCCTGATGCTGATTGCCGCGAATGGCGATTCGGCGGGCCTGCTCTCGGGAGGTTGCCTCGAGGGCGACCTGGCCGAGTACGCGCGTTCGGTGATCGAAACAGGGACCGCGAGGCTCGTGACGTACGACACGCGCGGTGGCGATGACCTCGTCTGGGGACTGGGTCTTGGGTGCGAAGGCGCCATGCACATTCTGCTGATGTGCGTGGGGCCCGGTAATCACTGGCAGCCGCTCGCACAGCTCGCCGATGCCCTCGCGGCTCACACTCCCATCGCCGTGGGCATTGTCGTCGAGTCCGATCGGAGCGACTCGCCGGTGGGTACCGTTGTTCTGCACGGGGCGGGGAGCGGTACCGATGACGTCGGGATCGGGGTCGATAGCGTTGGGCTCGATGACACCGGGGTCAATGGCGTTGGGGTCGTTGACGCCGGGGTCAACGGCTCCGTGGTCCGCAGGCGGATCGATGTTGCGCTCACCGCCGCGGCTGACACCGGTCGCACCGGTTGGTTTGAAACGGCCACGCCCCGTTGGAAGATGTTTGTCCTGCCGCTGTCGCTGCCGCCCAAGTTGTTGCTGTTGGGTGCCGGCCCGGACGCCGCGCCCGTTGTTGATTTCGCCGCGCGCCTGAACTGGAAAGTGACACTCGTCGATCACCGGCCTGCGTACGCCGACGCCAGTCATTTCCCTCTCGCCGAGCGCGTGTTGCAAGCGCCGCCGGACGAATTGCTGAGCGTCGTGGATGCCACGCAGTTTTCAGCCGCCGTGGTCATGAGCCACCATCTGCCTTCTGATCTGAAATATCTGCAGGCACTGGCCGCGACGACGATTCCTTATGTGGGTCTGCTGGGCCCGGCGGCCCGGCGCGAACGGCTGCTCGCCGATCTCGAGGCGGACGCCGGCAAAATCCGCTCACGGCTCCACGCGCCCGTGGGACTGCCGATCGGTGGCCGGTCTCCGGAATCGATCGCCCTGTCGATCGTCGCGGAGATCCATGCATTCGTACATAACGGTAAACCCCAGGCGCATGAACGAAATACAGATCATTCAGAGACAACTCGCCACCGAGCGGGCACATTTCAGTGAAATCGGGCAGCTGTGTGCCGCGGCCGGCACGAGCGTCGCGAGCTTTGCCGCCGCCTGCACGGACTACTTTGGATTCGCCGTGACCCGCTTCGAGCCACCCGTCGCTGAACGGCTGGCTGCCGCGCTCGCTCAGGGTTTGAGTGCCGGATTTCTGAGCGAATTTGCGCAAAGCTCGCAGGCCCACTTCGAGAAGTTGGATGCCCTGCTCGCTCGCAACGTGTCCGTCACCGAATGGCGCGCCGTTTCCCGCATCGATGCGGATTCGATTTTCGCCGAACGCGCGCGTTATGCCCGTGTCAAAGCGGCGCTTCCTACATGACTGACGACGATACGGGTGAAGGCCTGCATGCCGTCGTACTGGCCGCGGGTGCTTCCACCCGCTTCGGCTCGCCCAAACAACTCGTTCGCGTGGCCGGGCGGCCCCTGCTTCATTCAGCGATAGCCCACGCTGCTGATGTCGCCGGATCCGCTGTCAGCGTGGTGCTCGGCGCGCATGCAGCCGAGTTGACACCCCTGCTGACACATTCCCAGGCGTTGATTGTGATCAACCGGGACTGGCGTGAAGGAATCGCGAGCTCGATCCGCACCGGCGTATTGAGACTGCCTCCAAGTTGCAACGCTGTGTTGCTCATGTTGGCGGATCAGGCCGCCGTCACCGTGGAGGACCTCAAACGGCTCGTCAGCGCGTGGCGCAGGCAACCTGACTACATCGTGGCGGCACGTTATGGAATGACCACCGGTGTCCCGGCAATTTTTCCGCGATCAGTGTTCGCAGATCTGGCGGCGTTACGAGGCGATACGGGCGCAAGAGCCCTGCTGCAGCGCAATCCGGACCGGGTTGTGAGGGTTCCGATGGCCAGCGCGGCAATTGACATAGACACGCCGGAAGACCTCCTGAAAATACATTCCAAGAGGTGAAATTTCCTTATACTTGACAGGGTTATGAGAAGTATCTAATATAGTTTCTATGTTGGATTTTAACCCTCTTTCTCTATCCCTTCCGCAAGCGCTGGCAAGCGCTTTGCGGCGTCTCACCCACCTTGCTCACACCAGCTCCTGGGATCAGTGGGCCGTACAGCGTCTGACTCCAACCCAACGTCGAATCCTCGACGTGGTCGCCTCGCGGCGTGAGAGCCTGACTCTGTCGGCGTTGGCCCGGGAACTCGGCGTGACCCCCGCAACCGCCTCGGACAGTGTCGGTGCGCTGGAGTCGAAAGGACTCATCCAGAAGCGCCGCAGTGAAGTTGACGGACGTGCGTTGGCTTTGATGTTGACGACTGAGGGGCAGAGTTCCGTTACCGCGCTGGCCGCGCTACCGGATCCGCTGTTGAACGCGTTTGACGCGCTAACACCGGAGGAGCAGGAGATTTTCTATCGCTCGGCCATCAAGATGATTCACGGCCTGCAGGAAACGGGAGCCCTGCCGGCGTCGCGTATGTGCGTGCGATGTCAGCATTTCGAGTCATTCCGCGCCAACGCGGAAGGTGGGCACCCGCATTATTGTCATCTGGCGGGATCACCCATGGCGGACCGGCATCTGCGCATCGAGTGCCCTGAGTACGAAGCCGGCGATGAGGCAACACAGGAGGCCTCCTGGGAGCGCTACAACTCCCAAGGGCCCTCAAAACAACAAAGTTAGATCAAGTATCCAGGATGCGGCGGGCCTGCAGCAGGTGCGGCTTGTCGACCATCCTGCCGTCGAGATTGATGACACCGGCATCGGGTGCCCCGGCAAAAGCCGCGACCACGCGCCGGGCCCACTCGATCTCGGTGGCACTGGGCTGAAATGCGGCGTTGATGGGGCCCACCTGGTCGGGGTGGATGGCTAATTTGCCGGTAAAACCATCTCTGCGCGCTTCTTCAGCTTCGCGTGTCAGGCCTGTTGCGTCGCGGAAATTGACATAAACACCGTCAATGGCCTGCACGCCCAGCGCAGCTGACGTAACCACACACAGTGACCGCGCCAGTTGGAATGTGAATGTTAGCGCTCCCTGTTGATCCGTCTTGCTGGTAACACCCAGCGCCGCCGACAGATCTTCCGCTCCCCAGGTCAGCCCCATGATTCGCGCCTGCGGCGCATAGCTGTTCAGGCTCAATAGTGCCTGCGGTGTTTCCGTGGCAATGATCAACAGTCGAGTGGCGCCCGCCGCCCGGCCCTCCCGTGCTTCGAGTGCCGCCAGGTAATGACTGATCTCGAGAACTTCCGCGGGTGTTGATACTTTTGGCAGGACGATTCCATCGGGCGCGCCCGGCATGACAGCCGTGAGATCCGCCAACAGCAGCCCGCTCGACAGGGAGTTCACGCGCACCCACAACTGTTGTTTATTCCGGTCTGACCGCGCTGTCAGCAGCTCGCGGACGCGCTGGCGTGCCGCCGGCAATTGCGGCGCAGCAACTGAATCCTCGAGATCGAGCAGCAATGCATCGGCACCGGAATCAACTGCCTTGGCCTGCTTGCGCTCACTGTCCCCGGGAACAAACAGAAGGGACCGCAGGCTCATGGCGCGGGCCTCTTCATCATGAGTGCCGCGCGCCGGCACGAAGCTACTTCCTCATTGCGCTGGTTGAATGCGCGATGCTCGAAAGTGAGGATCCCCGAATCCTGGCGGGACTGACTCTCGCGCTTGGCTATCACCTTCGTTTCCGCGCGGAGCGTATCTCCGACAAACACAGGCTTCGGAAACTTCACTTCTTCCCAACCCAGGTTGCCCAGCGTCGTGCCGTGTGTCGTGTCATACACGGACAATCCGACCAGCAGACCCAATGTAAAGATGCTGTTGACCAACGGCTGGCCGAACGGCATGGACTTGCAGTATTCGGCATCGAGATGGATGGCCGCCGGATTCATGGTGAGCGTGCTGAAGAGCACATTGTCGGTCTCCGTGACCGTGCGGTGAACCGCGTGCTGGAAGTGCTGTCCGACTTCAAATTGCTCAAAATACAGCCCCGGCATGGGAATCCCTCGTTCAGGTTACTGGTGAGTAGCCCTATTGTAACCGTCTCATAACCCGGGGCACGGAATACACAAGCAATGGGTATTTCGGTTACCCGAGGTCCCGCCCCCATACTGCCCCGCATGTACCAGTACGATCAGCTCGACCAGGCGTTCGTGGACCAGCGCGTGGCCGAATTCAGGGACCAGACGCGCCGTTTTCTGGCGGGGGAGCTGTCCGAGGATGAGTTCAAGGCCGTTCGCCTGCGCAACGGCCTCTATATCCAGCGCCATGCGCCCATGCTGCGCATCGCGATCCCCTATGGGCTGCTGAGCACGCGCCAGCTGCGCAAGCTGGGCGAGATTGCGCACCGATATGACCGTGGCTACGGGCACTTTACGACCCGCACGAATCTGCAGCTCAACTGGCCGAAACTCGAGACTGTTCCCGACATCCTGGCGGAGCTCGCCACTGTCCAGATGCATGCCATCCAGACGAGCGGCAACTGCATCCGGAATGTCACCGCGGATCACATGGCGGGAATCGCCACGGACGAGGTGGATGATCCCCGGCCGTATTGCGAGATCATTCGCCAATGGGCGAACCTGCATCCCGAATTCAACTACCTGCCCCGCAAGTTCAAGATCGCGGTGACGGGATCGCCCGAAGACCGGGCAGCGTCCGAAGTACATGATGTTGGTCTGCACCTGCGGCGCGACGCGGAAGGCAACATCGGCTTCCAGGTGCTGGTGGGTGGTGGCCTCGGCCGTACTCCGATCATTGGCCAGGTGATCAGGGAATTCCTGCCTCTGCCGCACCTGTTGTCGTATCTCGATGCCATCTTGCGTGTCTATAACCGTTATGGGCGTAGAGACAACATACATAAGGCGCGCATCAAGATTCTCGTGAAGTCCGTGGGTATCGCGAAATTCCGTGATCAGGTTGAGACCGAGTGGCGGGCCGCCCAGGATATCGCCCCGGTTCTGGAAGCAGCGGAGGTGGATCGCATCCGTGCCTTCTTCAATCCGCCGGCGTATGAGTCTTTGCCCGACATCGAGGTTGCCGCAGGGCGCGAGCCGGAGTTTCAGGCCTGGTATCGCTACAACACGCGCCCCCACAAGGTTTCAGGTTATCGAGCGGCCTTTATTTCATTGAAGGCACACGGTCAGAACCCGGGAGATATGAGCTCGGGGCAGATGGAAGCCGTGGCCGCCCTCGCCGACCGCGTGAGCTTCGGCCTGGTGCGCGTGACTCACTCCCAGAATCTGTTGCTGGCCGATGTCAAACAGAGCGAGTTGTATGGCGTGTGGCAGGAGCTGCGCCGGCTCGGCCTCGCCATGCCCAACATCGGCACCCTCACCGACCTGATCGCCTGCCCGGGGCTGGATTTCTGCAGTCTCGCGAATGCCGGCACGCTCAAAGTCGCGCATCAGATCCAGCAGCAGTTCGATGACCTCGACTATCTCTACGATCTCGGGGATATCGAGGTCAAGATGTCAGGTTGTATGAATGCGTGCGGTCATCATCACGTCGGGCACATCGGCATTCTCGGTGTCGACAAGCACGGTGAGGAGTGGTACCAGATTACGCTCGGCGGCTCGGTCAATGGCTCGACTGCCCTGGGCCAGGTGATCGGACCGTCGGTTCCGCAGGCCGAGGTGGCCGCCACCATCGAGCGGATCGTCGATGTTTATCGCGCCGAGCGCGAGGACGGCGAGCGCTTCATTGAAACGTTCCGCCGCATCGGCGTGAAACCCTTCAAGGAGGGCGTGTATGCGAGCTATTCTGAAGCGGCTTGATGCCGGCAACGCGGCCGAGCGGCGGGAAATCGTTCAGGACGATTGGAAGTATTTCGGCGAGGATGATGGCGCTGATGCGTTGATTGTCCCCTTGGCTGAGCTCCAGTCGCACCTCAGCTATCCAGGCCGTTTGGGTGTGCGTCTCGCCCCGGGTGATCAGGTAGAAAATCTGGCTGGTGATGTGCAGCGGCTTTCACTCGTGGCCATTGAGTTTCCTTCCGCGGGCGAAGGACGTGGATTTTCGCAGGGACGTTTGTTGCGCTCGGCCCGGTTTGGATTCAAAGGTGAGCTGCGCGCGGTCGGTGCCGGTGTGAAGCAGGATCTGCTGTTCATCCTGGCCCGCTGTGGATTTGATGCGTTTGAGCTGGCGCCAGGACAGAAGGTTGATGAAGCGCTGCGTGCTTTTGAGCGCTACACGGTGGCGTATCAACCGGCAGAACCGCTGAGCTCAATCGAGCAACAGCGGTATCACGCGGCCTGACGGATCCGCGGCCTCAACAAACCCGAAGCCCACGAGCCGGTACCGCAGCCTAACGGACCGGCAGCTCGATTCCCTCGAACAACTCCGCCACTTCCTCGGGCGTGCCGGCGCGGTGTGCCCGGTCAATCAACCGCCGATCCAGGTGGGGCGCCAGCAATTGCGCAAACTCGTACATGTACTTGCGCAACAGGGTGCCGCGCCTGAATCCCAGCCACGTGGTGTGAGCCGGGAAGATGTGCGCGGCATCGAGTGCCACGAGATCGATGTCTTCCTGGTCGATCGCCATGTGGGCCACGATTCCAACGCCCAAACCGAGCCGCACGTATGTCTTGATGACATCCGCATCGCGAGCGGTAATGGCTACGTTCGGTGTCAGCCCCGACTTGGCGAAGGCGTCCTGCAGGGAGGAAGGGCCTGCGAAACTGAAGGTATAGGTGATGATCGGATAGGTGGCCAGCGCCTTCAGCGACAGCTTCCCGGCATTCGCCAGCGGATGGCTGTTGGGGACGACGACAGTTCGATGCCAGCGATAGCACGGCAGCAGCGTCAGATCACTGAACAACTGTTGCGAGCCCGTGGCAATCGCGCAATCGATTCGATCCTGAGCAACCATCTCGGCGATCTGCTCAGACGTTCCCTGATGCAGGTTCAGCCGCACGTTCGGGTACTTCCCCCGGAACTGGCGGATGACGTCCGGCAGAACATAGCGCGCCTGGGTATGGGTCGTGCCGATCGAGAGGCTTCCCCTGCCCTCATCACGCAATTCCGTGGAGAGGTCCTTGATGCTCTGCGCCTCCTGCAGAATGCGCAGAGCGCGGTCGATCACCTGCTGGCCCGCGGGCGTAATGCGCGTCAGGTTGCGTCCCTCGCGTACGAAGATCTGGAAGCCGAGCTCATCCTCGAGCAGCTTGATCTGCTTGCTCACGCCCGGCTGGGAGGTATGCAGCTTCTGCGCGGCGGCGGTGATGTTGAGACCGCTCTGGGCCACGGCGGCGAGGTAACGCAACTGATGCAATTTCATCCGGCAAGAATAGCGAAGTACACGCCCGAATTTCAGCAAAATAGCGGTTTATAACTGCTGAGTTGCCCTTCAGACGAATCGCTTCGTTTGGGAGGTTCAGGGGACCTTTACAATCGAGTCCCGTACAATCCGTTCCCCATGCGCCCCATGGACTACCTTCCAGTCTTCCTGCAGTTGCGAGACCGCCCGGTTCTCGTGGTCGGCGGCGGCCGTGTCGCTGCCCGTAAGGTCGAGCTGCTGCGTCGGACAGGAGCGAAGATCACCGTTGTAGCGCCGGAATTGGCAGACGATGTGCGTGAGCTCGCGGCCAAAGGCGAGCTGCATTACGTCAATACGGTTTTCTCTCCGGAGCATGTAACCGGCACTGTCGCGGTCGTTGCCGCGACGGGTGTTCCAGAAGTGAACGCGGCCGTTTCGGCGGCGGCTCGTGAACAGAACATTCCCGTGAACGTGGTGGATGACCCCGTCGCGTCCACATTTATTTTCCCTGCCATCGTCGACCGCTCCCCCATCCTGATTGCCATCAGCTCCGGCGGCCAGGCGCCGGTCCTCGCGCGCCGCATCCGCGAGCAGATGGAGGCCTTCCTCCCTGCCCGCCTGGGTGCGCTTGCCAGATTCATGGGCGAAAGGCGCAAGGCTGTTAAGCGCGCGCTCAGGACCGCCGCGCGGCGCTCCTTCTGGGAAAGGATCGTCGGTGGTGTGGTGGGCGCCCGTGTATTCGCGGGCGACGAGGTGACGGCTGGAAAGGACTTCGAGCGGGAGCTGCGGACGACCCATCTCACTCGTTCGTCCGGCACGGGCAGTCTCGGCCTGGGCGAGTGTTATCTCATCGGCGCGGGCCCCGGCGATCCTGACCTGTTGACACTGCGTGCACTGCAGTTGTTGCAGCAGGCGGATGTGATTCTGTACGACCGGTTGGTTCCAGCGGCTGTGCTGGAACGCGCGCGACGGGACGCGGAGCGGGTGTTTGTCGGCAAGCAGCCTGGGAATCACACCACGCAGGAGCGCATCAACGAGCTGTTGGTGCACTATGCGCGGCTGGGGTTGCGGGTGGCCCGGCTGAAGGGCGGTGATCCTTTTATTTTCGGTCGCGGCGGTGAAGAGATCGAAGTGCTCGCGGCTCACGGTATTCCCTACATCGTGGTGCCGGGGATCACGGCCGCGCTCGGCGCCGCTGCTGCGACCAACATTCCGCTGACCCATCGAAGGCTCGCCCAAAGTGTCACGTTCGTGACGGGACACGTGCTGGATGACGAGTCGCTGGATTGGAACTCACTAGCCCGGTCGCGGCAGACAGTTGTGTTTTACATGGGTGTTGGACATTTGCAGCAGATTGTCTCGAAGCTGCGCGCCGCGGGAGCGTCCGCCGAGCAGGCAGTCGCGGTCGTAGAGCGCGCTACGTTGCCGGAACAGCGAACGTTGCGGGGAACGCTCGAGACGATTGTGGCCACTGTGCAGGCGGCCAATGTCGAGCCTCCTGCCTTGTTGATTGTTGGAGATGTCACCGCGCTGGCCGCGGCTGACTCGATGATGGGTTCTGAACTCGGGGCGTTTGTATGAGCATTGCGGATGGATTCACCGGTTCGGTCGGCAATACGCCGTTGATCCGGCTGCGCAGGGTGAGCGAGGAGACGGGCTGCGAGATTTTGGGCAAAGCGGAATTCATGAACCCAGGTGGATCGGTGAAGGACCGGGCCGCCCGTGCGATCGTGCTGGCCGCGGAGAAAAGCGGCGCATTGCCCCCGAAGGGCACCGTTGTCGAGGGCACTGCCGGCAATACCGGAATCGGTCTGGCTCATGTGTGTAATGCACGAGGCTATCGATGCGTCATCGTGATGCCCGACAACCAGTCGCCGGAAAAATATCGACTGCTGGAAACTCTGGGCGCCGAGGTCCACAAGGTTCCCACGGTTCCCTACAGCAATCCGAATCAGTATCAGAAGGTGGCGCAACGGCTCGCGGAGTCCCTGCCGAACGCGATCTGGGCCAACCAGTTTGATAACCCCATCAACCGCCAGGCGCATTTCGAGACCACGGGTCCCGAAATCTGGACACAGACGAATGGCAAGGTGGATGCGTTCACGGCCGCGTCGGGAACTGGCGGAACGTTTGCCGGTGTTTCGGAGTATTTAAAGTCACGCCGCCGTGCTGTCCGCACAGTGCTCGTTGATCCACCTGGCAGCAGCTTGTTCTCGTACGTGCGCAGCGGAACGCTGAAGTCGACGGGCTCTGGCTCCATTACTGAAGGCATCGGCATCGGTCGCATCACCGCGAACTTGAAGGACGCGCCGATTGACGATGCGATTCACGTGGAGGACGCGGACACGGTTCGATTTGTTTATCGGCTGTTGCGAGAGGAAGGCCTGTTCCTCGGCAGCACCAGCGGTATCAATGTTGCCGCGGCCGTGCGTGTTGCCCTCGAGCTGGGTCGCGGACATACCATTGTCACGATTTTGTGTGACGGTGGGGCAAAGTATCAGTCGCGACTATTCAATCGCGAATGGTTGGAGCAGAAGGGGCTCGCACCGTATGCGGGCAATCCCGAGTCGCGGCCGCCTATCAATCTCGATAAGGCACTCGTAGCGTAAACGCGTTTCTTCCACGGCGCGCAGCGCATGACTAGTGTCGCCAGGTAGGAACAGTTATGATCCAGCTCGATCGTGGATCGAGCCGGAATAATAAATGGCAAGCATCGACCTGCCGCGTCCGCTTCAAGATTACTTTGCATTCGCAGAGACGGCGCCCACCCGCAACGGGCGGCGCTTCTCCATCACGTTGCCTTATCGCAGGCCGGATGGCCGCCTCGATCGGCTTCAATGGTGGTATCACCTGTCTGCCGCCAAGGAGATGGCTCTGGGTGACAGCGCGCTGGAGATGTTGCGCAACGAAGCGATCGAGCGCTTCGTGACTCATATCGAGCGCTGGCTACATAACACCCGGCAGGATTTGTATGGAAGTGGATCGATTCCGTACGTGAGCACTGAGGGGAATCGAGTAGTTGGGGCCCACCAGGTGGATCCTTCCCTGTCAGCAGGGTTAGAGCACAACGCTGAAGAAGATTCGGCGAACGCTTCGGAAGTTCAGGACTCCGACGCTGAGGGAGAACGGCCGACCAACTGGTCTGCATTCGGTTAGATTGCCCGTTGTTCGAATGTCATCAGGGCCGCCAGACTTTCGACTGACGGCCCTTCGTTAGTGTCGGCCCGGGCTGCGGCTCCGCGCGATCAGATCAGGCTACGGTCAACTCCTGCTGGTCCTTCTCGACTTTGCTGGGGGCGGCCTTCCCGGCCGCGCTCCGCTCGCCGTCTCCAGAGCCCAGCGCTACTGCCAGCGCCTCGGACACGTGCTCCACCCACACAAACTCGAGTAGTGCCTTCGCACTCTGCGGAATGTCCTCGAGATCGCGCTTGTTACGCGCCGGCAGTATCACCTTCCGAATGCCTGCCCGAGCCGCGGCAATGGTCTTCTCCTTGATGCCGCCGACCGGTAGCACCAGCCCTCGCAGGCTGATCTCGCCAGTCATGGCCACATCAGGGCGCACCGCCTTACCTCTCAGCAGCGAAGCAAGTGAGGTGAACATCGCCACACCCGCGCTGGGTCCGTCCTTCGGGATTGCGCCCGCCGGCACGTGCACGTGAATGTCGCTGTGTTCGAACTGCAGCGGATCGATTCCGAATTCCACTGCCTGCGCCTTCACGAGACTCAATGCCGCCTGTGCGCTCTCCTTCATGACATCGCCGAGCTGTCCGGTCAGGATCAGCTTCCCGCTACCGGGTAGCTTCGCCGACTCGACGAACAGGATGTCTCCACCAACCGGCGTCCACGCAAGGCCCGTTGCAACTCCGGGTACCGACGTGCGCTGAGCAACGTCGTTCTCGAAGCGCGTCGGTCCGAGTATGTCCGGAACGTCGCCAGCGTCGATCCTCACGGAAGTTGTCTTACCTTCCGCAATTCTCATCGCCGCGCGCCGTAGCAGAGCACCGATCTCCCGCTCGAGGTTTCTGCAACCTGACTCGCGCGTGTACTCGTGAATCACCCGCTTCAGAGCCGCATCGCTTACCTCGACCTGCTCGGCAGTGAGGCCATTGGCCTTCAACTGACGTTGCACGAGATAACGCTTCGCGATCTGCAGCTTCTCCTCCTCCGTGTAACCGGTGAGTTGGATGATCTCCATGCGATCGCGCAATGGGCCGGGAATGGCTTCCAGGACGTTTGCGGTCGCGATGAACAGCACCCGGCTCAGGTCAAACGGCTGCGCGATGTAGTTGTCGCGGAACGTGCCGTTCTGCTCCGGATCGAGCACCTCGAGCAACGCGGACGACGGATCGCCCTGGTGGCTCGCGTTCAACTTGTCGATCTCATCCAGCATGAACACCGGGTTGCGGGTGCCTGCCTTCTTCAGGCCCTGGATGATGTTGCCCGGCAGCGCGCCGATGTAGGTGCGCCGATGGCCGCGGATTTCCGCTTCATCGTGCACGCCACCCAGGCTCGCCCGCTGGAACTTCAGGCCCAGCGCCCGGGCAATGCTCTGCCCGAGAGACGTCTTACCCACTCCAGGAGGACCGACGAAGCACAGGATCGGGCTGCGCCCTTGCGGGTTCAGCTTACGCACTGCGAGGTACTCGAGAATGCGGCGCTTCACTTTGTCGAGGCCATAGTGATCCTCGTCCAGAATGCGGCGCGCGCGCTCGATGTCGATGTCCTCTGCGTCGGACACGCTCCACGGCAACGTGACCAGCCAGTCGAGATAAGTCCGCAGCATCCCGTGCTCCGGGCTCGCCTCGTTCATCCGCTGCAGCCGCTTCAGCTCCTTGCGGGCGTGCTCGGCTACCTCGGCAGGCATGTTGGCTTTCTCGACCTGCTTCTCCAACTCGTCGATTTCGACGCTGGAGTCCTCGTCTTCACCCAATTCCTTCTGGAGCTGCCGCAGCTGCTCGCGCAGTACGGCCTCACGCTGGCGCTCGCCCAATGCAGACTGCGTCTGCTCGGTGATGTCACGCGTGATCTTCAGAACCTCGAGGCGGTTGGCCAGGACCTTGAGCACCTTGTCCAGGCGCTCCTGCAGGTTCAGCGTCTCGAGCATCTCCTGCTTTTCCGGAGCCTTCACATCCATGAAGCTGATGATCAGGTCGGCCAGGCGGCTGGGCGAGTCAATCGACTGGATTGTCCGTGCCAGCTCTGCGGGAACCTGAGGCAACAAGGACAAGGCCTCGATCGCGCGGGTCTTGAGAACCTCGGCGCGTGCCTCGACCTGCGACCCCGACGTGTTGGTCTCCGGCAGCGGCTCCACCCGCGCGGCAAAATACGGCCGCTCGTGTGCAAACTCCTGCACCCGGAACCGGCCTTCGCCCTGCGCAACGAGGTGATGTGTTCCATCCGGTGCCGTCACATAACGGACGACTGTCGCCAGCACACCGACCTGATATAGATCGTGTGAGGTTGGTTTCTCCACGGCGGCGTCGTGCTGCAACAGCAGACCGATTTTCTTCCCACTGCGCACAGCTTCCTGCGCGGCATTGAGGCTCTCTTCGCGGCCGAGCGTGATCGGAACCACGATTCCCGGCAGGAGCGCCACGTTCCGCATGGCGATAATGGGAATCACATCGCCAGGTTGAAGCGGAGACTCGGTTTCCGGGGTTGAAGCAGTGTTGTGTATTTCGGCCATGACTACTCTTGTCCTCGATTGTCGCCGGCTCGCACGAGCCGGACTTCAAGACAGCCGTTCTGGTAACGGGTATCCCCGAGCCGGAAACGGGTGCCGGCCAGGGCAATCCTGCGAAAGAAGCGCCCGTGTGGAATTTCCATACGGCGGACCACTGAATCCGGGCTCCCTAAACGGGCCGGACGAATCGCATTCACGGTGAGCGCGTTCTGCTCGAGCCGTACGTCGATGTGCTCGGCGCTGACGCCCGGCAGGGCAAACACGAACTGCAACCCTGCCGAGTTCTCCTGGATGTCCACGGGCGGCTCCCAAACCGCCGCTTCCGCCCGAACCGCCGCATCCGCGCTCGGTCCGACGTAGCGGAGAAAGCCGCGCTGCATGCGGTCGGCCTGGTCCAGGAGCTCACAGGCTTGGGCCCACATCCAGCCAAACTGGCGATCGATGCTCATGTGCGTTGTGGTGGGCTATGCCCAACCTCCCAATTAAAGCGTTTAAACGAGGTGGGGGCGGGACGGGGGGAGTCAAGGCATATGCCCCCTTGGGGGCAGTTGGGCCGGATTAGGGCCTCCCAGGGGTGGGCGGAACCAGCGTCGGCGTCGGCCTCTGCTGGCGCTGCCGATGAACGGAGTCGCCGACGCACGGGGATCGCCAACGCACGGTGTCGCCGAGGCACGGGCTCGGCGACGCACGGGGCTCGCCGACGCACGGGGCTCGCCGACGCACGGGGCTCGCCGACGCACGGGGCTCGCCGACGCACGGGGCTCGCCAACGCACGGGGCTCGCCGACGCACGGGGCTCGCCGACGCACGGGGCTCGCCGACGCACGGGGCTCGCCAACGCGGGGCGTTGCTGGTTGCTCGCGCCAATGCGCTCGCACGCCGCTCAGGTCGTGACGGCCCACCGGCCGCTGCGGCACCGTGACCGCCGCCGGCCGCAAGGTGTTGTCGCGCGGCGCCGCGGCGGTATGCGCGCCGGCATATATCGCGGCGCCGCAGCCCGGGACGGCATCTTCATGCGCTGGCGTGCTGGACGCGCAGTGACTGCCCCGAAATATCCGCCCGAATACATCGCGGCTGCGTTCGCCTTCTGGCAGCCTTGGACCGCGACGTGCGAAAGTCCGCCCGCCCAATAACCCAAAGGTTACGTTCGCGATGCAGCTATGCACCTGACACCAGCCGAGCTGGACGCCCTCCGCCTCAGCCTCAGCGTTGCCGCCCGCAGCGTGCTCTTCAGCCTGCCATTCGCCATCCTGATCGCCTGGCTACTCACACGTGGCCGGTTTGCCGGACGATGGCTGTTAGACGCCCTCGTCCACTTGCCGCTGGTCCTCCCTCCTGTCGCCGTTGGCTACGTGCTGCTGCTTCTATTCGGTCACAAGGGCCCCATTGGCGGTTGGCTCGAGACACATGTGGGGATTCAGCTGGCATTCTCAACCGCAGGCGCCGCACTCGCGACGGCGGTGATGGCCTTCCCTCTGATGGTCCGCTCGATTCGCCTCGCCCTTGAAAATGTTGATCCCGGCCTCGAGGCGGCCGCCCGAACGTTGGGCGCCAAGCCACTCGACCGCTTCGTCACGATCACTCTTCCGCTGATTGTTCCGGGCGTAATCGCTGGCGCCGTCACAGCCTTCGCGGCTGGCCTGGGTGAGTTTGGCGCGGTCATTACCTTCGCCTCAAACATCCCCGGCATAACACGCACCATTCCATTGGCTCTTTACACTGCGATTCAATCCCCCGGCGGCGACGACCAGGCACTCCGCCTTGCCGTCATGTCATTTGCGCTGGGACTGATCGGCTTGCTGCTGGCGGAACTGCTGGCGCGCCGTGCACGCCAGCGGGTCGGCCGCTGAGTCCCGGCGGATGCTGAAAATCAAAATAGCCAAACGGCGTGACGGGTTTGCCCTGGACGCCCAATTCGAAGTGCCCACGCCCGGCGTTGTCGCCCTGTTCGGCAGGTCCGGCTGCGGCAAAACCACTGCCGTCAACATCATCTCTGGCCTGCTGGCCGCCGACTCGGCATACATCGAGTTAAATGGGCATGTGCTCACCGACACTACAGCGGGGATCGCCATCCCGCCGGAACAACGTCGCATCGGGTATGTCTTTCAGGACGGCCGGTTGTTCCCCCACATGAGCGTCCTGCGCAATCTTGAATACGGCCTCGAGCGCACACGCGCTTCCCAGCTCACGCACGGCACCCTGTCTGCGCGCGGCTCCTCGGCGGGGCTCGCTTCCCGGCTGGCGATTACGGTTGATCAGATTGTTTCGCTGCTCGGTCTCGAGCAGCTGTTGCGGCGTCAGCCATATCAATTGTCCGGCGGCGAGCGGCAGCGAGTCTCTCTCGGACGCGCGTTGCTTTCTCAGCCTGCGCTACTGCTCCTGGACGAACCGCTGGCAGCTTTGGACGCGGCACGCCGCGAGGAAGTGCTGCCTTATCTGGAGCGGTTGCGGGACAACTTGTCGATTCCGATGGTGTATGTGAGTCACCAGTTCGAGGAAGTGCTGCAGCTCGCGACGCATGTTGTGTTGATGGATGCGGGACATGTCGTTGCCCAAGGACCGTTGAGCCAGGTGAGCCTGGTACCCCAACTCCGCGCCATCGTGGGCCCGGACTCCGTTGGCGCGGTCGTCGATGGCGTCGTTACGAGCGTGGACGCATCGTGCGGAATGGCTGTGATTAGCGTGGGGTCTGGTTTGCTGAACGTAAGCGTGCCACGTGTGAGTGTGGGCGACCGTGTTCGCGTGCAGCTTCTTGCCCGCGACATCATTCTAGCCACCGAGGAACCGCGGGGCCTGAGCGTCCGCAATCAGCTTCGTGGCGTCATCACCAGCGTAGTGGATGATGAAGATGACGCCCGGTTAGTGACCGTTGATGTCGGCGGCTGCAATGTGCTGTCCCGCGTGACCCGCGGGGCCGTTGAAGCGCTGTCGTTGCAGAGTGGGTCCAGCGTGTGGGTGTTGGTTAAGGCTGTATCTACCCGAGGCCACGCGTTCCGCCTCGGAAGCGGTTGATTTCGCCCCCGACTATTGTCGGTCAGCGCGGCGGCTTTTTCCGGTTCTTGACCGCTTCCAGCCCGGCCTTGGCATCGGCCAGCCTGAATCCCAGAAACTCCAGCGCCAGGCTGGTATCGAAGTTGGGCCCCGCCTGCCGCAACCAATTGTTGAGCGCGTGCTTGGTCCACCTCACCGCGGTCGCGCTCGTCTGCGCCAGTTTGCGCGCCACATTGAGGGCCGTGCTATACACCTCTTCGTTGGGCACACAGCGCGCCACCAGCCCGATTCGCTCGGCCTCTTCGCCTGTGAGCGGCTCGTTGGTCAACAGGTAGTAACGCGCCTTGGCCAAACCACACAACAGCGGCCAGATGATGACTGAGTGATCGCCCGCGGCAACACCCAGCCGCGTGTGACCATCAATGATCTTCACATCGCGACCCGCGACAGAAATGTCTGCCAGCAAGGCGACCGCCAGCCCTGCCCCCACCGCCGTGCCCCGAATTGCCGAAACAATCGGCTTGGAGCAGTTGATCAGGTTGTAGACGAGGTCACTCGCCTCCTTCCAGACCCGAATCAGCGTCGCATCATCCGCAATCATCTGCTCAATGAGCGAGAAATCCCCACCTGAAGAGAAGTGATCGCCTTCACCGCGAACCAGAACCACATTCACGGCATCGTCAACGTCGATCTCACGCCACACCGACGCCAGATCCCGATGCATGTAGGCATCTGCAGCATTCAGGTGCTTGGGGTTCGAGATAATGATCTCGAGGATTCCCGAGTCCGGCTCTGAGAAAGCCAGACTGGCAAAACGTTCCTGATACTTCTGCAGCGCAATCGAGGACATTGTGGCAGCTCAGGCGTCCGGGACGCTTTTCTCGCTGACCATGGTCAGCACATCGTAACTCGCCACCGACTCGCCATTCTGGTTGGTGACCTCAGTATCCCAACGCACCTCACCGAATCCCTTGTCGGCTCGCAACGTCTTCTCCTTGCACGTCAGTCGCACTTTGATCTTGTCACCCGGCTTGACCGGCTTGGTAAAGCGCAAACTGTCGAGTCCATAGTTCGCGAGCACCGGACCGTACGGCGGATCCACGAACAGGCCAGCTGCCGCCGACACCAGGAAATAGCCATGCGCGACACGCCCGCCAAACAGGGGATTGCGGCGTGCAGCAGCCTCATCCATGTGCGCGTAGAACTTGTCGCCCGACAACTCCGCGAATCGCTCAATGTCTTCGATTGTAACTTCCCGCTCGCCGGAATTGAACGTGTCACCGATCTGTAGTGCTCCAAACGGTTTGCGGAACGGATGTACACCCGGATCGAGTTGCTTAGCACCCTTCACCCAGCGTCCGGTAACGGCCGCGATCACAGCCGGAGTGCCCTGAACCGCAGTACGCTGCATGTAATGCAGGACGCCGCGAATACCACCCAACTCCTCGCCGCCACCAGCGCGTCCCGGCCCGCCATGGACCAAATGCGGTAACGGCGAGCCGTGTCCTGTGGACTCTTTGGCGCAATCCCGATTCACGACGAGAATGCGACCGTGGAACGGAGCCATCCCTAACACCAGTTGGGCTGCAACGGTGTCATCAGCTGTAAAAACCGACCCAGCAAGGCTGCCTCCTCCACGGCGCGCCAGCGCGACCGCAGAGTCAACATTGTCATACGGAACCACGGTACAAACCGGTCCGAATGCCTCAACCGAATGAACATCGCGAGCGGACGAGGTGTCTCGGCAAAGTAGCAATGTCGGAGCCATGAAGGCGCCCTTGTCCACGTCGACACCACTCAACTGACCATCGCCGTAAACAACCTCAGCTTCGCGTCGCAACTTGGCAACTTGCTCGCGAACTTCGCGACGCTGCGCGAGTGACGCCAACGGCCCCATCTTCACTTGTTCCTGGCGTGGATCACCGACAGTGATTTTTCCCAACGAGGCCTTGAGTGCCTCCAACACATCGTGTACGAGCGCCTTCGGCACAATTGCCTTACGAATCGCAGTACACTTTTGACCCGCTTTTGCGGTCATTTCCCTCACAACCTCACGCACGAACAGGTCGAGCTCGGGCGTGCCAGCCACGGCGTCGGGTCCAAGAACAGAGGAGTTGAGCGAGTCCGTTTCAGCGGTGAAGCGAACAGAATTGGCAATGATCGCCGGATGCTGCCGCAACCGGCTCGCAGTCGACGCGGAGCCAGTAAACGATACGACGTCCTGGCAGTTGAGATGATCGAACAAGTCACCTACACCGCCGCAGATGAGCTGGATTGCACCCTCGGGTAGAACGCCAGAGTCTACGACGTGACGAACCACTTTCTCGGTCAAATAGGACGTCGCCGTCGCCGGTTTCACAATTGACGGGACACCTGCCAGCAATGCCGGTGCCAGTTTCTCCAGCATTCCCCAGACCGGGAAGTTGAAGGCGTTGATGTGTACCGCCGCGCCTTCCAGTGGCACGTAAATATGTTGGCCGACAAATCCGCCCGACTTCGAAAGAACTTCGAGGTTGCCGTCGGCATACACACGGCTGTCAGGGAGCTCTCGGGTACCCTTGCCCCCGTATACGAACAGTGTGCTGATACCGCCGTCGATGTCGATCCACGAGTCGCTCTTGGTGGCACCAGTGGCGTACGAGAGACTATAAAACTCGTCTTTGTGATCGTTGAGGCTTTTTGCCAGCGCTTTGACCAGTGCAGCTCGCTGGTGAAACGTCAGCTTGCGCAGGTTAGGGCCGCCAACGCGACGTGCATACTCCAGCATCGCCCGGTAGTCCAACCCCTCCGCCGACGAGTGAGCGACGACCACACCTGTCGTCGCGTCACGGAGCGCGACGCCATCACCGCCGCCTGAATGCCATTTTCCGGCAGCAAAGCTTTGTAGTTGCATATCTGTCAGCCCATCTGGTCAGTCGCAACCGCACCGCCGATCCGATGCGATCGGCCGCGGAACAGAGCGATCAGCTCTCCGCGTTGATTGGTTACTTTGATCTCGTAGATACCCGTGCGCCCGGCGCGCCACACTTCCGACGCCTCAGCAGTGAGGTCATCCCCTTCGAAGGCCGGTGCCAGGAAGTCAATCGACGCCGCGGCCGCAACGTTGCTTTCATTGTGCGAGTTACACGCGGCAGCAAATGCGCTATCCGCGAGCGAAAAGATCAGCCCACCATGACATGTGCGATGCCCATTCACCATGTCACGACGCACGGTCATTGCCACCTGAGCACCGCCGGGCCGCGCTCCAATGACACGGATGCCCAGCAGTTCCTTAGTAGCATCCCGCTCAAACAACGCCTCCACCGCGCGTTCAGCGATCCGTTGGGCTTCAACCGGGTCCACGTATGCGCCGGAGGCTGCAGCGGACTCACGGTTGCCCGTGGCACTAGCCCGAACGCCTCCCCCGGGAGACCGACGATCGACAGCACCGTTCCCACCAGAACTATCTTCGGACTCGCCTGGATACTCCACATGACCGGGCGCTACCAATGTTTCGGCTGCGCGCTCGGCGATGCGCTGTGCTTCGACCGGCGTCAAGTCAGCAACGAGGGGTTTGTCGGCGGATGCCATCGCGGTCAGCGGCCTGTGAACTGCGGCGGGCGCTTCTGCGTGAAAGCGGCGACGCCTTCCGCGTAGTCGGCGCTGTAACCAAGCTCGCGCTGATAATCGCGTTCGACATCGAGCTGTGCTTCCAGCGTTCGGCCAGAACTCTCGTAGATAGCTTGCTTAGTGCGCGCCAAGCCGCGTGTTGGGGCTGCTGCAAGCTGCTGCGCCAGCGCGTCGACCGTCGGTGTTAACTCGGCGTCCTCGACACAGCGCCAGATGAGGCCCCACTGAGCTGCCTGCTCCGCTGGCAACTTATCGCCCAGGAACGCCAACCCCATGGCGCGCGCGTTTCCAATGAGCCGCGGCAAAAACCAGGTTCCACCCGAATCCGGCACCAATCCCAATTTGGCGAACGCCTGTACGAAGCTCGCAGACTTCGCCGCAATCACCATGTCGCACGCGAGCGCGATATTCGCTCCAGCGCCAGCCGCAACACCGTTGACGGCGGCAATTACGGGCATGGGCAGGTTCCGCAGAGCCATTACCAGTGGCTTGTAGTTCTTCTCAATCGACTCGCCTAAGTCGACTGTACCGCCACCCGGCGCAACCGCGCGATCCCCTAGATCCTGGCCAGCGCAAAACCCACGACCGGCTCCAGTGAGAACGAGTACACGCGCATCGCTACCATTGAGGCTACCCAACGCCTGGCGCACCTCACCATGCATTGCCGTGTTGAAGCTGTTCAAGCGATCTGGCCGATTCAGCGTCAGCCGGGCAACGCCACTGGTGACATCAAACAAAATCGTCTGGTAGCTCATGGTTTACTTCTCGTCGTAGTCGAGCTCGAGAGTGGGCGTTTTGCAGCGGGATTGGCACGCGAGCACATACCCCTGCTCCAATTCCCAATCCTCCAGTGCGTAATTCTGCTCCATCTCAACCTCGCCAGAAATGACCTTCGTGCGACACGTCGAGCACACACCAGCACGGCAAGAGAATGGCAGCTCCAACCCCGCTCGCGCAGCAGCGTCGAGTACGGTGTCGTCGTTCATCTTCATGGTGAAGTTTCGTCGGCGACCGTCCATGAGCACAGTAACCTGGGCCATGTCACCGTCCACCGCCGGTGTGCCGTCTCCGCTCACCGCAGTACTTTCCCGCGTCGCGCCCTCATCACGGAAATGTTCGCTGTGGATGCGGTCAGCGGGCACATTCAGGTCACGCAGGACGCCGGAGACCTGGTCGATCATGTCGCCAGGGCCGCAGACAAAGAACTCAGCAACCTGATCTGCCTTGAAAAGCGTGCGTGCGAGTTCGCGCACGCGGCCGCCATCGATCCGGCCGTTGTACAGATCAAACTCCTGGGGCTCGCGACTCATCACAAAGTGCAGCGCCAGGCGGTCGATGAAGCGGTCCTTCAACCCCAGCAGTTCTTCCAGGCACATCACCCGGTCGGTGTTGCTGTTGCCATAGAACAGAATGAAGCGATTGGCAGGATCCGCCTGCAGCGTCGTCTTCACAATCGACAGCACCGGTGTGATTCCGCAACCGGAGGCAAACGCAACATATGTGCGGCCGCCCGTCCCAGCCTGCAGCGATCGGGGCGTCAAACTGCCGTTGGGTGGCAGTACATCGATCTGGTCCCCAACCCTGAGGTCATCAGCCAGATGTCGGGACATGCGTCCGTGCTCATGAACGCGCGCGACGATCCGCAACGGCCATTCGCCGGGCACATTGGTCAGCGAATACGTCCGCCGTGCTTCCGATCCATCCAACTCTGCCCGCAATACGACGTGTTGGCCTGGAAGGCCAACGTACTCTGATCGCAGCTCCTGCGGTACGTCCAACGCAACGGCGACAGCATCGTCCGCGTCGGGGTTCAGCTCAGCAATTCGCAACGAATGAAATTTGAGCATGCTGACTCAGATACATTTGAAATAGTCGAAGGGCTCGAGGCACGCAGTGCACCGATAGTGCGCCTTGCAGGGCGTCGACCCGAATTCGCTGACCTTTTCGCTGGCATGGCTACCGCATCGCGGGCACGCCACAACGGGGGCACGGAAGAGATGTCGAGCGTTCGATACACTCCGCTCAGGTGGCGCGATACCAAAAGACTCGAGCTTCCGGCGCCCCGCTTCAGTCAGCCAATCGCTGGTCCATGGAGGCGACAGCACTTCCTCGACGACGGCGCCGGCGTAGCCCTCGCGCTCCAGTGCCGCGCGGATCATTCCACGGATCACTTCAGTTGCCGGACACCCTGAATATGTCGGCGTGATCCCAACATGCAACTGCGGTTTGCCGTCAGCGGTTGTCCACCACCGAACGTGCCGCACGATCCCAAGGTCGACGACGGTCAGCACCGGAATTTCGGGATCAGGAACCGACTCGAGCACTGCCCAGACCGCCCGTTCACGATCGTCGGTGGTCGGCACACCACCAGCTGCGTGGGCATCGCCTGAGTCCCGCCCACCCCAATCGCAACATTCGCCACTCGGAGCAGCGCCGCCGCGATCAGCACCAAATTCCGCGGATGCCTGCGCCCGCAGCCGGGCGTTATCATGCGACTCGGCGGCGGCTCGACCCGGGGTAACGATGGTTACCACTGCGCCCCCGGATAGGTGCGCTGCAGGTGCTGCATTTCTCCCAGCATGTGGCCCAGGTGCTCGGTATGGACACCGCGCTTGCCATGCCATTGGTAAGCAACGGGCGCCGGTCGCGCGAGCGTGGCTTCTTTCAATACCTCATCGACGCGTGCCAGCCATCGCGGCTGTAACGCCGACAGGTCAGGCGCAACGCCCGCTGCCGCCAGCTCATTGTCGACGTCGTCCGCGGCAAAAAATTCAGTGGTGAAGCGCCAGAGCTCGTGCAGCGCATCCTGGACACGCCGGTGACTCTCTTCGGTTCCATCGCCCAAACGCACCAACCACCCGGAGCTGAACCGGAAGTGATAGCGCGTCTCTTTGATCGCCTTGGCGGCAATGCCGGCCAACCGCGCATCCCCGGACCCCAACAGTCCCTCGAATATCTCGAGTTGCCAGGCATCCAACAGGAACTGCCGCACGATGGTCCGCCCGAAATCGCCGTTGGGTTGCTCCGCCAGTGTCAGATTGAGGAATGCCGGTGCATCACGGAAGAAGGCGAGCTCATCTTCATCGCGCCCCTGCCCCTCGATTTCACCGGCGTAGCTCAATAGCAGCCGCGCCTGGCCGATCAGATCGAGTGACAGGTTGGCGAGCCCGAGGTCCTCCTCGAGCGCGGGGGAATGCCCCACCAACTCTCCGAGGCGCTGCCCCAAAACCAAGCTGGTGTCACCCAACCGCAGAACGTAGCGGAAGAGCGCCTCCCGTCCGGGATCTGTTCCAGCCGCCGTGCTCACAGGTTTTTGACCTCATCAGGGATGCTATAAAACGTCGGGTGCCGGTAAACCTTGTCGCGGGCAGGCTCAAACAACGCATCCGCGTCAGCCGGATCCGAAGCAACGATGTCGCTCGACCGCACGACCCAGATGCTCACTCCCTCCTGCCGCCGGGTGTAAACATCCCGGGCGTGCTCAACCGCCATTGCGGCATCCGCCGCGTGCAAGCTGCCAACATGCTTGTGCTCGAGCCCCGCGCGCGAGCGAATGAACACTTCATAAAGAGGCCAATCGTTTGACATGCTGATTCGTCCTCAAGCGGCCTGGCTGGCAGCCGCGCGCGCTTTTTGCTTTGCCGCGTGAGCGGCGGCCGCTTCACGCACCCACCGTCCGCCCTCGTGCGCCGAACGCCGCGCCTCGAGCCGCTCGCGGTTGCACGGCCCGTTGCCCTTCAACACTGCCTGAAATTCACTCCAGTCAATGGTTCCGAAGTCGTAGTGTTGCGTCGACTCGTTCCAGGCGAGCGCCGGGTCGGGAATCTTCAAACCCAGGAAATCCGCCTGAGGCGCGGTGATATCAATGAATTTCTGGCGCAACTCGTCATTGGTGAAGCGTTTGATCTTCCACTTCATGGATTGCGCCGTATGCCTGGACTCGCCATCGCTGGGACCGAACATCATGATCGACGGCCACCACCAGCGACTCAGGGCATCCTGCGCCATCGCCTTCTGTGCGGGAGTCCCGCGCGCCAGCGCCAGCATGATTTCAAAGCCCTGGCGCTGGTGAAAACTTTCCTCCTTGCAGATCCGCACCATTGCACGGGCATACGGACCATACGAGCAGCGGCAGATGGGAATCTGATTCATGATGGCCGCGCCATCCACCAACCAACCGATGGCACCCACATCCGCCCAGGTCAGCGTGGGGTAGTTGAAGATACTGGAATACTTCGCCGTGCCGGCCAGAAGTTGTTCCAACATCTGCTCACGGGAAATCCCAAGTGTTTCAGCGGCACTGTACAGATACATGCCGTGTCCGCCCTCGTCCTGAACCTTTGCAATCAGGACTGCCTTGCGACGCAGCGTGGGCGCACGGGTAATCCAGTTACCCTCGGGCAACATCCCCACAATCTCGGAGTGGGCGTGCTGGGAAATCTGGCGGATCAGGGTCTGGCGGTAGGCATCGGGCATCCAATCCTTGGGCTCGATCTTGTCGTCCGCGTCAACCTTGCCCTGGAAGCGTTCCTCGAGCGCCGCTGTATCGGTGGCAGAGGTGTGCAAGCACTCCTTGCCCAGCGAATCGAGCCCCTGTGTGTACATGAGTACCCCGCAGCCTAATCGGATCAGACGCCCAATGTGACACAGAAACAGTACAGGTGCAATTATTTATGTGTCACAATTCTGGTCATGAAAACGTCGGCCGTAAAGACACCTGTTGCCACAGCCACGCAGGGGCTTTTGCGGCGCTTCCAGAGCCAGCGCCCGATCCGGGGTGGATCTCTGCTGGTCACGATCTTCGGCGACGCGGTGGCGCCTCGGGGCGCTGTCGTGACCCTCGGTAGCCTCATTCAGTTGGCGGCACCTTTCGGGTTGACCGAGCGGCTGGTTCGTACGTCTGTTGCGCGCCTGGCGCAGGATGGGTGGCTGCTGGCTCGGCGCGATGGCCGGCTCAGCGAATATCAACTTGCGCCATGGGGGCAGCAGCGGTTTGCTGAGGCAACGCGACGCATTTACAGCAAGGGACCGGCCGATTGGGACGGACATTGGACCTTGCTCGTATTGCCTCCCAATGGCAGTAAACGGCGTGAAAGCCTGCGTGACGGGTTGCGTTGGCTGGGGTTTGGACAGCTGAGCCCTGGCGTGTTTGCGCATCCCAATAGTGATTTGGGGCAGGCTCGTCAGTGGACCGCCAGTCTCGATGTTGGCAAGGATGCTCTGTTGTTCCGGGCTGCCGGCGCGGATGTTGGAATCGACAAGACAGTCGTGTCTGTCGGTTGGGATCTCGGCGAGCTGGCGCGCCGCTACAAACGCTTCGTCGACGCTTACTCGACCGTTGCTGCCGCGTTGCATAGCCACGACGAGTTGGCCCCGGAATCCGCGTTTGTGATTCGCACGCTCCTCATACACGAGTACCGCAAAATCCATCTGCAGGACCCCCTGCTTCCGCCTGCGCTGCTGCCGAGGGATTGGGTGGGTTCGAGCGCCTACGAATTGAGCGCTCAGCTCTACGGAAAAGTATTTACCGCCGCGGAGCAATTCCTGACCGCTACTGCGAGCACCCTGGATGGAAATCTACCGACGGCGGACGCCGCAGTATTCGAGCGTTTTGGAGGAATTCGCGTTTAGGAAAAACGCGCTCATCCCCCCACTTCCAGAGTATAGCGCATCCGGGGCTTGCTGTAAGGCCGGGGTGTTATTGCAGGATCGCCCACCTTTGCGGAAGGTGGGAGTGAGGAAATGCAACATTCGGTGGTGATTGTCGGCGGCGGCCCGACGGGATTGATGCTCGCGGGCGAGTTGGCCCTGGCAGGTGTAGACGTCGTCGTTGTGGAGCGGCGGACTGGCCACGAGATCCCGAGAGTGCGCGCGGGTGGTCTGCATTCGCGGTCGATTGAGGTGCTGGATCAGCGCGGAATCGCGGATCGATTCTTATCGGAGGGACAGACCTACAAAGCGGTTTACTTCCACTACATACACCCTCCCCTGGACATCAGCGACTTTCCGACCCGGCACAACTACATGCTCGGGCTTTGGCAAAACCACATTGAGCGCATCCTGGCGGGCTGGGTCGCAGAGCTCGCGGTACCCATTCTCCAAGGACGTGAGGTGACGGGGTTTACCCAGGACGCTGACGGAATCAATGTCGCGTTGTCGGATGGTGAATCGTTGCGGGCTGAGTATCTCGTTGGGTGCGATGGAGGACGCAGCACGATCCGCAAAGCAGCCGGCATCGAGTTCCCCGGTTGGGATCCAACGACGAGCTGGCTGATCGCGGAGCTTGCCGTGCGTGACGAGCCCAAATTGGGCTTTCATCACGACGCGGTCGGAATTCATGCGATTGGCAAAGCGGATGACCCGGGCCTGATCCGGGTCGTTCTGGCCGAACGTCAGGTGTCAGCTAATGGTGAACCGACATTGCAGGATGTCACCGAAGCGCTCGAGGCCACGTACGGCACTGACTTCGGAGCCCACAGCCCGCGATGGGTCTCGAGATTCACTGACATGACGCGTCAAGCTGCCAGGTACCGCGAGCGCCGCGTCCTATTAGCCGGAGACGCCGCGCACATCCATCCTCCCATCGGCGGACAAGGTCTGAACCTCGGCGTCCAGGACGCAGTGAATCTGGGCTGGAAACTAGCCCAGGTGGTCAAACGGATATCACCGGACAGTCTGCTCGATACCTACCAGGTGGAGCGTCATCCGGTCGCGGCGCGAGCATTGCAGAACAGCATGGCAGCGGTAGCGCTCCGGCGCACCGACGATCGTACAAAGGCGCTCGAAAAGGTGGTTTGCGAGCTGTTTGTGTTGGACGAGCCACGGCGACGGTTGGCGGGAATGATGTCAGGGTTGGATATTCACTACGATGTCGGTAAAGGACGCTCATTGGTCGCCGGTCAAGTGCCCGGCCTCGATGGCGGAGGAACAGAACTCAACCCAGCCGACAACGGCGCGGCAAATCCACGGCGCGACGGTAATGCAGCCGACCTCGGTGCGACCCATGTGCCGCGCGAGCGCCAAGGGTTCGGCGCCGACGACGTACACCCGTTGCTTGGGCGTCGAATGCCCGATTTGGACCTGGTCGGCGCTGGCGAGCCGACGCGGGTGTTTTCACTGCTGCATGGAGCGGCGCCGGTGCTGATCAACTTTGGTGAACCCGGACGCTTCGAGATCGCGCCTTGGGCGGACCGGGTTCGAGTCGTCGACGCCCAATACTCCGGAGCTTGGGAGCTACCGGTACTTGGTGCCATCGACGCGCCTGGGGCCGTGTTGATCCGGCCAGATGGGTATGTGGCGTGGGTTGCCCCCGCGGATGCGGGGGTTGGCAACCACGCTCAGGTGGGGCTCACTGAAGCGCTCACCACCTGGTTCGGTTCCGCTACTGCGGCTTAGCGAGCCATTCCACAAAAGTCTGGAGGAAGCGATTCGCTTGGTGACCGTCCATCACGCGATGGTCGATTGTCAGCGTCACGTAACACCGTGGACGGATGACGATGCGATCTTCGCCGGTGTCTTCGGACGTGACCACCACGGGTCGCTTCTCCAGCTTACCAACGCCCAGAATCGCGGACTGCGGCTGGTTGATGATGATCGGCGTAGCAACGAGGCTACCGCTCACGCCGTGGTTGGAAATGGTGAACGTGCCACCACGCATGTCCGCGGGAGTTAGCCGCCCGTCGCGAGCACGAGAGATGAGATCGTCGAGTCCCTTCGCGGTCTCGAACAAGTCGCGAGACTGCACGTCGCGAAGCACAGGTACCACGAGGCCCGTCTCCAGCGCAGTCGCTACGCCGATATGCATTGAATCAAAAACGTCCAGCGCAGAATCCGTCCACCGGCTGTTAGCCTCTGGCACGGCGCGGATGGCCGCGACAGTCGCTTGGAGGAAATACGCCGTTAAAGTCAGCGGCGCACTCCGACGCACGAAGTCGTCCTTGTTTCGCTGCCGATGCTCCAACACTGCAGTCAGGTCTGCCTCGAACACCGTCGTCACATGAGGGGCGGTGTGCAGGAGACTCTGGACCATGTGTTCAGCAATGCGCTTGCGCGTCGCCGTGTGCGGCACACTGTGGCGTGGGCCAGCCGTGTCCGTGACGCCGTCGGCAGCCGTTTGCGCCGACCTGCTGGAGCTCGCGCCGCTGGATGCGCGGCCACCGACCGGGCTGCCGGCGCTAGGTGCGCCACGCGCAAGCTGTGTCGCGCCGGCTGCTGATTCAACAGCGGCGCTTGTTGAGGCGCTTTGCGCTCCGCCGGGGTGCCCCTGCGCGAGGATATCCGCGACGGTGATGCGACCGCCCTGGCCTGTGCCGCGCACCGCCGAGGCGTCCAAGCCGCGTTCGGCCAGCAGGCGCTTCACTGCTGGACTAAGGGTTTGAGCTGCAAGTCCCGGCGCTTCCACACTTGCGGCCCGTTGGTGCGCCACCCTGGCATTCGAGGCGTCATTCGAGCCCGCATGACTAGCTGGGACAGTGCCGGAGGCGTATGCGTCACGCGAGTCCGCTCGATCGCCTTGGCCGGTCCTACCGCCGTCGGCGTCGTTTGGCGTCGAGATAGGCACTGAAACAACCGCGTCCGCGCTACCTTGCATCGCGGCGTCGGCGGCCGCGCGAACGGAATCTGCGCTGGCGGCCGCCCGAACGGCGCTAGCGTCCGAGCGAACCGCATCAGCGCTGGCGTTGAGATTAGCGGAAGAAGTCTGCACATCATCGGAGGCTCGGGTGTCGCTGCCGGCCGAACTGCCATTGCCAGCGGCTTCGATGCGTCCCAAGAGCTCGCCGGGGCCGATTTCGTCCTGCTCCTGCTTGAGGATCTCACGCAGGGTCCCGGAGCCGGGCGAAGGAACCTCTACGGTTACCTTGTCGGTTTCGAGCTCAATGAGCGGCTCGTTTTCCGAAACGGATTCGCCGACGCATTTCAGCCATCGCAGGATCTGCGAGCGGGTGCCCTCGGTCTGCTCGGCCGGGGCTCGGATCTCGACTTCAGTCGACATTTATATGCTCGCAACCTGTTGTATCGTGTTGATAATGCGCTCGACCGTGGGAACCGCTGCATCGAGCAGCACCGGGCTGTGGGGGCTCGGAATGTCGGGCATGGTCAGCCGCTCGATCGGCGCGTCCAGGTTGAAGAATGCGTCTTTTGCCAGCACGGCCGCAATCTCCGCGCCAAAACCGGCTGTTGCGTTGTCCTCGTGAACGATGATGCAACGCCGCGTCCTGTTGACCGACGCCAACACGGCAGCCTTGTCCCATGGCGACAGGGTACGAAGGTCCAGCACCTCGACATCCACGCCCGAGGCAGCGGCAGCTTGCTCGCAGCGCTCAACCATCGCACCCCAGGTGACTATGGTCAGCTCAGACCCTGACCGAACGGTACGGGCAACACCGAATGGGATGACGAAGTCATCTCCCGGGTATGGACGACGCGCACCCGCGCTGTCCAACATGGCACGATGCTCAAAGAAAATGGTCGGGTCATTCCCACGAAGAGCCGTGCGCAGCAGACCCACCGCATCCTCGGCGTTAGACGGCACGGCAACGCGCCAGCCAACTCCGTGAACCCACGCCACCTCGTTGGTCTGGCTGTGCCACGGATCACCACATTTGAAGAAACCGCCCGGCATGCGCACCACCATCGGCGCAGCAAACCGGTTGTTCGTTCTCCAACGCATGGTCCCGCAATCATTGAGCTGTTCCGCGGCCGGGTCCGCATACTTCCTGAACTGGATCTCCGCAACCGGCAGCAATCCCGCCACGGCCATACCCACGGCCCGACCAATGATGCCCTCTTCCGACAGGCTGGTATCAAACACACGCGCCTGACCATATTTGTCCTGCAACCCCAAAGTGGCGCCGTGCACACCCCCCTTGGGACCCACATCCTCGCCAAACACAACCATCTTTTTGTTCGAGGCCAGCTCAACGTCGAGCGTGCGACGGATGGCCGTGAGCATGTTGATGCGGGTCGCTTCCGGATGAGCGACCAGGGTCGACGCGGGAAACACGTGACCTTCCGGAGCTAAACCGCCCTGCGTTTGTACGGCCTCACTGAACACGTGGCTCGTAACTCTCGCGGGATTCGGTAAAGGACGAGCCATGGCGCGCTCAATGGCCGCGGCGACGTCGCGGCGCGCGTCATCCGCCAACTGAGTCCATTCCGTCTCAGCCAACACGCCTGGAACCAGGAACCGGTGCAGCCGGCCCAATGGATCGCGGGCGCGTTCCTTGGCAACTACGTCAGGTGATTTGTAAGCCTGCGTATCCTGTCCGGAGTGTCCCGACAAACGCGGAACGGTCAAACGCAACAGCACGGGCCCGCGTTCCTGCCGAACCAGATCGACTGCCTGGCGGGTCAGTTCAGCGGCTTCTCGCGGGTCGGCGCCATCACCTTCGAGAATAGTCAGGCCCGTAAATGAGCGCAGATTCGCGGCGATGTTTCCACCAGGAGTCTGGTGTTGTGAAGACACGGAAATCCCGTAGCCGTTGTCCTCCACGTAGAACAGGATGGGCAAACGTTGCGTGGTTGCTATGGTGAGGGCTGACCAGAAACCGTTCGTGGCAACTGAAGCGTCGCCACCGAGAACAACAGCGATACTACGGCTGTAAGCCGTATCACCCAGGGATTCGCGTCGGAAGCGAATTGCCTGGGCCCAGCCGGCGGCCGGAGTGTATTGCGCACCAACGCCACCGCAGGATGGCAACACGGTCGCTCCACCCTTACCGGGCATGTTGAATACGACGCCAATGTCCCGACCGTCACTGAAAGATCCCGAGCGGGCCAGGGGACCGGCCGCCGCATCCTCCAGATCAACACCCAATGCCAGCATCATCGGGCGGGAACGATAGTAAACAGCGACGCCGTCGTGGGGATCGGTGAGGTTCAAACCCAACAGGATCTGGGCGAAATCGTGACCCCGGGCGGAAAACTGGTACAGAACCTTGCGCTCCGGGAGCAGCTTGGATTCCTCGATGTCATCCAGGGCGCGCGACAGGTGCAACAGGTACGCAACCCGCTTCCAATCCGGGGCTCGTCCGTGATTCCGATTCGGGGTAATCGCGAGTGCCGGTGCCGCCATTGCAAAGTCTCCTGGGCCGATACAGCCTGACGCAGCGCACAGTCTATGCGGCCAAGTACGCAATTAGCTTGCCTGGATTGCCCAGATCATGCTCATCTTGGCAATATTATTGCCGCCTGGTGGGAACATTCCATGTCCAAGAGCCTGGATCGGGTCGACCGTCGCATCCTCGACGAGTTGCAGGGCGATGCACGGGTGTCGAATCAGGAACTCGCCAAGCGCGTGGGCCTGTCTCCCGCGCCGTGCTGGCGTCGGCTTAGGCGCCTGGAAGAGGAAGGATTTATCAACGGATACGCCACCCTGCTGAATGGACCTGCGGTGGGTCTGCCAATACTGGCGTACACCCTGGTCTCCCTGGAAAACCATCACCCGGAGACCATCCGCGAATTCGACCAGCTCGTTAAGGATCGACCGGAGATCCTCGAGTGCCACTCCATGAGTGGCCCCAACGATTACCTGCTGCGGATTGTCGCGGCCAGCATGGAAGCGTACGAGCGTTTCATGTCATCGCACGTGTTGCAGATCAAAGCAGTTCGCGCGATGAATACCAGTTTCGTGCTGCGCACGAAGAAGTACACCACGCGGCTGCCGGTTATCTGAAATCCCCGGGTTCTCGCGGTTGAGCGTCCAACCGCCCTGTCTTCGCGGCGTCGCTCCAACCTTTTCCTGAGGCGGCCAGACGCTCCAACAGGGGGGCCGGCCGCCAGCGCTGGCCGTGTGTGGGCGCCAGCTTCTGCATGGTTGCGACGACTTTGTCGAACCCGAATTCCTGCGCCCAGAACATGGGGCCGCCCTTGTAGGCGGGGAAGCCGTAGCCGTTGACATAGACGACGTCGATGTCGCCGGCCCTGATCGCGATTCCTTCATCGACGATTCTGGCGCCCTCATTCACCAACGGACACAACAACCGCAGCAGAATCTCATCGTCCGGAATCTCGCGCCGGGTGATGCCGAGATCGCGGGAAACCCCCTCGATGAGAGTCATGATCTCGGGATCGGAGATGCGAGTGCGCCCCTCGTAGCGATAGAAACCCCTGGCTGTTTTCTGGCCGAGTCGGCCAGCCTCAAACACACGCTGGAGGATTGGCGAGAATCGCTCGTCGGAGGGAATTTTCCGAGCCTTGCGAATGGAGTAACCAACATCATTGCCAGCCAGGTCACGCACGGCCAACGGACCCATGGCAAACCCGAAGCCTTCCATCACCCGATCGATCTGCTCGGGTGTCGCACCCTCTTCCAGCAGAAATTCGGCCTCGCCCGTATAGAACTGAAGCATGCGATTGCCGATGAAGCCATCGCAATTGCCGGCGAGAACGACCACTTTGTTGAGCAGTTTCCCCAGTGACATTGCCGTCACGACCGTCTGCGGCGAACTGTGTCTGGAGCGTACATTCTCCAGCAGCTTCATGACATTGGCGGGGCTGAAGAAATGGGTGCCAATGACGCTCTGGGGGCGCGAGGTCACCTCAGCGATGGCGTCAATATCGAGAGACGACGTGTTGGTCGCCAGGATCGCATGAGGCGCGCAAACCTCGTCGAGCCGGGTGAAGACGTCCTTCTTCACCTGCATGTCCTCGAAAACAGCCTCAATGACGATGTCCGTGCCACCAACAGCCTCATACTCCGTCACACCCTTGATCAGTGAGAGTGCGCGCTCCATGGCCGCCTCTGTCAGACTTCCGCGTTTGACGGAGGCGGCATAGTTCTTCTGGATGAGGCCCAGGCCGCGATCCACCGCTTCCTGGCTCAACTCCAACAGTTGCACCGGAATACCGGCATTTGCGAAATTCATGGCAATGCCGCCACCCATGGTGCCTGCACCCACAATCGCAGCACTCCGAATGGGCAGCGCCTTGGTATCCGCCGGCAGATCCGGAATCTTGCGCGCCTCACGCTCGGCAAAGAACAGGTGAATGAGAGCCTTGCGCTGTGGGCTGTCGCGGCATTCGTTGAATGCATCCCGCTCAAACTGATAGGCCTGGTCCTTGGACCGCATGCAAGCGGCTTCAATACAATCAATGATCTTCCACGGAGCAAGCTGACCGCGGGCCTTACTTTCCAGTTTCTTCCTGAAGTTTGTGAACAGCACAGGATCGACGCCCACGATCTTGTCGGTCGAGTCACTTGCCAGGCGCAACGGCCGCTGATCGCCAGCAGCTGTTCGCGCCAGAACGATCGCCTCCTCCATAACATCGTCGGCAATTGCGTCGATCAGTCCCAATTCCAACGCGCGTTTGGCTGCGATCGGATTGCCCGAAGTGATCGAATCGAGTGCCGCCTCGGGGCCCGCGAGCCGCGTAAATCGCTGAGTGCCCCCTGCGCCCGGCAGGATTCCGAGCTTGACCTCTGGCAGGCCAACCTTTGCATCCGCGGCCGCAATTCGCCAGTGACAGGTCAATGCAATCTCGAAACCGCCTCCCAGGGCCGAGCCCCGGATGGCCGCGATGATGGGCTTGGGGACAGTTTCCATTTGCGCCTGCAGGTCTCGGAGGGTGGGGGCTTTGTTGTTGGCTCCCGAGGAAATCTCGTTGATATCTGCCCCCGCCAGGAAAATCCCCGCAGTGCCGGTGATCACCACTGCCTCGACCACTGGATCGGATGCCGCGTCCTTCAGCGCCTCGGCCAGGCCCTGGCGCACCTCGAGGCTCGTTGCATTGACCGGTGGGTTGTCAATTTCGAGGACGGCGACGTTCCCATCGAGGCGATAGTTCACAACGGGCACAGATTTCTCCTGCAAGTGAGGGTGCGAATGATATTCGAATCGTTACACTGCGTCTCGATGGATACTGTGGATGTCATCGTCATCGGGGCTGGAGTCGTGGGGCTCGCGGTGGCCCGTGCGTTTGCATTGCGCGGCCGGGAGGTGCTGATTTTAGAGGCGAACCCGCAATTCGGGATGGAGACCAGCTCGCGCAACAGCGAGGTGATACACGCCGGGATCTACTACCCTCGGAACTCACTCAAAGCGCGGCTGTGTGTGGCAGGACGGGATCAGCTTTATACGTTTTGCGAAAGCAACGGGATTGGATTTCGCATTTGCGGCAAGTTGATTGTTGCCACATCGCAGTCGCAGCTGCGGGAACTGGGGCAGATTCGGTCTGCCGCCTTGGGTAATGGAGTTGAGCTGTCGGCCCTGACCCGCGAGGCAGCGCTTCGGCTGGAGCCTCAGTTGAATTGCGTGGGAGCGCTGTATTCGCCTTTGACGGGGATTGTGGATTCGCATGAGTACATGCTGTCTCTATTGGGGCATGCGGAAGGGCATGGCGGTTCGTTGGTTTGTGATTCGCGGGTTACTTTTCTGGAATCGCAGTCGGGCGGTCTGTTGGTTGGCGTCAATGGTGAGACCGCGTCGCTGTTGGCACGGACGGTTGTCAACAGCGCGGGGCTGTCTGCGCCCGCCGTCGCGCGATTGGTTCTTCCGGCTGATTGCGTTCCTGCGCTTCATTTTGCCAAAGGAACCTATTTTTCTTTGGCGGGCCGATCTCCGTTTCAACACCTGATCTATCCCATTCCGGAGCACGGTGGGTTGGGCGTGCATTTGACCCTGGACCTGGGTGGGCGGGCTCGGTTCGGGCCTGACGTGCAGTGGGTCGACACACTCGATTACGATGTTGATCCGAAGCGGGCTGAGCGGTTCTATGGCGCGATTCGGGAATATTGGCCGGGGCTTCAGGATGGGGCGCTGGTGCCCGCTTACACGGGTATTCGGCCGCGGATTACCGGGCCTGGTGAGCCGCTGGCTGATTTTCGCATTGACGGGCCGCACGTGCATGGCGTGGCCGGTTTGGTGAATCTCTTTGGCATTGAGTCGCCAGGACTGACGTCGTCTCTCGCTATCGCCGACTACGTCGTCAACCTCGTGTCTCCCTAGCGTCGTCCCCCGACGCTGCTGATTAGCGTTTCAGCGCGATTTAGATCACAAACAAGCAATCGATACAACGGATTGTTGTCCGTGTTGATGCGGTTGTTTGTTTGAGACACTTGCGTGTGTGAATACGGAAGCTGTCAACGCATATCCACTGCCTTCTCGATGGGAGTCGTTTCGGGTTGCGGAAACGCCGGCGGAATATGTTTTCCACCGGCCTCGGGTCTATCTGGAGACCACCATCGCGAGCTATCTGACGGCTCGACCGAGTCGCGATTTAAAGAAAGAGCGCCTGCAGAGGATCACTTCACGCTGGTGGAATTCGTGGCGGACACAGTTTCAGATTTACGTTTCAAGTGTGGTCATTAAAGAGGCCCGAAACGGCGACCCTGACGCAGCACGACGCCGCTTGGAACTCCTCGAGCCATTCCCGCGGCTAACGAAAGACTCGCGCTCTCGCACCCTGGCAAGCCGGCTAATTGAGGGATGTGCACTGCCTCCCAATGCACGACAGGACGCAAACCACATCGCAATTGCATCAATACACCGAATGGAATTTCTGTTGAGTTGGAATTGCGCTCATCTCGCGAACGAACACCTGGCTGACAGAATTAGAGAGATCTGCAGTTCTGAAGGATATTCGTGCCCGATTTTATGTACCCCACAGCAACTACTGGAGAGATACGAAAATGGACATTTACCCTGATGAAGATGATCCGATCATCACAGAGCTTCGGCAATTCCGGAGAGAATATTTTGCCCGCTTCGCAGGTGACCTCGAAGCCATGGACGAGGATCTGGAGCGCTCCGCAGCCAACTGGCCGGGCGGTTGCGTCTCTTTCGCCCACGAGAATGATGAAGATGTGCCGCCAACGCCCAAGTGATCGTGATGTGCCACGTCCTACCCGATGAGGATGATCCTATCCTCGCAGACGGTGGCCGGGCGCGCCGGGGGTATGTTGCAACTCCTGAAAGGGACCAGGATCTCGTACACAGTCCGGGGCGGCGGGCGCCGAAACGGCGCCCGCGGGGGGAGCTTCCCGGTGCCCGTCCGAGGGCTTTTCGCCGCAGGGCCCGGTTGATCAGCCGATAATCTGCCGCTCAGTCAACGACCGCAGAATACTCTGAGCCGCGGATTCAGCGTCTCCGGCACGGGCGTCGACCACGATCTCGGCGTTCTCCGGCGTCTCGTAGGGCGAGTCGATGCCGGTGAAGTTCTTGATCTTCCCTTCTTTGGCACGCGCGTAAAGCCCCTTCGGGTCGCGTCGCATACACTCTTCCAAGGGCGTGTCGACGAAAATCTCCACAAACTCATCGGTGCCGACGAGCTCGCGCACCATCCGGCGCTCGGCGCGGAAGGGGGAGATGAAGGAGCACAGGACGACCATACCTGCGTCGACGAACAACTTCGCAACTTCACCCACGCGCCGGATGTTTTCCACGCGATCCGCGTCGGTGAAACCGAGGTCGCGGTTCAGGCCGTGGCGAACGTTGTCGCCGTCGAGCATGTAGGTGTGGGCGCCACGCGCGTGCAACTCACGCTCGAGGATGCTGGCGATGGTGCTCTTACCTGAGCCGGACAGTCCTGTGAACCAGAGGATGGCCGGTCGATGGCCGTTCATGCGCTGGCGGGATGCCTTGTCGACCAGCACGCTCTGTCGGTGGATGTTGGTTGCGCGGCGCAGACCAAACGTGATCATTCCCGCGCCGGCCGTGGCGTTCGTGAAACGATCGACCAGAATGAACGAGCCTGTTGCGCGGTTGTCCGCGTATGGATCCAGTGCCACGGGGACGGACGTGGACAAATTGCACAGCCCGATCTCGTTTAGACCCAGCGTCTTTGCGGCAATGTGCTCGAGGGTGTTGATATCGACCTTGTGCTTCAGTGTCGTCACCCGCGCCGGGACGTACTTCGTCCCGATACGCATCAGGTAGGAACGCCCGGGGAGCATCTCGTCCTCAGCCATCCACAGCACGTGGGCGGCGAACTGATCGACGACGTCCGGTCGACTGTCCGACGGCGCGATGACATCGCCACGCGCGACGTCAACCTCGTCAGCAAACGTCAGGGTTACGGCATCCCCCGCCCTCGCTTCAGGCAGGTCGCCGTCCGCCGTGACAATGCGCGTTACAGTGGACTCTTTGCCCGAGGATGCGACGACGACGCGGTCGCCCGGGTGCACCGTGCCAGAGGCCAAGGTGC
>Ga0268264_10000372_pt1 | contig 65916 bp, 36 predicted proteins | sample KBSSwiS32_FD_190357 | JGI IMG/M metagenome (GOLD analysis project Ga0268264, IMG submission 190357) | Switchgrass rhizosphere microbial communities from Kellogg Biological Station, Michigan, USA - KBS Switchgrass S3-2 (SPAdes) (version 2) | ecosystem: Host-associated > Plants > Roots >... | reverse complement strand
TGTCCTCGCGCGATTGCTGCGCGACGGCGCGGCGCGCGATGCTTATCGCGCGAATGCCACCGCGCTCGCGGAAGTGTGGCGCGTCCGGGAGGATGACCTTGATGCCTTTCTCGCGTTCGACCCCGGCGAACTCGAAACCCAGGCGGCAGTCCTTCTCCGTAAACGCCTCGACCAGGTCGCGCGCCTCATTCCGCGCACGCTCGCGGCGCTCGACGAGGGGGCGTGGCCCGTGTTTCGCGATTACGCCCGCGCTCATTGGCCCGACGACGACGGGGCTGGCTACGCCGATGCCTGCGATTTTTGCATGGCCATAAGGCAGGGGCGTCCTGCCGCCCTTTGCATGGCCGAGTGGAACCGCCTGCGATTTCTCCGCGGCCCGCGCCTCGCCGCCATTCATCTCACTGCCGCCCTGCCGTCCCCTTCGCGCCCCCGCCGCGCCCTCCAGCTCCTCTTCCGCCGCCGCAACGGTGCATGGAGGGAATTCCTCGTGTATGCCGGCTGATCCCGGCCCGCTGCTTTTCGCGTTGCAACAAAAACACCGCTCCAGCAACCTGCTGCCCGCATGAGTGCCATTCATTTCGACCCGAAGCAGCGTCTTTTCCTCGTAAAAATGCGTACGTCCTACTACGCATTCCGCATTCTGGAGGATGGCCAGGTCGTCCATTGCGGCTCGGGATCGCTGCCCGGGGTGGTGGAAACGGATGCTCTCCTCTCGGGATTGAATGTGTACGAGGATCCGAATTACATCTGGGAATCGCAATCCCGGCGTTATGAAATTCCCGCATTCGGAGACGTCAGCTACCATGATATCGGGCTGAAAGTTGCATTCCCTCAACCCGCCGTGCCGCCCGCCGTGCACGAGGCGGCCAATCTCCCTGTGCGCGATGTGCGGCCCCGTTACGTTTCGCATGAAATCCGCACGGATGAAAAACCGTGGCTTGCCCCCGCCCACGGCCTGCCCGTGCGCAAAACGGCGCCGCGCGAAACGCTGTGTGTACGATTGAAGGACGCCACCTGCGATTTTGGTGTTACATTATTTTATAGAATCACCCCGGAGCACGACATCATCGAGCGCTGGCTGGAACTGGAAAACAATACGCCGGTGGAGGTGGCCGTCGAGTCCCTGGTATTCGGCACAGTCCATCTCCCGAACGGCAGGTATGAAGTAACGCGCGCGGCGGGTTGCTGGGGGCGCGAGTTTGTGCCCGTGCGGCAGAACCTGGAGCAGGGGAGGATGATCCTCGACCAGCAGGGCCTGAACACCGGCCACGCGGGAAACCCGTTCTATTTGCTGAACGCACGCGGCAACGCCACCGAAACGGCCGGGGACGTCTGGTTCGGCGCGCTCGCGTACAGCGGCAACTGGAGCCTGCGCTTCGAGGCGCTGCCCACGGAGGCCGTGCGTGTGCATGGCGGCTACGAGTTATCCGACTTCTCCCTTTCCCTGGCGCCCGGCGCCACGCACCGCACCCCCGCTTTTGTGCACGGATGCTCCGGTGAAGGCTGGGGCGGTGCAAGCCGGAGCATGCACAGATTCATCCGCGAATATGTCCTCCCTCACAGCGCGGAACTCCGCCCCGTGCTTTACAACAGTTGGGAGGCCACCTACTTCGACATCACCCTGGAAAACCAGACCGCGCTGGCCCGCACCGCCGCATCCGTCGGCGTCGAGCTTTTCTGCATGGACGACGGCTGGTTCGGCGGGCGCAGGCATGACTGCGCGGGCCTCGGCGACTGGACGGTAAGCGAGTCCGTATTCTCCGGCGGCCTGAAACCGCTCATCGACGAGGTGAAACGCCTCGGCATGAAATTCGGCCTGTGGGTCGAGCCGGAAATGATCAATCCCGACTCCGACCTTTACCGTGCACACCCCGACTGGGTCCTCCATTTTCCGGGGCGTCCCCGCACGGAATCGCGCAACCAGCTTGTCCTCGATTTCGGCCGGCCCGAGGTCGTGGAGCACATCTTCACCGTGCTGAACCGGCTGGTGGCGGATCACCCGATCGATTTTTTCAAGTGGGACATGAACCGCTACGCCAGCGAGCCCGGCTCCGTCGCCGGGAAAGCCATCTGGCGCAAACACGTCGAGGGCGTTTATTCCATCTACGACCGTCTGCGGAAGGCGCATCCGGGGCTCGACATCCAGAGCTGCTCCGGCGGCGGCGGCCGCGTCGATATCGGCATGCTTGGCCGCGCAGACCAGGTCTGGACGAGCGACAACACGGACGCCTACGACCGTGTGTTCATCCAGGACGGGTTCAGCCTCGCCTACCCGCCGCGCGTGATGGAAAGCTGGGTTACCCATGAAAAAAATCACCAGACCGGCCGCATCGCATCGCTCGACCTCCGCTTCGACGTGGCCATGCGCGGCGCGCTGGGTATCGGCCTGGCCTTCAGTGATCTTTCCGCGGAGGAGCTCGACGCCTGCCGCTGCAAAATCGCCTTTTACAAAAAAATCCGGCCTGTCGTGCAGGAAGGCGATCTGTATCGTCTGAGTTTCGGCCCCGATCACGGCGGTGTATCGATTTGGGAAATCGTCCTGCCCGATGCGAGCCGCGCCGTTTACTCCATCGCCGTCATCCATCACCTCCAGGGTATCCATCGCGCCCCCGCGCGGCTCAAAGCCCTCGCCCCAGCTGCGATCTACGCGATCACCGATGAGCGTGGCGCAGAGATCGGTCGCTACAGTGGATTCCAACTGATGACACTCGGCATGCCCGGCGACACCGTTTTCGGAGGAGCCGGTCAATCGATCCGCAGCCGGACCTTGCTGCTGGAACGGATGAAATAGCCTGTTCACGCCAAATTTGACCCTGAAAACGGCAAACGGCGCGCAGCCTTGTTTTTCTTCAAAAGTTAGTAGTATTCTCAAACTTTATGTCCACGCATTTCAAGTACCAGGAGCCGTTTCCCCTCGGTAAAGACACCACCCATTATTACCAGCTTGGCACCAAGCACGTCTCAGTGGCGGAATTCGACGGTAAACCGGTCCTCAAAGTCGAGCCGGAGGCTCTCACCCAGATCGCGAAGGCAGCAATGCATGATTGTTCGTTTATGCTTCGCAAGGCGCATCTCGAGCAGGTCGCTGCGATTCTCGAGGATCCGGAAGCCAGTGACAACGACCGCTACGTGGCTCTTACCATGCTTCGCAACGCGGAGGTCGCTGCGCTCGGCGTGCTTCCCTTCTGCCAGGACACCGGCACGGCGATCGTAATGGCTAAAAAAGGCCAGCAGGTCTGGACGACTGGCGACGACGCGGAAGCGCTTTCACACGGCATTTACGAAACCTACGCGCAGGAGAATCTGCGCTACTCGCAAACTGTGCCGCTGGACATGTACAAAGAGAAAAATTCCGGCACGAATCTCCCCGCGCAGATCGACATCTACGCAACAACCGGCGAGGAATATAAATTCCTCTTCGTTGCGAAAGGTGGCGGCTCGGCAAACAAGACCTACCTGTTCCAGGAAACCAAGGCGCTGTTGAATCCGAAGAGCCTCGAGGCATTCCTCATCGAGAAAATGAAGTCGCTCGGCACCGCCGCGTGCCCGCCTTATCACATCGTCTTTGTCATCGGCGGCACGAGCGCGGAGACATGTTTGAAGACGGTAAAAATTGCCTCCACAAAGTACCTCGACACCCTCCCTACAGAGGGCAATGACGGTGGCCAGGCCTTCCGCGACGTGGAACTCGAGGCGCGCATGCTCAAGGCCGCGCAGGAATTGGGAATCGGCGCGCAGTTTGGCGGCAAATATTTCGCGCTCGACGTACGCATCATCCGCCTTCCGCGCCACGGTGCTTCCTGCCCGGTCGGCATGGGTGTTTCCTGTTCCGCGGACCGCAATATCAAGGCGAAGGTCAACCGCGACGGACTCTGGATCGAGAAGCTGGAAACGAATCCCGGTCGTTTTATTCCCGAGCGCTACCGGAAATCAAACGAAGGCCGCTCCGTGAAGATCGATCTCGACCGCCCCATGCACGAGATCCGCGAAACGCTCACGAAATACCCCGTCTCCACACGCCTCTCGCTCAACGGCACCATCATCGTTGCCCGCGACATCGCCCACGCAAAGCTGAAAGAGCGCGTCGATGCAGGTCAGGGGCTTCCCGATTACTTCAAATCCCATCCCGTCTATTACGCCGGCCCCGCCAAGACGCCTAAGGGCATGGCATCCGGCTCCTTTGGCCCTACCACCGCAGGCCGCATGGACAGCTATGTCGATCTTTTTCAGGACGAAGGCGGCTCCATGGTGATGATCGCCAAGGGCAACCGCAGCCAGCAGGTCACAGACGCCTGCAAAAAGCACGGTGGCTTTTACCTTGGCTCCATCGGCGGCCCTGCCGCCATCCTCGCGCAGGACAACATCAAGAAAGTCGAGGTCGTCGAATACGCCGAACTCGGCATGGAAGCCATCTGGAAAATCGAAGTTGAGGATTTCCCCGCATTTATCCTCGTCGACGACAAAGGCAACGACTTCTTCAAGCAGATCGGCAGCGGTTGTGAGAAATGCGTCACCGGATCGGCCAAATAAGCGAGCGCCACTTTATAATTGACGTCAATCATAAACGGGGGATTCTCGCTGTGTGAGAGTTTCGCTTCATATCGTGGAAGCCCGGCGTGAAAAGCTCGCGCAACTGATCGGGCAGCACCGCTACCTGCCTATCCACGAACTCTGCCGCCGATTGGACATATCGGAAGCGACTGTCCGGCGGGATCTTGCAGCGCTGGTGAAGGAAAACAAGATCACCCGCACCTACGGAGGCGCCTTGTCCGAGTTTAATGATCGGTTCCCCTCATTTAGGGAGCGCCAGGCGCAGGCGGGCGGGGCAAAGCACAAACTCGCAAAGCGGGCCTTGGGGTTGATCCAGCCGGGGCAGACCTGTTTCTTCGATTCCGGCACCACGATTTTTGCGATCGCAGAGGCTTTTCGGGAAAATCCGATCACACCGGTGTCCATTGTGACATCCAATCTGCCAGTCGGCGAAGTTCTCGCTGGCATCCCGGATGTGCAGGTTTTCCAGCTCGCGGGCCAGTTGTTTCACCGGCAGTCCATCCTGCTCGGCGAGACGGCGCAAAAGAGCCTCGAATTCTGGCAATTCGACCTCGCTTTTCTATCCGCGGAAGCCATGAACGCGGAGGGCATCTGGAATTCCCAACCTGAGATTATCGAGCAACAAAAGGCGGTTCTTCGCCGGAGCGCCAGGTCAGTTTACTGTCTGGATGGGAGCAAGCTGGACCGCGATGCGCCACATTTTTTGACATCATGGAAAGAAGTCGACGAGCTCCTCACGGATGTTTCCCCTGCGCGCCTGAAAAAAGCAGGGATCCAACTCACCGGGGGGCAGTTGCCGGGTTCAGGGCGTACAGGCAGACTGTACACTGCTGCTGGACAGTCCGCTGCAACAGAATCGAACAATGACCTGGCGCTGTTCAATTCCAGCGGGGCGCAGTCGCTCAAGGAACAGATCTGCGAGATGGGCCGCCGCATGTGGATGCGCGGATACTGCGAGGGGAACGGGGGGAATATTTCCTGCCGCCTCGGTCCAGATCGGTTCATCGTCACGCCCACGGGCGTGAGCAAAGGCTTCATGACGCCGGACATGATGTGCCTTGTGGATGGAAATGGAAAACAGCTTGCCGGCACGCGGGAGCGCACCAGTGAGATCACCACGCACCTCGCCATTTACAATTCCACCCCTGACGCAGTCTCGGTCTGCCACGCGCATCCGTGCCACGCCGGTGCCTTTGCGATCAAGGAACTCGCGCCTCCCCAGCGACTTATCCCCGAGCTGGAACTGTTCGTCGGCCAGGTGGCGGTCGCGGGCTATGAAACCCCCGGCTCGCCGGAAATCGCCGCATCCATCGCCCCGCTCGCGCCGTTGCACCAGTCGATCATCATGGGTTGCCATGGCGTCATTTGTTGGGGAAAATCGGTGGAAGACGCTTATTTCAAAATGGAAATCACGGATTCCTATTGCCGCACCGTCATCCTCGCGCAGTCGCTCCCCGGAGCAGCCTCCATTCCCCTGGACAAGATGGATGACCTTTTTGCCCTTAAAAAGAAACTCGGCCTGCCCGATGCACGCTACGATCTCCAGGAGCCCGGCGGGGCCGACCCATGGTCGCGGATGCGCAATTTGCCGTGATACCGGTCAACCGTGTGAAGCCCTGCATTAAAAAATACGACCGGATATGGTTCCGTGCGCGGATCAATATTGAGCTTTCCTGTGCATTAGACAAACGCACGGATAGCATGTAACCTGTAACTCTGCGATGAGTGAATTTTTAGTATTATTGTTCATTTTTCTCACGGTGGTCGTTTCCATCGGCTTGATGCTCTGTTCAATCGCCTTGCGTTCCAAGTCGATTGCAATCCTGAATTTTTGCATGTGGCTGCTGGCCACTTTCGCAGCCGCGCCCTGGTCCACGCTTTCGACCACCGCTCCGAATGATCCCGACGAGCGTCTTCTCTGGGATGCGGCGATCGTCTGGGCCATTTTCTTTCCCATAAGCATTATCGCCATGATTTTCTCGATAATTTCCAAAAATCTGGAAAATAAACCGCCCAAGCGCGATCGCCGCCGACGCAGAAGTCGCAGGCGGAATGCACCGCCTCAAGATACTTCGTCGGATGACTCCCAGGCCTCGCTGCGCGAGATTTAGGGCTTCCCGGTGGAATCTTTTTCGTTTTCCCCGGTTTTCGGCAACAACCGGGATATGAATGCGAGCAGCACGGCGACCACCAGCGCAAGTGCCCCCCAGAAAAGGAAACCGCCGCGGTCGGCCGGTTCTTCATGCACGGCCTTCGCTGCGGCTGTTCCTGCGGGTTCTTCCGCGCCGGTGAGAGCGGTTGATTTTTCGGCGCGCAACAGTTCATGTCCCACCAGATTTAGATCGTATCGCGGCGCGGATGCATCGGGGTTGCCGTAATAAATCCAGACGGGCTTCGAGGCATCGGGGGTCGCTTTGAAGATGATGCGCGTCACGGGGTAGTAGGCCCGGAAGTCCCTTAGTTCGATGGCAGGGTTGTCCCCATTATCGGTTTCCAGGAAAAATGCGTCTCCGACAGGCTCCTGGTCGAACGCGATCACAAAATCATGCCTCGCGTGCCCGGGGGTCTGCTGCCATGTGGCGCGCCCGAGTTCGCGCGGATATTTGTTCCCCCGTTCATCCGTGATTTCCTCCCACATGCGGAAGTCCCGCTGGAAAAGCGGCGAGGGAGAAGTGCAGGCAAGGCGTGAAAACGGAATCCCGGTCCGTGGCAGCTTGAAGGACAACCGCGAAAGCGCGGGCCGCTTCGGATCAATCGCGGGGGAGGCGTTCAATGCGATGTCGCGTGAAATGGAAGGCCGCTCGACGAGGAAGGGAAGCTGCTGCCCGTCGCGCAGCACCCGCAGGTCGCGCTGGTCGCGCGCCGCGTGCGCGAGCGTTTCGGGATCGAGTTCCAGTTGCTGCACCCCCGCGCGGGTGAGCTGCACCGGTTTGCGGAATTTCCAGCCGGCGGTGTCGATATTCGCACCGGCCAATGTCAGCGACGCGAGCGCCTCGGGCGTCTTGTAATCCGGGTTGTCCGCCAGCGCCGCCGGCTTCAATTCCGTGGCGGCTGCGCTTTTCAACTCCGTCCTCATGGCCGGCAGGTCGTAGCGCGGCGCGGCGCACTGGCTGTTGCCGGCAAGCAAGATGTAACGTCCGGGCTCGTTCGCAAAAAAGAGCAGGCGTGTCAGCCGGCGTTCGGCACGCACCTCGTTGATAGCCAGCGGCGGGTTGTCTTCGTTGTGAATGATCAGAAGCAACTCGCGGGAGGGGATGGTCTTTTCAAGCGGGATATCCAGTCGCGCCGCATTTTTTCCATCGATGTTTACGCGAAAAATTACCGCATTGCCGGCCTGCTGCTCGCGGATGCCGCCATCGGTGACCTCGGGGATCGCCACGGTCACGTTCCGTGTAAACAGCGGTTCCGGTGTCACGACGCTCAACGATGCCACCGGCAGGTTTGCCGCGCCGAGATCGATCGCAAGCCGCGTGACGCCGGGACTTTCGTCGCGCGATTTGATCGAGGCCTGCACCGAGATCGAGGGTGCCGTGGCGCCTGCGGTGCGCAACTGCGCCCCGGTGAACGGCACGGGTTGCGTGCGGTCATCGGCAATCGTCAGGCGCAGGAATTCCCATGCGCCACCCACTGCGATACCCAGTTTTTCCGCGCCGCGGGGCAGCCGGAATACCGGTTGCCCGGCCGACAATTCCTGCCAGTCCTTCCCGTCATGCGAAGCTTCCACGCGCACCGCTTTTATAAACTCCGCCCCCGGCGTCTCGAGAACCACCGAGGAGATGGGAAGCGCGGTTCCGGTTTTGATGGCGATCGTGCTTGTTCCATTGTCGATCGTAAGGGTGAACTCCTTTGCGCGCACCGCGGAACCTGCCTGTGGCACAGGCAGGTCGAGCAGGTAGGGAATTTCCTTTCCCGAGGAATCCAGCAGGCGCAGATCTTCCAGCGCGGGACGCGCGGCGTCCAGGGTTTCCGGCGGCAGATCCAGGCTAATGAGACCGGCGGCTGCCACATCGACCGCCTGCGTACGCCGCCATTCATTGGGCGTGATTGCCCCGAGCCGTGCCGTGAGGCAGAGCAACGCGGTAAATATGACCGGCAGTTCAGGAAACGGGAGGAGTCGGCGGTGTTTCATTTGTTTTTTCCACTGCGCCCAGGAAGCGCTGATACAGGAACGATGCAAAGATGGCTATGATTGCGACAACAATGAATGCCGCGATCCGGTAGAGCTGGTCAAGCTGCGAGAGATCGTGCAGGAAGAGTTTCAACAGCGTCACCACGAGCAACCCGATGCATGCGTAGCGCACAGGCGCAAGTCGCTGGCGGATGCCAACTACAAGCATCAGCAACGCAAACAAGGCCCACGCGATGCTGTAGCTCATGTCGCGCGCAAAACTCCCCGAGAACTCAAATGTCAACGATTGCGCCCCGGGCGCCATGAAAAAATCCGCGATCTCGATATTCACGAGCAGGAACGTGAGCACGGTGCCGAGTCCCTGGAAGAGCGGGGGCACATTCGTCCCCAGCACCACATTGCGCGGCGGCGCGAGCAGCCACGCTCCGGCAAACAGGCAGATCGTCGTCACGCCGTAGGCATACAGATACCAGTTCAGGATCGGTGTCGCAGCCCGCTCGTGATATTCCAGCACTGCGGGATTCAACGCGAGGCGCACGAAGGCAGTCACCAGCAGTCCGGTTCCCGCGAGTGGCAGTCCTTTGTGAGGCACGCGCTGGAAGAGCCAGCAGAGCGCCGCGCCCTCGAGCGCCCAGCCGATCGTAATCCACTGGCGGTCAAACTGGATCGGGAAGATGAGCGTGATGAAAAACAGCGCGATGCCGCCGAACCACGCGAGTTGCGAGTTGCGGGAAGGACTGTCCGCGGGGGTTCGCTTCAAAAGCGCAACCACGCCCAGCAGCGCCGGAATGCTGAACGCCGCGGGCAGCATTCCCATCATCCCGCTCATGCCGGGCCATGCCGCGGAAATGAGTTGGTGGAGCAGGTAAAAATGCAGCGGCCCCGCGAGCGCCGCCGTCGCCCAGGGAACGGCGCTTTTCGCAAAATGCCGGTGGAACAGAAACGGAAACACCGTGAACACGGAATAAAAAATCACGTACCACCCGAGCGGCAGCGTCGCATGCGCCGGGTTGAAATTATGGAAATGCCACGCGTGTTCCAGTGCGACCACCGAGGCCAACCCCACGGCCGCAAGCGCATCGATGGACATGATTTTCGCCATGCCGAGCAGCAGCACCACCAGCAGCAGCGCAAGCCCGAATACCGGCGAGGGATTCGCCAGCGGCAACCGCAACGTGAGCATGATCAGCAGCAGGAAGGGCAGGCCCGCGGACAGCACAGGCACCTGCACGGCGAGATTCACCGGGTTGCCCACATCTCCGAAAACACTTCCCGCCATCGCAGACATTTTGCCGGCGGCAGTGAGCGTTTTCATCAGCTTGCGGCTCGCCACAGTGGCCGCCACGATGAAAAACACCGCAAACCCGCCGAGCATAAAGAGCGATGTCGGCAAGCCCGTGAGATCCGCCGGGATGCGGAAGATCCACGCCCCCACAGCTACAAGTGTGAGCACCAGCACCACCACAATTGGCAGCAGCGCAGCCGTGACCACCGAAAGAATGATCGCCAGCAGATCGATGAGGAACACCAGCGGCCAGACGAGTATCGTGAGTTCCGTGATTTTGAAGATCGGCATCATCACCAGCAGCAGCGCAAGCGCGGGGAATGCATTGCACCACCACGGCAGCACCGTCCCGCGCATCTTGTGGATCACAACCGGCGCGGCGGAGTGGAACAGCGCAAAGACGAAATAAAGCGCGAGCGCAGTGTAGAGGTGCGCGCTCACGAGGTTGTTGCCCGTCCAGATCCCAAGAAGGAAAAAAGTCGCCAGCCCGGCGGCGCCCTCAGCGGGAGCGAACTCCTTGTCCAGAAGACCAAGCCCGAGCAGCGCGATGCTCACCAAAAACACGGAACCGAAAAACAGCACCGGCTGCTGCGCTATCACATGGAACGAGAGAAAGTAAAACGGCAGCACCAGCGCCGGCCACACATGCAGGGGCCACGGCAACCGGGTTGCGGACAACCGCCTTGTCATCACCGCCGCTGCGAGATGCAGCAGCGCAAATACCAGATACCCTCCGAGCGCAGCGTAAAGATGCGCCGTGCCGAGATATACATTCGTCCATATCGCCAGAAAACCGAACACGGCAAGCCCTGCGAGCGCCTCGACGGCCGCCAGCCTCCCGTCCAGCAACACCAGCAGGATCAACCCCGTATCAGCGAGGAGCAGATACCCGAACAGTATCACCGGCTGGTTGCCGAGCGGCTTGAAGGAGAGGAAGAAAAACGATGCCAGCAGCGCGGCAATTCCCATTACAAGCGCCGGCCCGGAGAAGGCGTGTCCTCTTTTTTCGGAGCGGTTCGCCCACGCCTCGGCGGCAAGAAACAGCGCCTGGAAACCGCAGAGCACCGTCATGGCGATCAAAACCTTGTGTCCCTCGAAATATCTTTCCGGGATGAAAAATTTGGTGATCCACCCGATCTCCATGAGCACCGTTCCGGCCGCGCCGAGCACCGGCAGCGAATTCCACCGCTGCCGTAGCGCCACGGTCAACAGGCCGATATCGAGCAGCGCGATGTAGCCGAACAACGCCAGCGGCGCATCCTGCCCCGTTGACAATAACACAGGGGTGAGAAAACCGCCCGCGATGCCAAGAATCGCGACGACGAGGGCGTTCAGTCTTACCGAGAGCAGGAATGCCACGACGGTAATCAACGTCATCAAAATGAATGTCGGCACCGGCCCGAAAAAGGCGAAGTGATAAAGCGACCGGCAGGCAAAGGTCACCCCATACAGGATCAGGACTCCCGTGGAGCAGAGCGTTTGCGACGTCACGGCGGTCTCCTTGCGTTTCATCATCACGCCGCCCACCAGCAGGCCGATGCCCGCCATGAATCCGGCTGCCACGCGCATCGCGGGAGGAATAAGATTTCGCTCGAACGAATATTTCACAAAAAACGCGACACCAAGGAACAACGCCAGCCCGCCCACCCAGGCAAACATCTTCGCGCCCATGAACTGCTCCCAGTTGATCGGCTTCGCGGCAGGAACCGGCGCGGGCGCGGGCTTTGATTCCACGGGATGCGGCTTGGGCGGCAATGGCGGCGGCGCTTTTGCGTAGAGCATATCTTCGTCGAAAATCTTTTTGGGCGGCGCCACCGGCTCCACAGGCGTCAGCACTGGAAGGATTGCTGGCTCTTCTTTCGGCGCCTGGATGACAGGAGCCGGTGGTTGCGGTGGCGCGGCCTTCGCGACTTCCTGAGGAGCCTCGACTTGGACTGGCTCGGGTTTCTTCTCGGTGCTTGCCGCGAGATTTCTCACCAGCCGTTCAAGCGTTGCCAGCCGACGGTCCAGATCCTTCGCTCTGCGTTCGGCATTAGCAGCTTTTGCCATCGCGACAAACGGCATCACGATGATGGTGATTACGACAGCGATTGCGAAGAGAATGAGTATGGCCATGGATCAGGAAAGGGTTGCGGGCATCATGGAAAAAGTTGCCCCGGGTTCAGGCTGCGAAATCCCCGCAGGCGGCATGATTCCGCGCCGCAAAGCGGGAGGGAGGAGTTCACACTCGAAATCAAATGTTTTACACGTTGTATTGTCGAGCATTGGTTTTGGGACAGAATCCGTCATGGGGAATATGATGCCATCGCCGGTGCGTTTGGTGGTAATCGATAAAAGAATGGCAGTTCATCGATTTGGTCGATGATGAACATTCGCCACCAGTTCGGAGCTTATAGGAAAAAACCTTATAAATGCTCCGGTAAGTCCCCCTATAGACCGTTTGTGTTGTGAGGATTAGCCTTTCCCATACCGCAGGAAATTGACTGAAAAATTGGTGACTCCATCAATTCGGATGTTGCCGAGGCAACTTTAGTAATTACAACCCCATGGCCGCCCAATCTCCACCCTACCAGGAACCCGCACCCCACGAAATTGCTGCATATGCCCACTCCATCTGGGAATCGGAAGGCAGGCCGGAGGGCCGGGAAATCAGCCACTGGTTTCAGGCGAAAGCGCATCTCATAGCCGCGCGAAAACTGGAGGCAGGCATGATCAAGGCGCATGGCAAAAAAGCGCCCACAGGCGGAACGGAAAGAAATCGTGCGGGCAACGACGGGCGCAAACAACAGCCCCGGAGCACCTCTGGAAAAAAACAGGAACAAACACTCACCCAAACGGCAGGATGAAAAATTATCACAGCCTCGCGGATGGGGAAATCATCCGGGGATTGCAGATGAAAAGGCAGGAAGCGCTCGCCGAGCTTTATCGCCGCTACGGGGTCGCCATGAAGTCCGTTATCCAGCGCATCGTGCACGATGAAGCCGAAGCGGATGATCTGCTGGCCGAGGCCTTGATGGAAATCTGGGGTCACGCCCGCGATTACTCCCCGCGGAAAGGGAAACCGCTTGCATGGATGACCACGATCATCCGCAGGCGCGCCATCGACCGGCTCCGCAAGCGGGACGCCTATGCGCGTGCAATGGACCGCTACCACAATGAGATCCAGGGGCCTTTTACCGTTTCGAGCCAGAAAAGCGCCATCAGGGAAATCATCATTTCCGACATGCGGAAGTTCCTGAATGACACTCTCGAGCGCCTCCCCGAGGCACAGAAGAAAACACTGCAACTGGTTTTCTTCCAAGGCTTCAGCCAGCGGCAGGTGGCTGTAAAGACCCACACCCCGCTCGGCACAGTAAAGACGCGCCTGGAGCTTGGCATGACAAAAATGACCGCCGCCATGGCCGATTCCAAGGCCAGGATCTGGTAGGGGGCCCGTTCGACCTTGTTTCGCCGGGCAAACATCGACTTCTTTACTTGCAGCTAGATGCCCCCTAATCTTCCCGGACCGTGTCTGTAGATTCCCCCGGAGAGCTTCAGAGAAGCCCCAACCGCCGCAGCCGGACAACATACAAAGTCAGTCACACCCACACTCCCCAATGAAAACCAGAAACATACTCACGCTCGCTGCCTGCGCCACACTCATCGGCAGCCCGTTCTCAAAAATCGTCGCGGAAGACGCGGCCCCGGCTCCGGCCGCCGCCGAACCCGCAAAGGAACCGGGCAAAAAGCCGGAGGCAAAGCCCATCGACCCAGAAAAACAAAAAATGATGGAAGCCCGCAAAAAGGCGATGGAAGACCCCGAAGTGAAAGCCGCCATGGATGACGTCCGCAAGTTGCAGGCGGAAGCCAACAAGAAATTGTTTGCCAAAATGCGCGAGATCGACCCTTCACTCGGCGCCGCGCTGGACAAGGAAGAGGAAAGAATGAAGCCCCGCGAGCAGAAGCCGAAAGCGCCTAAGGACAAGGAAGCAACGCCCAAAAAATCCGGGGACAAGCCCAAGGCCGACAAGAAGGCCGACAAAAAGGCGGACGACGCCAAGCCTGCGGACAAACCCGCGGATATGTAAGCATTCGCACTCTGTTTAAATGGACCGGCCTGCCGTTCGCGGCAGGCCGGTTCTTTTTTGGAAGCTGCCTTCTCACCGCAGCCTGCGGAAAAGATTTCTTTAAAACGGAAGGTCCGCTTGCCGCCAGCGTCCGATTGGGAAATGATGAAGCAATGATTCTCGCATCCATGGACGCCGGGTGGTTTCACCAGGCAAGGTTTGAAATATTGCGGCACAACATCTCGTTCGCGGGGGTGGTTGCGTTCGTGGTCTGTACAGGCGCGGGCCTGGGGCTTTCCTCCTTCCTGCAAAGCGATGCGGTCCGCCGGTTGCTTGCCCGCCTGGGGATCCACAAGAATTTTGCGGGCATCGTTACCTCGGTCCTGGGCCTGGCCGTATTTATAAACCTGCTGGTGGTGGGCATCGAGCTGGGTGGAATTCCGATTCCATGGTCGAAGCCCGTGCCGGGCATCAACTTGAGCGCGTTGCAGGCCATCACGCTTATTTTCTGGGCCATGGTGGCCATCTGGTTTTCCTCGGCCAGCCGGTCCTTTGTTTTCAACCGGTTCCTGAGCCAGAGCGGGCTCGACCGTTCATTGCAATACGCGCTGGCGCAGGTCACGGGTTACGTGGCCCTCGCGTTGGGGCTTTTCATAGCTCTGCAAAGCGCGGGCATCGGGCTTTCGGGTCTCACGGTTTTTGCGGGTGCGCTCGGTGTCGGGCTTGGGCTCGGGCTTCAGGCCGTGGCCGCGAATTTCATCAGCGGCCTCGTCATCCTCGCCGAGCGTCCCATCAAGATCGGCGACCGCATCACCGTGGATGGCGTCGCCGGACAGGTGCAGTCCATCCGCGTGCGAGCTACCACCGTGGTCACAAATGACAACATCGCGATGATCATCCCCAACTCGAAGCTCATCGGAAACACCGTCACAAACTGGAGCTACGGCAGCCCCTCCGTGCGTTTCCACATTCCTGTCGTGGTGGTTTCGGGAAGCGACGTTGCAAAAGTCTGCAAGACGCTCATCGCCGCGGCGAAAGAACACCCCGCCGTGCTCGCAGACCCGGAACCCGTTGTCTACCTCATGAATTTCGCCGATCACCACCTGAATTTCGAGTTGATCGTCTGGAGCGAGGAAATGAGCTATCATCCCGACCGGTTCCGCAGCGACCTGAATTTTGCCATTGAGCAAAAACTCCGCGAGGCGGGGATATGACGGCCCCATGGCTGTGCCACAACCCTTGCCGTTGCACTGGCAATAAATATATTTAAACAAAGGCCGGACGAGGCCTTCGCGCGATTTAGAGGGCAAACGATGAAAACCAGGGAATTACTTCCACAGGGCGCAGAGATTGTAGAGGGCGGTGTCCGCTACCGGACGTGGGCGCCGGACAAGGGCAGGGTCGAGGTAGAGGTATACCGCGCCGGTTCGGACGCAACTGAAGTCATTCCGCTGGCGACCGATGGGGACGGCTATTTTCAAGCCATCGATTCCGGTGGTCGGGCCGGGGATCGCTATAAATATAAATTCGGCGGCGATTCCGCGTTTCCCGATCCTTCCTCCCGCTCGCAGCCGGAAGGTGTTCACGGGCCATCGATGGTTGTTGATCCCGGCAATTACGAATGGAACGACGCGGCATGGCATCGGCCCAAATTTCGTGATCTCGTTATCTACGAGTTGCATATCGGCACTTTCACTCCTGAAGGGACTTTCCATGCCGCCATCGGAAAGCTTTCCTATCTCAAGGACATTGGAATCAACGCGGTTGAAATAATGCCCGTCGCCGATTTTCCCGGCGCGCGCAACTGGGGCTACGACGGCGTCTCCATTTACGCGCCTGCCCGTTGTTACGGGACGCCGGATGATCTCCGGGCACTGGTGGATGCCGCGCACGCGCAGGGCATCGCGGTGATCCTCGACGTCGTGTACAATCACCTCGGTCCCGATGGAAATTATATCGGCGCGTACAGCCCGTTCTATTTTACAAAGCGGCACAAGACACCGTGGGGCGACGCCTTCAATTTCGACGGGGAGAACAGCGGGCCGGTACGCGCATTCTTCCTCTCAAACGTCATATACTGGCTCGAGGAATTTCACATCGACGGCCTACGGCTGGATGCGACACACGCAATCCGCGACGATTCCGAAAAACATATGCTGCAGGAAATGGCCGATGCCGCGCACGAACGCGGCTGTTATATATTCGCCGAGGATGAGCGGAACCAGGCGGCCATCACCATGCGCAAGCCGAAAGGTTATGGAATGAACGCTGCATATGCGGACGACTTCTGCCACACGGTGCAGATGGCGCTTGGGGATACGACTTACAAGGAGGATTTTACAGGTTCCTCTGCCGAACTCGCCGACGAACTCCAGCACGGCTGGCTCTATCGCGGCCAGGCTACAAAGCGCACCGGGAATCCGCGCGGCACGGATTGCGAACATCTGCCCCCCGAAAACTTTCTCTATTGCATCTCGAACCACGACCAGGCCGGAAATCGCGCCCTCGGCGAAAGGCTTAACCAACTCGCCTCACCAGAGGCCTGCCGCGCAGCGGGTGCATTGTTGCTGCTGTCGCCGTACACCCCGCAAATCTTCATGGGCCAGGAGTTGGGGGCGTCCACGCCGTTCCTCTATTTCACGGATCACAACAAGGATCTCGGCCGCCGTGTGAGTGAGGGCAGGCGCAAGGAGTTTGCCCGCATGCCTGAGTTCAACGATCCCGAAAAGGCAAAAAAAATCTCCGACCCACAGGCCGGGGATACCTTCGAGAAATCAAAATTGAACTGGGCGGAAATCGAGCACGAGCCGCATGCCGGTGTGCTTGCGCTCTATCGGGAATGCCTCCGCTTGCGGATGGGCGACGCTGCGTTCCGGCCCGAAGGCCGTGAAAACTGGAGGGTGCGAAATTTCGGCATGGTTGCGCTCCACTATCGCGACGATGCAGACTGGCTCGTGCTGGCCGACCTCGCCGGCGGCCATCGCATCTCGCTCTCCGACGAGGAATTCTGCACCTTGCGGATGGGGAAAAAATGGAAGAGCATTCTTTCCACCAACGAAACTCGATTCGGGGGAAACGGGAGAAAAAGCTTTGATGCGGAGACAGAAGTGGTGATCTTCAACCAGCCGGAACTGCTGGTTTTGAAATCATGAACAGCGCAAATATCCCCATAGCGACTTACCGGCTCCAGTTCAACCAGGATTTCACGTTCCGGCAGGCGCGCGATCTCATCCCATACCTGCACAAGCTCGGGATCAGCCACATCTACTCATCGCCGTATTTTAAGGCCATGCCGCACAGCATGCATGGCTACGATATCTGCGACCACAACGAGCTGAACCCGGAAATCGGCACACGCGAGGATTTCAACGCCTTCGTCGATGAGCTTCACGCGCACGGCATGGGGCAGATCGTCGACTTCGTGCCTAACCACATGGGCATCGGTACCCCGGTGAATACATGGTGGATGGACGTGCTGGAAAATGGCCCCGCCTCCGTCTTCGCCTCGCATTTCGACATCGACTGGCACCCCGTCATCAAGAACGAGCTGGATAACAAAGTGCTGCTGCCGATCCTCGGCGACCAGTACGGGCGCGTGCTGGAGCGCGGGGAACTCAAGCTGGAGTTCGGGGATGGTGCATTCTTCCTGCATTACTTCGAAAACCGCCTTCCCATCGCGCCCGGCAGTTATGCAGGTGTGCTCAAGCCGGCATTGGAGAGATTGATGCTCCTCGGTGTGGACGAAAATTTTTCATCGGAGTTGAAAAGCATCCTCACCGCGCTGGAGCATCTTCCCGACCGCACCGAGCTCGATCCTGAAAAAAACACCGAGCGTGTACGCGAAAAGGAGATCATCAAAAAGCGCCTCGCGCGCCTCTGCGAAGAATGCCCCGCGGTGCTGGGCGCCATCAATGATTCCATGCGCGCCATTGAGGGAACGCCCGGTGAGTCGCCCAGCTTCGACGCATTCGATGAACTGCTCAACGCGCAGGCATATCGCCTGAGTTACTGGCGCGTCGCCTCCGAGGAAATCAATTACCGCCGCTTCTTCGACATCAATAACCTCGCCGCTATTCGCATGGAATCGAAGGACGTATTCGAGGCGACGCACCGCTTCATTTTCGAGCTCATCGAGAGCGGTGCGGTCAACGGTCTGCGCATTGACCATGTGGACGGCCTGTGGCATCCGCGCAAATACCTGGAGGAAATCCAGCAGCGCTCCGTGGTGATGCTCAAGGCGCCCGAAAAAAGTAACCCGCTCTATCTCCTCGTGGAAAAAATCCTGCTCGGCGACGAAAGGCTGCGTGCCGACTGGCCCGTGCATGGCACCACCGGGTACGACTTTGTAAACGAGGTGACCGGCCTCCTGGTCGACCCCGCTGCCGAAAAAGCATTCTCCGAGACCTATCAAAAATTCACGGGCGACGCGATGCGCTTCGAGGAAATCGTCTACCAGAAGAAGCAACTGGTGATGCGCCTCTCGCTGGCGAGCGAGATCAACATGCTCGGCCACATGCTCGACCGGCTGTCGGAAAAAAACCGCTGGTATCGCGACTTTACATTGAATGCCCTCACCGCCGCCGTGCGCGAGATCATCGCCTGCTTCCCGGTTTACCGCGCCTATGTGGCGCCGGACGAGGAGCCGAGCAAGGCGGATCGCGAGGCCGTGCTCCGCGCCGTGCGGCTGGCGAAACGCCGTAACCCCGGCATCGAGCGCACGATTTTCAATTTCATCGGCGAAATCCTGCTCATGAAATTCCCCGACAATATCGACGAGGCTGCGAGGGAGGAGCATGTGCGCTTTGTCATGAAATTGCAGCAATGCGCCGGCCCGGTGATGGCGAAAGGCGTGGAGGACACGTCGTTTTACATTTACCACCGCCTCGTCGCGTTGAACGAGGTCGGTGGCGACCCGCAACGATTCGGAATGTCGCCGGAAAACTTTTACGCGCGCAGCTCCGCGCGGCTCAGGGAACATCCGCACGCCATGCTCACCACGACCACGCATGACACCAAACGCAGCGAGGATACCCGGGCGCGCATCGCCGCGATTTCCGAAATTCCCTCCCTCTGGAGAAAAAGCCTGCGCCGCTGGCACACGATCAACCAGCATTTCAGGACCGAAATCGACGGCGAATGGGCTCCCGACCGGAACGAAGAATATCTCCTCTACCAGACTCTACTAGGCACATGGCCGCAGGAACCATTCACACGCGAAGCATACGTGCAGCGCATCCAGGATTACATGATCAAGGCGCTGAAAGAGGCAAAGACCAACACAAGCTGGATCCAGCCGAATGAGGAATGGGAAAAAGCCGTGCGTGAATTTGTCTCCCGGGCCCTGCACAACGGCCCGAACCGCTTCCTCAAGGATTTCGAACCCGTCGCTGCGCAGATCGCCCACCTGGGCCTGGTCAACTCCCTCTCGCAACTCGTCCTGAAAAGCACACTCCCCGGCGTCCCCGATTTCTACCAGGGCTGCGAACTCTGGGACTTCAGCCTCGTCGACCCCGACAACAGGCGCCCCGTGGATTACGAACTACGGAAAGGCATGCTCGATTCCATCGGGCACGCGCAGTCGGTGGACCTTTTCCGCGAATGGCACGATGGCCGCATCAAGCTCCTCCTCACGCACAAACTACTGAATTTCCGCTGCGACCACGCCCGCCTTTTTGCGGATGGAGAATTCCTGCCTCTCGCTACAGCCGGCGCATTTGCCGAAAGTTGTGTCGCGTTTGTCAGGCGGTATGAAAACGAAACACTGCTCGTAATTGTCCCGCGACTCACGCTTCAGGTAGGCTCGCCCCCGCTCGGCGACGCATGGCGTGATACAACCATCGAGTTGCCAGAAAACCTCAACGGCAGACCGATGAGGGAACTGTTTACAGGTGCGGAATTACACCCCGTCGGCCCAAAACTTTCCGTGACAGACGTGTTACGGACATTGCCCGTGGCAGTCTATTCAACCCTGTAGCCGGTGGTCTGTCCCCTGGTGGAGCTGCGCGCTGTTTTCAGGTTGCGCGCCTGAAATCAAATCAGCATCAATGCCGGATTCTCAATCAGCTTCCGCAACTCCGCGAGATATTCGGCCCCGATCGCCCCGTCCACAACGCGATGGTCACAGCTCAGCCCGATGGAAAGCCGCTGCCCCACCACGATCTCATTCCGTGAATTGACCACAGGCTTTTTCACCACCGCTCCGATCGCGAGGATGATCGATTGCGGCGGATTGATAATCGCCGAGAAACTATCGATGCCATACGCGCCCAGGTTCGAAACCGTGAGCGTGCCGCCCTGGTATTCGTCGGGCTTGAGCTTCTTGTTGCGCGCGCGGGTGGCTAGATCCTTCACCAGTTCATTGATCTCGCGTAGCGACTTTTTCTGCGCGTCGCGGATTACGGGTGTAACGAGGCCGTCATCAATCGCAACCGCGACCGCGAGATTAATGCTGCCATATTGCACCACGGCGTCGCCATCGAACGAAGCATTCACCTTCGGCACCTTCGTCGCAGCCACCACCGCGGCCTTGAGCACAAAATCATTCACCGTCAGCTTCGGTTGGCCGGATTTCTCTGAGGACGCATTGACCTCAGCGCGGAGCTTCATCAACTCGCCGGCATCGACCTCGATGTTGAGATAGAAATGCGGGATCGTCGTCTTGCTGATAAGCAAACGCTCGGCAATGACCTTCCGCATGCCGCTGAGCATGATGCGCTGGTCGTTCGGGCCTGCGGGCGTCGCAGGCACAGACGCGGGAGCCGGGGCGGAACCCGAAGTTTTCTGCGCGGATTCCACATCGGCGGCGATAATCCGGTAGCCGGGGCCCGTGCCGGTAATGCGGGAAAGGTCGACCCCCTTCGATGCAGCGATCTTTTTGGCCAGCGGAGAAGCTTTTACGCGCGCGCCGGGCGTTGCTGGAGCAGCAGGCACGGAACTTTTTGCAGTCGCAGCCGCAGGTGAGGGAGCATTGCTGCCCGCCGGTTTCGCCGCGGGCGCGGCAGCCGGTGCGGGCGCAGGAGATTCAGGCGGGGCTTTTTCGCCGGCCGCCAGTATCAGTGCCAGCTTCTGGCCCACCGTGGCCTTGCCGCCATCCTGCACGTAAATTTCTGTGAGAACACCGTCCTCGAAGGACTCCATTTCCATCGTCGCCTTGTCGGTTTCGACCTCGGCAAGGATGTCGCCGGATGCCACGGTGTCGCCCTTGTTTTTGCGCCAGCGAAGCAACGTGCCTTCGGTCATGGTGTCACTCAGTTTGGGCATTTCAATGTAAGGCATGATGGAGGTGCGTTTGGAAGGTTGTTTAAGAAAGCGAATAAAATGACGAATGACGAATGACGAATGACGAAATTTCAGAAAGCAAACAGGAGCGCGTGAGAAATGCCTTCCGGCATTCGGGCTTCGTCATTGTTTCGTCATTTGTCATTCGGATTCGTCATTAACATTGCCTTAGGCAATGCTCAATACTTTTGCCGCGATGCGTTGCGCATCTGGCAACTGGATTTTCTCGATCGGCGGGCTGTAAAACGCCGGCGCGTCCAGCGAGGAAACCCTCAAAACCGGCGCATCGAGATCATCAAACGCCTTTTCCTGGATCAGCGCCGCGATCTGCGAGCCCACGCCGCAGAACGGCTTGTTCTCTTCCACGAGCACGGCCCGGTGCGTCTTGCGCACGGAATTGAGAATTGCTTCCTCGTCGAGAGGGCGGATCGAGCGGAGATCTACGACTTCCGCGCTGATGTTATGCTCGGCCTGCAGAATTTCCGCCGCCTTCAAGCAGGTGAGGGCCGCGCGTCCGTGCGCGACCAAAGTGATGTCCGTGCCCTCGCGTTTCACATCAGCCAGACCGAGCGGAATGAGATATTCCTCATCGGGCACCTCCCATTGCTCGCCGTAAAGAAGCGTGTTCTCCATGAACATCACGGGATCGTTGTCGCGGATGGCGGTCTTCATCAACCCCTTGGCGTCGTACGCCGTGGCAGGTGTGACAACCTTGAGGCCGGGCATGTTTGCGAGAATATTCTCCGGCGTGTGCGAGTGGGTCGCGCCAACATTCGTGCCGCCGTTCGCGGGACCGCGAATGACGATGGGGCAATTGATGAGTCCGCCGCTCATATAGCGGATGCAGCCCGCATTATTCACGATCTGGTCATAGGCCACATAGGCGAAACTCCAGAACATGAGCTCCAGCACCGGGCGGACCCCCAGCATTGCCGCGCCTACTCCCAGGCCGATGAAGCCCGCTTCGCTGATCGGCGCGTCGACGACACGCTTGTTGCCAAAGCGTTTCCAGAGTCCCTCGGTAACCTTGTAGGCGCCGTTATATTCAGCGACTTCCTCGCCGATGATCACCACGTTTTCATCGCGGATGATCTCCTCGGCCAGTGCGTCATTCAATGCTTTGCGGTAAGTAATGAGCGGCATGCGGAAATAAAGAGTAAAAGGTGAAAAAGAGGCGGATTAATCGTTGAAGAAATGTTTGCCCTGGCGGCCTGCATCCGTCTGGTGGTCCACTTCATAATAGACATCGTCGAATACAGCCTCCGGATTCGGGAACGGGCTTTCATCCGCAAACTTCGCTGCGTCGTCAGCCTCATGCTTGGCTTGCTCGTCGAGTTCCTTCGCGGCATCCTCAGTGAGGATTCCTTCCTCGATCAAGCGCTTTTGCCACAGCCGGAGCGGGTCATGGTTTGCCTTGTAATATTCGATTTCCTCGGCGCTGCGGTATTTCTTCGCATTCGCATCCGCGACCGAGTGGCCGTAGTAGCGGTAGGTGTCGATTTCCAGCAGGGACGGGCGCGATTCGTTGTAGGCGCGCTCCACGGCCACCTGCGTGCGCGCGCGGATTTCGTAAATGTCCTCACCGTTGATGACATCCCACGCGATGTTGTAAGCGTCGGCGCGCTGTGCGAGCGATTCCTTGATCGCCGAGGAACGTTCCTGGCTCGTGCCCATGGAATACTGGTTGTTCTCGATGATGTAGATCACCGGGATGCTCCAGAGTGAAGCGAGATTCAGCGATTCGTGGAAAGTTCCCTGGTTTACCGCCCCGTCGCCAAGATAGCAGAGGCAGCAGCCCTTGATCCCCTTGTACTTCAGCGCGTAAGCCAGCCCGAGACCGAGCGGTGTCTGCCCCGCGACGATGCCGTGGCCGCCCCAGTAATTCTTGTCCGGTGCAAAGAAGTGCATCGACCCGCCCTTGCCTTTCGAGCATCCCGTCGCCTTGCCGAAAAGTTCCGCCATGCACTCGTTCATCCCCATGCCGACAGCCAGCGCATGCCCGTGGTCGCGATAGGCGGTGATCACATGGTCATTATCACCCAGCAGCGAGATCGTCCCGACGGCAACCGATTCCTGCCCGGTATAAAGATGCAGGAACCCGCCCATTTTACCCTGATTGTAGAATTTCAGCGACGTCTGCTCGAAACGGCGGATGCGGAACATGTCGCGCAGGAAGCCAATCTTGTCTTCCTGCGTCAGTTTTTTGTTGATCTCGGCATCAGCAAATGTGGGTGTTTCGACCAGTGTATCCATCTTTCTCCGTCAATTAATTTGTAAATTCATCCTATGCAATGCCTTTGGGCAATGCCGCGCAGAAACTAAACTATCGCAAAGCGATTTCAACCCGCCTTTTCGGCAGTCATTCACCTTCCGCCTCGTCACGGCTTGCATGCGCTTTGATTGGAATACATGCCTCAAAAAGAAGTGTAAACAGCAAATCATGCCGCTCTCTGTGTGAAATGTGCCAAAAAGCGGGTAAAAACGGGTCGTCTCCACGCTGTAGACACGTTCCGGCTGTCACAGTAGCTCTTCAGAGGGCCGGGGATTTCACCTTGCGCCCACCGCCTCATGGGTTTTGAATGTCTGGCAGCTGCGTTGGTGTGGTTATTGCTATCTCTATCTTACTGATCGCCAATGAAACTCCTGCCGATTTTACTTATTTTTACTGGGATGCTTTGCTCGGCCGTGGGAACGGCCTGCGCCCAAGCGGTCGTCGAGGGACATGTGAAGTTGCCAAAACCGCGCGCTGCCGATGTAATCAACAAGCGCTACGAGCTGAACGGGGAGCCTGCGGTGGTCGTGCCCGACCCCCCGGCAGCGGTTATTTACCTGGAGGGAGACTTCCCCGCGGCGAAAACGCAACCCCGTGTGCAGATGGCGCAGAAAAACCTCGAATTCGTCCCGCCGCTCCTGCCCGTCCGGGTCGGAACCATCGTGGAATTTCCGAATCTGGACGACACCTACCACAACATTTTCTCCTATTCGAAGCCGAAACGCTTCGACCTTGGCCGGTACCGGGGTGACGAGAAGCCGATCCCCTTCCAGATCTTTGACAAGCCCGGAGTGGAAACCCTGCGGTGCGACATCCACGAGCACATGCGTGGCATCATACTCGTGCTGGAGACGCCCCATTTTGTGAGAACGGACGCCGCCGGCCACTACCGGCTCGGGAATCTGCCTGCGGGCCATTACAAGCTGAAAGTATGGCTCGATAGCAAGACGACCCTGGAACGCGAGGTGGATTTGAAACCCGGCACCACGCTTCGCGCGGATTTCCAGTGAAGGCAGTGGCGATCCAGCAACACGCAGACGCCGGCAAGGGCACCTCCCTCAGTTTCCGTGTGCGGCTGACCATCGCGTTGATGTTCGTGGTCTCGACCGTCACGGTGCTCGCGCTTTACATCGCGCAAAGAAGTGTGCAGGCCACTTATCAAAGAGGTTTGCAGGATGAATTCCAGAGTCGTCTCGGCTTCATGCATGGCATGGAGTCTGCCCGCCAGGTGGCTGTCTCCGAGCGCAGCCGTCTGCTTGCGCGCGCCCCCCGGATTTCCGCCGCCCTGGAGGAGAACGACGTGGAGGACTTGTACGCAAATGCCCGGGTCGAATTGCGCGACGTATTGGAGGAGGGGGGCGGCCAGCCTGAAGATCGTCCCGCCCGTTCGCCGCGCGCGACCTATTTCCGGTTTCTGAATGCGGGCGGCGCATTGCTCCTGCCGCCGGGGGTCGCTGCAGAACCCTGGGAAAAAAATCTCGCGGCGGTTGCCATCGGGCCGGATTTTGGCCAGCAGATAGGATATGTGACCGCAAAAAAAATCAGTGGCGGGGTGGACTTGTGCGAGGTTGTCACGACGACGATCATCAACCCCGACGGCGAACTCCTGGGTGCGCTTGTTCTAGGGTTTCCGCCTGCCGACCTGGTTTCCAAACCGGAGGCCGGGATCAAGACGGGAGTCTGGCTCGATGGCGAACTCCACATGCCCGCGCTTTCCGCCCCGGAGCGGCAGGCATTGTCGACCGAGATTGCAAGGGCTGTCCGCACACCGGGCGGCACGGACAATAATTTCGTGGTGCACGTCCGGGGCGAACCCCACCTGCTCTTTTACAAGGTGCTGAATTCCGGCTCCCGGTTCGCTCCCGCGTGGGAGGTATGCCTTTATTCCCTTGCCGATTCTTTGAAGAGTCAGGAGCAGTTGCGCTGGAAAATCCTCGGCATTGCAGGCTGTGTGCTTCTTGCCGGCCTTGGGGCGAGCTACATTTTTTCCGGGCGCCTTTCCGCGCCCGTGGAGAAACTGGCCGAGGACTCCGCGCAAAATCTCGCCCGCCGCGAGGAAGCTGAGTCCGCTCTGGAACTTACCGAGCAGAAATACCGCAGTATCTTTGTGAATGCCGTGGAAGGCATTTTTCTCCTCGCGCCGGATGGCCACTGCCTGAGCGCCAACCCTGCCATGGCGCACATATTCGGCTACGAGTCCCCGGATCGCTTCGTTGCGGATGTCACCCACCCTTCGGTGCAGCTTTACGTCGCTCCCGGGCGTTGCGCGGAGTTTTTGCGCACGGTTGCGACCCGGGATGTCGTTTCCAGCTTCGAGTGTGAAATGCGCCGCTGCGACGGCGCCGTGATATGGGTTTCGCAGAACGCCCGCGCCGTGCGCGACCCGGAAGGCGTCCTGCAATACATCGAGGGTACGCTCGAGGACATCACCGAGCGCCGCAAGGCGGCCGATGCGCTCCGCGACCTGAACATGGAATTGAACAATGCGCTCGCCGACCTGAAAACCACGCAGAAGCAGGTCATCCAGCAGGAGCGCCTCCGCGCCCTCGGCCAGATGGCTAGCGGCATCGCACACGATTTCAACAACTCACTCATGCCCGTAATGGGCTTCGCCGACCTGCTGCTCGTGAGCCCCGGCATACTCGACGACAAAAAGAAGACGACCGAGTACCTGGAAACCATCCGCACCGCCGCGAAGGATGCCGCGAGCATCGTCGCGCGCATGCGGGAGTTTTACCGCACGAACGAGGAGGGGGACGTGTTCGCACCCGTCGATGTTGCGCGTCTCGCCCGCCAGGTCGTCTCCCTTACCCGGCCAAAGTGGAAGGACCAGGCGCAGGCAAACGGCGCGGAGATCCGCATCGTGGAGGAATTGGAGACCGTCCCGCGCGTGATGGGTGACGAATCCGCCCTGCGCGAGGTTCTGATGAACCTCATTTTCAATGCTGTGGACGCGATGCCTCGGGGTGGCGTGATTGCGCTGCGCACACGGCGCGATGGGGCGCACGCCATCATCGAGGTCTCTGATTCCGGCACCGGCATGAGCGATGAAGTCCGCCAGCGTTGCATGGAGCCGTTCTTTTCCACCAAGGGTGAACGCGGCACCGGCCTCGGTCTCGCCATGGTCTTCGGGATCGTCCAGCGGCACGAGGGGACCATTGACATCCAGACGCAGCCCGGCAAAGGCACGACGTTTGTCATCCGCTTTCCGTTCGATGTGGCCGCCTCCGGCGCGGCAGCCGTGGCCGGGCATCAAAACGCCCAGCAGCCGCTGCATGTGCTCGTGGTGGACGACGAGCCGCAGGTTCGCAAGGTGCTGACCGCATTTCTCGAAAACGAAGGCCATAGCGTCCGGACTGCGGAGCAGGGGGTCGAGGGCCTCCAGTGTTTCCTCGACGGCAAATTCGATCTCGTGATCACAGACAAGGCGATGCCCGGCATGAGCGGTGACCAGATGGCTGTCGCGATCAAACAGTTTGCGCCCCGCATGCCGATCGTGCTGCTCAGCGGCTTCAACTCTGGCGGCGAGAACGAGGAGATCCCCGGCATCGATGTCATTGCGAACAAACCGATTACATTGCAAGCGCTCCGCGAAGCGATTATCAAGGCGATGTGCGCCGCATGAAAACACGCATCCCACGCCGCTTCATCATGGCCCTCGCGGGAATTTGCACCGTGCTCGCGGGACGGCCCGCGTCCGCGGACGAGGATTTCCTGGACACGCTCGGCGACCGCATGAAGGTGGCCGCGCTCGGGGGGCAGATCAATGCCCACCTCGGCGCCCTGCTCGATTTCGAGGGCTACTACCTCCAGCAACCTCCGCCGGGGCTCATCGACACGAACCACGACTTTATTTTCAACCCCCGCCTCACATTCAATCTCGACGTCCAGATCGGCCCGAAGCTCTATTTCTTCGGCGAAGCCCGCTTCGATCGCGGCCTCGACCCAGCTGATACCCACATGCGCGGCCGCCTCGATCAGTATGCGCTTCGCTTCACCCCGTGGGACGACGGCCGTTTCAACGTGCAGATCGGAAAATTTGCCACCGTCATCGGCAACTACGCCGGTCGCTCCGACTCATGGAGCAATCCATTCATCACCGCACCACTGCCCTACGAAAACCGGACTGCGATGTATGACACGGAAGGTCCTGAATCTGCAGCGGATTTTCACAGCTACCGTTTTGAAATTGACGAGCGTTACGAGGAGAATCCCATCATCTGGGGCCCGGCCTACGGGACCGGGATATCCATATCCGGCGCGCTCGGGAAATTCGACTACGCCGTCGAGATGAAAAACGCTCCCGTCTCATCGCCTCCCGAATACTGGGACGCCTGCAAACTCGGGTGGGAGCATCCCGTATTCAATGCGCGCGTCGGTGTGCGGCCAGACGAGGCATGGAACATCGGCTTCTCATCCAGCGTCGGCCCGTATCTGGTGCCGGAGGCCGCCGACACACTGCCGCCGGGCAGGGGGATCGGCGACTATCGCGCAATCCTGCTCGGGCAGGACGTCAGCTACGCATGGCATCACTGGCAACTGTGGGCCGAGTTTTTCGAGACACGCTTCGAGGTCCCGTACGTCGGCAATGCCGACACCTTCGCCTACTACATCGAGGCCAAATACAAATTCACCCCGCAACTTTTCGGCGCATTGCGATGGAACCAACAGGTGTACAGCAGCGTCCCCGACGGCAGCGGCGGCACCTCCCCGTGGGGCAACGACATCTGGCGCATCGACGCCGCCATCACCTACCGCTTCACCCCGCACATCCAGGGTAAACTCCAGTACAGCTTCCTGCACCAGGATTTCCCATTCTACGAAAACCAGCACCTCGTCGCGCTGCAAGTCACAGTGCGGTTTTGAGTTTTTTTACAGCGGCGTGTAGTTCCGCGTACAAGGCATCTGCCTGCGACAGCCAGATGTTGTGCCCTGCACCGGCGATCTCCACGTAATCTCCGCGTGGAATCAACTTCGCCAGTTGGGACGGATGTCCGAGCCGGCGTGTATGAAAACGGCGGGCATCTGCATTTTTGCCAGATCGCTCAAGAGCTCCGGGCGGCCGTTCCATGGAAAAAATCGGGGTGACAGGATTTGAACCTGCGACCTCTTGGTCCCAAACCAAGCGCTCTACCAAGCTAAGCTACACCCCGGTGCAATGCGATGAAGATGGGCCGGTGATGATTTGAAGAATCGACCGTCCCGTCTCAACGCGGACGGTCAATATGCGCAGATCGGACGAAACCGCAAGGAAATCCTTCAAAGTGTTGAAACAACAACCCGGTTTATTGCAAAGGGGGATCCTGTTAAAAAGGGAAAACCGATCCAGAACGTCTGGTTGGTAGAACAGGCATTCTGCCAACTCAAATTACCCTGTTGGAATTCGAAAATGGTCAAAAGCAGGCACATTGAAAGAGTGTGTTGCGATGCGTTCAGCACGCCGCTGCCACGCCGGCGTGCCCGCGAGGCGCGGCGCATGAATTCGGCAGCATCACTCCGCGCCCAGAGTTTGAAGAAGACGTGGATTTGATGAAAACAGGCGAAAATCTTTGGTTGGTAGAACTTGGTAGTGCCTTCAAGCGCTTTTTTTCGGTTATGAGAATGGACAAGGATTTTTCTTTCACGCAAGGCCTGCAGGTAAAAAAAGCGCCCCCAATCATGACCTCACAGTCAAAATTCGTTTCAACCCGTGCAGTGGTATGAACACCCACTCGGGCCGGTTGTTTAGCTCGTAGCAAACCTCGTACACGGCCTTGTCCAAAAGATGGGCATCGAGCAAAATGTAGAACGCGGCCGGGTCGGTCGGAATAAAAGACGCTCGCCCCGCCGTCTCGAGATATACATCCATGAAAAGTTGTTTCATCCAGTCAGCCCAGCGCTCTGCCCAGATTTTCAAAAATTCCGTGTCGTCTTCGCTCAAGGTCTGCTGCTGTGAGAGTGCGCTGTAAACCGCGTAGTGGAAGGAGCGCAGTATGCCTGCGATATCCCGCATTGCAGGACGCTTCATCTTCCGTTCGCTCATTGGCCTCGCCGGCTCACCCTCGAAATCGGTGATCACGAAATCCTTTCCCGTATTCAAAACCTGGCCGAGATGATAGTCGCCATGCACCCGTATTTTCGTGGCGCCGATCCTTACCTGCAAAAGCTTCGCCTGCCGCGAAAGTATCTCATTCTCGAGCTTGATCAACTCCGCTGCCTCCTCCCTGTATTTGTCGGGAACCCTGTGAAGCTTCTTCTTGAGAAGAAGTGTCATCCTTTTCGTATTTGAGCGCATCGATTGATACAATGATCTCTGCGAATTCCCCGTAAATGGCTCCGGCGCGAACTCGGGATCATCGGTCTTCGAGGCGAGCGCGAGATGCATCCCGGCTGTGCGTTCGGCCAGCATTCGCAAGCGGTCGGGATACACGCCTCCTATAAGTTCGGCAAGGAGCGCATCGTCATTTCCGTTGCCGATCTCAGCTCTGTGCGCGAGCACACGCTCGAAATACCGGCCCAATGCATCAAGGGTGTAAACCCACGCGTCCCCAACGTTCGGTACATTTGCAACAAGCAGTCCCACCACACGTGGCAGCATCCCGCGACGTCTATGTTCGATTGATCCGCAGAATGCCGGTACGTTCTCGAATTTCTTGCGCTCGCTCAGGTAGGAGATGACTTCCGCGTCCGGATTTACGCCTTCGTCCAGCTTGCGATACAACTTCAAAAAATATTTGTCCCCATAGATGACTGCCGAATTACTCTGCTCGGCTTTCAATAATCTTGAAGCCATGTTTCCACGGACGGTTTGGACGGCCTTCAGTGCGGTGCCGGCGATTCCAACGACTTCGTTCCGGCCTGAAGGGATTCGTTGCTCCCCGGCTATCATTGCAAAAAGCGCCGCCCGGAATTTTTCGTCATACAAGGCATCAAAAAGAATGTATTCCCCATCTCCGTGGTGAATGCGCGCGATGATCAGGTTCGGTGCCTCGTCCGATATGCGCGGAACTTCCGCGAGCGATGCAATCTGGATTGGCAGCAGGTAGATCTCCGGTGCAACATCCACATAATTCACCTGTGCAAAAGCCAGCCGGCCGGCCTCATGGCCCTCAACGGTGAGCGGCACGCTTTCGACGATATGAACGCTGCGCACTACATGCGCCTTCCCCCCAAACCACCTGCAGCCATTCACATAAGCACGCAGGATGCCCTGTTCAAAGAGGGAGCCTTGTATTTTTGAAAGAACCGAACCCCACGAAGGCTCCATTTCAAGAGTCGGCGGCACGAATGTCTTTTCCGTTTCACTCGCGGCAATCTCAGGTTCCAGAACCATCCAATAACTCGCATGTGGGCCGAACGTAAACAGATACGGCTCGTTCCTGATTTTCGGGAAGCGATTCTGGCTGAACATCTCGACCGGCGCGGCCCCCTCCCAGCGCGAGAGATCGATTTCCACGGCCTCTGAAAACCGGGAAAGGTTCACGAGAATCAGAATATTTTCATTTTCAAACTGTCTTACGAACGCCAGGACCTTCTGGTTGTCAGGGAGGAGAAATTCAATGCTGCCCTGGCTGAACGCCTTGAAATTCCGGCGTATGGCGACAATGCGGCGTGTCCACCAAAGCAACGACGAGAAATTGTTCTCATGGGTCTCCACATTTACCGTCTCGTAGTGGTACTCGGAATCGATGACAGCCGGGAGATAGAGTTGTTGTTGCTGACGGGTGAGGGAGAATCCGGCGTTGCGGTCCGGGCTCCATTGCATCGGTGTGCGCACTCCATTGCGATCACCGAGATAGATGTTGTCCCCCATGCCGATCTCATCGCCGTAATAAATGATGGGTGTCCCTGTGAGGGAGAGCAGGAGCATGGTCATCAACTCGATCTTGCGACGGCTGTTGCCGAGCAGCGGGGCGAGCCGCCGCCGGATGCCGAGGTTGATGCGGGCGCGCTGGTCCGCCGCATAGACGCGATACATGTAGTCGCGCTCCTCGTCTGTCACCATCTCCAGCGTCAATTCGTCGTGATTGCGCAAGAACATCGCCCACTGGCAATTTCCGGGAATGGCCGGAGTCTGTTCGAGGATGTCGATGATCGGAAATCGATCCTCCATTTGCAAAGCCATGAAGAGCCGGGGCATTACCGGGAAATGAAATGCCATGTGGCATTCATCTCCCTTTCCGAAATACGCGGCCGCATCCTCGGGCCATTGGTTGGCCTCGGCAAGCAGCATGCGATTCTCGAATTTTTCGTCCACATGCGCCCGCAGCTCGCGGAGAAACGCGTGAGTCTCCGGCAGGTTCTCGCAGTTCGTGCCGTCCCTTTCGAATAGGTAGGGGATTGCGTCCAGACGCAGGCCATCCACACCCATTCCAAGCCAGAAATCGATGACTTCCATTACCGCCACGCGCACTTCGGGATTATCAAAATTCAAGTCCGGCTGATGGGAGTAAAACCGGTGCCAGTAGTAGGCATCCGCCACGGGATCCCAAGACCAGTTGGAGTGCTCGAAATCCTTGAAAATAATGCGTGCCTCCTGATAGCGGTCGGGCGTTTTATTCCACACGTAAAAGTCACGCGACAACGATCCCGCGGGCGCCGTCCTTGCGCGCTGGAACCACGGATGCTGGTCGCTGGTGTGGTTCAGCACGACCTCGGTGATTACGCGCAATCCGTATTCATGAGCCTGATCCAGGAACGCGTTGAAATCCTCGAGCGTTCCATACGAAGCATTCACCGCGCAATAGTCCGCGATATCATATCCGTCGTCGCGCAACGGGGATGGATAAAAAGGCAGCAGCCATATGGCCGTTACTCCAAGGCGCTGGATATAATCCAGCTTCTGCATCAAGCCGCGGAAATCGCCGATTCCGTCGCCGTCGCTATCGTAAAATGCGCGGACGTGCATTTGATAAATGACCGCATCTTGAAACCACAAAGGATTATTACTGTCCGGAATACCGCTCATGAGTTTGTTAAAGTATAATCGGGCAGTTCGCCCCCTTCGGTTTCACGTAATGCATTAATTTAATAAATTATTTCCCTGCCGCGAGGGAACCGGCACTGCTGGCGATCCTGCTCTTGCTTGCAATGAGTGACTATGTCTCGCGTCTTTGGTAGTGCCGGAGCCCGTGGCTGTTTGCCGCTTGCTTCCGGCGCGCATCAAATAAATGAAATCATTCGGAAATATCCGCTGGTAATACGAAATCATCCCGAACGTTTCGTAGTTTGCCGGACGTTGACTGCGTTTGTGGCGATGGACGACTCGTCCCAAGCCAAGCTACACCCCGGCGCAATGCGTTGATGATGGCCGGTGATGATTTTGCCAAATCGACCGTCCCGCCTCGGCGCGGATGAAACCGTAAGGATATCCTTCAAAGTTATGAAACAACCGGCCGGTTTATGGCAAAGGGGATTATAATTCGAAGGCACCAGTGTGACCTTATGAGGGATTTCGTTCTCTCAAGTCGCATCGCTATCGTCCCACCCTTCGCGACCGGAAAATAATTCTTTAATATCCATGAGAAAAACGAAAATCATCTGTACGCTGGGTCCGGCCACTGAATCCGAGGACATACTCCGGGAAATGATAGAGGAGGGCGCAAACATATTCAGGTTGAATATGAGCCACGCACCGCACGACTGGGTGCGCCAGGTCGTGGACCGCATCCGGACATTGTCAGCGAAGATGGATGCGATTGTCGGCATCCTCATGGACACACAGGGTCCGGCGATCCGCACAGGGGACCTGCCTTCAAAGCTCGATCTGGTGCCCGGCGATGTATTCGAGTTCACGGTGCGTGGAACCAAGAGCGAGGAGAATTATTCCGTGGGCGTCAATTACGACGGACTTATCGACGATATTTCCGTGGGAGACACGGTGCTGGTGGACAGCGGCGTGATCCGCATGGGTGTGCTCGAAAAGTCCGCAAGCAGGATCCGCTGCAAGGTGCTTACCGAGGGCGTGCTTGGTTCGCGCCGTCACATCAACCTCCCGGGCGTGAGGGTAAATCTGCCACCGCTTACCGAAAAGGATTTGAATGACATTGCGCTTGGTGCCGAGCTTGGGGTGGACATGGTGGCATTGAGTTTTTGCCGGGAGGGCAGTGACGTGGACGCCCTTCGCAAAGTATTGCATGGGCATGGCAGCCGCGCCCGCATTGTCTCCAAGATCGAGGACCAGCTTGCAGTCAAGAATCTCGACGAAATCATCACGAAGAGCGATGCCGTGATGGTGGCCCGCGGCGATCTTGGTATTGAATGCCCGATGGAGGAACTGCCGATAATCCAGCGCCGCATCGTCAAGCGCTGCATCAAACTGGGCTGCCCCGTGATCGTCGCCACGCACATGCTGGAGTCGATGATTTCCAATCCGGTTCCGACCCGGGCTGAAGTGACAGATGTGGCAAACGCTGTGTTCGAACAGGCTGATGCGATCATGCTTAGTGGTGAGACGACGGTGGGAAAATATCCCTTGGAATGCGTGAAAGTATTGCATCGCGTCGCCTCCCGGATCGAAAAAAGCGGCTCAGCGGGTTATGCGAGCGAAGCAAACCTCGATGGTGACCGGAAGAAAACCGTGAAATCTGCTATCGTGCTGGCGAATTCATTTCCAGGCGCAAAAATCATGGTGTTCACACGGCGCGGATTTGCGGCCGATTTCGTTTCCAACCTTCGTCCGGAACAGGCGCCGATCTACGCATTTGCGCCCACGATCGAGGTTTGCCGCAAACTGGCGTTGAACTGGGGCACTTATCCGCAGCTTCTGCCTTTCGATGCGAATCCGAACCGCACCATCGATGCCGCCGAGAGTATGCTGGTCGAGCGCGGTCTTGCGAAGTCGGGCGATCACCTTGTCATTTTCAGCGACCTGCTGACGGGCGATCATATGGGTATTTTCAGCGATCTGCAAACGGAACGCCGCGTTGATTCGGTCCAATTACGAATTGTGCCTTGAGGCGCATTCTATAATCACCGTGCAGCAGGGTGGATCTGGGGTCGCGTTTCTTGCCGGATCAGAAAATCATTTTGCGGACCCCTGCTCTCCGTAGGTTTCTTTGAGTCGCGAATATTCGGAGTCCGTAACCGGCAGGATTGCGCCGTGACGGAAGCGGAAGGGAAATTTGAAATCGGAGACGGGAGCAAACTGTCCGCCGCCCAGGTCATGGCTTACATAGGGCTGATAACCGGCACCCTTGCTGTAATAGTCCAGCAACAGGCACCACGTGGCTGGTTTTCCGTCAGTGGCCGGCTCCAGCAGGAAGCAGGCGGGGCCCTCGTAGCCTGTCATTTTTGCCAGTGAAAACTGCGATACGGTCTCCCACGGCCCCATGAGCTTCCCGCTGACCTCCATGGTGATCGCCTTGAATGTTTCATCCTTGGAAAAACGGTAATATTTGCCGTTCTCACGAACGATATCCGTGTCGATGACATGCCTCTGCTTTTCGATATAGATGAACGGTTTGCCGAATGTGATGAAATCCTTTGTCCGGCAAGCCCAGATGCGTTGTTTGGCGAAATTGTCGCTCCCGGTTATCGAAGCCCAAAACACGAGATAGTCCTGCGTCTGCTCGTCATACACTGCCTCAGGCGCCCATGTGCAGCCTGCATCATCGGGGGCCACCTGCACCAGGCGCGGCTCCGACCAATGCACGAGGTCCGTCGATTCCCAGATGACGATCGATTTGCTCCCTGCGTGGGTGGCCCGTTTCCAGTCGCGATTTTGATGGACGGACAGATCGGTCGCCAGAATGTAGAACTTCTTTCCGTCGTGTGAACGGAGAATATAAGGATCGCGAACGCCCTTCTCCCCCAGTTTGCTGATCAGGACCGGCCGGGTGCCGTTCAATGCATCCCAGTGGCGGCCATCCTGGCTCAGACCGAAATAGATCTGCTCCGACATGGGTGTTGCTTCGCTGTTGAAGGTGACGAACAGGAAGCCACCGTCGGCTGCCATGGCGCCGACGCTGATCAACATGGTGAGAAGGAGGATTAGCTTTTTCATTTTTATTCCCTTGCCGTATTACGGACAACTCTGCCTTGTCAGTGTATTTTCTGCCATCGATTTAAAGCTTTTGTAACCAGTGTTACCTGATTTATTCAAATCGCGGCTTTTGCTCCTCTTATGGATGTTCATAATGATCCCATGTCTTATTCCCTCGGCATAGATTACGGAACCAACTCGGTAAGAGCGTTAATCGTGGATTGTCGCAACGGGAAGGAACTTGGGACATGCGTCGTGAATTATCCTGGCGGCCACCAGGGCATTCTCCTCGATGAGTCCGACTACCATCTCGCGCGGCAGCATCCCGGCGATTATCTTTACGGGCTGGAAAAGAGCGTGAAGGGCGCACTTGGGGAGGCGGCTAAAACCGCAGGCTTTTCCCCCGGGCAGATCGTCGGCATCGGTGTGGATACCACGGGATCAAGTCCCATTCCCGTGGATGAGCACAATGTCCCGCTGGCGCTCCGGGAAAAGTGGCGGGATAACCTCGCGGCGCAATGCTGGCTCTGGAAAGACCACACGAGCCACCGGGAGGCGGCAAAGATCACGGAAACCGCCGCGCAGCACCGCCCGCAATATATTGCCAAATGTGGGAACACCTATTCCTCGGAATGGTTCTGGTCGAAAATCTGGCACTGCCTGAACACGGCCCCGGATGTTTTCGAGGCGGCATACAGTTGGGTCGAACTTTCGGATTACATTCCCGCCGTGCTCGCCGGTATCAATAATCCGAAGCTGGTGAAGCGTGGCATCTGCGCCGCCGGACACAAAGCACTTTACTGCGACGAATGGAATGGCCTGCCCGACAAGGAATTTCTGTCGCTGCTTGACCCGAAACTCGCCTCCTTGCGCGACCGGCTTTACGAAAGAGCATACGATGCCACCGAACCGGCTGGGAATCTCTGCGCGAAATGGGCGGAAAAGCTCGGCCTGCCTGCGGGAATCCCCATCGCCATCGGCGAGTTCGACGTGCATTACGGCGCCATAGGCAGTGGCATCCGTGAGGGCATGCTGGTGAAGGCCATCGGCACCTCGACATGCGACTGTTGCGTTGTTTCCGCTGACAAAAAAGTGGCCGACATCCCCGGGATTTGCGGCATCGTAAAAGGAGCGATCCTTCCCGGCTACTACGGCATCGAGGCGGGACAGTCTGCCGTCGGCGATATTTTCAAATGGTGGGTCGAGGTTGTTTGCGAGGGCGATGGAGCATTGCATTCGCAATTAACCCAGGAAGCGCAGAGCCGGAAGCCCGGCCAGGGCGGGTTGCTGGCCCTCGACTGGAACAATGGCAACCGTACCATCCTGGTGGACCCGATGCTTACCGGCCTTATTCTCGGCCAGACGCTCCATACCACGCGCGCGGAGATTTACCGGGCATTGATCGAGGCCACGGCATTCGGCGCGCGGGCAATCATCGAGCGGATCAAGGAATACGGCGTACCTGTCGAACGCGTCGTGTGTTGCGGCGGCATTGCCGAGAAGAACCCGTTCCTCATGCAGACCTATGCGGACATCACCGGCTGCGCCATGCAGGTTGCGGGCTCCAGCCAGGCCTGTGCGCTCGGTTCCGCAGTGGCGGCCGCCGTGCTTGCAGGGGCTCATGCCGACTTCCCCTCGGCGCAAAAGGCGATGACCTCCGTGAAACCGCAGGTCTGGGAACCGAAGCCGGAAAACCGGAAAATCTACGACGAACTTTATTCCATTTACCGCAAGTTGCACGACGCATTTGGTGGCGTGAACCGTTCCGCCGATCTTTCCGGCGTGATGAAGCAGCTTATCCGGATCAAGCAGGACCAATCCCATTGATTCAAAACAATCTCCGATAGCAAACCCAACCAAAATACCCGACCATGTATCTCCCACTCGGCACTTACTCTCCGGACATCAAACTCGGCCTCGTATCCGCATCCCGGAACTGTTTTCCCCGCGCTCTCTCCGCGGAGCGCACCGGGTGCCTGCTCAAGGCGGCTGCTGCGGCCGGCATCGCAATCACGACACCCGAAGGCGATTCGTGCATCATCGAGACGAAGGATCATGCGCTGGATGCGGCGCGGCAGTTGAAGGCCGCAGGCTGTGATGCCGTGGTGTTTTTTCTCGGGAATTTCTCGCCCGAAATCGAGGACGCATTTTTCATCAAGCATTTTGACGGCCCCGTAATGATCATCGCCGCCGCCGAAGAGTCTGGCGCGACTCTTTTGCAAAAGCGTGGCGATGCCCTGTGCGGCCTGCTTTCCGCCGCGCTCGGAATCAGCAAGCGCGGTCTCATGAACAAGGTCCACATCCCGGAGTCGCCCGTCGTGAGTGCAGAGGAAGGTGTGCAGGAGATCGCGCATTTCATCAAGATCGCGAAGGTCGTGAAAGGAACGCGGAATGCTACGCTCGGTCTGTTCGGCCCGCGTCCGCGCGATTTCGAGACCTGCAACTACAACCTCGCCTCGGTCAACTCCATAGGCGTCGAGGTCGAGGAGCTCGGCCTGTTCGACCTGCAGAACGAAATCAAAAAGATCAAGGAGACGGACGATGCCGCGGCGATCAAGGCCGAGATGAAGAAGGAGATGCCCAGCATTCCCGATGAGGAGTTTGCAACCCGGCTCTCCACCTACGAGAAAGCGGTCAAAAATTTCCGGGACAGGTTGAAGCTTTCCGGCGCGGCGACGCAGTGCTGGTCCGAGCAGGAGTTCAGCCTCAAGCACGTGCCGTGTTACATCAACGGCCGCATGGCCCAAGGTGGCTTCCCGATCGCCTGCGAGAATGATTGCTACTCGCTCATTGCGGAGCTGCTCGGCCAGTATGCCTCGGATAACACCGTCGCCATTCTCGACATCAATCACAGCATCCCGAAGGATCTGCATGAGAGCCTGAAAAACTACCCGATCAAGGACATGGTCGGCATGTTCCATTGCGGCAACGCCTCCACGAAGCTGCTCAAAAATCCCACGATGAAATACCAGGTCATCATGAAAAGCGTCATGGAACCTGACACCGCTGCGGACATCACGCGCGGCACCATCGAGGGGCAGTTCATCGGCTCGCCGATCACGGTCGTGCAGGTGCATGGCGTCGGCGACAGGATGCGCGCTTACATTTGTGAGGGCCACTTCCTCGACCTCGACCCGAAGACGTTCGGTTCCACCGGCACGGCCTACCTGCCCGGCTTCAACCGTTTCTACCGTCACGTGCTGCTCGGGCGTTTCCATCACCACGCGGCGGTGGCGTTCAGCCATTGCGGCTCGGTGCTTTACGATGCGTTCAAGCTTCTCGGCATGGAGGAAGTGTACACCCCGCTTCCCGATTGCATGCCGTATCCGGGAGAGAACGTTTTCCGCAACGGGATGCTCACAAAATAAAAACACCATGATCTACGGCGATCTCAAAATCGAATGTTGCGAGGCGAACCTGCTCCTGCAGGAATACAAGCTCATCGATCTCACCTTCGGCAATGTCAGTGTCGCCGATCCATCGCACCGCCTCTTTGCGATAAAGCCCAGCGGTGTTGATTACAAGAAACTCAAGCCGGAGGATATCGTCATCGTCAATTACGAGGGGAAGGTCGTCGGCGGTTCGTTGCGGCCTTCCTCCGACACGCCCACCCATCAGCGGCTCTACCAGGCGTTCTCCGGCATCCGCGCAGTGGTGCATACGCACTCGCGCAACGCCGTGGCATTCGCGCAGGCCGGGCGTGGCATTCCCTGCCTCGGCACAACGCATGCGGATTATTTTTACGGGGAGGTTCCCGTGACGCGCCCGATGACGCCGGAGGAAATCGGGGGCGATTACGAGCGGGAGACAGGTAATGTGATCGTGGAGCGCTTTGGCGGGCTCGATCCGATGAAAGTTCCCGCAGTGCTGGTGAACAGCCACGGCCCCTTTGCATGGGGAACCTCCGGTATCAAGGCTGTAGAAACAGCGCTGGCCCTGGAGGTGGTTGCCGAAATGGCGATGAAAGCGCTGCAACTCAACCCGCACGTCGTGCCCATCCCGCAGGCGCTGCTCGACAAACATTTCCTGCGCAAGCACGGCGCGACTGCTTATTACGGACAGAAAACCCAGGCATGATCAGCAGCCGCCAGAGGATGCGGCAAAGCCTTCCGGATCCTGTTCCGGGCTTGAAACGCACCGTGTTTTTATGGGAAAAAAACTAGTTTCAGGCCTTTTCCTGCTGATTTTCATCATTGGCGGATTTTCCAACACCTTAATCGGGGCGGCATCCGGAACTCAACCGCGTCATACATTCAAAATTGGCGACCGCGATTTTCTCCTCGATGGCAAACCGGTTGTAATCCGTTGCGGCGAAATGCATTTTACCCGCGTGCCGCGGGAGTATTGGCGGCACCGTCTTCAATTACTCCATGCGATGGGGATGAACGCAGTGTGCGCCTATCTCTTTTGGAATTATCACGAATGGGAGCCTGGAAAATACGATTGGTCCGGCCAGGCCGATGCCGCGGAGTTCTGCCGCATCGCGCAGGAAGAGGGGATGTGGGTGATTCTCCGCCCCGGCCCTTATGTTTGTGCTGAATGGGATGCTGGGGGGCTTCCGTGGTGGCTGTTGAAAAATCCGGACATCCGGCTCCGTTCACAGGATCCGGAATTCATGGCTGCGGCAACATCATGGTTCAAGGAGGTCGGGCGTGTGCTTGAACCGATGCAGGTCACCAGAGGAGGGCCGATTCTTATGGCTCAGGTTGAAAATGAATACGGCTCTTACGGCAAGGATGCTGAATATATGGGCAGGCTGCGGCAGGCTTTGATCGATGCAGGTTTCGATATTCCTCTTTTCGCATGTAATCCCGCAGGGGCGCTGCACAATGGAACCCGCAAGGATTTGTTGAATGTCGTAAATTTCGGGAGGGATGCGCAGAATGCGTTTTTCAGGCTTCGCGATGTTCAACCCACAGGTCCGCTGATGTGCGGGGAGTTTTATCCGGGCTGGTTCGACACCTGGGGATCGCCCCATCATCTCGGCGACACGCCGCGTTACCTTGCGGATCTGGAATACATGCTGAAAAACGGGGCATCGTTCAGTTTGTACATGGCCCATGGCGGCACTACTTTCGGGATGTGGGCGGGCACGGACCGTCCGTTCAAGCCCGATACGACCAGTTATGATTATGATGCCCCCGTTTCCGAGGCTGGTTGGACAGGGGAGAAATTCAAGCTTACCCGGAACCTGATTTCAAAATACCTTCCGCCCGGGGAAAAGTTGCCCGATCCTCCGGCTTCCATTCCCGTGATGGCTATTCCGGCGTTTTCCCTCACGGAAACCGCCGCCATTTTTGACAACCTGCCCGCTCCTGTTGTTGACACGACGCCGCACAGCATGGAGTTCTACGACCAGGGGCACGGTTGTATCATTTACAGGGCGCAGATTCCCGCGGGGCCCGAAGCCACATTGAAGGTCGACCAGATACATGATTTCGCCTGGGTTTTTCTGGATGGCAGGCAGGCCGGGGTCATGGATCGACGCTCGCACACTTATTCCGTCAAACTGCCGGCGCGCGAAAAACCTGCGCAGCTCGATATCCTGGTCGAGGCGATGGGCCATGTGAACTTCGGCAACGAAATTCACGACCGAAAGGGACTTTACGTCCCGGTGACACTGATCACGGGGGCGAAAAATGAGACCAGCGTGGGAGGTAAATGGCAGATTTACCGGTTGCCCCTTGATACCCGGCAACTCGCCGCGGTGAAATGGAAATCCGGCGTGGCCGATCTGGCAAAGGGACCGCGTTTCTGGCGCGGTTCCTTCAATGTGAACAGACCTGCTGACACATTCCTGGATCTGAGAAAGTGGGGCAAAGGCGTCGTTTGGATCAATGGCCACTGTCTCGCGCGTTTCTGGAACATCGGGCCGGCTCAGACCGCATATCTGCCCGGTGCATGGCTGCGATCCGGTACAAATGAAATTGTGATCTTCGACCTGCTTGGCCCGTCGGAACCTTCAGTGGCAGGTTTGGAAAAGCCAATCCTCGACGTCCTCAGGCCCGAACTCGATTTTTCGGCAACGGCCACCGCAAAAGGCTCACAATTCATGACAGGTTTGAATCCTGTTTTTACCGGCTCGTTTCCCGCGGGCCAGGAAGTACAGGAGGTTAAATTTCCACATGCCTTTACAGGCAGGCAATTCTGCATCGAGTCGCTCAACGCGCACGATGGAAAACCATTCGCCGCGATCGCCGAGTTGGATTTGCTTGATTCCGCCGGCAACTCCGTTTCGCACCTGAACTGGAAAATCGCCTACGTGGACAGCGAGGAGAAGAGCGGGGAGGACGGTTCGGCCTCGAATGCGATCGACGGCCAGACGGCGAATTACTGGCACACGGCCTGGAAGAACTCAAAACCGGACCACCCCCATCAACTGGTGATCGACCTTGGTGAAAGCGTGGTTATCGGCGGTTTTCGTTACACGCCACGGGCCGGTGTGAATGTGGCGGGGCACATCAAGGATTACCGCATTTACGCGGGAGACGCATTGGTTGAGGAGACTTCGAAATGAATCGATCCTTGCCAGTGTCGATCCCAATTCCAGCCAGCGCCCCGTATCTTGAGTAGCAGATAAGAAACGCGTTGGCAGTGACGAGGGCGATTAGCTTGGATTTCATGATACGCTTTGTGCGTTGATAATCAATTTGCAGCATTAAAGCGGAAATACTCATCCGGATTTCAGCAGTTCCACCGGGGATATTTACACTTAGTGTTAAGTAACCAGTGTGACCGTCAAAGTCCTTTTTAGCTGCTGCGTTTCGGTGAAACTTGATCTTGGTCTATCGCAGGAACAAAATTTTGCTTGCTGGCTGAATGACGTTCCCGCTGTGGCATCCCCTCATGTGAATTCCAACCATTCTTACCATTGCATTCGACGCTACGGTCGGCGGAGAGCAATCCGAATCAATCCTGAAAAATGAATACCTCCCCAAAAAGCATGTTCGTCACCGAAGACGGTAAGAACCTCCTGTTTACCTTCATTCTCGTGAGTTCACTGTTCCTGCTGTGGGGATTTTGCAACGGCATGATCGACGTGATGGACAAACATTTCCAGGATGAGCTGCATCTGAGCCTGGCACAGTCGGCATGGGTGCAATTTGCTCATTATCTCGGTTACTTCCTGATGTCGATGCCGGCGGGCTGGCTGGCGACGAAGCTGGGTTACAAGGGGGGTATCATTTCCGGTTTGCTGATGGTTGCGGTGGGAGGGTTCTGGTTTATTCCCGCGACCCATATCGCATCATTCTGGGCATTCCTGGTGGGAGTTTGCGTGATCGCGTCAGGCCTCACCTTTCTGGAAACCGTGGCGAACCCGTATACCACGGTGCTGGGCGACCAGCATTACGCGGCCACGCGGATCAACCTTGCACAGTCGTGTAACGGAATCGGGTGGATTTTCGGACCGATAGCGGGCAGGATGTATTTTTACTCCAAGGACGCGGCGGGAAACAGCACGGGGAGCCAGACTCTTTACATCCCATACGCTGCGGTGGCCGTGGTGGTCATTGTTCTCGCGGTGATTTTCGCTTTTGCCAATGTTCCGGATATCAAAACGGAGGATGACTACCATCTGGATGATTCCGATCCGAATGTTTCCCACTCCATTTGGTCGCATCCGCATTTCGTGATGGCTGTGATCGCGCAATTTTTTTACGTCGCGGCGCAGGCGGGAATTTTCAGCTTCTTTATCAACTACATGACTACGCAGGTGCCGGCCATCCCGCCGGCCTGGGACAAAGGGTTGCTGCACGGTCTGTTTGAAACGAGCAAGAACGGGCTTCTTTGCGTGAGTGACGCGGGAGCCTCGACCCTGGCGTCTGTTGGCTTCATATGCTTTCTCGTGGGGCGGTTTACCGGTGCGGGACTGCTCAAGAAGTTTTCCGCGCACAAGATCCTCGGCCTTTATGCGCTGCTCAACGTGATCATCTCTTTCCTGATATTCTGCAAGCTGGGATGGTTGTCGGTGATTTGCGTGTTCCTGAGTTATTTCTTCATGTCGATCATGTTCCCGACCATTTTCGCCCTGGGTATATTTGGCTTGGGTGTGCGCGCGAAGAAGGCGTCGGCTTATATCGTGATGGCGATCATGGGCGGTGCGATCCTGCCCAAACTGATGGGTTATGTGGCCGACAAATCAGATATTTCGCGTGGTTTCATCGTGCCGGTGTTCTGCTTTGCATTCGTGGCTTTCTACGGCTTCAACTGGTCGAAATTCAGCAAAGCAGAGGGGTTGAGCGGAGGCTCCGTACCCACCATGCATTGAAGAACGGGTCTTCAATGCATACCTTAAATTGAAACCGCATCCGCGAATGTCCATCCGAATTCCAGCCAGTGTCTTGCTTGCAGCCTTGTTCATTCCGGCCGGTCCGCTTTTCGCAAATCCTGGGAGTTCGAATTCCGCTACTGTGCTGTGGTATGGGAAACCGGCATCCAAATGGATCGAGGCGCTGCCTGTGGGCAACGGACGGCTTGGCGCGATGGTCTTTGGCGGGACGGCCAGCGAGCGGTTGGCGCTGAACGACATCACGGTATGGAGCGGCGGGCCGCAGCCGGATGCGAACAGGCCGGACGGCTACACGCACCTGGAAGAGATTCGCAAAACGATCCGCGAAGGCCGCTACAATGATGCGGAGAAGCTGTGCAACAGCTTCATGACCTGCCAGGCGAACTACGACGAGAATAAGTACCAGGCGCTCGGCGACCTGGAGTTTGCGTTCCGATTACCCACGGGAGAGGTAGGCGGTTACCGCCGCTGGCTGGATATTGGGAAAGCAGTCGCCGGGGTCGAATTCACGGTGGGCGACATCACCTTCCAACGAGAGATTTTTTGCAGCGCGCCGGACAAAGTACTGTTGCAGCGTATCGCCGCCAGCAAGCCGCGCAGTGTGAGCTTCGACCTGAAACTTTCGCGATCGGAAAAGGCGCAGACGCGTTTTGTGGCGCCGGACACGCTGGTGATGACAGGCAGCACGGGTTCCCATCTCGATTATGAAGTTCACGCGCGTGTTTTAACCAAGGGCGGCACGGTGAAAGGTGGCGAAGGCACACTCAACGTCGAAGGTGCGGATGAGGCGGTCGTGCTGCTCGCTGCGAATACCTCTTATGTGATGGATTATGCGAAGGGCTACAAGGGGGGTGATCCTGCCCAGGCTGGCGTGCAAGTGAAGGCCGCATCGACGAAGTCATACGATGCGCTCAAGTCGGCACACCTTGCGGACTACCAGCGGTTGTTCCAGCGGGTGAGCATCGATCTCGGCACCACGGCGACTGCCGGCAAACCAACAGATGAACGGTTGCGTGACTATGGTGATGGCAAGGGCGACCCCGCGCTGGCGGCTCTTTTCTATCAATACGGAAGGTATCTGCTCATCTCATGCAGCCGTCCTGAAAGCCCCGCGCCAGCGAACTTGCAGGGCCTTTGGGCCGAGGGGATGAAGACGCCATGGAACGGCGATTATACGATCAACATCAATTTTGAAATGAACTACTGGCCCGCCGAGCCGACGGGCCTGAGCGAAATGCATCTGCCGATGCTCCGGCATATCGTGAGCCTCGCCGGGCCCGGAAGCAAAATGGCGAAAGCCTACTTCGGCCCGGATAGCCCGGGATGGGTCACCGGCCCGAAGAGCAACGTCTGGGGCTGGGCGAGTCCCGGCGCGCGGCTCTCATGGGGCGTCTGGTTCGGTTCGAACGGGTGGCTTTGCCAGCATTTGTGGGAGCATTATGCTTTCACGGGCGACAAGGATTATCTGCACGCTGTTTATCCCACCATGAAAGGAGCGTGCGAGTTCTGGCTGGCGGAGCTGGTCACCGGGACGGATGGCAAGCTGATCACCTCGCCGTCGAGTTCGCCGGAGAATCACTTCATTACCGACACGCACATGAAATCGAGTGTCTGTGAAGGCGCGGAGATGGAGAAGGCGATCGTGTGGGATCTTTTCGACAACACCTCGCAAGCTTGCGCGGCACTGGGCATCGACGCGGATTTCAAAAAGAGAATTGAATCCGCCCGGGACCGTATCCGGCAGCCGCAGATCGGCAAGGCGGGCCAGCTCATGGAGTGGGGCGGGGACTGGGACATGAATTCCGACGACATGCACCACCGCCACGTTTCGCACCTCTATGCGCTGCATCCCGGCCATCAAATCACCGCGTTCGGCACGCCTGAGCTGGCCGCCGCGGCAAGAAAAACGCTGGAGCTTCGCGGCGACGAAGGCACCGGCTGGAGCAAGGCATGGAAGATCAATTTTTGGGCGCGGCTTCGTGACGGAAACCACGCTTTCAAAATCCTTTCCGAGCAGCTTCGCCCAACCGGGGAAGAGAAAGTCGTGATGAGCAAGGGAGGTACCTATCCCAACCTCTTTGACGCGCATCCGCCATTCCAGATCGACGGTAACTTCGGGGCAACATCCGGCATCACGGAGATGTTGCTGCAAAGTCATCAGCGCTACAACGATTCGTCCTCCGGGGCCGGGGATGGCTATATCATCGATCTGCTGCCGGCGCTCCCGGACGCGTGGCCTGATGGTTCGATCAAAGGATTACGCGCACGCGGGGGATTTGAGGTTGATCTGGCGTGGCGCGGCGGAAAATTGGAGCAAATGGTCATTCGCAGTGTCAACGGAACCGAGTGCCGGGTGCGTTACAACGGTACGATCCTCAACTTGAAACTAAAGCCCGGTGAGTCTCGCCGCCTTGGTTCCGGACTGAATCCATTATAGATCAATTTTCCGAATCAATGCGCCGCCATTGCATCATATTTATCGCCATTCTCGGTTTGCTCGGATTTACGTCTTCGCATGCGGAACTGCCAGCAACCGCTTCCGGCACATCCCTGCGCGAGACCATCAATTTCAACCGCGACTGGAAATTTCAAATCGGGGACTATCCAGGGGCGGAACAGATTTCTTTTGAAGATGCAACATGGGAGGCAATCGGATTGCCACATACATTCAGTTTACCCTATTTCCAGAGTCCGGAATTTTACGTCGGCTACGGATGGTACCGGAAGCAGTTCGAAATCCCATCCTCATGGGCCGGCAAGCGGTTGTTTCTCGAATTCGAGGCAGCTTTCCAGAATGCGGAGATTTTTCTCAACGGGACGAAAGTCGGAATCCACCAAGGCGGATATACCGGGTTTCAGGTGGACATTACCTCAGCCGCGAGAGCGGGGAAGAACGTCCTGGCAGTGCGTTTGAACAACCTCTGGAATCCGCGAATTGCGCCGCGCGCAGGTGAGCACACATTCAGCGGCGGCATTTATCGTAATGTCTGGCTGTTGGTTACGGATCCCGTGCATGTCGCGTGGTACGGGACATGGGTTACAACCCCGAAAGTCTCCAAAAGCGCGGCCACGGTGAAAGTGCAGACGGAAGTTCGAAACGATGGCGCACAGACAAAAGACGTGACGGTCCAGACGTTGATTCTCGATCCAGACGGCCGTCAAGCCGCTGTGTTCGCTACCACGCGCTCGATTCCAGCAGGTGCTGTCACTATTTTTGATCAAAGCAGCCCCGTGCTTGTAAATCCCAGGCTCTGGCATCCGGACCATCCGTATCTTTACCGCGCTGTCAGCAAGTTATTCGATGGCAAAACACCGGTGGATAGTTACGAAACGCCTTTTGGTATCCGCTGGTTTGAATGGACCGCCGACAAAGGATTTTTCCTCAACGGGGAGCATTTCTACCTGCGCGGGGCCAATGTCCACCAGGATCACGCCGGTTGGGGCGATGCGGTCACGGACGCCGGAGCGCGCCGGGACGTTAAATTGATAAAGGATGCGGGATTCAATTTCATTCGCGGCTCGCATTATCCCCACTCTCCGGCTTTTACCCGCGCTTGCGATGAGCTGGGGCTCATCTTCTGGTCGGAAAATTGTGTCTGGGGTATTGGGGGAAAGGCATCTGAAGGTTACTGGAATGCGAGCGCGTATCCCGTGAACCAGGCGGATGAAATTCCTTTTCAGGAAAGCGCGAAGTCTTCCCTTACTTCCATGATCAGGATCCACCGCAACCACCCTTCGATCATGGTGTGGAGCATGTCGAACGAGCCATTTTTCACCGGGAAATCCACGATGCCGGCGATGAAAAATTTCCTCAAGGAACTCGTGGATCTCACCCATAAGCTCGATCCCACGCGACCAGCGGCAATCGGCGGGGCGCAACGCCCGCTCGGCGATGACCGGATTGATAAAGTCGGCGACGTCGCCGGATATAACGGAGACGGTAGCAGCATCCCGATTTTTCAGGATCCCGGGGTGGCAAACCTGGTTTCCGAATACGGCAGTGTCACTTCCGAGCGTCCCGGCAAATACGAGCCGAACTGGGGAGAGTTGGCAGGAAATAAAAGCGAACCAACTCTTTTCCCCTGGCGCAGCGGCCAGTCAATCTGGTGCGGCTTTGACCACGGCAGCATTGCAGGGGTCAAACTCGGGAAAATGGGCATCATCGATTACTTCCGCATCCCGAAGCACGCCTGGTATTGGTATCGCAATGCCTATGCCAAAGTTCCGCCCCCCGAGTGGCCGCAGGCCGGAACTGCGACCACGCTGAAGTTGGAGTCGGACAAAGTCACGGGGGTCCATACTGACGGCACAGACGACGTCCAACTCGTCGTCACCGTTCTCGATGTCGTGGGCAAGCCGATCAGTAATTCGCCACCGGTTGACCTCGCCGTTGTTTCCGGTCCCGGCGAGTTTCCCACGGGGCCAACGATACATTTTGAAGCAGGGAATGACATCCGCATCCAGGACGGGAAAGCCGCAATGGAATTTCGCTCCTACTACGCAGGGACGACTGTCATCCGGGCCACGTCGCCGGGATTGCAGCCTTGCGAACTGACCATAAGTTTCGAGGGAGCTACTCCATTTGTCGCGGGTAAAACACCGGCTGTTAAACCACGTCCTTACCACCGGCACAGCAAAGCCACCCAGCAAAAGACCGAGCAGGAATTCGGTTTTAATAATCCCGCATTTGCGAGCAGTTCGGCGGACGGCCTTTCGGCAGGACTGGCGACTGACGGTAAAAACGAGACGTTCTGGCGACCCGCACCGGACGATTTAAATCCGTCGCTGACCGTCGATACCGAAAAACACCTGAACATCTCACGCATCAATCTGACTTTCCCTGTGGAAGGCGTTTACCGGTACAAGGTAGAAATTTCTGATGACCAGCAAAAGTGGACGGTTATTGATGATTATACTGGGAACAACGAGCGGAATGCCTCCCGTGAAATCACGATAAAAAAAGGGGCTGCCGGACGTTTCGTGCGGGTTTGTTTTCCGGACGCAAAGGCCGCCGTCCTCAGTGAAATCCGGATCACCGGCTTGGTTATTGACTGATAAACAGACCAACATAACACGACGGACGTTTGTCATGACGATCAACCGTTATTCCCCCCTTCGGGCTGTTTGCCTACGATTCGCAGGTTTGCGGTGATAATTCATGCCTGCTTTCCGCGCCGCCGGGAAAGTTCGTCCTTGATGGCGTAGGTTTGCTCCCGGGTCAGGTTGTAGCGGCTGATGAAATACAACGTAAGCAATGCGCCCGCGGAGGGAAATATCATGTAACTCCATTTCATGAGCGTGAGAGTATGTCCGGTCTGTCCTCCAACTCTGGCATCGAAACCGACCCAGACGAGAATGAAGCCTGTTAAGAATGAGCCGAGCGAATTGCCTGCTTTTTCAAACCAGGCCATCAACGCAACGAATAAGCCTTCGCTGCGGAGACCGGTTCGATACTCCTCCTGGTCGGCAATGTCGCCCAGCATCGCAATGCACATCAGCGAAACACCCGAGTTGGAGATGCCATTCATGATGATGACAGCCATCGGCAGCCAGCCCCGTCCCGGCTGGTAGAGCCAGTATTTGGCAACGCAGTCGACGATAAGCACCCAGCAGGCCAGTTGCATCGTACGCCTTTTGCCGATGCATCCTTCAATACGGGGATAAACCAGCAATGCCATGATGATGGCGGCGATGTGAAATGAGGAGCCGATCGTTGCCGCGATCGGAGCCGCGCGTTTGATGTCACCGCCCAACACGTAATAAGTCTGCATGTAACCGCCCAAAACGCCGACCACGTTGTAACCGAAGCTGAAGACGCCGCGTGCACAGAGCAGGGACATGAAAGCACGATTGCCGCTCGCAGCCTTGAGACTGACCAGGAACGGAACACGTGCCTGCTTCGCAGTTACTTTCTCATAGAGCCGTTCACGGCAAAACAACACAGGAATCAACGCGGCAATCAGGAAGAGGACGCCGCAACCCAAAGAAACATAACGAACTCCATGGATGCCGCTGGAAAAAAACGACGCCTGGGTGAGCGGGAAAATCCATTGGCTACCGATCTGCGCTGCAAAACCGAAGGCTAACGCTATGCCGGCAAGTCGAGTCCGTTCGTGATAATCGTCGGTAGCCTCTACGATAAGTCCGTTCAGGGGCATCGCATAGAGGGCGTAAGCCGCATAAAATCCGAGCGACACGAGCAGCAGGTGCCAGAAGAGATGGTTGGTGCTTGCGCCTTGGGGAAACCACCAGAGTGCAACGAACAAAACGCTGATGGGAAGCGCCCCGAGAAGAAGCAACGGGCGTCGTCGTCCCCATTTCGAACGGAAATTATCCGAGAACTGCCCAAAAAAGGGATCGAGCATCGCGTCCCAGATCCGTTGAATGAATATGATGGTGCTGATGAGCGCCGGGTTCACCCCTAGCGTCATGTTATAAATCGGGTTGATGAGCACATGCAGCGTACCGTGTGTTCCGTCCGTTACCATGCGGCCAAAGCCGAGGCCGATCTTTTCACGCAAGGAAACGCGATCTTTCTTCGCGGTTTCGTGGTGATGCCGTGTTGCAGTGGAGACGGAATTCATTTCCGTGGATCAGGGCATCGTGATGTTTTCTACTTCGAACGTCTGGACGGAAAGTGCAGGCATGTTTGTGTCAATGCGCTTGCCGGAGACACGCATGTCCCTTTGCTCCTTGTAACGCGTTGACCCATTCGGCTCCGTTATCCAGCGTGAAACCGCTCCGTCCGGAACGATGAATTTCGAAAGGTCAAAAATCTTTTCCCGGCTCTTGTCGGACAGGTTGTGCACCACGATCACAAGCTTGCGCCCTTTCAAATCAAGGGCAGCTATGGTTTCAGTTTCTCCCGTGGCAAGGATCGTCATCCCCGGCCGGATGTGCCGTGCATATTGGGCAAAGACAAAGTATTTGGGATTGATCTGCTGGAATGATTTGGCGGGCAGATCAGTCATGATGGCACCCCAACCCTTGCCGTCAAATGGCTGCCAGAAGCACCATGCCGTGGGGCGCAGGTAGTGAAAATCGAGATGCAGATTTTCTGTCAGTTTCAATCCTGTCCCGTTGATTTCCCCGTACTCCGAGTTCCAAAGCTGCTTGCCGTCTTTTGTTGCTATTTCAGAAAGCAGGTCACGCCGCCCCCCGGCATTTTGATAACCATGCACGTTCACCTTTTGAACTAAAGCCTTTGTCGCGGGGGCAAACGCTTGCCACGTCGCAATTGCGCTGTCGTAAGTGCTTTCGTCCGAGGCGGCGATAGGCATGTCCTGCAGGCTGCGCTCGTCGAGCTTCGCGCGGAGCAATGGCAGGATGGCCGCCTGCGATTTTGCGCCGATGTAGCAGCCTTCCTGTTTTCCATCCGCAATCCAGTAACGCGCGCTTGGTTCATTGAAAGGCTCGACTGAGGTAAAGGTGATCCCCCAGCGATCCTTCGCATAGCGCGCGGTCGTAGCGAGGTAAGTTGCGAATTTTTCGTAATTCCCCGGCACAATATTCTCCTGGTATGGTTTCGCCTGGCCGGACGGATTGTCATTCCTGCACATCCACCACATCGGCGAGTTTGAGAAAAGTTCAAAGTAGTTAGCGCCGCGGTCCTGCGCCTTTTGCAACATGGCACGCTGGTTGGTATCCACAGACCAGTCCCAGCTCTTTGACTTGGGATCATCGCTTTTACCGTCGAGCCAGAAGCCTTCCATCTGTCGGAACGGCTGGATGGTTTTCCCCGTTACCATTTTCCGGCCGTCGATTTCGTTCCAGCTGCACGCCCCAAGATTGTAGCGGACGATATTCATGCCGAGGCCGGGCAGTTTTTCCCCCTGAAAATCCACCGTCTTCATCGTGAAGAGCAAATCGGCTATATCATCACGATCTCCGAAGGCCTTGGCCCACCAGCAAAGTGAAGTGCCCCAGCCGTCCCATGTACCTTGGGACTTGCCGGGATCGAGCAAAAGCGCGGGCGTTTCCGCCCTGCAGGCGATCTGAAAACCCATCAACGCCAGAAATGAAAGGAACAGAGCTTTGTGTGAATTAATCATGAATAGTCGGGCTCGCCGGCTTTGCCGGTACGTTGGGCCGCCGCCGCGATTTTCCGGTCCCACAATGTCAAAAAAGCATGTTACTTTTTGTTAAGCGGGATCAGCTTGACGGAGCGGAGATGCATGACGAGTCCGCCCGGCTCCTTTGTGGATGTGAGGGTCACCAGAAAAGGCTTGTCGGCATTCAAATTGATTTCGCCAAGTTTCTCCGTTTTGAATGCATCCAGTCCGTTGCCCGGCTTGACAATCGCGGCGAGTTTCTGGTCGTCCGCGCTGATTTCTATTTCGCTGCTGGCATTGCTTTTTGCCAGGGAATAGGTCAACTCGACATTGAAAGTTCCGGATTTATTAATCCCGACCGGCCATTGAATGGAGCTGTCGGTGCTGTTCCACCAGACAATATATTTTTTGTCGCCGCCTTCCAGCCTGGCTGTTTGTCCATCGATTTCTGAATCTTCAACAGTCAGTTTTACCGAACCGTCTGCCGCCGGTTTTGCCGGCTTGTCCGCAATATCGATTGCTTGCGTTGGCGCGTCGGCGGGCACCAGATTCAGCGAACGGAGATTGATTACATAATCCTGGTGCTTTGACACGGGCCTGATTGTAACTTGGAGTTCACCGGCTTTATCGATGGTAACTTCACCCGCGCGGCCAACTTTGTAATCCTTCCAGTTTTTTCCCGGTTTAGGCCGTGTCTTCAATGTCTGGTTGTCGATCGTTATCGCAACCTTGCTACCTTCGCAGCTTGGAGCCAGAGAGTAGTTCATTTCCACCCGGTATTTGCCCGGTTTCTGAACATTGGCAGCCCATGAGACAGAGGTGTCGCGGTCCTTCCAATACCCGATGATCTTTTCTGTTTCTCCTTGGGCTGATTCCAACTGGGCATTCTGCCCGTTGATTTGCGCATCGGATGCTGAAAGCTTGATCGAATCATCGTCGGACTGCTTGATTGCGTTGCCAGTGATGTCAAGCGCCGGTGTCGGTGAATCAGCTGGCACCAAGCTCACAGAACGGACATTGATGACAAATTCATGACCCCTGTGCAGAGACTTTAGGATAACTGGATAATTCCCGGCCTTGTTAATGGTGACTTCGCCGGCATTCCCGGTTTTGTAATCATTCAGGCCATTTCCAGCCTTCGGAGTTGCTTTGACAGTCTGGTTGCCCACGGCAATGCCTAACTCACTACCGTTGTTGCTGCCGATGATAGAGTAATTCAACTCCACTCTGTATTTTCCGGCCTTTTGGATGCCGGCTTTCCATTGCAGGGAGGTGTCAGTATTGGTCCACCAGATGATATCCTTCTCCTCGCCCCCTTCCAGTTTGGCGTTCGGACCTTTAATTTGAACTTCTGCGGCATTCAATTTGATCGCCCCGTCCTCCGCCTGTTGCACGGGTTGCGGGGAATCTCCTTTGGCGCGGATCATTCCGGCCGCGATGACGGCGAACCCGGCGAATACGATGGTTCTGTTCAACACTTTGGATATTACGGCCTTCATTCTGTAATCCCGTTGATGTAAAAATAACGCTGATAAATGCGGACTTGGGATGCGGCTACTTTCGGGATGTCGCTGCTTGCAGCGAAAGAACCGGAATTTACTATGGTAGCCCAGCTTTGGGCCATGACATTTACGGGAAAGGTCGCGAAATCTGTGGCAATGGGATCGCGCAAGGCGCCGACCATGCTGGCTGTATTCGTGATTGTTTTGCGACTGTTTAGATCCAGGATCGCAATGGTCACAATAACGGCGGACACATCCTTGATCCCGATTGGGTTCCAGACTGCGGCCCCGGCCGTGGCGTTTGTGCATATGTATCCCCTGCCTCCGGCGCTTGTGTCGAACCAGCGGGAACCCGGCGTGTAATGTTGCGTGGTGTCACTGCCCGTGCCGGGCGGACCTGATGCGCCCAGGTTATTTGTGGACGTGGCCGGATTGGTCACCGGGATGGTGGAGGTAGTGCCATCGGCGAGGAGGAACGCAATTTCCAACCGGTAGGCCTGATCGCTCAACACATGGTAATCCGGGTCCGTTCCATCGGAATAGTTGTTTGCAGCGGTTCCAATGGCGATCCAGTTCGCATCTAGAAAACTCGCTGCCAACGGCGTTGCATTTCCGCTGGGCGTGGTGAGAAAGACAGGGCCACCGGGCAACGAATTTCCCGTGGAGCCATCCCAGGTTAGTCCCTTGCCGAGGCGTTCCAGCACCGGAACACCGGCATAGTAGGTGTTATTTGAATTGATGCGGTAACCAACAAGGGCCGCAGTGCTTTGGGAGGCAGGGGACGGGGCGGTGCTGTAGTAGGCGGGAACTTCGCTGTAGAAGAAGAAGGCATCGTTTACGCCCGGCGAACCCGATGCGCCGGCAGGATTTTTATAAAATATGTAATCCACGTCCGTGCGCCGGACCATCCTGTCGAAATCATTTGCCATGCGGTCGAAGATCGTGCGCGCCTGGCTGTCCGTATCCATGTGTTTGCGGCTGTTTGTGGTGGTGAAGATGGCGCTATTGGTGAGTTGGCTTACCATCACGATCAAAAGCACCAGCACGGCGGTGGCAACGAGCATTTCCACCAGCGTGAAACCGGCTTTCGAAGTGAAGGCGGGCGATTCCTTTTTCATCTTAGTTGCGGTCCAGCGTGGTGAATATTTCATACGAACCGGTGAAAGCGCTGGGCGCGCTGGCTGCAGTACGGTCAGCCAGCGCGGGCCAGGTGATGAGTATGCGCACCATCGTAGCCGTCCTCTGTCTCAAAGTCGGCGGGTTGAAATAAATAGTCGCACGATATCTGGGGTTCTGCAGCGGATCCGCGTTGCTGTCGACAGTGGTAGTCCCTGTCGATCCATCTTCGCGAAAGAAAAGCGTGCGAGTTTTGTTTCCCGCTCCCGGCAAAGGAATCGGAATTTGGAAAACTGTCGAAGTGGTGGCGGCAGGTGAGCTGTTTTGCGTGGCGCGCAAGTCCGAGATGATGGTCCTGGCAAGATTTGCCGCGGCAGTCTGCTGGATGGAATTCTGGTTGCTGTTGATTCCCACCGGCAGCAGGCCGAAGATAACCACCAGGCAGAAGGTTGTCACTGCGAGTGCAAGTGTCACCTCCACCAATGAGAAACCGGCGATGTGGCGAAGTTTTGTTTTCACGGCCTGTAAATGCGGGTTGAGCCTGTCATGCCATCGATCTGAATCACCGCTCCGTTCGAGCTTTGGGAAATCACCACGCCGTTTGTCTGCTGCAGGCCGATTTCCAGATACTGGACCATCGTGTTTGTATTGGATGGGGATTGATACCAGGCCACACCTTGCGGATCGAATTCGATGACTTTTACAAAGCTGTACTGGCCCCCGCCTATCGCCTTGCCCAGTGGCCAGTCAAAAGGCGTCAGGGAATTGAAGCTGCTGTTGCCGACCTGGAAACTCGAGGCTACGGGCGGCCGCGCCATATTTCCGGTTGATCCCAGGGCGGTCCCTGCAAGATGCATGTTCTCAAAATATTGCAATTTGCTGATCGGCGTGAGCTGCGTCCCGTTGGCATAACCGGATGCCCAACTGCTGGCAATATCCGGGTTGGTGCTGTAATTGCTGGTTCCATTTTTGGACGCAACCACCGCCACGGCGACTCTCCCTGTGCCGGTGGTCTGCGAACTTGCCGAGGGTGAAGTGGAAGCATTGATTTCCGCAAAACCGACAAACACATGGGTATTGTTGGACATCGCGTAAGCCCGCGCCTGCTCCAGCAGGCCGGCGATGTTGTAATTTGTCGTGGTGACATCCTGCCCGCCCTTGATTCCGTTGAACGCGGGCACCATCAGTGCCATCATCAGGGCGATGATCCCCATTACGACCAATAACTCGAGGAGGGTGAACCCTTTTGCTTCACTTTTGATGCGCTGGGAGAATGTATTTTTCATGGCTCCTGTTGCGTTTATTTTGCCGCGATATCCGAACGTTTCCCGTCGGGATGCAATAAAGGCATCGTGGCGTTTGTTATGGCAGTCTTTGTGGATAAAATTTCCGCACCGGTTTCGCTTCTCCGGGAAACCAGGTTGAGAATCCATCCCGTCATGAAGATGGTTCCCCCGCAAAAAACAAAACCTGTGCGTCCGGTCAGTGGGTTGGGAATCGCGGTCATCAGCAGGATGAACCCGCCAAAAATCATGCAGAGCACACCAATGGAACCGACGATGGATTGATTTTCCTTCACCCGTTCTTCGGCGGGTTCGGCCATAGGGGTGCGTAACCGCGTAAAAAATTCATCGACCGAGGCCTTGTACTCTGCGGAGGAGAATTCGTAAAAACGGGACGTGAAGAAAAACCATGCTACGCAAACCACCGATACGCCTGCGGCAGTGGCAAAGAGGTAGTATTGCGTGGATTCTTCGTGCGTGAAAGGTCCCCTAAGCCATGGAATCCACGAAACCATTTCCGGCCTTGTATAAAATTTGATCACGAAGGAGGCCGCAAAGCCGATCAATACTGTGGACCAACTGGACCACGAAGGCGTGCGCTTGTAGAAAAGCCCTATGGATAACGGGACGGCCAGGGGCAGCCACAAGCTTACGCCAAGCTGGTTCAATAAATCGAACAGTCCCAGCGTCCGGTAATGGCTGACTAATACTCCGATCAGGATGATGATCGTTCCAAACGCAGCAGTGCAGAGCTTGCTGAGTATGAGCAGCTTCTTCTCCGGACATTGCGGGTTGATGACAGGGAGGTAAAAATTCCGGACGAGAATGCCGACCGCCTGGTTTACGCTGGCATCCATTTGGGAAAGCGTCGCACCGAATATGCCGCAAATCAACAAACCGAGCATGCCTGCAGGGAGGACATCGTGCGCCGTGGCCAGGAAAGCCCCTTCCTGTGGAAAAGGCAGGTTTGGAAACAGATGCCTGAGGTCGCTCTGCTTGTAGAGCGCTGCGGCAACCATGGGAGGCAGCATCCATAGCAGCGGTCCGATCAGGCTGCCGGCAATTGGGAAGATCATCATTTTCCTCGCATGGTGATCGCTCCGGGCCATCAAAAACTTGTTGGAATTATCGATGCTGCTTTGGGAAAAAATCCCGTTGAGAGTCAGCGCAACCAGCCACAGCGCGACGAACTCGGGTCGCGCAAATTCCCCCCAGTGGAAGTGGGAGACGGGCACCTTGTGCAAAAGACCGGAAAAGCCCCCTACCGCAGGTTGGAAAACCGCCAGCGCGGAAATCACAAGGGTTACACTCACCACCAGGAACATTTGCACAAAGTCGCTGGCGGCGACCCCGAATGCGCCGCCCACCAGGGACACGAAGGTGACCATTGCTCCCAGGATGATGATCACGGCAGTGAGATTGATATCGAAAGCCCCCGACATGAAGATTCCCACCGTATTGAGTCCGATTCCTCCAAAGAGCATTAAAAATGGAAGCCGGATCCATGTGCAAAACTGCTGGGTTTCCTTTCCGAATCGCAGACGGATTGCCTCCATGGGAGTTACCACCCGCATGCGCCTGAAACGGTAGCATGTGAAAAACAAGACCACCAGCAGGGGGAGGATCGACGAGTAGTAAAGACAGAGGACAAACGGGCCCGTTTCATAAATTTTTCCAGCCGCTCCCGTGAACGTCCATGCGCTGAAGCTCGCCATCCAGGCGGAGACCCCCGCCATCCACCAGGGCATGATTCCGCCTCCGCGAAAATAATCCGAGGTGTTTTTGTTCCTGCGGGAAAATGTGATCCCGACCGTGATCACAAAAAGAAAATAGAAAATGATGCTGATGTAGTCGTAGCCGGTAATCATTGTTGGGAATGATTGAATGTGAATAACCACGGGCGCAGACCAATCTGGCTTTCCAGTAGATTGGAATCTATAAACAAGGAGTGACTGGCCGTGTGCGATGGGAGAAACATACGAGACAATGCTGAGAATCCCTGCATTACCTGGTAAATACAAATGATACAGCTGTCACACTGGTGACCCATGAGGGCGAATTTCTGCAGGGCCTTTTCAGTCTGCTTTGGCGGTGCGCACGTATCGCCGCTCCTGGCGGTGATTATAAATAATCATTGGCACAGCGCGGGTTCACATGCCGCTCTGCACGTTACCGGCCGGAAATCCAGCTAGGCTGCAGCAGCGGCGCGTATCAATTTTTTCGAGGCTTGCTTGGGCGCGGGGGATGTGCGGTCCGGCAGGGTGTGCCCCTCCCGCCATTCGCCGGATACGAGTGACTGGCGGAAAATCGGGGGAATGCCGCGCGCATTATCATTGATCAGGGACATTACCACCAGGAAAGCCACGCGGCCGATCTCCTCGGGATTTTGAAATATGCCGGTATCGGAGTTTCCATCCAGTACGCTCTCGACCACTAGGCCTACGTCCCGGGGAACTTCATATCCGGTGCGCTCCAGCATCTGGCGCATCTCTGCTACTTCAGTCAGCACCGCTTCCGGTTTGTATTTCTTCATCCATGCAGCCAGCTTCTTTGCGTGGGACTCCAGGGTTCCGTCGCCCAGCACGAGGACGGGCAGCCGTTCTTCCTCCGGCAATTCTGATTGGGCCATGAGGAACCCGGCTTTAAAGAAGGGGCCTCTATCGGATGTGCTCCTGGTTGTCGCAAATCCAATGCGGTTATACCCCCTCTCGCGGGTTTTTTTGAATGCCAGCATCGTGTTTGCAACCTGGTCGGCGGTGACCACCTGTACAGCAGGAGAAACGCATGAACGGCCAAAGCGGACTGCGGAAAAATCCTTCCATGAAAATTCACCCCAATCCGGCGAGGCAGGCTGGGGTGGAATGAGAATGCCGCTGATATTGCGGGTCCGCAGGATCGTTTCAAGACGTTTGGGCGGGCATTGGGGGCCGCAGACAAATTCCTCCAGGCGGTAGCCGAACTTTTCGGCGCAGGCCGATGCCCCTTTCCAATATAGGTCAAATTCGTGATAGCTCCGCAACTTCTCCGGGTTTGGCCAGGTATTCACCCATGCGATCACCGCCTGGATCGGGGCTTCCAGCTTGCTCTGGCGGTAGTGGGCCAGCGCGGCCAGCATCGGATCGGGGCGGTACCCCATTTCCTTGGCGGTTTCGTGAATTTTCTTGCGCACCGCCTCCGATATCCGGGGGTGGTCCCGCAAGGCCAGGGATACGGTGGAATGGCTCAAGTTGAGCTTTTTGGCGATATCACGCAGGCTGATACGGGGCGTGGAAAGTGGTTCACTCATATTTCTCGGAGCCCATTTCGCACAGGCCGGGGGACTCTTGAAAATTACATTTTCAGGGCAGTGGTGTAAAGGCCGAATGCGCCCTTTTGGTGGCGCGTCCCACCCCTGTGCGCGCCTGTGGAATCATACCACCGGAAATCTTTGGAAATAATTGCCGGATAAACCGCAGGCAGATGCGGCGGCGCTGCGGAAAAATGGTGTAAAATTGAAGATTTCACGCGGCTTCTCCACAGAGAGGTCACCAGTGTCAACTGAAAACCGATTGAGACCTGATAAACTATTCCTAAGATATCAATTGTTGACACCCCACATTTGTAACCTCACTCCACCCAAAACGAGCAAACACAACATGAGTAATAACATCTCCTCCAGATTCTTCGCCACTCCGAGTAAAGCGGATTTGTGCGGCAAAAATCTCGGTCGTTCCCTTCGCTTGATTGTCCTTGCGGCATCCATCGCCGGGATGCTCGGCCAATCCGCAAACGCCGCCAGCGACACATGGTTTGGCTCCGGTGGTTCACCTGCCTCATGGCTGGATTCGGCGAACTGGTTTAACGGCAATCTCCCCGGTTCGGGAGATACGGCCACATTCAATAGCGCGAGCAGTTCCACCACGCTGGATCTGGGGACGGGCGTTACGATCAACACGATCCTGTTCGATACAAATCTCGCGGCGGCCTACACGATCGGATCCGGCGCAGTGGGGAGCCAGACGCTGACATTGAACAATGGCGGCGCGATCACGATGAATTCCACGGTGGTGAACAACGAGTTGTTCAACGCAGCCCTTGTGCTCGGCACGGATGGCACCACGCAAAGTTTCACGCTGACAAACAACAGTACGACAAATACATTGACAGTTGCGGGCGGCATCACGGGTTCCACCGGCGCGGGGGTGAAAACTTTGGTGGTTGCCGGCTCCGGCAATACTGCATTGAGCGGAATCATTGGCAATGGCACCACGGGCACGGTGGCCCTGAACATGACTGGCAACGGAAAATTGACGCTCAGTGGCCTGAACACCTACACCGGCGGCACGACGATTTCATCGGGCACACTTTCCATTACTGCCAACACGGCTCTGGGCGGCGCATCGGGGACCAACGGGGCGGTGACGATTAACGGCGGTACGCTTAGCACGACGGCGGGTCAGACAAACACCGCGCATATCATTACCATTGGGGCCAGCGGCGGCACCATCCAGGTGGATAGCAGTGGGGCGGGCGCTGGTGGCACCGGCCAATATTTCTTGAACGGCACCGGTCTCTTGAGTGGCAGCGGCACCCTGACGCTCGTCGGCACCGGTACGGTGACTACGTCTGGCGCGGGCAATCTGCGCATTGGCGGAGCGAATACTGGTTTCACTGGCAATGTCATCGTGCAGAGCGGCGGCAGCTTTGAATATGGCGTGACCAACGCGATAGGTGGGGCTGGTACCGTTACCATCGGCAATCAGGGTGAACTGATTGTGAACAATGCGGTTACGATGTCCAATAACATTACGGTGAACGGCGGCACAAACAGCATTATGAGCTTCGAAAATGGAAGCGCGAGCGCGGGCGGTACCTACTCCGGCACCATCACCTTGAACCAGAATGTGATCATAGGCCTGCGCAATTGGTATAACAACTCTACTCCGATAGGCGGTACGATCAGCGGGCAAATCACCGGCGCGGGCGCATTGACCGTCAACTCCGGCAATGGGAGCGGAGGGGTGCTGACCCTTTCCGGCTCGAACAGCTACACCGGCTCGACGACAATTGCTGCCAACACGACGCTCCAGCTTGGCAATGCCGGAACTACAGGTGTGCTTTCTGGAAGCAGCGCCATCACGGACAACGGCACATTTACAGTCAATCGCACAAATGCGGTGGTGCAGGGTACGGATTTCTCATCCACCGCCATCACGGGTAGTGGCGCTTTCATTCAACTTGGCAGCGGCACCACGACGCTCAACGTCGCGAATACCTTCACCGGATCCACCACTTTGACCGCGGGCGTGTTGAGCGTGGCTAGCACGGGCTATCTTGGCGGTACGTCCGCGAACAACGGCATCACGTTTAATGGCGGCACGCTGCAAATCACCGGCACCACGATGACCGGCCTCGGTTCGCACACGCCGACCTATAATGCTAGCAAGACGATTGGCTTTGACATCAATAATGCCGCGAACAATTTCACTTTGGGAAGCAATGCTTTCGCCTCCACGGATACGCTGCTCAAGACCGGCTCGGGCACGCTGACCCTCAGCGCTTCGTCGAACACGATCACCGCGCTCCAGCTCAACCAGGGAACTTTGGACATTGGTTCAAACAATCTCGCAATCAGCAATGCTGGCGGCACGACGATCAATGACGCCAGCACCAGCGGCACCACGACGATCAATGCCACGGGCGGTGGAAAAATTGTCCTTTCGCAAAACGTCGCGACCAATGGTCCAGACATCGGCGCGGCGAATGGCGCAACCTTGATCATCAATGCGAACATCACCGGCACCAGCTCGTTCGAGAACTGGACCGGCACGAACAACGGCACCGGGGTGACCATTCTGAACGGAACGAATGACTACACCAGCGACACCATTATCAATGGCGGTGTTTTGAGTGTCTCGAAAGTTGGCAATCAAGGCTCCACCACGAGCAATCTCGGCCAGGGCACAACCATCCATTTCGGCGTTAGCACCACCTCAACCGGCGCGTTGCTTTATACGGGCACGGGTGAATCGACCAATCGTGTGATTGACTTTACAGGCAGCACCGCAGGCGGGATCATCGATGCCTCGGGTTCCGGGCTTTTGAAGTTCACAAGCAATAATACGGAAACAGGTGCGGGCGCAAAAACCTTGACCTTGCAAGGCACCGGAGCGGGTGAATTTAACGGTAACCTCAGCGGCACAAATGGAGCGCTTGCCGTGACAAAGACCGGCGTGGGCACATGGACCCTTTCCGGGTCAAACAGCTATACCGGACAAACGACCGTGAGCGCTGGCACATTGAATTATTCCGGCACGCTTTCCTCCGCTGCACAGATCAACGTAGGTGTTTCCGGCGGTGCCAATGCGGTGATGAACGTGCAGGCTGGCGCCAGCCTCGTCATGGGTGCAGGTTCCAGTATTCTGGTTGGCAACGGGGTTGGCGGAGCCGGCCAGGGATTTCTTTACCAGACCGGAGGCATCATTACACAAGGCACCTATAACAATTTGCAACTCGGCGCAGCCAACGGCACCTCTTACGGATACTACAACCTGTCCGGCGGCGCATCCAGCTTCAGCGAAGCTGACATTGGTGGTTTCAACGGCACTTCGACCGGCGTTCTCGATATGAGCGGCGGCACGATGACCGTTGGAGTTAGTGGCACCAACGGCTGGCTTATCGCAAACCGCACCGCCGGCTCGGGCGGTATCGGTATTCTGAATCTCACCGGCGGAACGCTGACCTTTACAGGACCTGCCGCTCAGTTTAAGAACAACTGGGGAAGTAACGGCACCGCGATTATCAACATCGGCAACGCAACGCTCAGTGCGACCAACGCAAACATCGACCTGAACCAGAGCAACAACGCCACGAACTTTGGTGAGATTAACCTGCTCGCCGGTGGAATGCTGCAGGCGAATTCCATTGCTTCCAACGCCAATGGCACCAAATTGGTGAACTTCAATGGCGGCACTTTGAAGGCAAGCACCGCGACCACGACCTTCATCACCACGAACAATACGGGAGTCAACGTGTATGGTAACGGTGGCACGATTGACAACAACGGAGTGGCAATCACCATTCCGGTCGGGTTGCTGGCGGCTTCTGGAACCGGCGTAAACAGTGTTGCGCTCTCCAACAGCGGCACCGGCTATCTTGGCGCGCCCGCCGTGACTTTTTCAGGCGGCGGCGGCACCGGGGCGGCCGGCTATGCAGTGGTGAGCAGCGGGACAGTCAGTAGCATTGTCATCACCAATCCCGGCACGGGCTATACGAGCGCACCGACGGTCACCTTGACAGGCGGCGGCGGCAGCGGTGCCGTGCTCGGCACGCCAGCATTGGCTGCCAACACCAGCGGCGGAATGGCTTTCAGCGGCACCGGCACGACTACTTTGACAGGCTCGAGCACTTACACCGGTGCGACGACGATCAATGCCGGCAATACATTGCAACTCGGCAGCGCCGGCACGGCAGGCTCGCTCGCGGGAGCCAGTAATGTGGTCGATAATGGCACGCTGGCCTTCAACCGCACCGATTCTCTTGTGCAGGGCACAAACTTTGGAATCATTTCCGGTACCGGCGTGGTGAACAAGATCAGCACGGGCACCACCACGTTGAACGCAGCCAACACCTACTCGGGTGCCACGAACATCACTGTGGGTACCCTTCAGTTCGCAAAGACCATTGCGATGTCGGGGTCCAGCGTGATTACGACGGGCAGCGGCGCGACTCTCGCGATCAACGCGGGCGGCGCGGGTGAATTTACAGGCGGCAGCGGCAATGGAACCATCGGCGGAGTCTTTGCAGGCCTCGGCGGCCAGGCGGGATCCACCATTGCTTACACTGCGGGCGCAATCCTCGCCGTGGATACGACCAATGCGGGTTCCGCCGTGGTGCAAGGCACCAACCTCACCGGGAGCACTGGCTTTGTTACCTTTAACAAAATCGGCACCGGCACCTTGGCCCTCGCCGGCACCAACACTTACAGCGCTGCCACCAACATCAGCGCTGGCACCTTGGAATTCCAAGGCACGCCTTCGATGAGCGGCAGCTCGGCGATTACGATCGCCAGTGGCGGAACGCTCAGCCTGCGCGCGGATACGAGCGGAACCTTCACGCCGGCCTCCGTTGTCGGCCCGGCTGCTGCCTACACCATCGCGGTCAACCAGCTTACCGGTTCGGGCACTGGAAAAACTCTCACGCTTGCGAATACCCTTTTTATTGGGGCTAGCAGCGGGGCCAACCTTACGGTGAGCAGCACGTCCAGCGACATCTTGCTGCTCAGCTCCCAGTTGGCTTTGGCGAACTCTTCTGCGTCTAGTAGCACCATCAACTTAAGTGGTGCGGACATGACGCTGAACGCGGGGGTGACTTTCAATGGCGCCACAAACGGCCCTTTACTTATTGTGAACGCGAACAGCAACACGTTGTTGATCAACGGCAATTGGACGACAGGTAACAATCGGTGGTCGGGAATTCAGATCAACAGCGGCACCGTGACCATGGCTAATGGGCAAAATGGCGGCAGTAGCACCAATAACGGTGTCTACGCCACTCTTAACGGCGGAACGCTGAACCTCAATAGCAACACTGCCATCGGCGGTGCAAATGCGGGAAATAATTTTACGATCAACGGGGGCACTTTGGACAACACCAGCGGATCGAGCAAGACGTTGTCGTCTAGTATGAACGTGACGATCAACGGCGATTTCGCGTTCAGCACTGCAACCGGCACGAGTGCGAACAACCTGAGCCTCGGCACCAGTGCTGTCGGCTTGGGCAACACCGGCGGTCCCCGCACGATCACTACCAACGGCTCTGCAACATTGACCTTTGGGGGAGCGGTTAGCGGCAGTAATGGCCTGACCAAGGCTGGCGCCGGCACGCTGGCGCTCACCGGCTCGAACACCTACACCGGCACGACAAATGTTTTGAACGGTTTGCTGAAGGTCAACGGCTCACTGAACAGCGCCAGCGCAGTAACCGTCGGCAATTCCACCACGGCATCGTTGAATCCCACATTGGGCGGTGGCAGTGGCACGGCGACCGGCGGCGTGCTCCAGAGTCTCATCGGCAGCGCAACGCGTCAGGTTTACGCATCGAGCGCCACCGTCGGCAACATCGGCGGAGCGGTAACGATCAGCGGCACGAGCGCGAGCGGTTCAGCCGGTCACCTTGCCCCCGGCAACAGCGTGGGCACGATCACGATGGGCTCGCTGACATTGAGCGGTGGCTCGATCCTCGACTACGAGTTCAACGGCACGGCAAACGACTTCACGGTCGTGACCGGCGCATTGACACTCAACAGCGGCACAGCGGGAATCAACCTTTACCAGGAAGGCGGCACAACACAGTTTGCGACCGCCGGTGTGTATGACCTGTTCCAGTATGGCAGCCTTGTGGGAGGCGTGAGCAACCTCTCGGTGCTCAACCCGAACGGCGGCTTCACCTACACATTTGGCACGGCAACCAGCGGAACAAACAACTACGTGACCCTGACGATTGCCGCAGTCGTCAGCACGACCCCGACGAACTACACGCTGTCAGTATCAGCAGGCACATCGAAGATGCTCACCGGAGGCTCCACGGCAATTACGACCACGATCACCAACACCGGCACAGGCAACCAGGACGGCCTGAGCTACACCGGCCTTGGCTCGACAGTAACAGGCGGCCCCGGCTCAGTGAGCGGCACCACCACCAGCGGATCACTGGCAATCCAGACCAGCGGCAGCAACGCCGGAAACCAGAAATACGTCAGCAGCGGATCGAGCGGAGTGGTGACAGTGACAGCGGGAGTATCTTCCGCAAACAACAGCACACTCGGAGGCGCAGCCACATTGACAGGCTCTGCGGGAACCGTGAGCGTCTCGGTATATGACCCCGCGAGCCTGAGCTTCAGCGGCACCGGCAACGGGCAGACCTGGCGCGTGAGCAACGCGGCTGCAACAGCAGGCGGCCTGCGCTCGGACGCAATCATCACCAGCGCGACATTGGTGGCGGCACAGACACAGGCAGGCTGGAGCACGGCATTGAGCGGAACGATTGCATCCAGCGGCAGCGCAGTGGCGGCCAGCTTCACGCCCACGGGCAAGCTGAACGGCAGCTACCAGGGGAAACTGGTGGTCAGCGCACAGAACGACCAGACAATCAGCGGAGCAAGCGCCAACGAC
>Ga0268264_10000371_pt1 | contig 66158 bp, 72 predicted proteins | sample KBSSwiS32_FD_190357 | JGI IMG/M metagenome (GOLD analysis project Ga0268264, IMG submission 190357) | Switchgrass rhizosphere microbial communities from Kellogg Biological Station, Michigan, USA - KBS Switchgrass S3-2 (SPAdes) (version 2) | ecosystem: Host-associated > Plants > Roots >... | reverse complement strand
AGCGGGTGGAGGACCAGGCCGCGCGTGAGGTCATGAAGGCCGCCGCAAACTGGGCCGCCATGCACTCCAAGGAGTCCCTGGTCGGGCCGATCGACGAGTGGCACGAGCAGGCCCTCCCGTTGGGTGGGGAGGGGTGTCCGGAGGTGGCGGAGTTCGCGGTCGTCGAGTTCGCCGCCGCACTCGGCAAGACCACCCAAGCCGGCCGGCTCTACCTCGCCAAGGCCATCGAGGCCCGCTACCGGCTCACCCGCTGCTGGAAACAACTCGAAGACGGACAGCTGCCCGCCTGGAAGCTCGGCATCATCGCCGAGCAGACCATCTCCCTGCCACCCGAAGCCGCAGCGTTCGTCGACGCCCACGTCGCGCACCTGGCGCACAAGATCGGACTCGCCCAGCTCCAGCGGCTGATCGCCGAGGCGACCGCCCGGTTCGACCCCGACCGCGCCGAAACCGAACGCGCGGCGGCCGCAGAGACCCGTCACCTCGACGTCCGGCTCGACCAGGTCTCCACCGCCGGGACCGTGCATCTCGACGGTGACCTCGACCTGGCCGACGGGATCGACTTCAACGCGGCGCTGGCAGCGGATGCGCATCAGCAGCTGCTGGCCGGGTCCACGGAGTCGTTGGACGTGCGGCGCTCGATCGCCGCCGGGAACCTGGCCCGGGCCCAGCTCACCCTCACCCTCGAGCCAGCCGACACCGAGCCCGAGACCAAACTTGTCGCGAAGCGGCAGGTGGTGTTGCACGTCCACCTCGAACACGCCGCCGTGCTCGGCGCCGGCGGCCTCGCCCGGGTCCACCAGACCCCCGGACCGGTCACCGCCGAACAAGTCAGGCTGTGGTGCGCCAACCCCGACACGACGGTGACCGTGCAGCCGGTGCTGGACCTCGCCGGGCACCTCCACGTGAACTCCTACCAAGCCTCCTCGAGGTTGAAGCTCCAGACCTACCTGCGTGACCTGGTCTGCGCCTTCCCCTACTGCTACCGACCCGCCGAAGCCTGCGACTGCGAACACCGGGTGGCGTACGAGGACGGTGGACCGACGTGCTCGTGCAACCAGGCGCCCGCCTGTCGGTCCCATCACCGGGCGAAGACCACCGGCGGCTGGACCTATCTGACCGTCGAACCCGGCGTCTACTTGTGGCGCAGCCCGCTCGGCTACCAGTTCCTCAAAGACCCAACCGGCACCATCGACGTCACCCCCGACGACGAACGACACAAACTCGCCCACAAGCTCCGCGCCCACTTCAACAACGGCGAACCCTGACCCCCCCGCCCCACACCCCGCCGGGACCCACTCCGGCGGGGCGTTCGGCGCGCTGTCGGCGCCATTGGTGTCTCAGCTGTCGTCAACCACAGGCCGGAACTCGAAAGCGCCGTGGCTCAGCTCGTCGCAGGCGCACGGTTCGTCCCCGCCATCTTCGTACTTCAGCTGCGTGCTTCCCCTTTGGACGACCGCTGACGGGCCAGCGCCGATCGTCAGGGTTGCGGTCACTGTCACACCGTCGAGCTCCTCGATCCTGACACCTGCGCTCCGGTCGACCAAGAGAACGTCCGACTCCTCCAGCTTGCGTCCGATGTAGTGGGTGCACGGCAGGTCTCCGGCACACACCTCGAGGTTCATGAAGGCGCGTGTCGCCGGGATCGGGAGGTTGGCCTGATACGGGTCCTGGCACGCGCCGCAGTCGTATCGGGTGTCGTCGCGGCAGCCGGCGACGAGCACGAGCACGAGCACCGCAGCAAGTGCGGCCCACCTCAGGGTAGGCAACCCGCGACTCACACCGCAGACGCCTCGACGACCAGCTCGACCTGGCGGCGCCGGTGGTGGGTCGTCGCCTCGACGGTGAAGATCGCCAGCGCGACCCACACGAGGACGAAGCCCACCCAGCGGCCCGCCGGCATGTTCTCGTGGAAGTAGAGGACACCGAGGCCGAACTGGATGATCGGGGCGAGGTACTGCAGCAGCCCCAGCGTCACCATCGGGACCCGGGTCGCCGCGGCGCCGAAGCAGATCAGCGGCACGGCGGTGACCACGCCGGTGCTGCTGAGCAGCAGGGCGTGACCCGCGCCGTGGTTTGCGAAGTTCGAGGAGCCGTGGGCGGCAAGCAGGCCGAGGTAGAGGGCGGCGAACGGCGCGATCAGGGTGGTCTCGAGCGCGAGCGACTCGACGGCACCGACGTTGGCAGACTTCTTCGCCAGCCCGTAGCTGCCGAAGGAGAACGCGAGCACCAGTGCCACCCATGGCAGCCGGCCGTAGTCGACGGTCAGCACGACGACGGCGAGCCCAGCGACGCCCATCGCGACCCACTGCAGCGGCCGCAGCCGCTCGCCCAGGATGAAGACGCCCATCAGGACGGTGACCAACGGGTTGACGAAGTAGCCGAGCGAGGTCTCGACGACCTTGCCGTTGTTGACGCCATAGATGTAGGTCGCCCAGTTGACCGTGACCGTGAACGCCGCCGCGGCGAGCAGCCAGAACGTACGGCGGTCGGCGAGGATCGAGCGGAACTGCTGCGTGCGCCGCAGCAGGAGCACGAGCAGCCCCATCGTGACGACCGACCACAGCACCCGGTGGGCGAGGATCTCGATGGCGCCCGCGGGCTCGAGGTGCGGCCAGTAGAGCGGGAAACCGCCCCAGAGGCCGTAGGCCGCGACCCCCAGCAGCAACCCTCGGCGCTGGTCCGTCACCGCGTCAGCCTAGTGATCCTCCTCGCAGCGGCCGAGCCGGGGCTCGGCGTTTCGAGGGCTCTCCTCCGGGATATGGTCGAAGGCGACAAACCCGAGAAGTCACTGGAGGAAGCGCAATGCGCCTCGCTCGAACCATCGGAGCCCTCGTCGCTCTGATCCTGACCGTCAGCGTGGGCCAGGCCCTCGTCGCACCCGCGGACGCGATGGGCAAGCCCAAGCATTCGATCACCGGCCTCGGCGGCGGCGAGATTCGCAACATCAACAAGTTCTTCATCAAGGGCAAGGTCGCAACCTTCCCCAACGGCAAGATCAAGGTGCTGCGCAACGTCGCGGGCGGCTCCTACAAGGTGCTCAAGAAGACCAGGACCAAGTCAACCGGCAAGTTCCGCACCTCGATCAGCCAGGTCGGCAACAAGAAGACCTGCTTCAAGATCCAGGTGCCCGCGACGACGGTCTACAAGAAGACGACGTCACCCGTGATCGGCTGCATCACCACCGGCTGAGCGCGCTCCGCATGCCCCTAATGGCCCCCACCGACCGCGGTGGGGGCCATCTGCATATGACCTGATCAGGTGGTGTGGGGGAGGGGTGCCCCGCGGCTAGTGTCGCGTGCGACAGACCCGAGAACGTCAGTGAGAGGAAGCGCCATGCGCCTCAACCGCACCTGGTCCCTGTTGATGGGACTTCTCCTCGCCCTCACCTTGTCCGCGACCCTCGACTCGCCCGCCGACGCGATGCGCCCCACGCCGATCGCCCACGCCAGGGGACTCACCCCCCTGAAGGCCACCATGGTGGAGGCCGGCGATGACCACTTCGTCATCTACGGCGTGGCGGGGGTGACCAAGGTGGGCATCTTCCGCAACGCCAACGGCGGGAGGTTCGTCCTCTACCGCAAGCTCAACGTGAACAAGCGCACCGGCAGGTTCCGCACCCGCGTCTACCAGTACAAGCACACCCGCACCTGCTACCGGGTGCTCGCCCCGGCCACCGCGACCACCAGGCAGCACATCGTCCCGGTCGGCTGCATCATCACCGTGCACGGCAAGACCCGCTGGGAGCACTGAGCCCCGAGCTCGAGCGCTGAGAACGCGCGACGGCCCCCACCCGCTCGGGTGGGGGCCGTCGTCGCGTAGCCCAACAGTCCTAGATGACCGTCCAGGTGTCGCCGCCGCCGATCAGGGCGGCGAGCCGCTCGGTCGGCGTGCCGGTGACGGTCTCGCGGGCGGTGGCGACCTGGGCGCGGGCCTGGTCGTCGTAGGTCGGCCGCTCGACCTGGCGGAAGATGCCGATCGGTGACTGGTGGATGTAGCCGGAGTCGGTGAGCCGGGAGATCGCGAACGCCAGCGTCGGGTCGGGGTTGCGCTCGTCGTGCACGATCAGCGCGTCCTCGCCGACATCGGCGACAAGGGCGACCTTGACGCCGCCCGTCGCTGTGTCGCGGATGATCCCCTTGGCACCGTCCACCCCGAACCGGATCGGCTTCCCGTGCTCGAGCGGGATGATCGCGTCGGCCTTGGTGTCGTTGCCCTTGATAGCGTCGAAGGCACCGTCGTTGAAGATCGGGCAGTTCTGGTAGATCTCCACGAACGACGTGCCGCGGTGGGCCGCCGCAGCGGAGAGCACCGAGGTCAGGTGCTTGCGGTCGGAGTCGATGGTGCGGGCCACGAAGCTCGCCTCGGCTCCGAGCGCCAGCGAGACCGGGTTGAACGGGTGGTCGACCGAGCCCATCGGCGTCGACTTGGTGACCTTGCCGGCCTCGGACGTGGGGGAGTACTGGCCCTTGGTCAGGCCGTAGATCCGGTTGTTGAACAGCAGGATCGTCATGTTCACGTTGCGGCGCAGCGCGTGGATCAGGTGGTTGCCGCCGATCGAGAGGGCGTCGCCGTCACCAGTGACGACCCACACCGACAGGTCCTCGCGCGCCGTGGCGATGCCGGTCGCGATCGACGGCGCCCGGCCGTGGATCGAGTGCATCCCGTAGGTGTCGAGGTAGTAGGGGAACCGCGAGGAGCAGCCGATGCCGGAGACGAAGACGATGTTCTCGCGACGCAGCCCGAGCTGGGGCAGGAACGACTGCACGGCCTTGAGCACGGCGTAGTCGCCGCAGCCCGGGCACCAGCGCACCTCCTGGTCGGAGGTGTACTCCTTGGCGCTCTGGCTCTGTCCGTCGCTGGCGTCGAACGTCGGGACGCCCTCGATGCCGGAGTGCAGCCCGGGCAGGCCGAGATCGATGCTGGTCGGGATGGTCATGAAGAGACCTCCTGGGGAGTCGTCATGCCGTGCACGCCGAGGTCCACGTCGATTCCCTCGGCATCCGCGACTAGGTGGCCGATCGCCTCGGCGAGCTCGGCCGCCTTCAGTGGCAGCCCACGGACGTGGTTGTAGCCGATCGCGTCCACGAGGTACCTGCCGCGCAGCAGCAGCGCGAGCTGGCCGAGGTTCATCTCCGGCACCAGCACCTTGTCGTAGCGCTTGAGGATCTCGCCGAGGTCCTTCGGGAACGGGTTGAGGTGGCGCAGGTGCACCTGCGCCACGTTGAAGCCGGCCTTGCGCACCCGGCGTACGCCGGCGCCGATCGGGCCGTACGTCGAGCCCCAGCCGATCACGAGGACCTTCGCGGTCTCACCGTTGGGCCCGGGAGGGTCGTCGACCTCGAGCGGCGGCAGCGAGTCGGCGATCCGCTCGACCTTGGCCTGCCGCGTGCGGACCATCAGGTCATGGTTGGCGGGGTCGTAGGAGATGTTGCCGTGCCCGTCGCCCTTCTCGAGCCCTCCGATGCGGTGCTCCAGACCGGGCGTGCCGGGGATCGCCCACGGCCGGGCCAGCGTCTCCTCGTCGCGCAGGTAGGGCCAGAACTCCGCGCCCTCGCCCTCGGGGCCGTTGGGGAGGTGGTTCTTCTCGGTCGCGAACGCCGGGTCGATGGTCGGCAGGTCCTCGACGTCGGGGATCCGCCACGGCTCGGAGCCGTTGGCGAGGTAGCCGTCGGACAGCAACATCACGGGGGTCCGGTAGGTGACCGCGATCCGGACCGCCTCGAGGGCCGCGTCGAAGCAGTCGCCGGGCGACTGCGGGGCCACGATCGGGACCGGCGCCTCGCCGTTGCGGCCGAACATCGCCTGCAGCAGGTCGGCCTGCTCGGTCTTGGTCGGCAGCCCGGTCGACGGGCCGCCACGCTGCACGTCCACGACGACGAGCGGCAGCTCGGTCATCACGGCCAGCCCGATGGCCTCGGACTTCAGCGCGATGCCCGGCCCGGAGGTCGAGGTGACCCCGAGCTTGCCCGAGAACGCCGCGCCGATGGCCGCGCCGATGCCGGCGATCTCGTCCTCGGCCTGGAAGGTCGTGACGCCGAACGCCTTGTGCTTGCTCAGCTCGTGGAGGATGTCGGAGGCCGGGGTGATGGGGTAGGTGCCGAGCACGATCTCCAGCCCGGACTGCACCCCGCCGGCCACCAGCCCGTAGGCCAGGGCCAGGTTGCCCGAGATGTTGCGGTAGGTGCCCGGCGCCATGGGTGCCGGCTTCACCTCGTACTGGACCATGAAGGTCTCGGTGGTCTCACCGAAGTTCCACCCCGCCCTGAACGCCGCGATGTTGGCGTCCCGGATGTCCTCGACCCTGGCGAACCGCTTGCCGAGGAAGTCGATCGTGGTCTGGGTCGGCCGGCCGTACATCCACGAGAGCAGCCCGAGCGCGAACATGTTCTTCGCCCGGGAGGCGTCCTTACGGGACAGCCCGAACTCCTTGACCGCCTCGATGGTCATCCCGGTCAGGTCGACCGGGAAGACCTGGAACTCGCCCAGCTGGTCGTTGGCGTCGCCGAGCGTCTCGAGCGGGTTGGCGTCGTAGCCGGCCTTGGTGAGGTTGCGCGCGGTGAAGTCGGCGGTGTCGACGATGATCGCGGCGCCCTTGGGCAGGTCGGACAGGTTCGCCTTGAGCGCGGCCGGGTTCATCGCCACCAGGACGTCGGGGGCGTCGCCGGCGGTGAGGATGTCGTGGTCGGCGAAGTGGACCTGGAACGACGAGACACCGGGCAGCGTGCCCTGTGGTGCCCGGATCTCCGCGGGGAAGTTGGGCAGCGTCACGAGGTCGTTGCCGAACGCTGCGGACTCCTGGGTGAACCGGTCACCGGTCAGCTGCATCCCGTCGCCGGAGTCTCCCGCGAACCGGATGATGACCCGATCGACCTGCTTGACCTGCTTGGACACGTGGTCGCCACACTTCCTGGTGCTGCTCCCAGTCACGCGCTGACGAGGCGTGCTGGCTCGCGGTTCTGGGGCTGGCAAATTGCTGGGTTGGGCTCGGTGGTTCGTCGACCCTCGATCGTACCCGTGGTATGAGATCAAGAACGGGGTTCTCGCCTCGCCGTCAGGGGTACCCGACGCACTCATACAAGGGTAGACCGGCGGGGGCACCCCGCCCACTCGTCTCTCTCCTCGGATGCGTGACGCGCGCCACGTCCTAGACCATTTGCCATTAAGGCACCTAAGTCGAGTACTCTGCTCGTAATAACTGAGCAAGGCTGCAATCGGGTGCGGCTCCGGGTGCGAATGAAAGAGGAGCGAATGAACAGGACGATCAAGGCCGCCGTGGCGCTGACCGCCACGGGGGTGCTGGCCTTGACCGCGACGGCTTGTGGTGGGGACTCCTCCGGGAGCACCGGCACCACGCTGAACCTGGTGGGCTACTCGGTCCTGCAGAAGGCCGACGCCGGGCTCATCAAGGCCTTCGACGAGACCGATGCGGGCAAGGACGTGAAGATCAACGGCTCCTACGGCGCCAGCGGCGACCAGAGCCGCGCGGTGGAGGCCGGGCAGAAGGCCGACATCGTGCACTTCTCGCTGGAGCCCGACCTGACCCGGCTGGTCAAGGACGGCCAGGTGGCCGAGGACTGGAACACCGGTCCGACCAAGGGGATCTGCGCCGACTCGATCGTGGTCTTCGTGGTCCGCCCCGGCAACCCGAAGGACATCCACACCTGGGCCGACCTGACCAAGCCCGGCGTGTCGATCGTGACCCCGGACCCGGGCTCGTCCGGCTCCGCCAAGTGGAACCTGCTGGCGGCCTACGGCTCGGTGCTCGCCGGCGGCGGCTCGGCCGACGACGCCTCGGCGTACGTCTCCGACCTCGTGGCCAACGTCGCGACCTTCCCGGGCAGCGGCCGCGACGCCACCACGGCGTTCACCAGCGGCACCGGTGACGTGCTGTTGTCCTACGAGAACGAGGCGATCCAGGCCATCCAGGGCGGCGCCGACTTCGAGTACGTCATCCCAGACTCCTCGCTGCTGATCGAGACCCCGTGCGCGGTCACCAAGGACGCCCCCAAGGCGGCCAAGGACTTCCTCGACTTCACCGAGTCGAAGGAGGGTCAGAAGCTCTACGCGGAGACCGGCTTCCGGCCGCTCGTCGACGTGGGCGACGTCGAGGTGAAGGGCGCGACCGACCCGAGCAACCCGTTCCCGGACCCGGCCACCCTGCAGACCATGGCCGACACCTTCAACGGCTGGGGCGAGGCGAACGACAAGTACTTCGGCGACGGCACAGAGGGCAAGCCGCTCGGCATCATCACCTCGATCATCAACGACTCCGGCAAGACCTCGTCGTAGTCAGATGACCACTGCCGTCGTCACGGCTGGCCGGTCGGCGCGTTCGCGCCGGCCGGCTTCGGCCGCTTCATTGACTCCCGCGTCCACCCTCGGGCTGGGCATCGGGATGTTGTGGTTCAGCCTGCTCGTCCTCATCCCGCTGGCGGCGATCGTCGTCACGGCGAGCGACCACGGCTGGGCGACGTACAAGGACACGCTGACCGACTCCCGGACCTACGACGCGCTCAAGCTGACCGTCGGGGTCTCGATGCTGGTCACCGTGCTCAACATGGTCATGGGCACCCTCATCGCCTGGGTGCTGGTCCGCGACCGGTTCCCCGGCAAGCGGATCCTCGACCTGGTCATCGACATCCCCTTCGCCATGCCGACGATCGTGGCGGGCCTGGTGCTGCTCGCGCTCTACGGCAGCACCGGTCCGCTCGGGCTGGGCTTCGAGAACACCCGCAAGGCCGTCTTCCTGGCGCTGGCGTTCGTGACCCTGCCGTTCATCGTGCGGACCGTGCAGCCGGTGCTCGAGGAGATGGACACCGACGTGGAGGACGCCGCGGCGTCCCTGGGTGCTGGCCGGTTCACGACGTTCCGCCGGATCGTCTTCCCGACCCTCGCGCCGGCGATCTTCGCCGGTGCGGCGCTCTCGTTCGCCCGCGGGATCAGCGAGTACGGCTCCTTGGTGCTCCTGTCGGGCAACCTGCCGAGCAAGACCGAGGTGGTGTCCTATCGGATGACCTCGATGCTCGAGAACGGCAACCGGGCCGGCGCCGCTGCCTTGGCGACCGTGATGCTGCTGGTCGCGTTGCTGGCGATCGTCACGCTCGACCTGATCCAGAGGAGGTTGGCGCGTCGTGTCTAGTCACTCGACCGCGGTGGGGCGACGCAGCCCCGTGCTCGCGTGGGTGCTGCGTGTGCTCGTCGTGGGCTACCTGTTCATGCTGGTCATCTGGCCCACGTCGCTGGTGTTCAAGCGCGCCTTCGCCAACGGCATGGAGGGGCTCAAGACAGCTCTCCAGGACCCGGACGTCACCCACGCGCTCAAGCTGACCGCCGAGGTGTCGGTGATCGCGGTGCTGATCAACCTGGTCTTCGGCGTGGGCATCTCGCTGCTGCTGGTGCGCAAGGAGTTCCCCGGCAAGCGGGTGCTCAACACCCTGATCGACCTGCCCCTCTCGGTGTCGCCGGTCGTGGTCGGCCTGGCGCTGGTGCTGGTCTACAGCCCGAAGTTCGGCTGGTTCGGCCAGAGCCTCGATGCCCACGGAATCGAGATCATCTTCGCCAAGCCCGGGATCATCATGGCCACCACCTTCGTGGCCCTGCCCCTGGTGATCCGCGAGGTGGTGCCCGTGCTCGCCGAGCTCGGCACCGACCAGGAGCAGGCCGCCAACAGCCTCGGGGCCAATGCCCTGCAGACCTTCTGGCGGGTGACGCTGCCCGGCATCCGCTGGGCCATCGTCTACGGCGTCGTGCTGAGCCTGGCACGTTCGCTCGGTGAGTTCGGCGCGGTGAAGATCGTCGCCGGCAGCGTGATCGGCCAGACCCAGACCGGAACCATGATCGTCCAGGAGAAGTACCAGAACTTCGAGCAGGACACGGCCTACTCCGTCTCCTTCCTGCTCGTCGTCGCTGCCGTGCTCTGCCTGGTGGTGGTGGCGCTGCTGCGCCCCAACGAGGAGAAGAACAAATGAGCATCGACGTTGCAGGCGTCACCAAGACCTTCGGGGACTTCGTCGCTCTCGACGACGTCACCGTCTCGCTGCCCACCGGTCAGCTGACCGCCCTGCTCGGTCCGTCCGGCGGTGGCAAGTCCACGCTGCTGCGGATCATCGCAGGGCTCGACCAGGCCGACGCGGGCACCGTCACCATCGAGGGCCGGGAGGCCACCAACCTGCCGGCGCGCAAGCGCAACGTGGGGTTCGTCTTCCAGCACTACGCCGTGTTCAAGCACATGTCGGTGGCCAAGAACGTGGCCTTCGGCCTGGAGATCCGCAAGCGGCCCAAGGACGAGATAGAGCACCGTGTGGCGGAGCTGCTCGACCTGGTGCACCTCTCGCAGTTCCGGGACCGGATGCCCTCACAGCTCTCGGGCGGTCAGCGCCAGCGCATGGCTCTTGCGCGGGCGCTGGCCGTGGAGCCGTCGGTGCTGCTGCTCGACGAGCCGTTCGGCGCGCTGGACGCGAAGGTCCGCAAGGAGCTGCGCGACTGGCTGCGGCGGCTGCACGACGAGGTGCACACCACGACGATCTTCGTCACCCACGACCAGGAGGAGGCCCTCGAGGTCGCCGACGAGATCGTGGTGATCAACGAGGGCCGTGTGGAGCAGGTCGGCAGCCCGGACACGCTCTACGACCGGCCGGCCAACGACTTCGTGATGCGCTTCCTTGGCGAGACGACCGACCTGGCCGGGCGGACCGTGCGCCCCCACGACATCGAGGTCTCCACGAGCCCCGGAGTGCTCGGCTCGACGCAGGGCACGGTGACCAGGATCCTGCGGGTCGGCTTCGAGGTCCGCGTCTCGGTGACCACCGAGGACGGGTCCGACGTGCTGGTCACGATGACGCGCACCCTGGCCCGCAACCTGGGCCTCGACGAAGGCGTCAAGGTCTGGCTCACCGCGGCCCAGGGCGCGACCACGGTGCCGGTGATGCAGGCTGTCTGAATACCCCGGCGAGCTCATTGAATACCCCCGCGAGTTTTCGGCCCCACCCCCGTGACGACGCTCGCTTCGCTCGCGAGCTTCGCCGTCGTCACGGGCGCGAGGCCGAATCGCGGGGCGCGCTCGCTCCGCTCGCAAGACCGGGTCGCTCCGCTCCCATCCAGTGGTTGGCGACCTGGGTGAAGCAACGCTCCCACTCGAGTCACTCATGGGTGGGCGGACGGGAGCGAAGCGACCCGGTCTTTCGCGGGCGAAGCCCGCGCGCCCGGCGATCGGCCCCATGTCCGCGACGACCGCGCCGAAGCGAGCGCAGCGAGCCAGGCGCCAGCGAGCGCAGCGAGCGTCGTCGCGGACTGGGGCCGAAGCTCGCCGGGGTATCAAGCCGGTTAGCGTCCTCCCGGTGGAGGTCTACGACGTCGCCGTGGTCGGTGCCGGGCCGGCGGGCTCGTCGGCGGCCCGAGCGGCCGCGGCGGCCGGGGCGCGGGTGGTCGTGCTCGACCGCGCGGCGTTCCCTCGCTACAAGACCTGCGGCGGCGGGCTGATCGGTCCGTCGCTGGCCGCGCTGCCCGGAGCGCCACCCGTCCGCGCCTTGATCACCCGGGTCTCGCTGTCGCTCGCCGGCGGTCGGCGCCGTACCCGCACCGCCACCCAGCCCTGCCTGCGGATGGTGACCCGGGCCGAGCTCGACGCGTGGCTGCTCGACGAGGCGGTCGCGGCCGGCGCGGAGGCGCGGGTGCCGTGCCGAGTCCTGTCCGTCGACGACGGTGTCGTCGCTACCGACGCGGGACCACTGCGAGCGGAGGTCGTGATCGCCGCCGACGGCACCTCGAGCCGGCTGGCTCGCGAGCTGGGTGTCCGGCTGTCCCGGGTCGACCTGGGCCTGGAGCTGGAGCTGGACGCCGGCGCGCGGGCGGGGGAGTGGGCCGACCGGGTGCACCTCGACTGGGGGCCGATCCCGGGCTCCTACGCGTGGGTCTTCCCGAAGGGCGACACCCTCACGGTCGGGGTGATCGCCGCCCGCGGCGCCGGCGAGGCCACCCGCGGCTACCTGCGCGACTTCGTCCGCTGGGTCGGGCTCGACCGGCTCCGGGTCGTCCACGACTCGGGCCACCTGACGCGGTGCCGCACGCCGTCGTCGCCTCTGGGCCGGGGCCGGGTGCTGCTCGCGGGTGATGCGGCCGGGCTCCTCGAGCCGTGGACCCGGGAGGGCATCTCGTTCGCCACCCGCTCGGGCGCGCTGGCCGGGACCGCGGCGGCCGGGGGTGCCTCGGGCGTGGTCGAGCGCTACCGCGCCGCCCTGTCGGCCGAGCTGCTACCCGAGATGGCCGCGGGCGAGCGTTGCCTGCGCGCCTTCGAGGCCCGCCCGTGGGCCTTCCACGAGCTGATCCGCTCGACCCCCGTGGGCTGGCGGCAGTTCTGCCGGATCACCGGCGGCGAGACGACCCTGGCGCGCGCGGTACGCCGCACGCCGGTGCGCGCCGGCCTCGGGCTCCTCAGCCTCGGGTCAGCGGCGGGTTGAGGACCTCGAGCGGGCCGCGGCGGAACAGCTGGGCCGGGCGCCCACCGTCGCGGGCGGTCGACCTCCCGGTCGGCACCAGGAAGCCGGGCGTCTTCGACGCCTTGCGGTGGAAGTTGCGGGGGTCCAGCGGCGCGCCCCAGACCGTCTCGTAGACCCGGCGCAGCTCGCCGACGGTGAACTCCTCGGGACAGAACGCCGCCGCGAGCGGCGTGTACTCGAGCTTGCCCCGGGCCCGCTCGAGGGCGTCGGCCAGGATGCGGCCGTGGTCGAAGGCGAGCCCCGGCCTCCTCGACAGCAGCTCGTCGACGGCGTGCCACTCCGCCTGGGCCGCGTCGGTCCCGGCGACCGGCGTCTCCAGGCCGGGCGCCAGCGCGAGATGGGCGACAGTCACGGTGCGCATCCGCGGGTCGCGCCTGGGCGCGCCGTAGGTCCGCAGCTGCTCGAGGTGGAAGCCGGAGCTGAGTCCGGTCTCCTCGCGGAGCTCGCGCAGGGCCGCCTCGTCGAGGTCCTCGTCGGGCCGGACGAACCCGCCGGGCAGTGCCCAGCGACCGCGGTAGGGAGCCTCGCCACGGCGTACGACCAGCGCGCACAGCTCGCCGTCGCGGATGGTCAGTAGGGCGATGTCGACGGTGACGGCGAACGGCGGGTGCTCCTCGGTCACCCCGGTAGCCTAGACGATCAATCGTCAATTTGACGAGAAGTGGTCGCGTCGATCATTATCGTCTTACCGACGATAAAGGAGAGAAGAGATGGCGAAGATCGTCCGCCGGCCGGTCGTCAACCACCTGCGCGGGACGGAGACCACCCATGTGCGGCACGTCCGAGGTGGCCGGGTGGTCCGGGAGGGCACCGGGATGTCGTTCTGGTTCCGACCCCTCAACGCGGTGCTGTCCGAGGTGCCGGTCGACGACCGGGAGCTCCCGCTGCAGTTCCACGCGCAGACCCTGGACTTCCAGGACGTCGCGGTGCAGGCCTCGGTCACCTTCCGCCTCGACCCCGCGGTGGCGGTGCAGCGCATCGACTTCTCGATCGACCCCGAGACCGGGCTCTACCTCGCCAACCCGCTGGCGCAGGTGGCGACGGTGCTCGCCGAGACCACCCAGCAGCACGCGCTGGGCGTGCTCGCCCGCGCGACCCTGGGTCAGGCGCTGACCGACGGGGTCATGGCGGTCCGCGATGCGGTGAGCGCGGGCCTCGCGGCGGACGCCCGGCTGGCGGAGACAGGCATCACGGTCGTCGGCACCCGGGTCGTCGCGATCCGTCCCGAGCCGGAGGTCGAGCGGGCCCTCCAGACGCCGACCCGCGAGCAGCTGCAGCAGGAGTCGGACAAGGCGACCTACGAGCGGCGCGCCGTGGCCGTCGAGCGCGAGCGCGCGATCGCCGAGAACGAGCTGCAGAACCAGATCGAGCTGGCGCGTCGCGAGGAGCAGCTGGTGGCCCAGAACGGGCTCAACGGCCGGCGGGCCGCCGAGGAGGACGCCGCGGCCGACGAGATCCGGGCCCGTGCCGAGGCGGCGCGGTCGCAGCAGCTCGACGAGGCTCGGGCCGCGGGGATCCGGATGGTCGGCGAGGCCGAGGCCGGGAGCGAGGCGGCCCGCCTGGCGGCGTACCGCGGGCTCTCGGAGGAGCTGGTCCTGGCGCTGGCCCTCAAGGAGCTGGCCGCCAACCTGCCCAACATCGAGCACCTGGTGCTGACCCCCGACCTGCTCACCTCGGTCGCGGCCCGGTTCAGCCGGACCGACCAGCGAGAGCTGTCGTCGTGACGCTCTCACCCCGGGTCGTGCTGGTCCACCGGCGGTCGGAGTACGACGAGCTGGTGGGCCGGCACGGCTCGCCCGGACAGGCGGCGTTCTTCCTGTCCACCCGCGGCCGCGACATCGCCGAGGTGCTGGCCCACCACGAGGCGCAGACCGAGGCGATGCGGGTGGCCTCGACCGCGATCCCGTCCTCGTGGCGGCGCGGCGAGGTGGAGCGGGTCGACCTCGCCCGGTTCCTGTTCTCGCCCGAGGACGTCGTGGTGGTCGTCGGCCAGGACGGCCTGGTCCCCAACGTCGCGAAGTACCTCGACGGACAGCCGGTCATCGGCATCGACCCAGAGCCGGGCCGCAACCCCGGTGTGCTGGTGCGCCACCGGGCCGCGGACGCCGGCGAGCTGATGCTCGCGGCCGTCGCGGGCGAGGCGGCCCTCTCTCGGCTCACGATGGTCCAGGCCGAGGCGGACGACGGGCAGCGGCTGCTGGCCCTCAACGAGATCTACATCGGCCACGCCAGCCACCAGACGGCGCGCTACGCGGTCACCGTGCCCGGCGGCCCGTCGGAGCGTCAGGCATCCTCGGGTGTCGTGGTCGGCACCGGCACCGGCGCGACGGGCTGGTGCTCCTCGATCTGGCGCGAGCGGCACAGCGCACTCGTGCTGCCCGAGCCGGCGGAGCCCGTGCTGGTCTGGTTCACCCGCGAGGCCTGGGTCTCGCCGGTCACGGGCGACGCCCTCACCGAGGGCCGGCTCGGGGTGGAGCCCCTGCTGGTCACCGTCGAGTCCAACCGGCTGGTCGCCTTCGGCGACGGGATCGAGGACGACCACCTCACCCTCGGCTGGGGTCAGCAGGTGCGCATCGGCCTTGCCGACCGGGGGCTTCAGCTCGTGGTGTGACAGAGGGTCGCCGCGTCTCGCGACGGTCGCCGCGCGACCTCCTCGACGACCGAGCACGCGCGAACCAGCCCCCAACCGCTGCTGTCGCGTGGCAGACTTCACGCGTGACCGCGCCGGCCGCCGACTCGTTCGGCGCTCGTCTCGACCGCTTCGTCGACGAGTGGGGGCTCGAGGCCTGCATAGGCATGGTCGTGCTGGCGATAGCGCTCGACCTCGTGCTCGACCACACTTGGTGGCGGATCGTGAGCACCGGGATCCTCGTGCTGCTCTGGAGCCCGCTGTCCCTGCGGGTGGTGCGCTCGTTCCGCGACGGCTACCGCGGACGCCGCTGACCCTCGACACGCGCCCTCAGCGGCGGTCGGGTGACGCACCGAGAGATCGTCGCCGATCCAGCTCGCGGGTGTGCTCTAATAGTCGACTAGATCACTCGACAAACATGACTGAAGGGGGTGGCGATGGCGGGCGGCGCGATCGACGTGCACCAGCATCTGTGGCCCGACGAGCTCGTCGACCGGCTGCGCGCGCGCAACCGCGCGCCGTACCTCCGGGGCTGGACGCTGCACCTCGACGGCGAGCCCGCCTACGTGGTCAACGCGGCCGACCACGACGCAGGTGCCCGGGTCTCGTTGGACGAGGCGTCCGCGGTGGACGTGGCGTGCGTCAGCCTCTCCGCGCCGCTCGGCATCGAGACCCTTCCTCGCGACGAGGCAGCGACGCTGGTCGACGCCTGGCACCGGGGCGCGCGGTCCCTGCCGCAGCACTTCCGCGCGTGGGCGTCGGCGCCCGCGGTCGAGCCCGACCTCTACGAGCTGCGCGGTCTTCTTAGCGAGCCGCGCTTCATCGGTCTCCAGCTCCCGGCCACCCAGCTGCTGACGCCGACCGCCTGGGAGCGGGTGGCGCCTGTGCTCGCGGTCGCGGAGGCGGCTGGCGCGCCGGTGCTCGTGCACCCCGGCCCGGTGCCCTGGTCGGGGATCGACGACGCGCTGCCGGCGTGGTGGCCCGCCGTGGTCGGCTACACCGCCCAGCTGACGTCGGCCTGGTGGGCGTGGCACGCAGTGTCGGGCCGAGCGCTGTTCCCGCGGCTGCGCGTCGTCTTCGCTGCCGCGGCCGGGCTGGCGCCGGTCCACCATGAGCGGCACGCGATCCGCGGGGGTGACCCGCAGCCCGTCGACCCCGAGCTCTACGTCGACTCGTCCGGCTACGGTCCGCGCGCCCTCGACGCCGTGGTCCGGGTGCTGGGCATCGACGCCCTGGTCCTCGGCTCGGACCGGCCCTACGCCGCACCCCTGACCGAGCTGTTCGGCGAGGCCGCCACCCGGGCGGTCCGCGTCACCAACCCCGCCCGGCTCCTGGGCGGCTTCCCCGGTGTAGATCTAGGAGAGCAGAGATGGCAGTCCGCGAGCTGACCTGGACCGAGCGCGCCGGCGCGCCGGCCGACCGAGACCTCGAGCCCGCCGAGCTCGAGGCCTTGGCCAACCACGTGGCCGCGCACCCGGAGGAGTGGGCGCACCACGTCGCCTTCGACTCCGAGGAGCGGGTCTACGTCTCGATGCACCGCGACCACCACGTCGACGTCTGGCTGCTGTGCTGGACGCCCGAGAACGACACCGGCTGGCACGACCACGACGTCTCCTCCGGAGCCGTCGCCGTCGTCTCCGGCGAGCTCGTCGAGAACAACCTCACCCTCCTCGGCGGCGCCCGCGAGCGCCGGGTCGCTGCCGGGACGTCGTTCTCGTTCGGGCCCGACCACATCCACCGGCTCAACGGCGCGGTCCAGGGCTCGATCTCGGTCCACGCCTACAGCCCGCCGCTGTGGCGGATGGGCCAGTACCGCGTCGACGACGACGGCACCCTCAAGCGGGTCAGCCTGTCGTACGCCGACGAGCTGCGGCCGCTCTAGGGGACGCGGTTCGGGGTACCTTCGTGCATGACCGAACCGACCGAGCTCGACCCCGGCCTCGGCGACGGGCGCGAGCGCACCGACGTCGGTGACGACCCGCTGCGGGGCTCCAAGACGAGCGGTGTGTGGGTCGCCACGGTCGGCCTCGGCGTCGTCCTCCTGCTGCTGATCATCTTCATCGCCCAGAACACGCGCCGGACCACGGTCTCGTTCCTGGCCTGGGACGGGGAGGTGCCGGTCTCGGTCGCCCTCCTGATCGCGGCCCTGGCCGGGCTCTGCTTGGCGCTGCTGGCCGGCGCACTCCGGATCCTCCAGCTGCGCCGGCGGGTGCGGCGCGAGCGGCGCTGACCGGCAGGGGCCTCGCGGCTGAGACCGAGCAAGCGGCCGATCGCTCGGCCTCTAGGCTCGTCGGGTGACGGAGTATCAGGTGACCCGGTGGCGCGAGCTGCCGTCGATGGTGACGGCGCGCGCCGGCGAGGAGACGGTGAAGGCTGAGCTCGCCCCGCGCTTCCAGGAGGCGATCGACGAGGCCGCCATGCGGCTCGGTGACACGGGCGCCGACGACTACCTGCTCGGCTGGGACCGCGACCCGTGGACGTCCGCCGACGGTTCGCCGGCCGAGGTGCTCGACCGGGTGACGGCCGAGCTCGACGAGCAGTGGCCGGCCGACCGCATCGCCGCCTACCTCGACGGGCTCGGCGCCGAGGGGGCGGACGCGTGAACCGGCTCGCCGCGCTGCTCGGCCCGGCCCGACCGGTGCTGCTCGACGGCGGCATGGGCACCCTCCTGCAGGACGCCGGCCTCGAGGACGGCGCCCCCGGCGAGCTCTGGAACCTCGACAACCAGGACGCGGTCCGGGCCGCCCACGCGGCGTACGCCGAGGCGGGCGCACGGATCCTGACCACCAACACCTTCGGCGGCACCCGCCCGCGGCTCGACATGCACGGACTCGGCGACCGGCTGGCCGAGGTCAACCGCAACGCAGCCCGGATCGCCCGCTCGGTCGCCGACGAGCGCGGCCTGCTGGTTGCGGGCGACCTCGGGCCGACCGGCGAGCTGTTGGCACCGCTCGGCACCATGACTTCCGAGGACGCGACCGCGCTGTTCGCGGAGCAGCTCGCAGCGCTGGTCGAGGGAGGGATCGACCTGGTCCTGGTCGAGACGCTCTCCGACCTCGGCGAGGCCGACGCTGCGCTGGCGGCCGCACGCCAGGTCGCCTCCGACCTCCCGGTCATCGTCACGATGAGCTTCGACACCAACCTCCGCACGATGATGGGCGTCCGCCCGGCCGACGCGGTGGCCCACCTGGCCGAGGCCGGTGCGGACGCCGTCGGCGCCAACTGCGGCCGCGGCCCGGGCGAGATGGAGGTCATCGCCGCCGAGCTGGCCCAGGCCCGCACCGGCGATCTGCTCCTCGTCGCCCAGTCCAACGCGGGGCTGCCACAGGTCGTCGGCGACCACTTCGAGTACGACGCCACGCCGGGCGAGCTCGCGGCCCATGCGGGCCGGCTCGCAGAGCTCGGGATCGACCTCGTCGGCGGCTGCTGCGGCTCCACGCCGGCCCACATCGCCGCGGTCGGCGAGACGGTCGCCCCGGCCTAAGAGCTCTGGGGTTCGATGGTCAGGCGTTCGGTGCTGCCGATCCACGCCGCCGAGGCGTGGCCGAACGCGGCGGGCCGGCGCGCATGTGGTCGAGCACCGGCTCGAGCAGGGAGGCGAGGGCGCTGACGTCCTCATCCGTCAGGGTCGCGAACAGGAGCTCCCGCAGGACCTCGACGTGTCCGGGCAGCGCTTGGGCCAGCCGCTCGCGGCCGGCGTCGGTGATCGTCACGGTGACGCCCCGGTCGTCGTCGGGCGACGGACCGCGCTGGACCCAGCCCGCCTGCTCCATCTGGCCGGCCTGGTAGGTCAGACCGCTGCGGCTGTAGACCACCTCGTCGGCGAGCTCGGTCATCCGCAGGCTGCCGGTCGGTGAGTCCAGGCCGAGGCGGGCCAGCACCTTGAACTGCACGTAGGTGAGGTCGGCGGCGGCGCGCAGCTGCTGCTCGACCTTGTGCCGCAGCAGCCCGGCGACGTCCATCAACGCGAAGTAGGCACGCAGCTGCGACTCCTCGAGGTTCAGCCCCGAGTACGGCGCGAAGGTCATGGGCGGCATCGTACGGCGAATCTTCACATTCGAAGCACTTGCTTCAAATTCAAAGCACTGCTACCGTTGAGCACATGCTTCGGATTCGAAGCACATCCATTCAGAGACAGGAAGTGACCATGAAGGCGATCCGATTCCACGAGTACGGCGACCCGGAGGTACTGCGCCTCGACGAGGTCGACCTCCCGACTCCCGGCGAGGGACAGGTGCGGGTGCGCGTCGCCGCCACGTCGTTCAACGGCGTCGACGCCAACATCCGGGCCGGGCGGATGCAGGGGCCCATGCCGCTGGACCTGCCGCACGTCCCGGGCCTCGACGTGGCCGGGACCGTCGACGCGCTCGGCGACGGTGTCGATGGGCTGCAGGAGGGCGACCCGGTCATCGGGTTCCTGCCGTTCGGTGCTGACGGCGCCACCGCCGAGTATGTCGTCGTCGCCGCCGCCGGTTTGGCGCAGGCCCCGACCAGCATCCCGCTCGCCGACGCCGCCGCGTTGCCCCTCGTCGGGCTCACCGCGTGGCAGGCGCTCTTCGAGCACGCGAACCTGCAAGCCGGGCAACGGATCCTCGTCAACGGTGCCAGCGGAGCGGTGGGGGGCTACGCCGTCCAGCTGGCCTCGTCGGCCGGTGCACACGTCATCGCCACGGCGACCGCCCGCACGCGCGAGCAGGTGACGACGCAGGGAGCCGACGAGGTCATCGACCACACGGCTGGCGACCTGACCGCGGCGGTCCGTGAGCCGGTGGACGTGCTGCTCAACCTGGCCCCGATCAGCCCCGAGGAGTTCGCGGCCCTGACTGGCGTCGTCTGCGACGGTGGGGTCATCGTCAACACCACGGTGTGGATGCCCGCCCCGTCCGACGAGTCGCGCGGCGTACGCGGCATCGACCTGTTCGTCCGCAGCGACGCCACCCAGCTGGCCGAGCTCGCCGCCCGCGTCGACCGGGGCGAGCTCACCGTCGACATAGCCGAGCGCGTTGCGATGACCGACCTCGCGTCCATCCACACCCGGGCCGCGGACGGCACCCTGACCGGGAAGGTCGTCGTCCTGCCGACCCTGAAGGTGGGCTGAGCTAACGGCCCGAGCGGAAGTGACCGGCGGGCGGGCGCCTCAGGAGGGCGGGATCGACGGTGCGCAGGGTGTCCGGTTCGAAGCCGTGCGCGATGCCCCACAGGATCGCTTGCGACCGCCGCTGCACGTCGATCTTGCGATAGGCGCTGCGGATGTAGGTCTTGACGGAGTTGATGCTGAGGTAGGCCCGTTCGGCGATCTGCTGGTTGGTCAGCCCCTGAGTGATCAGGGCCAGGATCTCCGCCTCCCTCGGGGAGAGCCCGACGCCGCGTCCCGGCCAGTCGCCGGCTCCCGCCACGCTGGTCTTGGTGTCTCCCGGAAGGACGACGATCTCGCCCCGCATCACTCGCTCGAGGGCGGCGACGATCTCCGGGCCGGTGAGCACCTTGGAGAGGTAGCCACGAGCACCGCCCCGCAGCGCCTCCGCGATCAGCTCCGGCTTGCGGTTCCAGCTGTAGACCACGACCTTGGCGTCGCTGTCGCGCACGAAGTCCTCGAGGTCGAATCCGTCGCCCTGGACCTGGCCGAAGGTGTCGTAGAGGACGATGTCGACGTCGGTCAGGACCGACATCGAGGCGACGGTCTCGACGACGTCGATGCGCTCCGCGGCGAGGAACGACGCGACTCCGGCGATGACCACCGCGTAGTCGTCGACGATGGCCAGCCGCAACGGCGGTCTCACGTGCGTTCCATGGGCCACAGTAACCCCGGATCGGCGCGCCGGGCACGGTCCTCGACGAGATCCGGGTCAGCTGACCAGCGCGGTGAGGTAGTAGCACCCGACCGCGGAGCCTCCTCCATAGCCTTCCGGAAGGTACGGCGCGGGGCCGGTGATCTCGAGGGGCGTCCACACACCATCGGCCTGGAGCAGGTCCACGACGGCGCGGCACCCGCGCTCGTCCCACAGGTCCTCGCGCTGGGTCGCGACGACGATCCCCTGCGGACGGGTCACCCTCGCGAACTCGCGCCAGGCCGCCTCGACGTCGGGGAGGTAGGTCATCACGCCCACGCAGACGACCGCGTCGACGCTGTCGTCGTCGAAGGCGAGCCGCTGCTGGAGGTCGGCCGGCTCCAGCGCGTCGTACGCCCCGGTCTCGCGAGCCATCGCGAGCGACGCCTCCGAGATGTCGACGCCGAGGAGCCGGCCTGCGAAGCCTCTCGACCGTAGGGCGCGGCCCACGAGGCCGGTGCCGCAGCCGACGTCGAGCACCGAGTCGGTCGCGGACCGTCGCGCGAGAACGGCGTCCGCCACGACCGCGGGAGCCTGGTAGGACCACGCGGCCAGGTCCTCGTCATAGCTCTTCGCCCACTCGTCGTAGCGCCGGGCGACCTCCGCGGGATCGCTCGGTCCGGCGTCCAGCCAGTCGGCGATCTGGCCGGGATCGGGATCCATGACGCCAGCGTCTCACGGGCTCCGCGGTTCGAACTGGACGCGGGATCTGCCGAAAGAATGAGAGAAGTGCCGCTCGTGACCCTGGACTGAGCAGGAACGACGCTGGCTTGGTCGACTTCACTCATCCGGTTGGCAGGCCGGGGCCGCCGTGGGTCAGGCGCTCATCACGCTGGCCACCAGATCGAGTGCGTCTCCAACCGGTGCTACGCGGGACGGCAGGTTCAAGAACCCGTGCAGCATCCCTGGCAGTGTCACCATGCGGAAGTCCACGCCCGCCAGGGCCAGCTGGGCGGCGAAGGCTTCGCCCGTGGTTCTCAGCGCGTCGTAATCGGCGTGGATGAGCGTCACCTCGCACAGGCCTTCGAGGTCTGCCAGCCCCGGCATGGCGTAGCCGTCCGCATGACTGTTGCGGCCGCCGAGGTAGTTGGCCGCCATCGCCTCGACCTCGTCGGGTGGGAACCGGAGGGCGGGCGGACCTTCGTTCATGAGGCCAACGAGCCGGCTGGACATGGCGGGCAGCCGTGGGTGGAAGAGACCGTAGACGGGCAGCACTCCTTGCGGTTGCCAGCCGTCCTCGTCTCGCAGGCGCAGAACAGTGCCGACGGACAGGTTGGCTCCCGCACTTCCCCTCCGATGAAGACGCGGTCCGCATCGGCTCCTAACGACTCGCAGTTGGCGCGAACCCAACGAGTCGCCGCGACGCAGTCATCGAGCGGCACCGGGTAACGGACCCCATCCACCGCGAGGCGGTAGTCGATGGACACGACCACCGCGTTGGCGCGCGCTGCGATCTCACGAGCGGTCCAGTCGGCCTCGCCCATGTCGAGACCGCCGGTGGACCAGCCCCCGCCGTGGATCCACACCAGCACCGGGCGCGGCTCAGGTGGCGCCGGCGTTGTACACCCGGACGGGCACATCTCCATGCGGGCCGGGGGCGCGGGTATCGAAGGTCTCAACAGCTGGCGGCTCTGCTCCCTCCCAACGCACGAACTGAGCGAACCGGTCAGCGTACTGAGGGTCGCGCATGAAGGCCTCGAAGGTCTCGACCCCTTCGAACAGGGAGAAGCGCTCGGCGAACTCGTGGTGAACCGGCACGACATGGCCTTTCAGACGCCGAGGGGATTGTTCGCACAGGCACCGGCACCGGCGCCGTCGCTGGAGCGCCCTCACCCGCCCGGATGCGTCAACCGTAGGTGCGCTGGTTTCCGAGCGCGAAGCCGAAGCTGGCTATGCCGGGCGCCAACACCGATGCCGGCAGCGAGCCGACCCTGCGCGGAGGCAGCGGGTTCCGGGGCCAGCGGCTCACCGGCCCAGGTCGCGGCTGGTCAGGCCCGCGACTCCCTCTCGTGCTCCGGGGACAAGATTGGTCCGTCGGCTGGGGCCTCGCCGCTCGGCCATGCTTCGAGCGCCAGACGCCGCTGGGAGGCGATGATTTCAAGGGCGGGCTCCGGCAACACGATGGCGTAGATGGAGCGCAGGATCTTCGTCGCCTGCTCGGCAGCGGCGGCTCGCTCGGGGAGCGAGGCGCTGGTGTCGGCAGCGAGGCGAAGCAGCGTGTCGGCCCGCTCGGCGAGTGCACGGTCCTTGTCCGGCATCCAGCCGTAGCCGACGTGCGCAGCGTGACGACGTGCGTGGGCCCAGGCGTCCGCGACTCGGCGAGCCAGATCCTCGAACTCGACCACATCGGCCCGGTCCCTGGGCGGGTCAGAGCCGAGCACGGCGCGCCGGTCCTGGGCACGCCCCAGCGCATCGATGAAGGCCGCCGTGCGGGGCTGCGTGACGTCCAGGAGTGCGGAGAGCTCCAACGCCGAGAGCGGGTCCGAGGCGATGGCGCCCCACTCGGTCATGACGGTGTCGTAGCGGGTCAGGGCGGCGGTCCAGCGGGCCGCGAGACTGTCTGCTCGGTGCGGGGCTGGCTGCGTTCGTGGCCGGGGCTGACCTGTGGCTCGGTCCACGAGTTGGAGCAGCGGGACTCGGCTCTTGAAGGCGCCGCCCTGCGCGTCGCGCGCGGCGTAGATGAAGCGCCGGGGTCCGTCCTTGGTCCCCGGCTTCTTCGCAGCGGGAGTGGTGGTGTCGGTAGCGATGGCGGTACGACGTCGGAGAAGGACCGTCACGACCATGACGACCAGCGCCACGACGAGGAGGAGCGCTACCGCGGCGGTGAAGAACGTCGCGTTCGGCACGAGGAAGTTCGAATCGAGGGCCGTCATGAGAGCACCTAGTGTGCGGCACGGGTGCACTGGCTGTCCGTCATCGCACTCGTTCCCCCGCGTTCGCGTCGACCACGCTGTGCCGACTCGAGAGCACCCGCGAGTCCGTTCCTGACGGCGTCAGTCCGGTGGGGCCTGCCGGGCACCCTCCGCCGGACCGAAGAACACCAGGACCGACAGGTCCTCCGTGATGTCGTGGAACCGATGCACCTCCTGGGCGGCCACGAAGAAGACCGAGCCGGCGGCGACCTCGATCGTCTCGCCGGAGCTGGTGAACTTCGCGCGGCCGGCCGTTACCACGTAGATCTCGTCCTCGGTGTGCGGCGCCTGTAGGTCCTCGGCGCCGGCGCGCAACGAATAGGTGCCCAGGCTGAGGTCGGGCCGGCGCAGGTGCTCGACGTATCCCGTCCCGTTGGCGTCAAGCCCACCGAAGAGGCCCGCGTCCTTGAAGCTCTCCATGAGTCGGAGGCTAGCGCCGCCGACATGGTCAGGAGGCGGCGACGAGCGCCGAACTGTCCTCGGGAGCGACTGCCGACAACGCCGGCCGAAGCACCTCGGCGACGACCGCTGAGACCTGGGCCGGCAGCCCCTGGCGCGCGCAGACGAACAGCGGCAGTGGCTCGGGGGTCGGCAGGTCGCGCCGCGGCACGAGTCCCTCCGGCGTCTGGCCGAGGGTTGCCATCAGCGCGACACCGAGGCCGGCGCCGACGGCGGCCTGTACGCCGGCCAGCTGGGTGGCCTCGGCACCGATCATCGCCGCGATCCCATGGGTGGAGAGGGCCTCGAGCGCGCGCGTGCGCAGCGCGCACGGGCTGTCGAAGGCGACCACCCGCACCGGGGCCGGGGCGACGGGGGGAGACCAGGACGGGGCGGCGTACCACGCGAGCGCGAGGCGGCCGACGGGGATCGCGTCGGGGTCGGAGGCGCCCAGGAGCAGCGCGAGGTCGATGCGGCCGGACGCCAGGCCGTCACGGAGCATGGGACCGCGGTCGATCCGGAAGCGGAACCGGTACGCCGGTGCGGCGGTCGAGAGCGCGGCCGACAGGGCCGGCAACAGCTGTGCGGCGGCGTGCTCGGTGCAGCCGACGGTGATGGTCTCCTCGGTCTCGACGTCGAAGCTGCGCAGCGTCTGGTCGTGCAGCGCCAGCAAGCGGCGCGCGTAGGACAGGAGCTGGTCGCCGTCGGCGGTGAAGCGGGAGCCGCGGCCGTGCCGCTCGACGAGCGGCCGGCCGACCGCGGCCTCGAGGCGCCGCACGTGTTGCGAGACCGCGCCCTGGCTCAGGTGCAGGTGGGTCGCCGCGCGTTGGAAGCCGCCGCAGTCGGCCACCGCCACCAGGCTGCGCAGCGGAGCAATGTCTAGTACGGCACCCATGTAAGTCAGAGTAGTCCACTTTTGATCACTCTCCGTGATGGGTCGACATCACAGACTCGCGTTGGAGTGTCGAGGCTTAAGTCGTGTAACTTGGTCAACTAAGAAGGAAAACAACGCGAGGAGCCTCCACCAGATGAGCGCAAGGCGGCAGATCCACCTGGGCGCCGTGCCCTACGGCACGGGCGGGCCGGGCAGCCACACGCTGTGGCTCGATCCGGAGATCCCCGGTGACGCCAGCGTCGACATCGACTGGTTCACCCAGGCCGCCCAGCTCGCCGAGCGCGGCAAGTTCGACCTCGTCTTCATCGTGGACAGCCAGTTCATCACGCCGTACTCCCCGCCCCACTACCTCAACCGGCTCGAGCCGCTCACGCTGCTGAGCGCGCTCGCCACGCAGACCAGCCGGATCGGGCTGGTCGGCACGGCGACCACCAGCTTCAACAGCCCCTTCAACCTGGTCCGGCGCTTCGGCAGCCTCGACCTGATCAGCCGCGGCCGCGCCGGCTGGAACGTCGTCACCAGCGGCGATGCCGGGACGGCCGGCAACTACGGGCTCGAGGAGCACTACGACTACGACACCCGCTACGGCCGCGCTCAGGAGTTCGTCGAGCTGGCCCGGGCGCTGTGGGACTCCTACGAGGACGACGCGTTCGTCCGCGACCGCGAGACCGGCGTCTTCCTCGACCGCAGCAAGCAGCACGTGCTCAACCACGAGGGCGAGTTCTTCAAGGTCCGCGGCCCCCTCAACCTGGTGCGTTCGCAGCAGGGCCACCCCGTGATCTTCCAGGCGGGCGACTCCGACCAGGGCCGCGACCTCGGCGCCAGCGTCGGCGAGGGGATCTTCACCCACGCGCCGGACATCCCCAGCGGGCAGGCCTTCTACAACGACATCAAGGGCCGGGCCAAGGACAAGTTCGGCCGCGACCCCGACCAGCTCGTCGTCATGCCCGGCATCAAGGTCGTGCTCGGCGACACCGACGAGGAGGCCAGGGAGCTCGAGGCGTTCAATAACGACCGCGACCACACCTTCCAGGCTGCCCTGGGCGAGTTCGGCCGGGCGTTCGGCTGGCACGACTTCACGACCTACGACGTCGACGCGCCGTTCCCGTCCGAGGTGCTGAAGTACGGCGAGCGCTCGTTCTACACCCAGGCCAAGAGCATCGTCCAGCGGGCCCAGGACAACGGCTGGACCCTGCGCCAGGCCGTCGAGGCCACCCGCTACTTCCGCAAGAGCGAGTTCGTCGGCACGGCAGCCACCGTCGCCGACAAGCTCGTCGAATGGTGGGAGGCCCGCGCCTGCGACGGCTTCAACGTCGGCGTCGACCACCCCGCCAACTTCCGCCGCGTCGTCGACGAGCTCGTCCCGGCGCTCCAGGACCGGGGGGTGTACCGCAGTGACTACGACAGCGAGACGTTGCGCGGTCATCTCGGGCTCCCCGTCCCTGAGAACCGCTACGCCGACGCGCGCTGACACGCGACGAACACACCAACCATCCCGAGAAGACACACGAGGTTCCCATGCCCCGCCCCACCGCCCGTATCCGAACCCAGCGCTCGGACTCGTCCGCGCCGCTCGCCCTCAGCCGCCGGGGCCTGCTCGGCATCGGCCTCGGCGCGGGCGCCCTGTTCGCGCTGGATGCCTGCGGTGGTACGTCGTCCACAGGCACTGGCTCCGGCGCCGGCGGCGCGTCGGGCACCTCGGGCACCATCTCCTGGGCCTGGCAGCTCCCGACCACCTGGGACCCGGTGACCTCCTCGGCCGGCTCCGACGTGCAGATGCTCGCCCTGACCTACGACGCCCTCACCGCGCTCGACGACAACGGCAACGCGGTGGGCTGGCTCGCGGAGAGCTGGAAGTACAACGACACGGGCGACCAGGTCACCTTCACGCTCCGCTCGGGGCTCACGTTCTCCGACGGCTCGCCGCTGAACGCCGAGGCCGTCGCCAAGTCGATCAACCGCGGCCGCACGCAGACCGGCTCGCTCATCGCGCCGCAGATGGCCGACATCAAGGACGTCAAGGCCGACGGCGAGACCGACGTGGTCGTCACGCTCACCGCGACCAACTACCAGTACCCGCTGCTCCTCGCCGGCAAGACCGGCATGGTCGTCAACCCGGCGGTCTTCGAGAAGGACCCCGACTCGCTGGCCACCAAGCCGGCCGGGTCCGGGCCGTTCACGGTCACGTCGTACACCCAGAACGACCACGCCGAGCTGAAGAAGAACGACAGCTTCTACCTCGCCGACCAGATCAAGGTCGCGAACTTCAAGCTCTACCCGGCGCCCGACCCGGCCACCGCCGTCGCGTCGGCGGCCTCGGGGCAGTACAACGTGGTGCGCCTCGCCGCCTCCAACATCGAGGCCGCCAAGTCGGCCGGGCTCGAGGTGCAGATCCTCGACTCGATGTTCGTCTCCGTGCTCGACGTCAACGTGACGAAGGCGCCGTTCGACAACCCGGCCGTGGTCGAGGCGCTGCACTACGGCATCGACCGCGAGGCGATCAAGAAGACCTCCAACTTCGGGGTCGGCGACGTCAACTACCAGCCGTTCCCGAGCGGCTACGTCGGCCACAACGACGAGCTCGACGACCTCTACGCCTACGACCCCGAGAAGGCCAAGCAGATCCTGGCCGACGCCGGGCTCAAGGACGGCGTGAAGGGCACCTTCTCCGCGGCGGCGCCGCCGGTGCCGGCCGTCGAGCAGATCCAGGCCCAGCTCAAGGACATCGGGATCGACCTCGAGATCGAGACCATCCCGCTGACCCAGTTCACCCAGGTCGTCTACCTCGACCACGCCAAGGCCCTGGTCTACGACGGCTTCGCCGGCCGCGAGTCGCCCGTCCAGGCCTTCCAGGTGCTCTTCAGCGACACCGGCCTGATGAACCCGGGCCGGATCGCCAACCCTCAGCTCCAGGCCCAGCTCGACAAGGTCCGCGCGACGCCGACCGACGACCCGACCTACCCGGCGCTGCTGCAGGAGGCCACCAAGATCGCGGTGACCAACTACCCCAACACCTTCCTCTACAACTCCCCCTCGATCATCGCCCGGCAGAAGTCGGTCTCGGAGCTCGTGCAGCACCCGAGCCTGCGCCGCTGGGAAGGGATCTCGGCCTGATGACCTCTGTCGTCAGCGGGCCGCCCGTGACCGCCGTCCCCGCCGTCGCCCGCACCCGGCGCGGCGGGGCGGCTCCACGGGTTCTGGCGGTGGCGCGCCCGCTCGGCCGGCTGGTCCTCACCACCGCGACCGTGCTGTTCCTCGCGTCGGTGATCACCTTCGGGCTGGGGGCGCTCAGCAAGAGCAACCCGGCCGCCGCCGTGCTCGGCGAGACCGCGACGCCCAAGGACATCGCGACGATGAACCACCAGTTCGGCCTCGACCAGCCACTGGTGCCTCGCTACGTCAGCTGGCTCGGCAACGCACTGCACGGCGACCTCGGCAGGTCCTGGTTCACCACCGTCCCCGTCTCCGACTCGATCAAGCAGGCGCTGCCGGTCGACCTCTCGATCGCGCTGCTCGCGCTGGTGCTGGCCATCCTGCTCGGCACGGGTGCCGGCGTTGCTGCCGCGCTGCGCGCCGGCGGCTTCGTCGACCGCGCCGTGACCGTGGTCTGCTCGATCGTCGCGACACTGCCGCCGTTCGTCATCGGCATCGGGCTGATCGTGCTGCTCGCGGTGAAGGCCAGGCTGCTGCCCGCCGGCGGGTACGTCCCGCTCGACACCGACCCCATCCAGTGGCTGCGGTTCTCGATCCTGCCGGCTCTGGCGCTGAGCATCGAGGTGGCCGCCAACATCGCCCGCCAGCTGCGCACCTCGCTGGTCGGCGCACTCAAGGAGAACTACGCCGTCGGCGCCGAGATGCGCGGGTTCTCGCGGCGCCGGGTCCTCTTCGGCCACGTGCTCCGCAACGCGGTCTCGCCGACGCTGGCCGTGATCGGCATGGCGATCCCGCTGATCATCGGCGGGGCGGTGATGACCGAGAAGCTGTTCAACCTGCCCGGCATCGCCCAGCTCGCCCTCCAGTCCGCGACCCGCGGCGACGTCCCCGTCGTCCTCGGCACCCTGCTCGTGACCGCGGTGATCGTGCTCATCGGCAGCCTCGTGGTCAACGCCCTCCAGGTCCTGCTCAACCCCGCCGCCCGCCGCGCCGGCACCCTCGGAGGCTCGCGATGAACACCCTCCGCAACCTGCTGCGGATCCCGGTCGCCCGGGTCGCCCTCCTCATCCTCTTCGGCGTCGCGCTGGTCGCTGTGCTCGGCAGCCACCTCGCGCCGTACGACCCGCTCAGGCAGAACGCCGCGATCCTCCAGGGGCCCTCCGCCCACCACCTGCTCGGCACCGACTACGTCGGCCGCGACGTGCTCAGCCGGCTGATGGCCGGCACTCGGCTCTCGGTGATCGGCGCCCTGGAGGCGGTCGCCGTCGGGCTCGCCCTCGGCGTCCCGGCCGGGCTCGCCTCCGTCTGGATGGGCCGGCTCGGCGAGTGGGTCTCGCTCCGCGTCACCGACACCCTGATGATGCTGCCGTTCACGGTCTTCGCGATCGCGGTGGCCGGCACCCTCGGCAACGGGCTGCACCAGGCGATGATCGCGGTCGGCGTGCTGACCAGCCCCGGCTTCTTCCGGATCACCCGCGCGGTCGCGCTCGGCCTGCGGACCACGCAGTACGTCGAGGCCGCCGAGCTGATGGGCGCCTCCCGCTGGTGGACGCTGCGCACCCACATCTGGTCCAAGGTGCTGCCCAACGTCGCCGTCGCCGCGGCGCACGCGATGGGATCGGCGCTGCTGGTCGTCGCCTCGCTGGCCTTCCTCGGCCTCGGCATCATCCCGCCGACGCCGACCTGGGGCGGGATGCTCTCCTCCGACCTCGGCTTCCTGGAGCAGCAGCCGTGGGCGCCGCTCTTCCCCGGCCTGCTGCTGGTGCTCACCGTCGGCTCGCTCAACATCCTGGCCGACTGCATCCGCGAAGCCAGCGCGGGTGAGGCCCGGCGCCGTCGCGGTCTCGTTCGGCGCGCGGCCGGCCGCCGCGACCAGTCACCGATCGGCGTCCCGCTGACACCCGGCGCCCTCGTCACCGAGGAGGAAAACCGTGTCGCAGCTTGACGCCCTCCCCATGCTGACCGTCGAGGACCTGCGGGTCAGCATCGGCAACCACCTGGTCGCGGTCCGCGACGTCTCCTTCGAGATCCGCCGCGGCGAGTCGGTCGGCCTGGTCGGCGAGTCCGGCTCCGGCAAGACGCTGACCTGCCGCTCGGTGCTCGGGCTGCTGCCCGAGACCGGTCACGTCGACGGCGGCTCGATCGTCCTCGGCAGCGGCGAGGCATCGGTGGAGCTCGCCGGCGCGAAGCGCGGGACCTGGGACAAGGTCCGCGGCACCCGGGTAGCCGCCGTATTCCAGGACCCGGCGTCCTACCTCAACCCCTCGCTCACGATCGGCCACCAGGTCGACGAGGTGCTCCGGGTCCGCGGCGATCGCTCCCGCCGCGCGGCCCGCGAGCGCACCATCGAGCTGCTGACCGAGGTGGGGCTCCACGACGCGGAGCGGGTCTACCGCTGCTACCCGTTCGAGCTGTCCGGCGGCATGCTCCAGCGGGTCATCATCGCCATCGCGATCGCGCTCAACCCCGAGCTGCTGATCGCCGACGAGGCGACCACCGCTCTCGACACCGTGGTCCAGGCCGAGATCCTCGAGCTGCTCCAGCGGCTGCGGCGTACCCACCAGCTCAGCCTGCTTCTCGTCACCCACGACCTCGCCGTGGTCGCGGAGAGCTGCGACCGGATCCTGGTGATGTACGCCGGCGAGATCGTCGAGTGCGGCCCCACCGCGCAGGTACTGGGCCATCCTCAGCATCCCTACACCCAGGCGCTGATGGGCGTCGCCTCGATCGGCGACTGGAGCCGGCGCACCCTCGACACCATCCCCGGCACGCCGCCGGCGGCGGGGGAGGAGCTGCCGGGCTGCCGGTTCGCGCCGCGCTGCACCTACGCCGCGGCCGAGTGCGGCAACGGCCCGATCCCGCTGGCCACCGTCGACGACCTCCGGGCCTCGCGCTGCGTGCGAGTGGCGGTGCCGGCATGACGACTCCCCTCCTGAAGGTGACAGACCTGGCGGTCAGCTACGCCAAGCCGCGGAAGGGCACCCACCTCGGTACCGGCGCTGCGCTGCACGGTGCCACCCTCGAGGTGCGCCGCGGCGAGATCGTCGGCATTGTCGGCGAGACCGGCTCCGGCAAGACCACGCTCGCGCGCGCCACCGTCGGACTGGTCAAGCCAGCGGCCGGCAGCATCGAGTTCGAGGGCCGCGACCTCGGCGCGCTCCGGGGTCGGGCGCTGCGCGAGTTCCGGCGCCAGGGCAAGGTCCAGCTGGTCTTCCAGGACCCGCTGCGATCGCTCGACCCCGACCTGACCGTCGCCCGGCTCGTGGGCGAGCCGCTCGACATCGCCGGCGGGCTGTCCTCGCGCGAGCATGCCGCCAGGGTCGACGAGGCGCTGCGCGAGGTCGGGCTCGACCCGGCCGAGGTCCGCGGCCGGCGTCCGCGCCAGCTCTCCGGTGGCCAGCGCCAGCGGGTCTCGCTGGCCCGGGCGATCGTGACCCGGCCGGCGCTGCTGTTCTGCGATGAGCCGGTCAGCGCCCTCGACGTCTCCAACCGCAACCTGGTCCTCAACCTGCTCGACCGGCTCCGCAAGGACCTCGACCTGGCCGTGATCGTGATCGCCCACGACCTCTCCTCGCTGGCCGGGATCGCCGACCGGGTTGCGGTCTTCTACCGCAGCCGGCTGGTCGAGCAGGGCCCCACCCGCGACGTGCTGGAGAACCCGGCGCACCCCTACACCGCGCTGCTCACCGCCTCGGCCCCGAGCGTCACCCGCCACCACAGCCTCCGCCCGGCAGACGTACGCCGCGACGCCGAGCCCGACGAGGACCGCATCGGCTGGACCGCCGAGGGCGGCTGCGTCTTCGCCGCCCGCTGCGCCTTCGCCCACGACGCCTGCCGGGTCCAGCCCGACCTCGTCTCCCTCGACACCCCGACCTCGCGTCAGGCCGCGTGCTACGTGGCCGGCCACTGGAACGCCAACCCCACGCAGGAGATCGCGTCATGACCGAGCTCGAGTTCATCGGCATCACCGCCACCCAGCGCGTCGACACCAGCGCGGCCACCGGCGGCCCGGCGGGCATGGCCACCCACACCGAGATCGGCGTCCCGGTCGGCCCGCCGGTCAACAAGGAGTTCGCCGCCGAGCTGGCCCGCGCCCACGAGGCATCCGGCTTCGACCGCGTGCTGATCGCGCACTCGTCGGCGTCGATCGACGGGTTCGTCCTCGCCGACCAGACCCTCGAGGCGACCGACGAGCTCAAGGTGTTGCTCGCGCACCGGCCCGGCTTCTGGGCGCCGACCATCGCCGCCCGCGCCTACGCCACCCTCGACGCCCTCCACCCCGGCCGGGTCGCGATGCACGTCATCACCGGTGGCGACGACGCCGACCAGCAGCGCGACGGCGACTACCTCACCAAGCAGGAGCGCTACCGGCGCACCGACGACTTCCTCACCGTGCTCCGCAAGGAGTGGGAGTCGGAGACTCCGTTCGACCACGACGGCGAGTTCTACAAGGTCACCGGCGCGCACGCCTCGGTGCGCCCCCCGCTCGGCCGGATCCCGATCTACTTCGGCGGCGCCTCCGAGGACGCCGTCCGGGTCGGCGGCAAGCACGCCGACGCCTACGCCTTCTGGGGTGAGCCGCTCGACGCGATCCGGCAGCGGATCGCCGAGGTCCGCGCTGCGGCGGCGCCGTACGGCCGCGACCCGCGCTTCTCGGTGAGCCTGCGCCCGATCGTCGCCGAGACCGAGGAGGAGGCGTGGGCCAAGGCCGAGGCGATCCTCGCTGCCGCCCAGGCCAAGTCAGGCGCCAACGGACCCTTGAGCGGGTTCGGCAAGAACGCCGTCGGCTCGCAGCGGCTAGTCGCGATCGCCGAGCAGGGCGACGTCCACGACAAGCGGCTGTGGACCGCCCTGGCCAAGGTCACCGGCGGCGCGGGCAACTCGACCTCGCTCGTCGGCACCTACGAGCAGGTCGCCGAGGGGCTGCTCGACTACGTGGACCTCGGCGTCACCACGCTCCTCATCCGGGGCTTCGACCCGCTCGAGGACGCCAAGAAGTACGGCCGCGTGATCGAGCTGGTCCGCGCCGGCGCACGCAACCGCACCGCAGCCTAAGAAGGAGCCCCATGACCTACACAGGCAACTACACGGGCGTCGAGATCCTCGGCATGATCGGCACCGCCGACGCCTCCGAGATCCGTCCCCAGCAGGGGCCGATCATCGATCCCGACTACACCGCCCGCTTCGCCAAGGCGCACGAGGACGGCGGCTTCGACCGGGTCCTGATCGGCTACGGCTCGGGCTGGCCGGAGGGCACCCAGGTCGCGGCGTACGTCGCGCAGCACACCGAGCGGCTCGGGCTGCTGGTCGCGCACCGTCCGGGCGTGGTCCACCCGACGCTCGCGTCGCGGGCCTTCAGCACCATGGACCAGCTCAGCCGGGGCCGGGTGGCCGTGCACATCATCACCGGCGGCGCCGACGCCGAGCAGCGCCGCGAGGGTGACTACCTCACCCACGACGAGCGCTACGCGCGCACCGACGAGTACCTCCAGATCCTGCGCGGCGCGTGGGACGAGCCCGGCCCCCGCGACTACGACGGCACCTACTACAGGTTCGAGGGGTTCACCCCGCAGGTCTTCCCCTACCAGGACCGCCACCTCGACCTGTTCTTCGGCGGCAGCTCGCCGGCGGCGTACGCCGTCGGGGCCAAGCACGCCGACACCTACATGCTGTGGGGCGAGCCGCTGAAGGAGACGGGCGAGCAGATCGCCAGCGTGAGCGAGCAGGCGACGGCCGCCGGCCGGCCCGAGCGGCCGCGTATCTCGGTGTCGTTCCGCCCGGTCCTCGGTCGCACCGACGAGGAGGCATGGGAGCGGGCGCACTCGATCCTCGACACGATCAACGGCAGCGTCGGCCGCGCGTTCCGCCAGCAGGTCGCGAAGCTGCACCCGCTCGACCAGGCCCCGCAGAACGCCGGCTCCCAGCGGCTGCTCGCCGCGGCCGAGAAGGGCGACCTGCACGACCGCTGCCTCTGGACCCCCACCACCAAGGCCGTCGGCGGCGGTGGCAACTCGACCGCCCTGGTCGGCTCGCCCGAGACGGTCGCCGCCGCGATCCTCGACTACGTCGAGATCGGCGTGAACACCGTGCTGATCCGCGGCTACGAGCCGCTCCAGGACGCGATCGACTACGGCCAGCACCTGCTTCCGCTGGTCCGCCAGGAGCTTGCCCACCGCGCGGCGACCCGGCCGAGCGCCGAGCCCGTCGCGCAGGCGGTGTGACCGTGCGTCGTCCCCTGGACGGCGTCCGGGTCGTCGAGCTCGCCCACGTCGCAGCCGGGCCGTTCGCGGGCATGCTGCTCGCCGACCTCGGCGCCGATGTGGTCAAGGTCGAGCCGCCGGCCGGCGACCAGATGCGGGCCTGGCCGCCGTTCGCCTCGTCCGACCCGGACGGCGAGCGGTTCAGCCACAACTTCGCGTCGGTCAACCGCAACAAGCGCTCGGTCGTCGCCGACCTCAAGGACCCGGACGACCTGGCCCGGGTGCGAGAGCTGATCGCGGCCGCAGACGTCGTCGTCGAGAACTACCGGCCCGGGGTCCTCGACCGGCTCGGCCTCGGCTACGACGTCGTCAGCGACGGGCACCTGGGCCTGGTCTACTGCTCGATCTCGGGCTACGGGCTGACCAGCCCCTACGTCAACGACGGCGCCTACGACGTGGTGATCCAGGGCATGTCCGGGCTGATGTCGGTGACCGGCGAGCCCGACGGCGGTCCGGTGAAGGCCGGGGTGCCGGTGGGCGACTTCGCCGCCGGCCTGTACGCCGCCTACACCGTGGCGGCCCTCCTGCCGCAGGTCGGCCGGACCGGGCAGTCGGTGCGCGTCGACGTACCGATGCTCGACTGCCTGCTCGGCATCTCGGCGCTGCAGACCAGCGAGTTCTGGGGGTCGGGCCGCGAGCCGCAGCGGCTCGGCACCGCGCACCCACGCAACGCCCCCTACCAAGGGTTCTCCGCCGCGGACGGCGACCTCACGGTCGCCGCCGGAAACGACCGGCTGTGGGCGGCCGTCGCCGAGGTGGTCGGCCTGCCGGAGCTGGTGGACGACCCGCGCTTCGCCACCCAGTCCGACCGGGTCGCCCACCAGGGCGAGCTCGCGGCGCTGCTCCAGGAGCGGTTCGCCGGCGAGAAGCGCGAGCACTGGCTCACCCAGCTGCGCGCCCGGGGCGTGCCGTGCGGGCCGGTCAACACCTTCGGGGAGATCCTCGCCGACCCGCATGTCGAGCAGACCGGGCTGGTGCGTGACCTCGAGGTGCCCGTCGCCGGGGCGCTGCCCACGGTGGTCTTCCCGGTGCGCATCGAGGGCCAGGAGCCCCGGCTCGACCGCGGCGCGCCCCGCTTGGGCGCCGACCCGGAGGTCTACGCCGAGTGGGAGGTCGCGTGAGCATCCTCCTGCAACGCGACGCCGTCTGGACCGTCACCCTCGACCGTCCCCACCGCGCCAACGCGCTCTCCGCTGAGCTGGTCGAGGCGCTGCACGCGGTGCTCGACGAGGCCGAGGCGGTCCGGCCCCTCGCCCTGGTGCTGCGCGGCAACGCGCGGCACTTCGCTTCGGGCTTCGACCTGACCGGCCTCGACCGGGAGACCGACGCGACGCTCGCCCACCGGTTCCTGCGGATCGGAGTGCTGCTCGAGCGCCTCTCCACCGCGCCCTACCTCACCGTGGCGGTCGCCGAGGGCGCCGCGGTGGGCGCCGGTGCCGACTTGGTGCTCGCCTGCGACGCCCGGCTGGTCGCCCCGGGTGTCGCTCTGCGGTTCCCCGGATCGGCGTTCGGGGTGGCGCTGGGCGGCCACCGGCGGGCGCTGCTCGAAGATCACTTCGGGCTGGTCATGGGGACGCCCGACGAGCTCGAGCCCCTCGTCGCCGAGTGGACCGGGTGGACCACCTCCCGCCGGTCGGCCCTCCTGGCCGACCGGCCGCAGCACGACACCGAGGCCGACCTCGCGGCCCTGGCCCGCTCGGTCGCCAGCCCCGGGCTGCGCGACCGGATCGCGGCGTACGCCGCCCGGAGGCCGACGAAGGAGAAGATCGCATGACTGTCTCGACCAACCTGTCCCAGCTTGCCACGTTCGCGAGCCGGGTCAGTGAGCTCATCGACCGCTGCCTCGACGAGCACGCGCTCACCGAAGCGGTGCGGGAGGAGCTCACCGCGACCCTCGCGGCCGGGCTCGAGCTACCGGAGGACACGACGCGGCCCGACCCGGAGCGCTATGTCATGTATCCGCTGCACGTCGACCCTGACGGCCGCTTCTCGATCGCCAGCGCGGTCTGGGACGTCGGCCAGGGCACGCCGGTGCACGGTCACGAGACGTGGGGCGTGGTCGGGATCCACTCGGGCGTCGAGGTCGAGACGCGGTTCGAGAAGCCGGCCGCGCCGGACGTACCGCTCGTCCCACTCGGGACCGAGTCGTGGTCGGCCGGCCAGGTCACCGTCTGCTGCACCACCGACGACGACGTGCACCAGGTGCGGTGCGGAGGCGACCGGCCGGTCGTCGGCATCCACGTCTACGGCGCCGACATCGGCACGTTGCCGCGACGCTCCTACGACCCGGAGACGGGCGCCGTGCACTGGTTCACGTCTGCGTGGGGGGTGCCGTCGTGACCGCGGCGTGGGACGAGCCGGCCGGCGGTACGCCGCGCGGCACGCTCGTCGTCCTGCCGGGCCGCGGCGAGACCGCCGCGTCCTACGAGCGGTTCGGCCGGCGGCTCTCCGCCGACGCCTACCGGGTGCGGCTGGTGCCGGTCGACCTCGACGATCTCGACGAGGTCGCCGACCGCGTCGGCAAGCTGCTCGCCGACGAGTCGCTGCCCGCCCCGAAGGTGCTGGTGGGCTCGGACAGCGGCGCCACCCTGGCCGCGTTGCTCGCGGCGGAGCTGCCGGTCGACGCCGTCGTCCTCGCCGGGCTGGCGCTGACGTCGTCGGCGCGTGTCGACACCTGGGAGGACGAGCTCGCCGCACGCACCGCGTGTCCGGTGCACACCCGGGTCATCTCCTCCGACGAGACCTTCGAGCGCGGCGCCCTCAACCAGCCGCTGCCCTGGGAGTCGGTCGCGCTGGCGCCGTCCGGCAAGCCCACCCTGGTGCTGCACGGCACCGCCGACCCGGTCACGCCGGCCGCCGAGGCTGTGACGCCGTTCGCCGGCACCGCCCGGGTGCGCCTGGTCGAAGGTGGCGTGCACGACGTCCTCAACGACGCCACCCACCGATCGGTGGCCGCCACCGTCGTGCTGTTCCTCGAGTCGCTCCGGCTCGGTCCGAGCCTGCCCACCATCATCCGAGAGGTCCCGTCATGAGCACCGTCGCCGTCGTCGTCGGCAACCCCAAGCCCCAGAGCCGCACCCTCGCCGCGGCGACCTACGTCGCCCAGGAGCTGGCCGGTCACCCGGACCTCGTGGTCGACCTCGCCGAGCTCGGCCCGGCGCTGCTCGACTGGGCGGACCCGGACGTCACGGATCTGGTCAAGCAGGTCGGTGCGGCCGACCTGGTGGTCGTCGCCAGCCCGACCTACAAGGCGGCCTACACCGGGCTGCTCAAGCTGTTCCTCGACCGATTCGCCGGTGGCACCGGCCTGTCCGGGCTCGCCGTCCCGCTCATGCTCGGCGGCAGCCCGGCCCACTCGCTGGCGCCCGAGCTGACGCTGCGCCCGGTGCTGACCGAGATCGGTGGGACGGTGCCCGGCCGCGGGCTCTACGTCGTCGACGCCCAGCACGCCGACCCGGCGGCATACGCCGACTGGCTGGCGGCCACCCGCCCGATCGTCACCCGCTACCTGAGAGGCCCCGCCGCGTGAGCGCCCTGCCGAACCCCCGCCCGTTCACCACCAACCAGGACCTCGACCCTGCCAAGCTGCGCGAGGCCTTCGGCATCTTCCCGACCGGGGTGGTCGCGGTCGCCGCCGAGGTGGACGGCAGGCTGATCGGGCTGGCCGCGAGTTCGTTCACCTCGGTCAGCCTCGACCCGCCGCTGGTCTCGATCAACCTGGCCGTCTCGTCGAAGACCTGGCCCGACCTGCGTCGCGCCGGCCACCTCGGAGTCACCGTGCTGGCCGACCACCACGACGTGGTGTGCCGGCAGCTGGCGGGCCCGGTCGACGAGCGGTTCGAGGGGCTCGTGCACCGGGTCACCGAGGACGGCGCGGTGACCCTCGACGAGGGGCTGGCGCAGTTCGACTGCACCATCTATCGCGAGGTCGAGGCCGGCGACCACATCCTGGTGCTGCTCGAGCTGCACGCCGTCGAGCACGTCGCCCACCACGCGGCCGGCGCGCCGCTGGTCTTCCACCGCAGCGGCTTCGGCAAGCTCCAGGCCGTGGCCGGGTCGGCTAGCCGCGACGGCTCGTGACCCGGAACGCCGCGGGCGTCGTCCCGGTGTGCCGGCGGAACCAGGAGGAGAAGTTCGAGGGGTCGTCGAAGCCGAGCTGATCGGCGATCTCGGCGACCGAGCTGTCTGCGTGGCTGAGCCGGCGCTTGGCCTCCAGGACCACGCGCTCGTCGATGAGCTGCTTGGCGGACAGGCCGGTGTTCTGCCGGGCGAGCCGGTTGAGGGTCCGCGTGGAGTAGCCGAGCCGGTCGGCGTACTGGGCGACGTGGTGCCAGGTGTCGTAGTGCTTTTCGATGTGGTCGCGGAACCAGCCGTAGGCCTCGTGGGTGGGCCGCGGCGGCGGCGCGCTGCCCAGGGGTACGACGAGCGTCAGCTCGACGAGCAGCAGGGCCAAGGCGTGGGAAAGCGCCGCCTGCCGCAACGGGCCGGGGTCGGCGACGCTCTGCTCGGCGCTGGTGCGCAGCAGGTCGAGCAGCGGCTCGACCGATGACCCGGCGAGCTCCGCTGCCGGCCAGTGGCTGCGTGGGCGCACCGCGTGCGCCGTGATCAGCTCGCGGGTGCGGTCGTCGACGGTGTGCGAGTCGAACAGGACGACGGGCCCCTCGACGTCGTCGATGCGGCCCCAGCGCTGCACCTGGCCGGCGCGCACCCACAGCACGTCGCCCGGGGCGACCTGGTAGCCGGTGAAGTCGACGGTGTGCAACTCGCTGCCGCGGTCGATGCGGACCAGCAGGTCGAAGCCGAGGCGCTGGGGGTCGAGGAACTCCCGGGGGCCGCCTCGGTCGCGGATGCCACGGAGCGTGTTGACCTCGATCCCACCCACCGCAGCGGACGGCGGCGTGTAGCGGACCTGGCGGATGCCAGATCCGGCGTGTCCCATATTCACCATCGGTCTCCCCACAGTCACCGTGAGTTGGGGTCCTGCCGTTCCTAGTCTTACCAGCGCACCCCGCACCGCGTCACGACGCCGTGCCAGCGACGAAGGAGCCGACCCGTGCCACCGATCCGCCTCACCTACGTCTTCGACGCCTACTGCGGGTGGTGCCTGGGCTTCGGCCCCGCGCTGCGCGAGCTCGTCGCCCAGCGCGGCGGCGAGATGGAGCTCGAGGTCGTCAGCGGTGGGCTATTCCGCGGCCCCGGTCTCGCGCCGCTGGGCGCGATGCCGCACGTCGCGCAGGCCAACCGGCGCATCGAGCAGCTAACCGGGGCGCGCTTCGGCGCGGACTACCAGCGCCTGGTCGAGGACGGGACCTTCGTGATGGACTCCGAGGCCGCAGCAGTCGGGTTCGCCGCCCTCCGCACCGAGGCGCCCGACCGGGCCCTGGAGCTCGCCGGAGCCATGCAGCACGCCTTCTACGTCGAGGGACTGAGCCTCTCGGTGCCCAAGACCTACCGCCGGATCGCCGAGGTGACCGGGCTCGATGCCGAGGCCGTCGTCACCCGGCGCGAGACGCCGGAGGCGAGGGCGGCCGCCGTCGCCGACTTCGTGCGGGCTCGCGAGCTCGGCGTGGCGTCCTACCCCACGCTTCTGGCGCACACCGCGACCGGGGTCGCGCGCCTGGGCGGCCCCACCAGCACCGCCGGGCAGCTCGGCGCCGCGCTCGACCAGCACCTCCGCAGCGCGGCCTACGCCTGAGCGCCCACGGCGTACCGGCCGACAGACCACACCGTCCCAACACCCCGACAAAAGAGGAAACAGACAGATGTCCCAGCTCACCTTCACCGTTCTCGACTTCGCCGACAGCTCGCTCAACAAGACCAGCGTGCTGGTCACGGGGGAGACCGAGGCCGTCGTCGTCGACGCCGCGTTCACCCGTGCCGACGGTCACCGGATCGTGGCGGCCGTGCTCGACTCGGGCAAGCGGCTCACGACCGTGGTGGTCACCGCCGGCGACCCGGACTTCTACTTCGGCGCCGAGGTCATCGCCGACGCGTTCCCCGACGCGACCTTCGTGGCGCCCGCCGATGTCATCGAGCACATCGCGCACAGCTACGAGGGCAAGCTGAAGGCCTGGGCGCACCTGGGCTCGAACCTGCCCACCCGGCTGGTCGACATCGCCCCGCTCGAGACCGACACGCTCACGGTGGACGGGACACCGGTCGAGGTCCGCCGCGGTAGCGACCTGCTCGGCGACCGCGCGTGGTACCTGTTCGAGCCCACGTCGCGCTCGCTCGTGGGCGGCGTGCTGCTCTTCGAGGGGCTGCACGTGTGGACCGCCGACAGCGCCACCCCCGAGCTGCGCTCGGAGTGGGTCCGGGTGCTGGGCGAGCTCGAGGCGCTGGCGCCGACGTTCGTGGTCGCCGGGCACCGGGTCGCCGGCGCCCCGACCGACCTGACCGCGATCACCCACACCCGCGACTACCTCGAGCTGTTCGAGAAGACCATCGCGAGCTCCGCGGACGCGGCCGAGGCCGAGGCGTCGCTCCTGGCGGCCTACCCCCACGCGGGGCTGCAGATCGCCGCCGGCCTCGGCACCAAGGTCGCGAAGGGGGAGATGACGTGGGGCTGACCGACGACCAGTCGCCCGCGGCCGTCGTACGCCGCCAGTACCTCGCCTCGGCGGCGGGCGACCTCGAGGCGCTGCGGGCCACGCTCGCACCCGACGTCGAATGGACCGAGATGGCCGGGTTCCCGCTGGCCGGCACCTACCGCACCCCGCAGGGCGTGACCGCCAACGTCATGGAGAAGCTCGGCGCCGAGTGGGACGGCTGGGCGGCCCACGACGACACCTACGTCGTGGACGGCGAGAACGTCGTCGTGCTGGCCCGCTACACCGCCACCCACCGGGCCACCGGTAAGGCGCTCGCGGCCCGCGTCGCGCACCACTTCGTGGTCCGCGGCGGGCTGATCGTCCGGTTCGAGCAGTTCGTCGACACCGCGCTGGTCAGGGACGCTGCTGCTGGGTGAGCTCACGACTCACAGCAAAACCACGGGCAACTGCCAAGCCTCTCACGGGCGATGTCGATGTCGTGTCGGCCGACCCCGACGAGAGAGACGCAGCGTGCGCAGACCCACCCTGACCCGACGGCGAGGCAGCCGGATGGTGAACGCGGTCATCGTGCTCGCCCTGGGACTGGTGGTCGTCATGACCGTCCGCGTCGTGAGGGACAGCGATGCGAGCGCCGCCTCCGAGAGACAGACCGTGACCGTCGACACCGGCACCGTGTCCGCCACGGTCTCGGCGAGCGGGAACACCGCCGCGGCCACCACGGTCGGCGTGAGCTTCGAGGGGACCGGGGGCATCGTCCGCCGGCTCTACGTCGAGGAGGGCGACAAGGTCCGGAAGGACCAGGTCCTCGCGGTCGTCGACCAGACCTCGGCCCGCCAGGGCCTGGAGTCCGCACGTGCCCAGCTCGCCTCGGCGCAGGCGGGCTACAGCACCACCACCCAGGGTCTGTCGCCGGCGGAGCGGGCCCAGAACGCCGCATCGGTCGCCTCGGCCGAGGCGTCGGTGCACTCGGCGGAGGTGTCGCTGCGGGGTGCTCGGGCGACGTACGCCCTCGACCGCAGGCAGCAGAACTCGGCGGTCGAACGGGCCGAGCACGCGCTGGCCGCGGCGTCCCCAGACGAGAAGGGCGCCGCGCGGACCGAGCTCATCTCGGCGCGGACCATCCGCGCGTCGAAGCTGCTGCAGGACCGCCAGCAGATCAGCACCCAGGAGGTCGGCCTGGCCAGCGCCCGCGACCAGCTCGCCTCGGCCCGGGCCTCGGCCGCCGTGGCCGCGCAGGCGCCGCGCAGCGGTGAGCTGCAGTCGGCGCAGGCGCAGGTCGACTCCGCGCAGGTCGCGGTCGACCAGGCCCGAACGGCGCTCGACCAGACCGTGCTCCGCGCACCGGTCGGTGGCACGGTGGCGAGCGTCAACGGTGCGGTGGGGCAGTCGTCGACCAGCTCCTCGTCGTCCAGCTCCTCGAGCGACTCGACCTCGTCCACCTCCGGGTTCATCGAGCTGACCTCGAAGAACCGGCTCGAGGTGACGGCGTACGTCGCGGAGGCCGACATCGCTGACGTCGAGGTCGGCCAGAGCGCCACGGTGACGCTGTCGGCCACTGGCGCGGAGGTCGCCGGCGACGTGAGCAGCGTCGACACGGTCGCGACGGTCACCAACAACGTCGTGGAGTACGGCGTCACGGTCCGCCTGGACAAGACCAAGGGCGTCCGGCTGGGTCAGACCACGCAGCTGGTGATCAGCACCGGTGAGAAGGACAGCGTCACCCGGGTCTCGAGCTCGGCGCTGACCACGATCGGCGACCGGACCACGGCCACCGTCCAGCACCAGGACGGCAGCACCGACACGGTCGTCGTCACCATCGGCTTGAAGGGCGACAGCCAGACCGAGGTCCTCAGCGGCCTCGAGCCGGGAGACGTCGTCGTGCTGCCGCAGCAGGAGGGCAGCGACAGCGGCTTCACCTTCCCCGCGGGCGGTCCCGGTGGCGGTCCGGTCGGCGGGCTGGGCGGTGGACCGTGACCGGCGCTGCCAACGTCATCGAGATGCGGCGGCTCACCAAGACCTACGGCGCCGGCGAGACCGAGGTGCACGCCCTGGCCGGCGTCGACCTGACCATCCAGCGCGGCGACTACGTCGCGATCATGGGTGCCTCGGGCTCGGGCAAGTCGACGCTGATGAACATCGTCGGCTGCCTCGACGGCGGGACCAGCGGCCGCTACCTGCTCGACGGCATCGACGTCCGGCGCCTGGTCGACCGCCAGCTCTCGCTGATCCGCAACCGCAAGATCGGGTTCATCTTCCAGAGCTTCAACCTGATCCCGCGGACCTCGGCGCTGCGCAACGTTGAGCTGCCGCTGGCCTACGCCGGAGTCTCGGGCGACGTACGCCGGCGCCGGGCGCTCGAGGCGCTGGAGCGGGTTGGCCTGTCCGACCGGGTGCACCACACGCCGGCCGAGCTGTCGGGAGGTCAGCAGCAGCGGGTCGCGGTCGCCCGCGCGATCGTCACCGAGCCGGTCCTGCTGCTCGCCGACGAGCCGACCGGCGCCCTCGACAGCCACAGCACCGCCGACGTGCTTCAGCTCTTCGACCACCTGGCGGTCGAGGGTCGCACCGTCGTGGTGATCACCCACGAGGACGAGGTGGCGCGCCACGCGAAGCGGACCATCCGGATGACCGACGGGCTGGTGGTCGCCGACGAGCGCCGGGCCGCCGTCGAGGAGCCGCCGCCGCTGTGGGGGCCGACGGAGGTCGCGTCGTGAATGTGGGCGAGATGCTCCGCTTCGCCTGGCAGGGCGTGACCGCAAACAAGCCGCGCTCGGCACTGACCACGCTCGGGATCCTGATCGGGGTGGCCGCGGTGATCATCCTGGTCGCCGTCGGCACCGGGTCCAGCAAGAGCGTCCAGGACTCGATCAGCGCGCTCGGCAGCAACACGCTCACCGTCTCCGCCAGCTCCACCGCGTCCGGGGGGCGTGGTGGCGCCGGTGGCTTCGGGCCGCTGAGCCTGTCTGGCGGAGGTGACCAGTCGACCAGCCAGAACGCGACCCAGACCCGCACCCCCGAGCTGACCATGGCCGACGCCGAGGCGATCGCCGACTCCGACGACGCCCCCGACGTGCTCGGCGTCGCGCCGGTCATCAGTGCCTCGTCCGTCACCGCGACCTATGAGGGCGCGTCTCACTCGGTCAGCACCTTCACCGGCAGCACGCCGGCGTACCTCCGGATCGACAACACCTCGGTGGCCGCCGGCCGCTCGTTCACCGACGGCGACTACACCGCCCACGCGCGCGTCGCCCTGCTCGGTCAGAGCGTCGCCGAGGACCTGATCGGCGACAACGTCGACGACCTGGTGGGTGAGTCGGTCTCCTTCAACGGCCTGCAGTTCGAGGTCGTCGGCATCCTCGAGTCCAAGGGCAGCACCGGGCCGATGGACCAGGACGACCGGGTCATCGCGCCTGCGACCGCCGTGCAGGACACGCTGTCGGGCTACGGCGCACTGGGGTCGATCTCGGTCAAGGCCAGCTCCGCGGAGACCGTCGACCGGGCGACAGCGGAGGTCGAGGCGATCCTGGACGCCCGCCACGGCGTCACTGCCGCCGACCGCGACTACTCCGTCTCCAGCGCGTCGTCGATCCTCAGCGCCGCCACCTCCTCCAACAAGACCTTCACGGTGCTGCTCGGAGCGGTCGCCGCCATCTCGCTGCTGGTGGGCGGCATCGGCGTCATGAACATCATGCTGGTGACCGTCACCGAGCGCACCCGAGAGATCGGCATCCGCAAGGCGATCGGGGCCCGTCGCGGCGACATCGTCGGGCAGTTCCTGGTCGAGGCGGTGCTGCTGTCGCTCTTCGGTGGCGTCGTCGGCGTGGTCGTCGGCCTGGTCGGGTCGCGCTTCGAGATCGTCGGCGTCCAGCCGGTCGTCGCGCCGTACTCGGTCGCGCTCGCCTTCGGCGTCTCGATCCTGATCGGTCTCGGCTTCGGCCTCTACCCCGCCAACCGGGCCGCCGCCCTGCGGCCCATCGACGCCCTCCGCTACGAGTGACCGGGACCGCGATGACCCAGACCGAGACCCACACCGACGTCCTCGACGAGGAGTGGCTGTCCGCACCGGCCCACCGGTCGCGGCTGCGTGCCGTGCTGGTGGCACTGCTCGCCGGGTCGCTGGTCTTCCTGTCCGGGGTCGAGGTGCAGCGACGCTACGGCGCCCCGTCGCCCACCACCGGCCCGGCGACCACGCCGTCGTTCCCGGGCGGCACCCTGCCGACGGGGCTGCCCGGCGGAGGTCCTCAGGCGAGCCAGCCCGACTCGTCGGGGTCCACCGGATCCGGTGACCAGGCCGCGGTGATCGGCACCGTGCAGTCGGTCAAGGGCGACATGTGGACCGTCAAGGACCTCGGCGGCCACCTTCACAAGGTCACCGTCTCGGCCACCGTGCGCATCGTCCGTGAGACCAGCGTCGCCGCCGCCGACGTCGAGACCGGCGCCACCGTCGACGTCGCCGGCACCACCGGCAGCGACGGCGAGGTCACCGCCACCACCATCACCCTCCGTGATCCCTCGAAGGAGAACCCATGAACACCGTGCGTCTGCCGGCCACCGCCCTACTCCTGCTTGCGGCTCTCGGGACGCTGTCGGCCTGCGGATCGGACGACTCGAGCGCCTCGGCCACCTCCAGTGACCCGGCCTCGACGGCGACCGCGTCGCCCAGCGCGGCGGGTGGCAACCGGCCGGGCGCCGACCCCTCCCAGCTCGCCGCCATCCAGCAGTGTCTGCAGGCCGCCGGCCTGAGCAGTGCACTGCCCAGCGCAGGCCCGGGCGGCGGCCCGCCCAGCGGCATGCCGACGGACCTGCCGAGCGGGATGCCCACTGACCTGCCCTCGAACCTGCCCAGCGGCGGCCCGAGCGGCCCCGGCGGCCCCGGTGGTGGCCCGGCCGGCGTTCTCCAGGACCCGGCGGTCCAGGCCGCGCTCCAGGCCTGCGGGATCTCGCTCCCCTCGGCCCCTGCCGCACCGAGCAGCTCCTCCAGTTGACCGCTCACCAAAGGGTCCCGCGAGCGAGTCCGCGCAGGGGGACCGCAACGCCGCCCTCGCCCACTTCATGGCGTCCTACGGCAACATCGACAACCCGGTCCCGGTCCTGCTGGACCAGTACTTCCGGCAGTGCAAGAGCGGTGTGGGCGGCGGCATCGTCGCCGTCGTACCGGGTCGGTGCACGCTGTCCGTGTGGAGCCCCGGCCGGGGCCATCGCGGCAACTCGGTGGCGGGCGTCGCGGCACTGCCCCGGTTCGGGACCCTGACGGGGCTGTCGGTCTTCTAGGTCAGGACGACGATCTTGCCGCCCGCCGAGTTGTTCTCCATGGTGCGGTGGGCTTCCTGGATCTCGTCGATGGTGAACACCCTTCCGATCGGAACGCGGACCTTCCCCGCGCTGACGTCGTCCAGGAATCCCTGCAGGACCGATGCGGGCAGGTCGGTGGCGTCGCCGCTGTAGCCCGTGAGCCGCACCCCGCTGGGGATGTCGCCCGTGGGGTAGAAGTCCGGAAGGGTCCACGTGTTCGAGAGCATCCCCGACATGCAAACCGTGCCGTGCACGCGGGTGGCGTCCATGCAGTCGAACAGCGTGGGGGAGCCGACGAGGTCGAGCGCGGCGTCGACGCCGTCGGGGACCAGCGCGCGGACCTGCCCAGCGATGGAGCCCGAGTCGACGATGACGTCATCGACGCCGAGCTCACCGAGGCGAGCGGCACTGGCGGGGTTGCGGGTCGTCGAGATGACCCGCACCCCGGCCTGCTTCGCCAGCACGGCCGCAGCCATCCCGACGCTCGAGGTGCCTCCTCGGATGAGCAGGGTCTGGCCGGCTCGGATGTCCAGCCCCACGGTCAGCGACCCGTAGGCGGTCTGCAGCATCTCCGGGACCGCGCCCAGCGTGGACCAGGGGAGCTCGCTCCGGAACAGGATCACCTGTGGCACGGGGACACACGTGTACTCGGCGTACCCGCCGTCGTACTGGCGACCCATCCCGCCCATCATCGCGGCGACCTGTTGGCCGGGGGCGATCTCACCGCCGGGACACTCGACCACGACACCGGTCGCTTCGATGCCCAGAACCCGGGGAAACGTCACACCCGTGGCCAGTCCCAGGCGGGTGTGCAGCTCGGATCGGTTGAGGCCGAACGCCTCCACCCGGATCAGCACCCACCCTGGCTGCGGTACGGGTCGGGGCAGCTCCCGGAGCTGGAGTGCCTCCACGGGGCCAGGCATCTCGAGGACGACGGCCTTCATGTTCGCGTTCCTCCCCGAGGTTCGTACGGTGTCTCCTGCATGGCCGTCAGGAGCCGGTCGAGCTCGGTGAGCCCGTTCGGTGGCAGCGCCCGCGTGAAGTACGCCGCCAGGAAGGCGTCGATATCAGGCTGGGCGTGCTCCAGCAGGTGTCGCCCCTGGGAGGTCACGGCGAGGACGGACGACCGACGGTCGTGGGGGTTCGCCGAGCGCTCGACGTGCCCGGCCGCGACCAGTCGGTCCACGACCTTGCTGGCGCCGCCCACCGTGATGTGCTGGGTGTCGACGATGTCCTGCACCCGGCAGTCGCCGATGCTCGCCACGAGCTCGAGGACGGTCAGGTCCGCGAGGGCGGCGGAGTGCGCGGCTCGCAAGGTGGCGTCCAGCTCGTTCCACAGCCTGGTCTGCACTCGGACCAGGCGCGCGAACGTGCCGAACAGCTGGTCACCGGCCATGGGGGACCGGCTGTCCCGCCGGACGGCTCGAGTCACAGCTTCCACCTCTCAGGCTCCGTGGGGTCACGGGTGCCCGGTGCCAGAACTACATTGCTAGGAACTATATTCCTAGGAATGTATATCTCAAGGAGGGGACAGCCTGGGCGCGACTGCGGTGCCGCGCAGATCCGACGCGATCAGCGGTAGTTGGTGAACTGGACCGCGAAGTCGTAGTCCTGCTGACGCACCAGCGCCTGGACGGCCTGCAGGTCGTCGCGCTTCTTGGACGAGACGCGTAGCTCGTCGCCCTGGATCTGCGCCTTGACGCCCTTGGGGCCCTCGTCGCGGATCAGCTTGGTGATCTTCTTGGCGTCCTCGGAGGTGATGCCCTCCTTCAGCGTGATCGCAATCTTGCTGACCTGGCCGGACTGGCGCGGCTCGGAGGCGTCGAGGACCTTGAGGCTGACGTCGCGCTTGATCAGCTTCTGCTTGAACACGTCGAGGACGGCGTTGGCCCGGTCGTCGGCCGACGCGCTGATCTCGATCGCGTGCTCGCCCTGCCACTCGATGGTCGCCCCGGTGCCCTTGAAGTCGAACCTCGTGGCGATCTCGCGGGCCGCCTGCCCGAGCGCGTTGTCCACCTCCTGGCGGTCGATCTTGCTCACGATGTCGAACGACGAGTCGGCCATGTCTGTCTGCTCCCTAGGGATTCTTCGGCGCGGTGCGCGCTGCGCTATTGTTTCGCTCCGTCGTCGACCGGCCAAGCCGGCCCGGTGACACCCCAGGCAGGTTGCCCGAGCGGCCAATGGGAGCGGACTGTAAATCCGTCGGCGTATGCCTACGCAGGTTCGAATCCTGCACCTGCCACACAGCGAAAAAGAGCCTCTGACCAGCCGAAACGTCATCAATGCGTCCTGCTGACCGCGTCCGGCTGAGTCCGGCCCAATTCGCCCGGCACGCCGGAGTTGAGCCAGGTCGAGACCGCTGCATGGCGAAGGTCGTGGGGAGTGGGTTCTCGAGGGGTCGTGACCCATGGTGGTTCTTCAGCGGGACCTTGGGCGGCGGCCCGGCGTCGGCATGATCGCCACGTAGCGTGTGTCGACACCGACGGCGAGCAGAAGTGGGCGGTTCCTGGTGGCCCAGTTCCTCACAACTGCTGTGTCTATCCCAGTGCAAGGCCCAACAGCCATCACTGAACAGGAGAAACACATGCCTATCCCAGCGCATCCGATGACGGGCCGCACCGTCCTGGTGACCGGCGCCAACCGAGGCATCGGCTACGCATTGGTCGAGGCGGCGCTACACCGAGGAGCCCGGCGCGTCTACGCGGGGATGCGCCACCCCGTCGACCACCCCGACGGCCGTGTCCTCACGCTGCCCCTTGACGTGACAGACAGGGCTCAGATCGAGGCAGCGGCGGACAGCATCGATGCACTGGACATCCTCGTCAACAACGCGGGCGTGGGTACCTACGAAGGGGTGGCCGACCGCGTCGCCCTCGAGAGCCACCTAGCGGTCAACCTGTTCGGCCCGTACGACGTGACCCTGGCGGTCTTGCCGCTTCTGACTGCCTCCCGGGGTGCCGTTGTCAACGTCCTGTCCTTGGCCGGCCTCGCAGCGCTGCCGGTCATGCCTGCCTACTCGATCTCCAAGGCGGCAGCCCACGCGCTGACGCAGGCTCAGCGAGCACTGTTCGCGACGTACGGGGTGCGCGTCCACGCTGCCCTCACCGGTCCGGTGGACACGGACATGACGCGCGACCTGGAGATACCGAAGACATCTCCCGCGACGGTCGCCCGGGCGATCTACGCCGGCCTCGAGGCCGACCAGGAGGACATCTTCCCCGACGTCATGTCGGCCTCGCTCGAGCCCGCCTGGGACACCGGCGTGATCAAGATGCTGGAACGCGCCAACTCGGGCATCTTGCCAGGCGCCACCGTCTGATCGCCCTCACGCGCGAATCGAGCACACCTGACGAAGGAGCCACACGGATCATGCACGACAACAGTCGGTCATCCAGCGCCACGGTCGCCACGAGCGCCGTGATGAAGCCCGTCGGACCGCCCAGGAACACCGCGAGCAATCGCCGGTAGGTCCGGGGTCGCCGGACCCTTGCGATGGCGCGGCTGAAGGCCCCGACCCGGCTGCCACCCCAGGCGCTGTCGAGAGCCTCGGGCCAGACGTGGCCCGTGACTCCGACTGACGGCGCGAGCCGCTACCCAGCTGGAGGCGTCGGCGAGGGTACGTGTTCGTCGATCTTCCAGTCACCCAATGATCGGGTCGAGGGTTCGTGGAAGGCCGAAGTAGGCAGCGACGGTGTTGTCAAAGCGGGTGACCTCGCAGATCCGGTCTCCGGCGATGCCGACGACTTCGATGCCTGCAAGGTGAAGGAGCCCGGTGACGGGGTCGCGTCGGTACTCGCCCCAGCCCGGCTGGCCATTCGCTCGGATGGGCACCATGCGGTCTGTTTCACGCCGGTGCGCATCGACGGCTGTGAAGAACCGGTGGGCGGCCTCGATCCCGCGATACTCGAACGGCGCTGGGGGCATCCTCACCCAGACGTCGTCGGTCATGAGTGTGATCAGGTCGTCGACCTCAAGCTCGGTGAACGCTTTGACGAACCGCTCGAGCAGTTGCCGCTCCTCAGGTCCACCGTGGGTAGGCGGCGGAGGACCTGAACGGTGTGTGTCCGCCATGGTGGCGCGAGCTCGCTTGAGCGCGCTGTTGATGGCTTCTGTGGTCATCCCCAGCAGGCTGCCCGTTTCGGCCGCACGGTAGCCGAGCACATCGCGCAACAGGAGTACGGCGCGTTGGGTGGGCGGCAGCAGCTGAACAGCTGTGACGAACGCGAGCGATATCGCCTCGCGGGACTCGTACGCTGCTTCCGGCCCAGGGCTCTGATCCGGCGCTCCTTCCCACAGCGAGTCGGGGTACGGCTGCAGCCAAAAGACCTCGCCGAAGCGAGTTGGCTCAGGCGGCGCAACCGGCAACGACGCGGCCGGCTGGGGTCGGCGCTTCGCCGACCGCAGCTGGTTCAGGCATCGGTTGGTGGCAATTCTGTACAGCCACGTGCGCACCGATGAGCGGCCCTCGAATCCTTCAAGGCCCAACCAGGCCGCGAGCAGGGACTCCTGCAACAGATCCTCAGCGTCCTGCAGGGAGCCGAGCATCCGGTAGCAGTGCGCCTGCAACTCAGCACGGTGCGGCTCGACCAGCTCGGTGAACGCCTCACGGTCCCCCGCACGAGCGCGCTCCAACAGTTCTGACGTCATGGCCTGCTCTCGATTCCGTCGCCTTTTCTGTTGTCGACACCGACGGTGTACGAAAGTGGGCGGTTCATGGTCGCCCAGTACCTGGTCCCCGACTGGTCCGAGGTCAGGGTCGGGCACCGTTCGGTGTGCACGATCCTGAGGTTCGCGGGCTGAGTTCGGTTCAACCTCCGAGGCGCCGGCCGATCTCGGCGAGCGCCTCGGCCGGGGCCCAGCCAGACAGGTTGACGCCGGTGACGCCGTCGACCGCGAGCATCTCCTCGGCCAGCGTCACCGCGGCGGCGATGCCGGCCTCGCGAGCGTCGGACGCGGAGACGATCCGGTCGAGGTAGCCCGCCGGCAGCACGATGCCGGGGAAGGACGCGAGCACGTCCGCGCTGCGCTGGTCGACGACGACGGGGACGCAGGCGATGAACGTCGTGCTCACACCAAGGTCGTGCGCCTCCGCGACGAAACGACGAACCGGCTCGGCACTGCCGCAGTGGTCGACGAAGCAGACCTCCGCGCCGGCCCGCTGCTTCTCCAGGAGCCGGGCCGGCCGGCGGGCCACCGGCGGCGCCGCCGGAGATTCCCCGACGGAGACCAGATGCCCGAACGAGCGAGCGAGGGCGGTGGTGCGGGTGCTGTCGAGATCGAAGACGGGCTTCGCGTCGGGTCGGTGGCCCGAATCCGTGTGGTCGCCCGTCACGCAGTGCACGGCCGCGGCTCCGGCGTCGGCGAGGGCGGCCAACTCGCCCTCGATCGCCACCCGGTTGCGGTCGCGGTTGTTCAGGCCCGACCACGCGGTCAGGCCGGCCTCCTGCACCAGACGGGCCCGGTACGCCGGCGGGAACTGCACCCGTGCGGACCCGCTGTCGCCGCACAGGACCGCATCGACCCGGTCGTGGAGCAACTCAGCGCACTCCGCGATGCCGGCCGCCGAGAGCGGCTCGGCGGGCAGATCCGCGACCACGACCCGGCCGCGCGCGAGTCGATCCCGGAGAGCGGCTGCTGCCGGATGCAGGACCGCGGCCACCGGGGCGCCCTCCCACCGGGCGGTCGGCGCGTCCAGGAAGCTGCACGGGTGGTCGGCGACCTCGCAACGTCCGTCCGGACCGACACCGCCGCACGGACCGAACTCCATCCACTTCGGGCACTGGGTGGATTCACGCTCAGCCGGCGAGGACACCGGCCGACCAGGTCCCATCGGGGGCGAGAGTGAACTCCTCGCGCCGGCTGCAGGTGTCCCCGCGTCCGGTCCACAGGGTGATACGCGTCGGCCGCACCCGTCGCCCGGTCCAGGTGTCGGGAGGATCGAGCTCCGGGTGCGAGGCGACGAAGGCCGCCCAGACGGCCACCCGCTCGCCCTCGGGCATCGCGGCGAACTCCTGGGTGTTGAGCCAGGCGAGCGTGCGGAGATAGTCCGAGCGGCACTCGTAGGCACGCAGCTCCTCCTCGGCCCCGGCCTTCTCGGCGACTCCCTGGACCGTGATCTGGTGGTGCTCCTCGACCAGCACGATGACCAGGGCGACGTGCGGGTTGGCGTCGATCGCGGCGATCTTGCGGGAGCGGGAGTCGGTGTGGAAGTAGAAGCCGCTCTCGTCGTACTCGGAGAGGAGCACCGCCCGGCCGTCCGGGATCCCGTTCGGCGTGGCCGTGATCAGCGTCATCAGCGGCCGGGCCGGGTCCTCGTTCGCGGGAAGCCAATCTCTCAGGAGCGGCCAGGGAGACGTCATTTGCCGCCGGTCGCCACGGTCGGCTCGACGAGCTTGCCGGGGTTCAGCAGGCCCCCCGGGTCGGTGGTCGCCGCCAGTTCCCGACTGCGCTCGGGCATGTAGTCGACGAACCACTGATGCGGGTTGTGGAAGCCGACGCCGAGCGCGGTGAGGCGGGGCATGCCGGCCCAGACCTCCTCTGCCGAGGTGTACGGCGCCGCGAGCATGCCGATCGGCCTGCCCCGCTGCCCCTCCAGGTGCAGCAGCCCGCCGGGGAACACCCGCTCCACCTCGTCCACCTTGTCGATCAGGGCATCGCCGCTCACCTCGAGGTGGAACCACTTCTCGGACGCCGACTTCTGCAGCCACTCGATCGGGTGGTTGTAAGAGATCATGGAGAGCTTCATCGTCTGCTGCAGTCCGTCCCGCACCGCCTCGACGGTGCCGCCCGCCGCTTCGACGAGCACCGTCGCTTCGGGAACCGTCGCCGGGTCGAGGATGGCGCGCAGCGAGGCCTTGCCCGCGACGAGCGCGTCGTCCTTCGGCAACCCGGCCGTGATCCGCGGGCCGTCGGCCGAGATCAGCCGGGGAGTGGGCTCCAGGTCGGTGAGCGCACGCACCATCGCGAACGCGTCGTGGAAGTCCTCGAAGCTGGCGAGGAAGGCCTGCCACTGCTGCAGCGGCTCGAGCCGTACCGTGACGCGGGCGATGATGCCGGTGGTCCCGTAGTTGTGCAGGTACGGCTCGGTGTCGGTGCCTTCCAGATGGAGGAGCCTCGCGTCCGGTACCGCGTGCACGACGTCGAGGGCGGTCACATAGCCGGTGTGCAGCATGCCGTGCTTGATCGAGCCGGTGCCGCCGGAGCCCCCGGAGACGAAGCCGCCGATGGTGGAGTTCACGGTCGAGGGGAACATCAGCAGCTGCTGACCGGTCTTGGCGGCCGCCTGCTCGATCGCGATCAGAGTGGCGCCGGCGTCCGCGGTGGCGAACCCGTCGCCGACCTCGACGACGGTGCGTGCCCGGGACATGTCCAGCACCAGGCCGCCGGCCATCGGGATCGCCTGTCCGTAGTTGCCGGTGCCCTTCCCGCGCGGCGTGATCGGCACGTCGTGTCGCACCGCCGCGGCGACCACCGACGCGATCTCCTCTGCGGTCGCAGGCAGGGCGACCAGCTGGGCGCGCCCCAGGGGGAACTGCTCGGTCAGGACCGGCGACATGACCGCGCCGTCGACGGAGGCGCGGTCCAGCGCGGCCGGCTCGTCGCTGACCGCGTCGGCGCCGATCAGATCGCGCAGCTCGGCCGCCAGCGCGCCGATGCGGTCGGTGTCGACGTACGGAAGGGCCTCGGTGCTCATGGGCTTCCTTGGTCAGAGGGCGAGTTGACGGTCCAGCAGGCTGGTGGCGACGAGCCGGCCTTCGTGGATGACGTGGCGTTCGGGAGAGGCCGACGCGACGACCTCGCTGAGGTTGTGGCCGTGCACGGCGAGCAGCTCCGCCTTGGCGCCCGGCACGGGGCCCGCCGGCGGCAGCGACATGACCGATCGGGCGCCGTCGGTCACCAGATGGATCGCCTCGCGCAGCGTCAGGTGGCCGGCTGTCACCAGGAGCGAGGCCGTCTCCAGCGCATCGGACCGGCCGACCGGGTTGAACGGGTCGCGCACGTTGTCCGCCCCGGCCGCCACCCGCACACCGGCCTCCAGCAGCGCGCGCAGCGCGGTCAGGCCGCGCGGAGTCGACACGGGGCTCGCCCAGCCTTGGAGATAGAGGTTGGTGATCGGCAGCGAGACGATGCCGATGTCACTGGCCGCGACCTCGGCCACGATCCGATCCAGCTCGTCCGGCTCGAGCGTGCCGAGCCGAACGCAGTGACCGGCCGTGCACGGCTGGGTCCAGTCGCGTACGGCGCGGGCGTACTCGTCCAGCGTGATCGGGCCGCTCAGCGACTCGTCGGTGTGCAAGTCCACCGGCACGCCGCGCCGTTTCGCGATGCCGAGCTCGCGGTGCAGCTCGGCGATGGGGTCCGCAGCCATGTGCGGGGCGCCGCCCACCAGGTCGATACCGGCGTCCAGCGCTGCCTCGTAGACCGACTCGTCGACGACGTCGCTGCCGAGTGCGACGAGCTGGATGTCCATCACCCCGGCGAGCTCGGCCCGCACCTGGAGCAGCGCATGGACGCCACGCAGCGGATCGCCGTTGCGGAGGAGGTCGACGTGACTGCGGATCGCGGTGGTGCCGTGGGCCAGCATGTGCAGCGCCTGCCGGCGCGCCCGTGCGGCGATCTCCGCGCTCGTCACCGTGGTGGTGTGGGCGATCCACGACTCAACAGCCGCGGCCAGGTCGCCCAGCGGCGGCTCGATCTCGTCCCAGCTGAGCGCCTTGTCCAGATGGGCGTGCGGCTCGGCCGGTGCGGTGAGGAGCAGGAAGCCGGTCAGGTCGAGCTCGGCCGCCGGATCGGCCGCCGGCACCGCCGATCCCGCCGGACCCAAGGCGGTGACGGTCCCGCCCGCTATCACCACGTCGACGACGGAACCGTCGGGGAGGGTCGCGTTGCGGAGGACCTCGAGCTGCTGCGGGAGCGTCCGAGGCAGGGTCACCTGGTCAACGTAGGGACCGTGCGTGTCGGGTGCGTGACACGTTTGTTTCAGGCCGGTTTTCACTGCACCGAACGGCCCGGGAGTGATCTAGGGTCGGGCCGAGATGAACCAGCCGACCTCCGGAATCCTCGTCCGCGTCGCCCGTCGCACCGATGTCGGCGACATCGCAGTCCTCGACCTCGAGCCCTGGGACGGCGGGGTCGCGCTGCCGGCGTGGACACCCGGATCCCACGTCGACGTGCTGATGCCCGACGGCGTGGTGCGGCAGTACTCGCTGTGCGGAGCCGAGGGCGCGTGGCGGCTCGCGGTGCTCGACGAGCCCGAAGGGCGGGGCGGATCGCACTGGCTGGCCGGGCACGCGGCCCCGGGCGTGCAGCTGGAGCTGGCCGGACCGCGCAACCACTTCCCTTTCGAGCCGGACGCCCGGCGCGTGCTCCTCATCGCCGGAGGCATCGGGATCACCCCGATCCTGCCGATGGCGTACGCCGCCCGGCTGGCCGGCCTCGACGTCGAGCTGCACTACGCCGGCCACGAGGGGCGGATGGCCTTTCTCGGCGAACTGTCCGAGCTGGACGACGCGGTGCGTCTGCACGTCTCCGAGCACGGCGATCGCCTCGACGTGCGGGCGGTGCTGACCGCCGCCGCGGCCGGAACCGGGGTCTGGTGTTGTGGCCCGGTCCCGCTGGTCGACGAGGTCGAAGCGGTGGCGAACGAGCTGGGCCTGCCCCTGCACCTGGAGCGCTTCGTGGCCAAAGAGCTGGAAGAGCCGGTGTGGGAGGGCGAGTTCGAGGTGGAGCTCGCCCAGAGTGGCGAGACCGTGGTCGTTCCGGCCGGCCGGTCGATCCTCGAGGTCGTCGAGGAGGCCGGCGTCTTCGTGCTCTCCAGCTGCCACGAAGGCACCTGCGGCACCTGTGAGACCCCGGTCCTCTCCGGCGGGATCGACCACCGCGACTCGATCCTCACACCGGCCGAGCGGGAGAGCGGCGACCGGATGTTCATCTGCGTGTCCCGATCAGCGGGCCCGCGGATCGTGCTCGACCTCTGAGCCCGATCTCTTTTCAGGAGAGCCCGATGACCGATCTCGTCGTGACCAACGCCCGGCTGATCCGGGTGCCTGGCGGCACCGATGATCCCGGATACGCCGAACGCGGCTGGATGAGCGTCGAGGGCGGACTGATCGAGGCGCTCGGCGAGGGCGATGCCCCTGGCGACGTCCTCTCCGGAGCCGGCGAGGTCCTCGACGTCGCGGGCGCGTTCGTGGCGCCTGGCTTCGTCTCCTCCCACAGCCATCTGTTCACCAGCGGGAGTCGTGGGCTCGGGGTCACCGAGACGCTCTACGGCTGGTGCGACTCGATGCTCGGCCTGATCCGCGACGCGACCGGTGAGGACCTCTACTGGACGACGCTGCACGGCTCGCTGGACTTCCTGGCCAACGGCGTCACGACGGCGTACGACTTCACCGACCCGCGGATCCCGTGGGAGCCGATGGTCGGGGGACAGCGGCAGATCGTCGGCGAGCTCCGGCCTTCCGCCTACCAGACCCGGCAGATCGACGCGAAGCTGGACGCCGGCCTGCGCTTCGTGAACTCGATCCCTCTCGACGACGCCGCCGGCAGCGACGAGGAGATCCTGGGCCGGCTCGGCGAGATCGTCGACCACCTCCGGAGTCTGGACGGCCGTCTTGCGCTGGGGGGAGCGGTCACCGGCTCGGTCCAGTGGTCCAACCGGGCCGATGCGGCCGAGCTCGAGGTCGAGGCGATGCGCCGCTTCGACCTGATCAACCAGGCCCACTTCCTGGAGACGCGCGAGGCGGCCGAGCACCAGCGCTCCAAGTTCCGGCTCTACGCCGAGGCCGGAGCTCTCGGCCCGGGGATGATCTTCGGCCACTTCATCCAGACGACGCCGGAGATCATCCGAGCCGCCGCCGAGGGCGGCGCCGGCATGTCCTGGCAGCCGGCGTCCAACGGCCGGCTGGCCTCCGGCATCGCCGACGTGCCGGCGATGCTGGGGCACGGCATGACGGTCGGCATGGGGCTCGACGACCAGGCCTGCACCGACGTCGCGGACCCATGGCAGAACATGCGGATGGGGATGTTCCTGGTGCGGGCCCACACCGGCCGCCCGCTCGACATGATGCCGGAGACGGTGCTGCGGCTGCACACCCTCGGTGGCGCCGAGCTGCTCGGCGTCGCCGATCGCGTAGGCAGCCTCGAGGCCGGCAAGTACGCCGACTTCCTCGTGGTCGACCCTCTCCAGCCCGACATCGGCCCGCTCTGGCACCCGGTCCGCAGCTATGTCCTCGCCTGCGGTCTCCGGAACCTGACGAAGGTCTACGTCGGTGGCCGTGTGGTCGCCTCCGACGGACGCTCCACGAACCCGCTGGCTGCCGAGGCGCGAGTCAAGGTGCGCGAAGTTCTGGGGGCCCTCGTGGAGGCCGGTGACTGGCCGGCCTGAGCCTAGGCTGAGCCGGCGACCTGAAACAGGAGTCTCGGAGATGCCATCCGCCCGAAACAGGAATGCAACGACGCGCTCCTAACGTCAGCGCCGTGACAGCCGCCCCAGTTGCCGCCCCGCCTGGAACGCTGATCGACTTCAGCGACGTCGCGATGCGCTTCCCGAACGGGACGCTGGCGCTCTCCGGCGTCGACATCAACATTCGCCGCGGGGAGTTCGTGACCGTCGTCGGACCCTCGGGCTGCGGCAAGTCCACGCTGCTGCGCATCGCTTCTGGCCTGGAGACGGCGAGCGCGGGCACCGTGCAGCTCAACACCGACAGGATCGGGTACGTCTTCCAGGACGCCACCCTCCTGGCCTGGCGCGACGTACGGCGCAACGTCGAGCTGCTGGCCGAGCTCAACGGGATGAGCAAGGAATCCCGTAGCCGGCAGGCGCAGAAGGCCATCGAGCTGGTCGGGCTCGCCGGGTTCGAGCGGCACCTGCCCAAGCAGCTCTCCGGCGGCATGCGGATGCGCACCTCGCTGGCGCGGTCGCTGACGCTCGACCCCGAGCTGTTCCTGTTCGACGAGCCGTTCGGCGCGCTCGACGAGATCACTCGGGAGCGCCTCAACGACGAGCTGATCAAGCTCTTCGTCCAGCAGGGCTTCGCCGGGATGTTCATCACCCACTCGGTCTCCGAGGCCGTCTACATGTCCACCAAGGTCGTGGTGATGTCGGGTCGTCCAGGCCACATCGTGACCACGATCGACATCCCGTTGCCGATGCCGCGCGATCCCGAGATCCGCTACACCCCGGAGTTCGCGCACCTGGTCGGCGAGGTCTCGCACGCTCTCCGAGAGGCGCACAGCTGATGTCCACCACCGAGCATCTCGCCGAATCTGTGGCCGCCCCAGTGGTCGCTGCGCAGGGTGCGGTGGACTCGTCCGAGGCATTCATCGCCCCGCCGAAGCCGACGTTCGCTGCGCGGCTGGCCGGCTGGATCCGGGTGGGCGGTCCGCCGCTGATCGTCTTCGGCGCCATCATCGGGCTCTGGTACGCCGTCCACGCAAACCTGGATGGCGGGAAGAAGGTCCTCCTCCCCACTCCCGGCGAGGTGATCAAGGACGGGTACGGCAACGCCATCGTCCGGCAGCAGATCTTCGACAGCCTCTGGCAGACCACGAAGGTGGTGATCGTCGGTCTGGCGATCGCGGCCCTGATCGGCGTGCTCTGGGCGATCGCGATGTCGCTGGGGCGGTGGATCGAGCGGTCGACGTACCCCTATGCGGTGATCCTGCAGACCATCCCGATCCTGGCGATCGTGCCGCTGATCGGCATCTGGTTCGGCTACGAGTTCAAGGCCCGCGTGGTCGTGACCGTGATGATCGCCCTCTTCCCGATGGTCTCCAACACGCTCTTCGGACTCCAGTCGGTGGAGAAGTCGCTGCACGAGCTCTTCCAGCTGCAGAACGCGCGGCGCGGCACCGTACTGGTCAAGCTGATGTTCCCGGCGGCACTGCCGGCGATCTTCGTCGGGTTGCGCATTTCGGCCGGTCTGGCCGTGGTCGGCGCGATCGTGGGCGATTTCTTCTTCCAGCGCGGCACTCCCGGCCTCGGCTCGCTGATCCAGGTCTACACCCGGTTGCTCAACACACCGGCGCTCTTCGCGGCGATCTTCGTCGCCTCCCTGCTCGGGGTCCTCGTCTTCGGCCTCTTCGGCGTGCTCTCCAAGCTCGCCGTCGGCCGTTGGTACGAACCGGTGAAGTGACCTGGTCAACGGAGCGTGGTCATCCGGTAGCTCAACCCAAGGAACAACCAGCGAAAGAGAGAGACACCCCTTGATGCGCACCCCGTCGCGGCGGCTGGCCGCCCTTTCCGGCTCCCTCGTCATCATGGCGGCCACGCTGGCTGCCTGTGGCTCCTCCGATGCCACGCCGAGCGAGGCCAAGTCGGCGGACACCAGCGGTGTCGACCTCGCAGCGGCCGGCTGCCCGGCCACCATCGTCGTCCAGACCGACTGGAACCCCGAGTCCGAGCACGGTCACCTCTACGAGATGCTCGGCGACGACGCGGTGATCGACGCCAACAAGAAGTCGGTGACCGGCACGCTCTACGCGCAGGGCAAGTCGACCGGCGTGAATCTCGAGATCCGGGCCGGCGGTCCCGCCATCGGCTACACCGGCGTCGGCGAGCAGATGTACACCGACGACTCGATCACGATGGGCTACGTCACCACCGACGACCAGATCGCCAACTCGGAGAAGCAGCCCACCAAGGCGTTCTTCGCCCCGCTCGACGAGAGCCCGATCATGGTGATGTGGGACCCCTCGTACTACCCGGACGTCACCGGGGTGAAGGACCTCAAGGCGGCCCTCGACAAGTCGGGTGGTGTCTGGCGCTACTTCGCCGGCTCGGCCTACCAGGACTACCTGCTCGACGCCGGCTTCGTGTCGAAGCAGAGCCAGGACTCCAGCTACGACGGCACCCCGGCCAACTTCGTGGCGGCCGGCGGCAAGGACGTCCAGCAGGGCTTCGCCTCGGCCGAGCCGTACATCTACGAGCACGAGGTTCCTGCCTGGGGCAAGCCGGTGAAGTACGCGCTGATCTCCGAGACCGGGTGGGACCCCTACCAGTCGGAGATGGTCGTGCGGACGGCGGACTTCGACAAGCTCTCGCCGTGCCTCAAGGCGTTGACCCCGGTGCTGCAGCAGGCCGAGGTCGACTTCTTCGCCGACCCGAAGAAGGCCAACGACCTGATCCTGAAGCTGGTCACCGAGTACAACACCGGGTGGACCTACAGCCAGGGCGTGGCCGACTACTCGGTCGAGACGATGATCAAGGACGGTCTCGTGGGCAACGGCACCAACTCCACCCTCGGTGACTTCGACGACGCCCGGATGTCGAAGTTCCTGGCGACCGCGCTGCCGATCTACCAGAAGCTGGGCTCGCCGGTGAAGGAAGGGCTGACGGCCTCCGACCTCTACACCAACGAGTTCATCGACACCTCGATCAAGCTCCCCTGATCGTGACGCGTCGCTTCGCAGAGCTGACCGGCCCCGAGACCCGCGAGGGTCTCGGGGACCGGTCGGTCCTCGTGCTCCCCATCGGTGCGATCGAGCACCATGGGGCGCACCTTCCGCTGATCACCGACGCCCTTGTCGCGGAGTCGGTGGTCTCGGCGCTGGTGCCGGCCGCGTACGCGGCCGGCCTGGACATCTGGCAGTTGCCGACTCTCTCGGTGGGCAAGTCCGACGAGCACTCCTGGGCATCGGGCACTCTCTGGCTCACCGGGGAGACGCTGATGGCGACGCTGGTCGACATCGGCCGCTCGCTGTCGCTCACCCCCGCCACCAAGCTCGTGTTCGTCAACGGCCACGGCGGCAACACCGCCCTGCTGCAGGTCGCCAACCGGGAGCTGCGGCGCCGGTTCGGGCTGATGACCTTCACGATGCCGGCGATGCGGCTGCCGGACGCGACGGTCGCTCCGGGCGAGTACGAGGAGCACGGGCTCGGGGTCCACGGTGGGTACGCCGAGACCTCGATCGTCCTGCACCTGCGCCCCGAGCTGGTCCATCCCGACCGCTATCGGGTCGTGCTCCCGTCCGCCTTCGAGGGGTTGGAGCACATCGGCTTCAACTCCAAGCCAGTCTCGTTCGGTTGGCTCTCCGACGACTTCGGGCCCGAGGGCATCGTCGGGGACCCGACGGCCGCCAATGCCGACGCGGGCAAGGAGATCTTCGAGCACTCGGTCGAGGCCGGGCTCGCGGCGCTGGACGAGATCGACCGGTTCAGCCTGCCCGCGCGCTGAGGAGCCGGTTCAGGCCGGTGACCAGGCTGCGCTCGTCGGCCGTCGTGAGCAGCCCGTCGGCCACGACGGTCCGGCCTCCTACGACGACGTCACGCGGGCGCCGGCCGGGTGCCGCCCAGAGCAGTCCGGCGACGGGGTCGGCGACTCCGGCGTCGGCGATCCCGCTGACGTCCCAGACGCACAGGTCGCCGGCAGAGCCCGGCCCGAGGTGCCCGAGTTCGGGGCGTCCGAGCCCGGCCGCCGAGCCGGTGGTCGCCATCGCCAGCACGTCGCGGGCTGCCAGCTGTGGCCCGGCCAGCGCCGAGACCTGCATCGCCAGCCGGGCGTCCGCCAGGAGGTGGCCGGCGTCGTTCGAGCCGCCACCGCTGGTGCCGAGCCCGACGGTGACGCCGGCTTGGTGGAGGGCGTGGACCGGGGCGATGCCCCATCCCATCGGAACGTCGCAGCCGGGCGCGTGGGTGCCGGTGACGCCGGTCGCCGCCAGGCGCGCGATCTCGTCGTCGGTCACCTCCACCAGGTGGGCGAGAGTGACGTCGGGAGCGAGCCAGCCCCACTCCTCGAGCAGGTCGAGCGGGCGGACGCCGTACCGTTCCGCGGCGATGTCGACGTCGACCTTCTCGTTGGCCTGCGTGCGCCGGCGCAGCCCGTGGTCGCGAGCCACCTGGGCGAGCGCGTCGAAGGTCGGCCGGCCGTCGCTGTGCACGCCGGCCGGGCCGACCGCGACCTGCAGCGACCCGTCGGCCGTGACACCGCCGTGGGGAACCAGTGCGGAGGCGATGGCGTCGGCCGAGGCTCCGGCCCAGGCAGGGTCGTCCCGGGCGGCGCCGCGGACGAAGACGAGCCGGGCGCCAAGGCCCTCGGAGGCCCCAGCGACCGCGTGCGCGATCTCGACGGTCGTCGCCACGGAGGCATCCCGTGGCCAGTTGAGCTGATGGTCGGCGACGGTGGTGACGCCGCAGAGGAGTCCCTCCGCGATCCCGACAGCGGCGGTGGCGGCGCACAGCTCGGGGTCGATGCCGGCCGCGTCGTAGGCCGCCGCCATCGCCGGCAGCCACTGCGCCATCGGCACGCCGCGGGTCTCGGGAAGGCTGCGGAAGCCGCTCTGCAGCAGGTGGTGGTGGGCGTTGACCAGGCCGGGCGTGACCACGCAGCCGGTGGCGTCGATGGTGAGCTCCTCCGCGCGCCCGTCGTCGACGATCACGTCTCCGGCCCGGGTGCCGCCTTCCCGGCCGGCAGGATCGACCAGTACCGCGACGGCGTCGCGGATCACGATCGTCACTGGGTGATCATCCCGCCGGTGACGTTGAACGCCTGCCCGGTCAGGTAGGCGCCGTCGGGGGAGACCAGGAATCGCACGAACCCGGCGACGTCCTCCGGCTCGCCCAGGCGGCCGAGGGGGGAGCGCGCCGACCACTCGGCCACCATCGCCTCGGTCCGGGTGGCGGCGCCCATCTCGGTGAGGATGAAGCCCGGGCAGAGCGCATTGACCCGGATGTTGTGCGCACCGAGCTCAGCGGCGGCCGAGCGGGTCACCGAGAGGACCGCGGCCTTGGACGCGGCGTACCCGAGCTCGTTGCTGCCGCCGGTCTTGGCGGCCATGCTCGCGATGTTGACGATCGAGCCTCCGGTCCCTTGCTCCACCATGATCCGGGCCGCGGCCTGACCGGCGAAGACCACGCCACGCGCGTTCACCGCGAACGTCCGATCCCAGTCCGCGGGAGTGATGTCGAGAAGGCCGGCGAAGCGCAGGATGCCGGCGCTGTTGACTAGCACGTCGACGCCGCCGAGCCAGGCCGCCGCTTCGTCGACCGCTGTCGCGGCGGCCTGCGGATCGGAGAGGTCGACGGGTACGAACAGCGCCCCCTGCTCGTGTGCGGTGCGCTGCCCGCGCTCCGCGTCCAGATCCAGGAGCGCGACCTTCGCGCCGTCCTCTCCGAGCCGACGGGCGATCGCCGCGCCGATTCCCCGCGCCGCTCCGGTCACGATGGCTCGCAGTCCACCGATGTCAGCCGCCACGATTCCAGCATGGCGTTCTCGAATCAGGGATCGGTCGCTCGGAACGAGGATTTCACGCGATTGCAACGCTGAGCCGTTGAGTGTCCTCGCGCCTCGTCCTAGGGTGCCCGCGACGAGAGTTCCAGCTCCGGGCGGCAAGGGCCCCACCTCCTCGTCCTGACAGCCCCGGGAGGAGTCGTGGCCTTCCACGTACCCGTCGTCGACATCAGCCCGTACGTCGCTACAGGGGACCTGCACGCCCGCGCCGCGACCGCGCAGGCGATGGACGAGGCCTGCCGCACGGTCGGCTTCGTCCAGATCACCGGGCACCGCGTCCCTGACGAGTTGATCGCCGGTCTCGGCGACGCGATGGACGAGTTCTTCGGGCTCCCGCTCGAGAACAAGTTGCAGTGGGTCCGCCCCGGCGGCGAGAACCGTGGCTACACCCCGCCGAAGAGCGAGTCGCTCAGTCTCTCCCTCGGGGTCGAGTCGGCCAGCCGGATGAACGACTTCTTCGAGGCCTACAACGTCGGCGTGAGCACCGAGGACCACCCGGGCGTGGCGATGCCCGAGCACTACGCGGTCAACACCTGGCCCGCAGTGCCCGGGTTCGAGGAGCGGGTCGCGGCATACTTCGCCGAGGCGCAACGGGTGGCCCGCACGCTGGTCCGGATCTTCGCCGACGCGCTCGGCGTCGACCATGCCGCCTTCGAGACGGTGACCGATCACTCGATCGAGGTTCTCCGGATGAACAACTATGCGCTCCCGCCCGGCACCGACGTGACCCTGGACGGCGACCTGACCGGGATGGGCGAGCACACCGACTTCGGCATCGTGACCGTCCTCTGGGCCGACCAGGTCCGCGGCCTGCAGGTGCTCGGCACGGACGGCTCCTGGAACGACGTCTCGCCGGCCGACGGCGCCCTGCTCGTCAACCTCGGCGACGCGATGGCGCGGTGGACCAACGAGCGCTGGATGTCCACGCTGCACCGGGTGAAGCCGCCGGTCGTGGACGGCACCATCGAGCGCCGCCGATCGGCCGCGTTCTTCCACGATGGCAACGCCGACGCCATCATCGCCGCGTTGCCGGCCTGCGTGGACGCCGAACATCCGCTCCTCTACGAGCCGGTCCGGGTTGCCGACCACATCGAGGCGAAGCTCGCCGGCTCGCGCGCCGGCGTCGCGAACCCGTATGCGCGCAGGGAAGGAGCCCGGGTGGAGCGCGCTGCCGGGTGAGTCCCGTCAGACCACCGCCCGCGCCACGGTGGTGGACAGCGTGCACGGCGCCGAGCACGGTGACCAGCACGCTGACGTTCGCGGCGGAGATTTAACGCTGGTGGAACGCCGGTGCCACCACGGCGCCTCACCTGATCCCTTACGTTTCGTAATGTGGACCTGGACGCCTTCAACGCGCTGACTCCGGCGCAGGCAGCGGGGGTGCTGCGCACGTCCGCCAGTACGGCGATCTGGACGCCCTGCTCGGGACGGCCGGGTCCGAGCAGGACGTGGCCGCCGGGTTGGACGCATTCGAGACGGCGGTGCTGGCGATCGCCGGCGCGCGAACGCCAGGAGTGAGCGCATGACCGAGAGCGGCACGAGGATCGACGAGCGGATCGCGGAGCGCTACGGCGACCTCTCTCCGCAGGAGCGTCGCGCCGCCGACGTCCTGCTCGCCCACCTCGACGACCTCGCCATCTACCGGGCGGCCGAGCTCGCCGAGCTCGCGGGCGTGTCGAAGGCGACCATGAGCCGGCTCTTCCGGCACCTGGGCTTCGACGACTTCGGCGAGGTGCGTGAGCACTTGCGGCTGCTCCGGAACAAGGGCGTCCCGATCGCCGTGGAGGCCGCGCCCAGCCTGGCAGCGCACCTGGAGCACGAGATCGCCAACCTGCAGGCGGCGATGTCCCGGCTCGACGAGACCCGGCTCGACGCCGCGGCCTCCCTGCTCACCCGCGCCGGCCGGGTGGTCGTGCTCGGCCTGCGCAGCAGCTATCCGATCGCGTTGCACCTGCGACAGCAGCTCAGCCATGCCCGGCCGGGCGTCGTCCTGGCTCCGCAGCCGGGCCAGTCGCTGTCCGAGGAACTGCTCGGGCTCGGGCCGGACGACGCGGTGGTGATGGTGGCGTTCCGGCGGCGGCCGCAGTTGCTCGCCGAACTGCTCTGGCTGCTCGAGGAGGCTGCGGTGCCGGTGATCCTCCTCGCCGACCCGACCGCCCGGGTGCTGGCCGGCCGGACCGAGGTGTGGCTGGAGTGCCCGCTGACCGCCGCGGCCGCGTTCGACAGCTATGCCGCGGCGATGAGCGTGGTGGCCGTCCTGGCCGACCGGGTGCTGGAGCAGCTCGGGCCGCTCGGCGAGGACCGGGTGACCGCGATCGACTCCTCCTACCGGGCGCTGCGCGAGATCGAGGACTAGGTGTGATGTCCAGGGAGGTTGTCCCGGTCGGTGTCGGTGAGCCTGGCTGACAAACGACGACCTCCGGTTGTGAAGTGGAGCTGTCTAGTTCACCGCTTCACCGACCGGAGGCCCTCATG